>JADHEE010000481.1_pt1 | contig 15522 bp, 15 predicted proteins | sample 8952401 | NCBI WGS metagenome assembly JADHEE01 (sample SAMN16124438, study PRJNA663242) | bioreactor sludge metagenome | isolation source: sludge (ammonium) | place: India:Bengaluru | collected 2019-02-28
GTCGGGCGCGGCGACGGTGCAGGACACCGTGAAGCGGTGGGCGGCGGGATGCGTCGGGCGGAGGGCGTAGCGGATGGGCGTGGCGGGCATGATCGGCAACAGGCAGAATTCTTCGCGTGGCGTGATTTTGGCGGATGCGGCCTGTTTATAATGCATTCCGCCATTTGCTGAAAGCGGTTTGTCGGGAGGCCGTCCTTGCCGGACGGACTTTTTCCATCCATCCAAGAGAAAAAAATGCGCAAGAACCTGCCGGTGACGAATGCGGAGACCCTGCTTCCGGAAGATCAATTCATTTATTCGCGGACCGATCTGAAAGGGCAGATCACCGAGACCAACGATGCGTTCTGCCAGATCAGCGGCTTTTCCCATGAGGAAATGATCGGCCAGCCGCACAACATGGTGCGCCATCCCGACATGCCGTCGGCGGCATTCGCGGACCTGTGGCGCGACCTGAAGGCGGGCCTGCCGTGGCGCGGCATCGTCAAGAACCGGCGCAAGGACGGCGGCTTCTACTGGGTGGTGGCGAACGTCTCGCCGGTGCGCGAGAACGGCCAGGTGGTCGGCTACCAGTCGGTGCGCAGCCGGCCCTCGCGCGAGGAAATCGCCGCCACGGAAAAGGCCTATGCCCGGATCAACGCGGGCGAAAAGAAATGGGCCGTCAGCCACGGCCGGGCCGTGCGCGTGCGGCCGCCCCTGGTCGCGGCGCTGCCTTCATGGGCGTGCTGGTGCTTGCCCTGGGCCTGACCGAAGCGGCCCGGATGGCGCTGGACGAGCCGGCCTTCCTGCGGCTGCCGCAGCAGCTCCTGATTGGCTTCTCGGTGCTCTACGCCCTGTATTTCGTCGGCTATTTCGCGCCCCGGGTCGGGCGCGACCTGGATGCGATCGGCCGCTGGCTGCACTCGGTGCTGTCGTCCGGCAACCTGAAGCAGCGCCTGTCGATCGCCCGCGACGACCAGATCGGCGTCGTGGCCCGGCAGATGGACGCTTTCGTCGCGTCAGTGCAGGCCACGGTGCAGGGCATGGCCGACACCGCGCTGCACGTGCGGCAGAGCACGCAGGAAGTCGAGACCGGCATGCGCGCGGTGATGCAGTCGGCCGAGCATCAGAACGAGGCCACCTCGTCGGCCGCCGCCGCCGTGGAAGAGGTGACCGTGTCGATCGGGGAAGTGGCGGAGCACGCACGTTCGACGCGCGACGTCGCGGCCAGCGCCGGCGAGGTCTCGCGCTCCGGCGTGCAGCGTTCCGACGAGGCGTGCCAGACCATCAACTCGCTGGCCGAGACGGTCAAGCGCTCGGCCGGGCAGGTCGAGGCGCTCGGGCAGCGCTCCGCCGAGATCAGCCAGATCGCCGGCTCGATCAAGGAGATCGCCGATCAGACCAACCTGCTGGCGCTGAACGCGGCGATCGAGGCGGCGCGGGCCGGCGAGCAGGGACGCGGCTTCGCGGTGGTGGCCGACGAGGTGCGCAAGCTGGCGGAGCGCACGGCGCGGGCCACGGAGGAGATCAGCACGATGATCGGCCTGATCCAGTCCGAGACGCAGAAGGCTGTCGACGGCATGCGCGCCGGCGCGGCGCAGGTCGAGGAGGGCGTCGAGCTGGTCCATTCGGCGCAGGGCGCGCTGCAGCGCATCGACGAGGAAATGGGCGGCACCATCCAGCGGGTCAATGAGATTTCGCACGCCTCCAGCGAGCAGCAGGAGGCCATGACGCAGCTCGCGCGCAACGTCGAGCAGGTGGCCAGCATGACCGAGCAGAACGTCGCCGTGGTCAATCAGACGCAGTCCATGGTCATCCGGCTCGAAGGCATCGTCGATCGCATGAACAAGGCGGCCAACCAGTTCGTGGTGTAGGCCGCCGCCGGAGGGGCCGGCCTAGCGCGGCGCGGCCGGCCCTGCCGCATGCGTCGGCAGCGCGACGCGCACCCGCAGCCCGCCGGCCGGCGATTCCCCGAGCGTGATCTCGCCGCCGTGCAGCCGTGCCGCCTGCCGGGCGATGGGCAGGCCCAGTCCGCTGCCCGGCGTGTCCGGGCCGGCCAGGCGGAAGAAGCGGTCGAATACCCGTTCCCTGACGAGCCCGTCCTCCTCGTCCACGTCGACGTCGATGCGTCCGCCGGCCGGGGTGTGGCGCAAGGCGTTCTCGATCAGGTTGGAGAGCAGGATGCGCAGGCTCTCGGCGTGGCCGGACAGGCGCACCGGGCGGCAGGAGCCCACGCCGAGGTCGATCCGCTTGTCCTCGGCCTGCGGCGAGAAGTCGGCGACCGCGTTCTTGGCCAGCTGGTCGAGGCGCACCTCGGCGAAGGCGAACTGCTGCGCGTCGGGTTCGAGCCGGGCCATCTGCAGGAGCTGCTCGACCACGTGCGCGGCGCGGTCGACGCCGGCGCGCAGCTGGTCCAGCGCGGCGGCGCGCTGCGCCGCGTCCCGCGCCTGATCGGCGAGCTGCGCCTGCAGGCGGACGGCGGTCAGCGGCGTGCGCAGTTCGTGCGCCGCGTTGGCGATGAAGTCGCGCTCCGTCGCGAAAGCCTGCTCCAGCCGCTGCAGCAGCGCGTTGAGCGCCTCGCCCAGCGGCGCGACTTCCGCCGGCAGATCCCTGGTCTCCATGGCGCGCAGGCTGGGCACGGCCTGCCCCATGATTTCCGCGCGGACCTTGTCGAGCGGCCGCAGGGCGCGGCCGACGGCCAGCCAGATCAGGCCGCCGAGCACGGCGGTCATCAGCGTCAGCGGCAGCAGCAGCCACGGCCCGATGTTGCGGAACAGCGGGTAGTGGCGCGCCGCCGAATTGCTCACCTGGATGGTCACGCCGCCGTCTTCCAGCGTGTAGACGTGCCAGGTTTCGCCGCGCCAGCTCAGGGTGTGGTGTCCCGGCTTCTGGCGCGGCGGGCCGCCGTTGTCCAGCGACGTGTAGACGAGCTCGCCGTCGTCGCCCCAGATCTGGCTGACGAACTGCCCCTTGTCGGAGGCGTCCTCTTCCTCGGCGCCGTCCCCCTCGTTCTCGACCAGCCCGTGGCGGACGATCGAATAAGCGATCTGGACCAGCCCGTCGTTGCGCATCTGGTTGAAGGCGTTCCAGGCCAGCGCGTAGGTGATCAGGCTGGCCAGCAGGCCCGTCGCCAGCAGCGCGCCGATCTGCCACTTCAACAAGTTGCGGCGGATCGAGTTCACGCCGGTTCGACCAGCCGGTAGCCGACGCCGCGCACGTTCCTGATCCAGGCAGTGCCCAGTTTCTTGCGCAGCCGGTGGACGTGCACCTCGACGGCGTTGCTGGCGATCTCCTCGCCCCAACCGTAGAGCCGTTCCTCCAACTGCTCGGTGGACAGCACGGCGCCGGGAATCTCCAGCAGGGCTTCGAGCAGGGCGAATTCGCGCTGCGCCAGCTCGACGGCCGCGCCGTCCAGGCGGACTTCGCGGCGGTGCGGATCGAGGCTGAGCGGGCCCAGGCGCATCTCCGTGCGCGCCCGTCCGGCATGGCGGCGGACCAGCGCGCGCATGCGCGCGACCAGTTCGTCGAGGTCGAACGGCTTGGCCAGGTAATCGTCGGCGCCCAGGTTCAGGCCGGCGATGCGCTCCTCCACCGCGCCGCGCGCCGTGACCACCAGCACCGGCAGGGTGTTGCCCGCGTCGCGCATCTTTTTCAGCACGGCCAGGCCGTCCTGGCGCGGCAGGCCGAGATCGAGCACCAGCAGCGCGTAGGTGCCGGTGCGCACGGCCAGTTCCGCAGCCTTGCCGTCGCGCACCCGGTCGACCGAACAGCCGGCGTTGCGCAGTCCTTGCTCGACGGCGTCGCCGATCATCGGGTCATCTTCGGCCAGCAGTATTTTCAAGGTGTCCGTCCGCCAGGAGACTGTCTCCGCACTTGCCGCGCCGGGCAATGGTACTGCGCCCGTTGCCCCGGCAGAAGAGAAAAAGGCCGGAAACGTTCCGGCCTTTCGCTGCGGCGCGTGGTGCGTTACTTCGCGGTGGTGTCGGCCTTCTTGGCGGTCTTGCCCTTCTTCTGCTTGGCGACTTTCTTCGCCTTGGCGGGCTTGGCTTTGGCCGGGGCGGTCGCTTCGGCGGCCGGGCTGGCCGGAGCCGTCGCGTCGGCGGCTTGCGCGGCGCCGAAGGCAAAAATGGACGCGGCCGTCAGCACGGCGATCAGGGTCTTGTTCATGCGGGTCTCCTTCAGTGGGTGGGCGCCCGGCACGCTTGCCGGGCTGACACGCATTTTCCTCGGCGAAACTTACCGGACGCTTAACGGCCGTGCGGGGCGGTTCACGGATTGCCCAACGCCATGAGCAGTCCGCTCAGGGTGAAGAACGACAGTACCGTCGTCGCCAGCAGCGCGGCGGCGCAAAACTTCTCGTGGCCGTGGCGCATGGCCAGGATCGGGTAGATGCTCATGATCGGCAGCGTGCCGGTGAGCAGCAGGGCGGCGTACAGGTCGGGCGGCAGCGCCGGCAGGCCGGCCCGCACGCACAGCACCAGCGCCAGCCAGATGCACAGCGGATGCAGCACCAGCTTGCCGACGGTGATCGCCGCGACCTTGGCGCCCAGTTCCTTGAACGGCATGCCGTACAGGGTGCCGCCGATGGTGAACAGCGCGATGGCGCTGCTGGCCTGGGCGAACAGCGTGATCGTCCGGGACAGCGTGGCCGGCAGCCTGACTTCCAGCAGCGACAGGGTGACGGCCACGGCGATGGCGAGGATCAGCGGATTCTTGCGCAGGCCGAGCAGGGACTGCCTGGCGGCGGCCCAGCGGCTTTGCGCGGCGGCGTTCTGCTGGTCGGCCAGCGACAGCAGCAGGGGCAGCAGCAGGATGTTCTCGACCAGCATGTTCAGCGCCAGCGACACGCCGGCGACCGCGGGGAGCGCCAGCAGCATGATCGGAAAGCCGACGAAGCCGCTGTTCGAGAAGGTCGCGCCCATGGCGATGTAGGGCCGCGCGCTCGGCGCGTCCGGCGCGAGGCGGCGCGCCCAGCGCAGCGCGATGGCGGCGTTCACCAGCGAGCCGGCGGCGTACGCGGCGAGGTAGGTAAGGTTGAGCGTCTCGCCGAAACGGCGCTGCAGCAGCGCGTTGAGCAGGATCGCCGGCAGCGCGACGTTGAACACGAATTTGCCGAGCGCGCGCAGCTCGGTCTTGTCGAACAGGCCGCAGCGCGCGGCCAGATAACCCACCCCGATGGCCAGATAGATGGGAGCCGTGACGGTCAGAATGTCGAGCATGACGAAAAACGGGAAGCGCCTTCCGCCGGTGACGGCCTGAAGAATGCGCGGGTGGACGATGGGGGCAGATTATAGGCGAGGCGGCGGCGCGCGCCGCGGTTCGGGAACAATTTTTGCCGCCCGGCCTCGAACGGCGGACGGGCCCGACGGCGGGAGCGCTGGCCCGATTGCCGCCGCCGTCTTATTCTTACGGCTCCAAAGCCACCAAAACCGGATTTCAAGATGCCTCTTCCACCCGCAACGGCGGCGCGCTCGCGCAAGCACCGGCGTTCCATCACATTCGAAGGTTTCAAGCGCGACGACGGCCTGTGGGACATCGAAGGCCGCCTGGTCGACGTCAAGGACCAGGATCTCGAACTGCGCAACGGCGTGCGCCGGCGCGGCGAGCCGATCCATGACATCAGCGTGCGCGTGACCATCGACGGCGCGATGAACGTGGTCGACGTCGCGGCCAGCTCCGACTACACCCCGTTCATGGGCGTGTGCGAACGGATCGTGCCCGACTACCGGCAGATCATCGGGCTGAACCTGTTCAGGGGATTCCTCAAGGCGGTCAAGGCGCTGTTCGGCGACACCCGCGGCTGCGCGCACCTGAGCGAGCTGCTGATGGCCCTGCCGACCGCGGCCTACCAGACCTTCGCCGGCGAGGCGAAGCACGGCGAGCATGAAAAGAAACCTTTTCACCTCGACCGTTGTCATGCACTTTCCACAGATTCGGAGGTGGTCAGGCGCTACTATCCGCGCTGGTACCGCAGCCAAACCCCGGGGTAGGGGCTCCTGCCCAAAGCCTGCAATGCAAATTTCACAAGAGGGTGCCAATGAAAATACATGAATATCAGGGGAAGGAACTGCTCAGGAAATACGGCGTGACGGTGCCGCGCGGCGTGTTCTGCGCCAGCGTGGATGAGGCGGTGAAGGCGGCCGAGACGCTGGGCGGCAAGGTCTGGGTGGTCAAGGCGCAGATCCACGCCGGCGGGCGCGGCAAGGGGGGCGGCGTCAAGGTCGCCAAGTCGCTCGACGAAGTGCGCGAGTACGCCGGCCGGATTCTCGGCATGCAGCTGGTCACCCACCAGACCGGCCCCGAGGGGCAAAAGGTGCGCCGCCTGCTGGTCGAGGAAGGCGCCGACATCCGCAAGGAATACTACGTCGCCGCGCTGACCGACCGGGCCTCGCAGAAAGTGGTGATGATGGCCTCCAGCGAGGGCGGCATGGAGATCGAGGAAGTCGCCCAGCACAGCCCGGAAAAGATCCTCAAGGCGTACATCGACCCGCTCGCCGGCCTCACCGACGCGCAGGCGGCCGAACTCGCCACCGGCATCGGCATCCCCGACGCCTCGCTGCCGCAGGCCGTGGCCCTGCTCAAGGGCCTGTACACCTGCTACATGGAGACCGACGCCTCGCTGGCCGAGATCAATCCGCTGATCCTGGAAGGCGACGGCACGGTCAAGGCGCTCGACGCCAAGTTCAACTTCGACGACAACGCGCTCTACCGGCAGCCCGAGATCTTCGCCTACCGCGACCTCGACGAGGAAGACCCCAACGAGATCGAAGCCTCGAAGTTCGGCCTGGCCTACATCTCGCTCGACGGCAACATCGGCTGTCTGGTCAACGGCGCCGGCCTGGCCATGGCCACCATGGACGCGATCAAGCTGTTCGGCGGCGAGCCGGCCAACTTCCTCGACGTCGGCGGTGGCGCCTCGACCGAGAAGGTGACCGAGGCCTTCAAGATCATGCTCAAGAACCGCGAGCTCAAGGGCATCCTGGTCAACATCTTCGGCGGCATCATGAAATGCGACACCATCGCCAACGGCGTCATGGCCGCGGTGCGCCAGACGCAGCTCGGCGTGCCGCTGGTGGTGCGCATGAAAGGCACCAACGAGGAGCTCGGCAAGCAGCTCCTGCGCGAATCCGGCCTGCCCATCATCGCGGCCGACACCATGGCCGAGGCCGCCACCAAGATCGTCGCCGCCGTCCAGTAAGGGAGAACCAGAACATGTCGATCCTCATCAACAAGGACACCAGGGTCATCACCCAGGGCGTCACCGGCAAGACCGGCCAGTTCCACACCGAGAAGTGCCAGGAGTACGCCAACGGCAAGGCCTGCTTCGTCGCCGGGGTCAATCCCAAGAAAGCGGGCGAGAGCATCTTCGACATTCCCATCTACGGCTCGGTGAAGGAGGCCGCGGCGCGGACCGGCGCCACCGTCTCGGTCATCTACGTGCCGCCGGCCGGCGCCGCTGACGCCATCTGGGAAGCGGTCGAGGCCGACCTCGATCTGGTCATCTGCATCACCGAAGGCATCCCGGTGCGCGACATGCTCATCGTGCGCAACCGGATGAAGGCCAAGGCGGCCCTGGGCGGCAAGGAGACGCTGCTGCTCGGACCCAACTGCCCCGGCCTGATCACGCCCGACGAAATCAAGATCGGCATCATGCCCGGCCACATCCACCGCAAGGGGCGGGTCGGCGTCGTTTCGCGCTCCGGCACGCTGACCTACGAGGCGGTCGCGCAGCTCACCGAACTGGGCATCGGCCAGTCGTCGGCCGTCGGCATCGGCGGCGACCCGATCAACGGCCTCAAGCACATCGACGTCATGAAGATGTTCAACGACGATCCGGAGACCGACGCGGTGATCATGATCGGCGAGATCGGCGGCCCGGACGAGGCGGAAGCCGCCTACTGGTGCAAGGAGCACATGAAGAAGCCGGTGGTCGGCTTCATCGCCGGCGTCACCGCGCCGGCGGGCAAGCGCATGGGCCATGCCGGCGCGCTGATCTCCGGCGGTGCCGACACGGCGGAAGCCAAGCTGGCGATCATGGAGGAGTGCGGCTTCAAGGTCACCCGCAATCCGTCGGAAATGGGCCGGCTGCTCAAGAGCCTGCTCTGAACCGCCCGTCGCGGCGGGAGCGAAGCCGGTGCGCGCAAGCGCCACCGGCTTTTTTGCGGGCGGAGTTCTAGAACCGCCGCGCCATGAACCGGGCCAGCGCCGGGCCGGTCATCACCACGAGCAGCAGCCGCGCGGTCTGGAAGGCCATGACGAAGGGGATGTTCACGCCCGCGGTGGCGGCGATGATGGCGACGGAATCCAAGCCGCCCGGGCTGGTGGCCAGATACGCCGTCAGCGGGTCGATGCCGGCGAGCCGGGTGAGCGCCAGCGCGATGCCCGCGCACGCCAGCACCAGGCAGGCGATCGAGACGATCATCGACGGCAGCGCCTGCGCCGCCTGGGTCAAGGCCTGGCGCGTGAAGCGCAGGCCGATGCTCCAGCCCAGGATGATGTAGGTGGGGGTCAGCACCCACGGCGGCAGGGTGATCGCCAGGAGCCCCTTGGCCTGCAGGATGCTGCCGATGACCAGCGGCCCGAGCAGCGGCCCGCCGGGAATCCTGAGAAAGTTGGCCAGCAGCGAGCCGGTGCCGGCGAGCAGCAGCGTGGCGGCCAGGCCGGCCGGGGAGACGCTGGCGAACCAGTTCGAGAACACGCCGTGGTCCGGGTGGGCGCCGCCCATCCAGAAATGGGAGACCACCGTGGCCATCACCGTGACGATGATCACGCGCAGGTACTGCATCACCGCCACCAGGCGCATGTCGCCGCCGTAGGCGTCGGCCATCAGCGTCATCGCCGCGGCGCCGCCGGGCGAGCAGCCCCAGATCGCCGTCGTGCCCGGCAGGACCTGCCTGCGCGCGAGAATCCAGCCCATCGCGGCGCAGACGAGGATGACCACGACGGTGACCGAGACGAACATCAGCCAGTTGTCGCGCAGCGAGACCAGGATTTCCGGCGAAATGCCGCGGGCCACCAGACAGCCCACGACGCCCTGGGCCATGACGAAGGGCTTGCGCGTGATGCGCGGCGCGCCTTCGGCGATGGCCACCAGGATCGCCGCCAGCATCGCGCCGAGCAGCAGGGCGGCCGGCAGGCGGATGGCGTCGAACGCCAGGGCGAAGGCCAGCGACAGGGCCAGCAGAACGGCCCAATGAAGAAAGGGCGGATGTCGCTTCAGGGACGGGTAGCGGCTGCCTTGATCGCACATGGTGTTTCTGGACAGGGAAAATCGGAGGGACGGCCGTGGCGGCCGAGGCTGCAAGGGCGACGAAATCCCGCCATTATAACGTGCGGGTCGACAGCGGCCCGGCCGCGCCGCTCGGCGTTCACGCGGGGGATGGCAATTGCCCGTCGATCTCGGCCAGCGCCGCCTCCTCGGAATCGATCGTCGCGAAGGCCGTGCGCAGCGCCGGAGGAATCGCCCGCGGGCGTCCCGAGGCCAGATCGACGAAGATCCATTGGGTTTCCGCGCGCGCCAGCATCCGCCGGTCCGCCCGGCGCAGGAAAACCGTCTTGCGCGGCGAACTGCGGCTGTCCATGCCCGCGATCCAGGTGCACGCCAGGATTTCATCCGCCAGCAGGGCGGGGCGCAGGTATTCGATGAAATGGGACTTCACGTACCACGAGGCGCCCAGTTCCAGGTAGCGCGCCATCGGCCAGTCCTGCAGCGCCGAATGCTCGATGGCCGCCTCCTGCATCCAGCGCAGGTATTCCTGGTTGTTGACGTGGCCGTGCACGTCGATCGAATCCGCTGCGACGCGGATGGTCTTGATGTGGACGGCGGGCATGGGCGATTTCCGGAGCGGGACCGTCATTCCCCCCAGCCGCCCCAGCTGAGATGGACGGGCGAAGGCGCGCCCGCGTCGACCGGGTAGCGGGCGAGGCCGGGATACAGGCGGCTCCAGGCGGCGGCGACCAGCGCCAGGGCGGCGACGCCCAGCAGCACGGGCTGGACCAGCGCCGACCAGCCCGCGTGGGCATGGATCATCAGGATCGGGTTGGCCCCGGCGGGCGGATGCACCGTGCGCGTAGTGAGCATCAGCGCGAGCGCGAGGGCCTGGGCCAGGACGTACACCCACAGCGCATCCCCGAAGAACTTGTAGCAGGCGATGCCGACCAGGGCGCCGCCGAGATGCCCGCCCAGCAGCGCGCGGGGCTGCGCGGCGGGCGCGCGGGTGAAGCCGAAGAGAAAGACGGCGGTGCCGCCGAGGGAGGCCAGGAGCAGCGGCGACGCCGGCGGGCCGGAAACGGCGAGCGCCAGTCCGATGCCGGCGGCGATGCCGAGCATGCACCAGAGCAGGCGGACGGTTGAACGGCGATGCATGGGGCTGTGCGCAGGCCGGGCGCGGCCGGCCGTTGACCTCTTCGGAAAAGTGGGTGGGGGTTCGGTCCGGTCAGCCGCGCTTGAGCCGCGCGAGCTGCGGCTTGAGCTTCTCGACGGTAGCGGTGAAGTCGGCAAGGCGCTTCTTCTCCTGTTCGACGACCTGCGCCGGCGCGCGCGCGACGAAGCTCTCGTTGGCGAGCTTGGCGCCGGCCTTGGCGATCTCGCCTTCGAGCCGGGCGATTTCCTTGGCCAGGCGCTCGGTTTCGGCGGCGACGTCGATCTCGATCCTGAGCATCAGACGGATTTCGCCGATCACCGCGATCGGGGCGTTGGCGTCCTCCGGCATGCGCTCGACGATGTCCACCTCCGCCAGCTTGGCCAGCGCCTTCAGGTACGGGGCGCAGCGGTGCAGCACCTCGGCGTCGCCGCTGGCGACGAGCGGCACCTTCTGGGCCGGGGAGATGCCCATCTCGCCGCGCAGGTTGCGGCAGGCGTAGGTCAGTTCCTTGAGCTGCTGCGCCTTGGCCTCGCTGGCTTCGTTGATCTTCAGCGGGTCGGCCTTGGGATAGGCGGCGAGCATGATCGAATCGCCGGTCTTGCGGCCGGCCAGCGGCGCGACGGCCTGCCACAGCTCCTCGGTGATGAACGGGATCAGCGGATGCGCCAGGCGCAGCACGGTCTCCAGCACGCGCAGCAGGGTGCGGCGCGTGGCCTTGGCCTCTTCCGGAGTGCCGCTCTGGATCTGCACCTTGGCCAGTTCGAGGTACCAGTCGCAGAACTCGTCCCAGACGAACTCGTAGATGGCGCGGGCGAGCAGGTCGAAGCGGTAGTCGGCGAAGTGCTGCGCGACCTCGGCCTCGGTGCGCTGCAGGCGGCTGACGATCCAGCGGTCGGCGAAGGAGAAATGCAGGTGCTCCGGGCAAACGTCGGGCGTCTGCGGGTCGATGCCGCAGTCCTGGCCCTCGGTGTTCATCAGCACGAAGCGGGTGGCGTTCCACAGCTTGTTGCAGAAGTTGCGGTAACCCTCGCAGCGGTGCAGGTCGAACTTGATGTCGCGGCCCGGGCTGGCCAGCGAGAGGAAAGTGAAGCGCAGCGCGTCGGTGCCGAAGGCCGGGATGCCTTCCGGGAATTCCCGGCGCGTGCGCTTTTCGATCTGCTGGGCCTGCTTCGGATTCATCAGGCCGGTGGTGCGCTTGGCCACCAGGTCTTCGAGACCGATGCCGTCGATCAGGTCGATCGGGTCGAGCACGTTGCCCTTGGACTTGCTCATCTTCTGGCCTTCCGCGTCGCGGATCAGGCCATGCACGTAGACATGCTTGAACGGGATCTTGCCGGTGATGTGCCGGGTCATCATGACCATGCGCGCGACCCAGAAGAAGATGATGTCGAAGCCGGTGACGAGCACCGTCGACGGCAGGTAGAGGTCGAGCGCCGGGTTCGATTGCGCCGGCCATGCGGGCGTCCAGTCGAGCGTGGAGAACGGCCACAGCGCCGACGAATACCAGGTGTCGAGCACGTCCGGGTCGCGCGTCAGCGGGCCGGCGTGGCCCTTGGCGGCGGCCTGCGCCCTGGCTTCGGCCTCGTCGTGCGCGACGTAGACGTTGCCCGCCTCGTCGTACCACGCCGGAATCTGGTGGCCCCACCACAATTGCCGCGAGATGCACCAGTCCTGGATGTTGTTCAGCCACTGGTTGTAGGTGTTGACCCAGTTCTCCGGCACGAACTTGATCTCGCCGGAAGCGACGCAGTCGAGCGCCTTGCCGACGATGCTGGTGCCGTCCGCGCCAGGCTTGCTCATGGCGACGAACCACTGGTCGGTGAGCATCGGCTCGATGACCACCCCGGTGCGGTCGCCGCGCGGGACCTTGAGCGTGTGCTTGTCGACCTTGACCAGCACGCCGGCGGCTTCGAGATCGGCGACGACGGCCTTGCGCGCGTCGAAGCGGTCCATGCCGCGGTATTTCTCCGGCGCGTTGTCGTTGATCTTCGCGTCGAGGGTGAGGATGGAAATGATCGGCAGCTTGTGGCGCTGGCCGACCGCGTAGTCGTTGAAGTCGTGCGCCGGCGTGACCTTGACGCAGCCGGTGCCGAATTCGAGGTCGACGTAGGCGTCGGCGATGATCGGGATCTCGCGGTCGGCGAGCGGCAGCCTGACCGTCTTGCCGACCAGATGCCGGTAGCGTTCGTCCTCCGGATGCACCATCACGGCGGTGTCGCCGAGCATGGTTTCCGGGCGGGTGGTGGCGACCGTCAGCGATCCGGACCCGTCGGCCAGCGGGTAGCGGATGTGCCACATGAAGCCGTCTTCCTCCTCGCTCACCACTTCCAGGTCGGAGACGGCGGTGTGCAGCACCGGGTCCCAGTTCACCAGCCGCTTGCCGCGGTAGATCAGCCCCTCGTTGTAAAGACGGACGAAGGTCTCGGTGACGGTCTTCGACAGCCCGGCGTCCATGGTGAAGCGCTCGCGCGTCCAGTCCGGCGAGGTGCCGAGGCGGCGCATCTGGCGGGTGATGGTGTTGCCCGAGAACTCCTTCCACTCCCAGACCTTTTCGAGGAACTTCTCGCGGCCGAGGTCGTGGCGCGAGATGCCCTGCGCGTCGAGCTGGCGTTCGACGACGATCTGCGTGGCGATGCCGGCGTGGTCGGTGCCCGGCTGCCACAGCGTGTTGTCGCCGCGCATGCGGTGGTAGCGAGTCAGCGCGTCCATGATCGCCTGGTTGAAGCCATGCCCCATGTGCAACGTGCCGGTGACGTTCGGCGGCGGCAGCAGGATGCAGAAGGCGCCGGACTTGTGCGCGTCGAGGCCGGCGGCGAAGTAGCCCTTGGCCTCCCACTCGGGGTACCAGCGTCGCTCGATGTCGGCCGGCTCAAAGCTCTTGGCGAGTTCCATAGATCGGATGTGGGAAGGGGATGAAGAGAGTCCGCGATTATACCGGATCGCGCCGGGCGGGCCGTCGCCGGAAAGGACTCCCGAGGCCCGTTTGCCGGCGCGCCGGCGCTACTTCGGGCCGGGTCCGTCGAGCGGCAGCTGCATCTGTTTGCGCTGGGCGAGAAAGTCGCGCAGCGCGACTTCCGTGGTCGACGTGAAGCCTTCGCGCAGCGCCTCGGCGGCGTTGAGCAGCGTCGCTTCGATCAGCATCGGCAGTTCGCAGGCCATCTGCCGCTCGATGGCCTGGGCCATCTGCGCGGCGAGCTCCTCGACGCGGGCTTCGAATTCCGCCGCGGCGTCCGCGGGCGGCGCCGGCGGTGCGGCGGGCGCTGCGGCTGCCTCCGCTTCCTCGCCCGGCACGACTTCGGTCAGGACGGGCAGGTCGTCCTCTTCCGGCGGCGCCGGAATGACGGGCGCCGGAGCGGGCGCCGGCCCCGGCATGGGCGCGGCGGGGCGCTCGCTCTGCCGCGTCGCCAGGAAACTGCGCCGCCGCCGGGGCGGCATGGGCAGGCCGGCGTCGTCGTCCTGATGGCTCATGCGGACTTCTCCGCGAGGTCGAAATACTGGATCGCGTAGCCGCGGTCCTTGTAGAACTTCACCCGGTCGCGCGCGGACAGCCGGTCGTCGCCGTCCCGGCCGACCACCTCGATGACGCTGGTGAAGCGCGAGAACGCGGGCGGCACGTCCGACGACAGGTTGAGCAGGCGCTCGTTCTGCGCGGACGCGGTGGCGTCCGCCGTGATCACGATCGGCGTTTCCGCGGCGAGCGGGGAGGTGCCGAACACGTGCGGGATGAAGCCGGTCGGCGGAGCGATCCACAGCTGCCGGTCGAGCGCCCCGGCGAGCTCGGTCTCGGGCGCATAGACCAGCACCGCCTTGCCCTGCCGGCAGGCCTTGCCGAGCAGGGCCGCCGCCGCGGCGATGCGGTCGGCGGCGTTGTGATAGAAGAATATCTGGGTCAACGCAGTTTCCCGGCCCGGGCCAGCAGGAAGTGCGTCAGCAGCGGCACGGGCCGTCCGGTGGCGCCCTTGTCCGCGCCGGACTTCCACGCCGTGCCGGCGATGTCCAGGTGCGCCCAGGCGAACTTGCCGGCGAAGCGCGACAGGAAGCAGGCGGCGGTGACGCTTCCCGCCGGCCGGCCGCCGATGTTGGCCATGTCAGCGAAATTGCTCTTCAGCTGCTCCTGGTAGTCGTCCCACAGCGGCATCCGCCAGGCCCGGTCGAACGCCGCGCCGCCGGCCGCGAGCAGTTCTTCCGCCAGCGCGTCGTCGTTGGCGAACAGGCCGGTGGCGACGTGGCCGAGCGCGATGACGCAGGCGCCGGTCAGCGTGGCGACGTCGACCACCGCCGCCGGCGAGAAGCGCTCGGCATAGGTCAGCGTGTCGCACAGGATGAGCCGGCCCTCGGCGTCGGTGTTGAGTATCTCGACGGTCTGGCCGGAGAGCGAGGTAACGATGTCGCCGGGCTTGCTCGCCGCGCCGCCCGGCATGTTTTCCACGCACGGAGCGAGCACCGTGAGGTTCACCGGCAGGCGCATCAGCGCCGCCGCCTTGAGAGTGCCGAGCACGCTGGCCGCGCCGCACATGTCGAACTTCATCTCGTCCATGCCTTCGCCGGGCTTGAGCGAAATGCCGCCGGTGTCGAAGGTGATGCCCTTGCCGATCAGCACCACGGGCTTGTCGCCGGCCTTGCCGCCCCGGTAATGCACGACGGCCAGCTTGGGCGGCTGTCGGGAGCCCTTGGCCACCGACAGCAGCGAGTGCATGCCGAGCGCCTCCATGTCGGCCTGTTCGAGGATCTGGCTGTCGAGCTCGTGTTCCTCGGCGATTTGCTGCGCGGCTTCGGCGAGGTAGGCCGGCGTGCACACGTTGCCCGGCAGGTTGCCGAGCGTGCGCGCCAGGGCGACGCCTTCGCCGATCGCCAGTCCCTGCGCCAGCGCCTGCGCGGCGGCGGCTTCGCCGGTCCGGTCGTCCACCGCGAAGCCCAGGCTGGCGAGCGGGCGCTCGTCGTCCTTTTTGCTCTTGAAGCGGTCGAAGCGGTACAGGGTTTCGCAGGCCACCGCCGCCGCCTGGCGGATACGCCACGCGGCGCTGCGCTGCTTCACCGGGATGCGCGTGAGCAGCAGCGTGGCGTCGGCCGCGCCGCTGTCGCGCACCGCCTTGACGGCGGCGCGGATCGCCGCGCAGTACGCCTTGTCGCGGAATTCCTTTTCCTTGCCGAGGCCGACCAGCAGCAGGCGCTCGCTGTCGAG
>JADHEE010000484.1_pt1 | contig 15485 bp, 8 predicted proteins | sample 8952401 | NCBI WGS metagenome assembly JADHEE01 (sample SAMN16124438, study PRJNA663242) | bioreactor sludge metagenome | isolation source: sludge (ammonium) | place: India:Bengaluru | collected 2019-02-28
GAGATGGCCGCCGCACCGAATGGCGCGCAAATTCTCTTCGGCGTCATCGGGCGGCACATTGCCCCAGTCGCCCGATTGGTGACGCTGCAGAAGCTCAGCGGCATTGGTTGCGGCGCGATCGAGCAAGTCGAGGGCGCCGGGTGTGGCCACTACATTGCCGAGTGCAAACAGGCAACGGGACGGCGTACTGTTCATTGAATGTGTCGTAGTCATGTGATGTTTCCTTTCTCTGGACGAGCGAACCCGGACAAGGCTTGTCGGCTTTGTCGCTGGGTATGCGGTTTAGGGAGTGGTGCGGGTGGTGTTGCTAGATGTAGTGCTTGCTAGGTGCTACAGAACTGCGGACGTACGAGGTGCCGAGTCATTGCGACTCGTGCGGCTTTCCACGCTCAGCCAACGCTGCGCGCGAAAGACTCTTCAGGGCGTGTGAACGAAACCAATCGGCTGTTTCACGCCACCCGCTTTGTTACGGCATTCCTGCGTTAGACGCTTGAGCCATTCGTCAGCTGTCAGCGTGACATTGAATAACGCCGCCTGCCGTCGGACTGTCGCGAAATCGCCGGGTGTCAGGGTGTTCAACTGATTCAGCGCGGCGCGGGCGTCGGCCTCGTGCCGGGAGCCCAGCCGCTTGAACTGCGCCCGAAACAACTGCCAGCGTTGCTCGGGCCTCAGATAGTCAAACTTGATCTTGAGTGCGAAGCGGCGCAAGGACGCGGCATCGAGGCGCTGCATCAGATTGGTCGAACAGATGAACAAGCCGTCAAAACGCTCCATCTGCGTCAGCATCTCGTTGACGCTGGTGATTTCCCACGTGTTTCGCGCCGATTGCCGCTCCGCGAGAAAACTGTCGGCTTCATCAAGCAATAGCAACGCGCCCGCCTGCTGTGCCTGCTTGAACATCCCGGCGATTTTCTGTTCCGTCTCTCCGACGTAGGGGCTCAAGATATCCGAGGCACGGCGAGCGATAAGGGGCAGGCCGATTTCGCGGGCGATGAAATGCGCCAGGGCCGTTTTCCCGGTGCCCGGCGCGCCGTAGAAACACATCGCACCGACCGACTGCGGCGCCCGTTTGAGTTGTGACACCAGCGCCGGGAGTTCGCAGTCAGGATTCAGATACTCCAGCGCGTAATGGCACTCCGACAGGCTGGGATAGGCGTCAGTCGATGTTTGCCCCAATAGCGCCATGCCGTTGTCGATGACCAGCCGCAATGTCGCCTCTCGATCTGTGGCGGTCTTGCCGACCAATGCAAGCACCTTCGCTGCTTTCTCGACTTGCGCCGGGCTCAGTGATTCTTGTTGCGCCAGGTCGTTGAGGCACTGTTCGGAAATGGCGTGCCCGTGCAGATAGGCCTGCAGGATGCCGCGCCGTATGGTCACCGGGGGGACACCCATCTCGAAGGAGAAATCAAAGCGGCGCAAATACGCCGGGTCGATGTGCCCGACTTCGTTGGCGACCCAAATCGTTGGCACTGGATTGGTTTCGAGCAGTTGATTGACGAACAACTTCCCCGCCGTGGGGCGCAGGGCCTGCGGCATCCGCCCCCTCCCGTCGTCCGACGGAAAGACGTCTTCAATTTCGTCAAACAAGATGAGCGCCGGGCTGCGTTGCAGAAATCGTTGGGAAAGCTGAAAGAACGCGAGGCGGTCATAGCCGCTAACGGCGTCTCCCTCGGCATCCGTCGCCTTTACTTGAAACAGGCGAATCTGCAAGTGTGTGGCCAGCCAACGCACGTATTCCGTCTTGCCGGTGCCTGGTGGGCCGTAGATCAGAATATTGATGCCCGGTGTGGAGTTCTGCTTGGCCTTGCCCAGATAGGCGCCGAGCAACGCTGTTTCTGCCCGCAAGTGAACAAAGGCGTCGGCTTTCAGCTTCGGGCGCGGCGCGTGTTCGACAAACGCGCTCATCAAGCGCGCGAGGTTGCTGGCCGTGCCGAACAGCGCATGGCGCAGGCCATCGGGAATCCATACTCCGTAGCCGCAACGCACATCGTCGGAAACGATGCGGACGATGCGCGTTGACAGCAATTCGCCATCCGGGCGAAGCGCGGCGCGGATGGCGCTTTCACTGCTGTTCAACGCGATTGCCAAGACTTTCATGACTTCATCAATGCTGGTGACGCGCAGCTTCTCGAGGACATCGGACAACAAGTAATGCTGCTGTGACAGGGCGGCGAAAGCGAGGACTTCGGCCTGGGCCGCATCCAGTCCCAGCAGATCGACCAGCAGGTCGATATTGCGGTCGAGCACGCTCTTGCGCGGACTGGGCTTTTGGCCGAGTTCATGGGCGCGGGTTCTAAGCAACGGCAACAACTCATGGCGCCGCAGCGTGTCGTCGATCGGCGCGATGCCGATCAGGCGGCGCAGCTCATCCGAATAGATGCTGTCGTTGAAACGAGCGGCCAGGGCCGCCTTTCTGGTGCCGAGTCGGGCAATCCAGACGGCCACCGGCCGATCGAAAACGGAGGCGAAATGCGGCCTCACCAACGCAGGGTGTGCGTACATGGTGACTCCTGTGGGGGATAGCTAGATTTGGGGAGGGTGATGCGGTGTGATTACGCGCGTTCGTCAGCGCAGAGACTGCTTTGACGCTTCAGCGTAGCTCGTCTGAGTTCGACGAGAAGAGACTTTCTATGTTGTTGATTATACGCGTATTTATTCGTTTTGTCAAGGCATTTGTCATGAATTAACTTGAGCGAGAGATGTATGCGATTCGCGAAATTTTGTTGTACGCGGTCTGGATCTGAGTTACACACGCGCCAGAACTATTCCCCATTGCCGGCTGATTACGAGCCGATAACCAATGGAGCATTCCTTCCATTGGTTTCGAAGTAGTGTGGGCGTATCAGATTCTTGTTAGGGTTCGGTTTAAGGGGTGGTCAGCTAAAGACCATCTCGGGTGCGCGTCAATGGTCAAGATGGCACGATATCCAATCGGGTTCAGCCATTAGTGCATCAACCGAGTCATTATGCGTAGTGTTTTGCGCGGTGACAGTTTGGGCAAAGCGCCTTGGCGTTCTCGACGGTGTCGTGGCCCCCTTGCGATAAATGGCGCACGTGGTGAACTTCCAAGTAGGGCGTGCCATCTGATGCACGAATAAATGGTGCTGGATTGCCACACTCTTCACAGACGCCCTTAGCGCGTAGCAACACTTCGACAATGACATGAGGGTTGCGAAGAAAAGCAGTAGTCTGAATATCGATTCTCACAGGCAAGGGATCTGCACTTGAAAGTTCTTGGTATCTTGCTTCTCTCGAAAGCTGAAGTGATTCATCAATCCGTATCTGAAGCTGTTCCGTGAGTTCTTTTTCAGTTGTTGGCCTAGGTATCCGTGCTGGGTATGCAGGAAGGTCCTTACTCCGCGAGGTTGGAGGCGGATACTCTGGCAAAACGTCGACGTTCAAAGTACAGTAAGGTTGTTTTGCACGCAGAAAATACTCTTCAAATACGTCGTTCGTGGGACGCTCGCCTTTGTCAAAGCGAAGGATGTCATCGTAAGGGATGGGAGCTCGTTGGATGCCTGAATCTTGCGTTAGGTCCTCCTTGACGATAAAGGCTGTTGATTCCGGCGTTCGATCATCCCAAATCACGACGTACAACGGGTCACCTTCCGTCCTGTAGTTGATTGCTCTGTTCAGTCGACCGAAGAGAGCTCTCGCCCCTCGTTTGTCTCCCATTGCATTTGGAACGGTTTCATGTGTTGCGGGGCGCCAACGGTTGATGGTATGTACGGCTCGAAACTGAATGTGCTTCTTCTTGATGCCTTTCATTTATGATCCCCAAACGAAGGATGCTTGATGCTTTAATGGTGGCCTGGGGCCATCGAGCAGGTTCTTGGGCCCAGTGGTATCGGTTGCCAATGCCAGAAACCCATCGTTAAGCCTTCGCTTCCACTTGATAGCCAGGTGCGATGACGACACTTTTTACCCCTCGTACCGATTCTAAGTCCTTTAGGCACAGGCGATGAATCGTCGGATCCAGTCGCCGATTGGTGCTGCAGTCGACATTCCACTGCTGAAGGACATATCCGGCGATTGCGGCCCGAACGGTTACATGCAACTCGCCTCGTTGCATCCCGAAATCTCGCTGAACGATCTCGGGACGAATAACGCCAGGGTGTGCCACTAGAACCAGCTCCAACCGGCGATTCCATTCCTCGTCGGCACATGCCATCTCGTGTGGAAGGATTTCGGTGTCCGGAACCGGGGTTGCGGCCTCGATCCGCGAGATCACCATGTCCCGAAATTCGTGAGTCTTTCGGTCAAACACCCGCGTGTGCCAGCGCAGACCGCTGTCGACCAGCGCGTGAGGCAGCACTTCCCGATCCGCTGCGCCTCGCTTGAGTGAGTGATACTTCACCCGCAAGACCTGCTTCTGATGAATAGCCCGGGTGACAACCGCAAGCTCTTCCAGAGAAGGTCGATTCAGTCGCACCGGTAGTTCGCACGGGAGGTAACTGCCACCGCATCGGTCGTCACCGTCGCCGAATCCTCGGGAGATCGCCGAAAGAACGCGTTCCGGCAGATGGTCAAAAACCGGCACGAATCTTTCGCTTGGAATATAGACTTTTCGCCGCCCTTCAAAATCGATGTTCTGCGGCGCTATTTCCCTATAAGCAGTGAAATCCCTAGTCGCCACAGCAGGGGCAATGCCAAAGCGTTCCATCAGATCCCGGCGGCAGGCGTCCCCCAAAAACCATAGGCGAAATTCAATGTAGGCCAAGCGATCGCGTTGCTTCTGGCTCAGATTGTCGATGGTCTCTCGCGTCATGTCGGTACTCCTGTGTTGGGCGGAGTATAAACGGAAATTTCGTTTGACATCATCTTTTTGATTATGTACTATAACATCATCAAAACGATTATGTTATGTGTCGATCAGGGAGGTGAGTGATGGGCAAAACCAATACGGATCGTCACATTTCGCAGCACCAAGGCGGCGATCGGCGAGTATCCAAAGATTGGATATCCATCGTGTCCGTGCAACTCCGACCTTGCACCATCGAAACCCCGGCCCAGGAGCAATACGTCCTCACCTTACAATCACCACGACAGGGAGAGCCTGATGACAAAGACTGAATCGCCCAGGAGGTTTCAGCGACGCATCCCTTCGGATGCTGTTCGTCACCGCTATCAGGGTTGCCTTCTTGGCGGCGCTGTCGGCGATGCATTAGGTGCGCCCGTCGAATTTCTTTGCCGAACCGACATTCTTAAGCACTATGGACCGCGCGGCATTGTCGATCTTGCGCCCGCCTACGGCAAAGTAGGCGCAATTACCGACGATACGCAGATGACGCTGTTCACTGCCGAAGGCGTGTTACGGGCTTACGTTCGCGGCATGTTGCGCGGGATTTGCCATCAGCCCAGCGTGATCCACAAAGCCTATCTGCGCTGGCTTTACACCCAAGGCGAGCACAGCGCATCGGAGACGGATATCCATCTCTCCGGCTGGCTGGTCCAGCAGAAGGAGCTGTTCTCGCTGCGTGCGCCAGGAAGAACCTGCATTGAAGCCCTGCGCAGCAATCCCGAGATCGGCAAACCAGCGCTCAACCACAGCAAAGGGTGCGGCGGAGTCATGCGAGTGGCCCCGATAGGCATGTTGTTCCATGCGCTAACGCTAACTTGCCCGAATGCCAGCTCTGAGCATTTCCATCGTTCGTTCGCGCTCGGATGCGACGCCGCCGCGCTGACACACGGACATCCGACCGGGTATCTGACTGCCGGCGTCATGGCCGCACTCGTCTTCGACTTGCTCGACGGGATCGACCTTCGCTCAGCCATCAACCGGGTGTTGCCCTTGCTCAAAGCCAGGGGACGCCATGAAGAAACCCTCGTGGCAATTGAAGCGGCACTGCGGCTCCATGAAGCCAGTATTGAACCGATCGAAGCGATCAACGAATTGGGCGAAGGTTGGGTCGCCGAGGAGGCTCTGGCGATCGGACTCTATTGCGCGCTCAAGGCGCAGGACTTCGAGTCTGGCGTCATAATGGCGGTCAATCACGATGGCGACAGTGATTCGACCGGACTCATCGCTGGGCACTTATTCGGTGCAATGCAGGGACGGACCGCAATTCCAGAACGCTGGCTGACGCATCTGGAACTGCGTGGCGTCATGGAAGAACTGGCCGACGATCTTGCCACCGCCGGACGCTGGCGGCTGGGGGAATGGCACGATCCGGATGCCTGTGCCGAAGAGGATTACTACGTCCAGCGTTATCCCGGGGGCTGACACGGCTACATCAGGACTATTCGCGACACCCCGAACAACAAGATCAGGGAGAACCCATGGCAGGACAGCGCATTACCTTTGGTAGTTACCTCGACGGCCAACGTGCCACACCGCCGGCCGATTTACTCGGCGCGTCGGTGGTCGGTCCCCTGGGCTTCCTGAACATCCTCGAAACCCAGCTCGGTCTCCTGTCGCTCCATCCTTCACAGGCAGAACGCATCGTCCAGTACCGGGATTGTTTACAAAAGCTCGATTCCAAACAGCGTTTTTATCATCGAAGCTTTGCGACGGATCCCTTGGGCACCGCTGCCTGTCTGCTTGACTGGCGGGATCAATGGATCCTGCACGGATGGAACGGTGCGATGGCCGCGGAAGCGCCGAAGCGCTTGCTGGACCTGTCGGAGGTTGAAGCCCTGGCCCGCACGGCGGTGAGTCAGAACATCGGTCAGCGCCTGCAGGCCGTCCAGTCCGCGCTACAACACCGCAAGCCCGACATCGAACTGGTTCAACTGGTCGACCCCGTCGAGACATTTCCGCTCCGTTGGCAAGCGGTCCTCACAGAGTTGCCGGTTGTCGGGCCTGGCGGATTGATTGGTTCTGGAATGGGAAAAGGCGTCGGATTCCTTGGCGACCTGCAACAGCAGCTCTTGGCAGCCGCCACAGGCCAGCCGCTTGCGAAGATCGCTTGGCGGGACGACGGCTCCGTGCTTGTCGTCCAGGCCGAAACGCCCACGCTGGCCGACCACTGGCTTGCGACTCAACTCGTGGCTGATCGACCGACGCTGTTGGTCTCTGGTGACGACGGTGCACGGCTCGATGCGCATTTGGCCGTAGCCCACCGGCCGCGCCAGGGACTCCAGGAAGCAAGTGCTTTCCGTCCGGCGCTTCAGGTCCTGCCCCTGGTCCTGGAGTTGCTCTGGGATCCACTCAACTACTACGCACTGGTGCAGTTCCTGACCCACTCGGTGTGTCCGATCCCCGGTTATGCTCGGCGTCGCCTCGCCGAGAAAGTGGCCGACGCACCGGGCATCGGTGGGGCGTATTGGCTACATACCCTGACCCGGATCGACGAGCACTATGGAGAGGAGAAAGCACCACGGGTCCGCGAACAGATTGCCCGTTGGATCGAACATCCACGCTTCCCGTCCGATGTGGGGGTACCGATTGATGCGGTGATTGAGCGGGTCGAGCAATTGTCGGAGTTCTTCCGCTTGCGCCTTGGTGAAGCCGATACCGCCCGCCGACTCGCCTTCCATGCCGGCTACGGGCAATGCAAGTCCTGCCTCGACTCACTGAAGGAGCTACAGGGCCAAGGAACGACGACCATACGACCAAGGCAGCTACAGAAGTTGGTCGTGCAGGCCACGGCGAACGGGTCTGACAACCCGCTCTGGCCGGCCGAAGTTGGCGCCGGGCAGCTGGTCAATCATCCCGGCGCGGTGATCGAGCCGGTTGAGCGCGTCATCTGGGCGACCTTGTCGGTGCCAGTGTTGCCGGGCAGCGATCCGTGGTCTGCCAGCGAGCTCCGTGCGCTGAAAGGCGCTGGCGTCGATTTGCCGTCCGTCGCTGACCGTCTCGACTGGATTGCCGCGACCTGGCTGCGCCCGGTCATGGCGGCACGGGAACAACTGATACTGGTGCTTCCGCCCCCAGGAGAGGAAGTGCATCCCCTCTGGCAGATGATTGGCGCAGTGGTCGAACAACCCAAGATCCTCTACTTGGAGACGCTGCTCTCCAGCGGCGGCGAGACACAGTCTCCGGTTACGCCGGTGCGACTCCCCGCGCCCAAGCGCTGGTGGCAGTTGCCGGACGACGTATCTGTCATCCTGCGAGCAAAGGAATCCTTCTCCAGCCTCGAAAAGCTGCTCTTCAACCCGTACCACTGGTTGCTGCAATACCCGGCCAAGCTTCAACCGTCGCGTATCGTCAGCCTCGGTGGCGATTTCCGGATGCTCGGCAACCTGGCGCACGGGCTCGTTGAGCAGTATTTCCTGCATCCGGACGCGTTGTCAATGTCGGCAACGGACTTCGACACTTGGTACGCCTATGCCTTCAACACCTTGGTCGATCAGGAAGGCGCCATTCTGCGCACCCCGGGGCGCGGCGCCGATCTAGAAGGCTTCCGCTACCGTCTGCACCAGTCGATGCGCAATCTGCGTGAGCAGGTCGCCAAAGCCGGCATGGTTCAGGTGGTGCCGGAACAGGTGGTTTCTGGTCACTTCCCCGGCGGCGAACTGGCGGGCTCGGCCGATCTCGTGATGCAGAACGGTCGAGGCGAACGCGCCATCGTCGATATGAAATGGTCCGGGTCCAAGAAATTCCCGGAGAAGCTCCAGCAGAACCGTCATCTCCAACTCGCCATTTACGCTGAGCTGCTTCGGCAGGAGACCGGCCAGTGGCCGTCGGTCGCCTACTACATCCTTGACAAGGCTCGCTTCTTCGCACCCGACGACCGCGTATTTCCTGATGCCGATGTGGCGCCATCCGCCGATGGCGAGAACACGGTGCAGCTCTGGCAACGTTTCATCGCCACCTGGCGTTGGCGTGTCGCACAAATCCAGGCGGGTCAGTTCGAGGTTGCGCTGGATGGCATTCCCTTGGATGACGCCTCCGAGCCCCCCGAGGACGCGATGACCATGGAAACGCTCAATGCGGCATACAACGACTACCGGACGCTTGCCGGATGGGAGAACTGAGCATGACGTCCAACATGAAAGCACACATCACCTTCATCAGTGCCGGGGCTGGGAGTGGCAAGACGCATCGGCTGACCGAAATCCTGCATCGCGAACTGACGACCGGGGGCGTTCGCCCGGCTGGCGTCATTGCCACCACCTTCACCAGGAAGGCAGCGACCGAACTCCGCGAACGGGTGCGCGAGCATCTGCTTAAGCAGGGCAGCTTCGGCCTCGCCAATGCCATGGGGCAGGCGCGTATCGGAACGGTCAACGGCGTGTGCGGCCAGCTGATTGCCCGCTTTGCCTTTGAAGCCGGAATGTCGACCGAGCAACAGGTGTTGGAAGAAGTCCAGAGCGGCATCCTGCTCGGCCGCGCGATCGATGCGGTCCTCGATGGCCCGGGAATCAGTGAGCTATTAAGTCTGGTCCGCCGTCTTGGCCTCGAGCCGGACAGCATCGACAAGTACAAGGACGATTGGCGGAAAGATCTGAAAACACTGGTCGATCAAATCCGTAGCAACGACATTCCACTTACCCAGGTTGCCGGATTTGCACGGACCAATGCCGACGACCTGCTGATTCACTTTCCGAAGCCGGTGGCTCAGGATCTCGATACCGATCTGATGAAGGCCATTCGTGCCGCACTACCGACGATCGAAGCCACCGCTTTATCGGGCGACAAGAAGAACACCAAGGCTTACCTTGCCCTGATCAAGGGATTTGCCCGAGATCTGGAACGTCAGGTGGCGCCTTGGAGCGCCTGGGTCAAGGTCGCCAAGGAAGCACCGGAAGCGAGTTTGCGTCAGACCATTGAGCCCATCGCCGACTTGGCCGGGCGAGCTGCGGAGCATCGCGGGTTGCACGCCGACTTACGGCGGTATCTCGAACTAATGTTCGATCTCGCCGCCAAAGCGCTGGCCAACTATCAGGCACTGAAGCAGGAACTCGGCGTGCTCGACTTTGCCGATCAGGAGCACCAGTTGCTCAGTCTGCTCGATCATCCTGACGTTTCCGCTGTTCTCGACGAAGAACTCGACCTCTTGATGGTCGACGAGTTTCAGGATACGAGCCCGATCCAGCTCGCGCTCTTTCTGAAACTGGCGCGCTTTGCCAAGAAGGTTTACTGGGTCGGCGACATCAAGCAGGCGATCTACGGATTCCGGGGCAGCGATACGGAACTCATGCAGGCTATCCTCAAGGCGCTGCCGGATCTGGGTGGGGCCAAAGAGGTGCTGCCGTCCTCGTGGCGGTCGCGTCCGGAATTGGTGAATACGGTCAATGCGGCATTTACCCACGCCTTCGCCAATTCTTTGCCCAAGGAGGAAGTTGAACTCCAGCCCGAGCGCAAAGAAGCCCTTGCCGGCGCAGCGCTTGCCAACTGGATCCTCGGCGGCAAGAACGTCAATCAGGAAGCATCGGCGCTGGCGTGCGGTGTGCGCAAGCTGATCGATTCTGGCTACACGATCCACGATAAGCCCAACAATTCACTGCGACCGGTTCGCTTTGGCGATGTGGCCATCCTGTCACGTTCCCATGAGGGCGTGAAAGCGATAGCGGCCGCCTTGTCAGCGCAAGGTATTCCTGTTGCCACGGCACAACCGGGATTGCTGGCGACACCGGAAGCGAAGCTGGCGCTGGCCTGTCTTCGCCGCCTCAATGATCTGGGCGATACCGTCGCCACGGCCGAGATTCTTTCCATGGCCGACGGTGTGGAACCCGAAGTCTGGGTCGCCGATCGGCTGAAATACCTCGCGAAAGACGGCGATGCGGACCTCTGGCTCGAACAGGCCATCGACGGCCACCCGGCCCACCCGGTACTGGAGACCATCGCCGGCCTGCGGACTACGTTACCGGTGCTTGCGCCCCGCGAAGCCTTGACGACCGTGATCGCTGCCTGTTCCCTCCCGGAAAAAGTCGTGCGCTGGACGCCGGATCCGGATCGTGTCCGCGTGCGGCTGGCCAACCTGGAGGCACTGATCAAACTCGCCGAGCAATACGAAGACCTGTGCCGCAGTGGTCAGCATGCCGCCTCGATCTCCGGCCTCATTCTCTGGCTCGGCGAGATCGCCCAGCAGCAACAGGACTTGTTGGCTGAACCGGCCATCGATGCAGTCAAGGTGATGACGCATCATGCCGCCAAGGGGCTCGAATGGCCCGTCGTCATCCTCACCGACCTCGCCAAGGACATCAAAGACCGGCTCTGGTCGATTTCTGCGCAATCGGGGACGAACTTCGAAGCCCAGAATCCACTATCCAACCGGTTCATCCGCTATTGGCCCTGGCCATTCGGCCAGCAGAAGAAGGTTGCTGTGGCCGACGCAATTGCGCTGACGCCGATGGCGGATGCATTCCGAAAGACCGCCGTCGAAGAGTCCAAGCGCCTCCTGTACGTCAGCATGACTCGGGCGCGCGATCTCCTCGTATTGGCGAGATCCAGCCGCAAGACGACCGGTGAATGGCTGGATTGCATTGAGGCGCCGTGGTTACTTTCAGATGAGGGGAACGATGCAATCGTTCTGCCCTCCGGCGAGCGCGTTAAGGCCGAGCACTGGGTTCTTGATCCCGTCGAGGAGCCGGATAACCAGGGCCAAGGTACTTCGGAAACCCTGTATTGGTTTGAGAACGCCGGCGAACCCAAGACCCGGCTGCCGCTCAACTTCAATCCATCATCGGCAGAGAAGGTTCCGGCGGTCGTCTTGGAAAAATGCCGGATTGGCGAGCGGATTCCGGTCGCGAGTGGCGCCGATATGAGCGTACTCGGAACAGCGATTCATGCGTGTATTGGATTGTCGATCACGGACAGAAATGTTCCGCTCTCGGATGTCGAAATAGCAAATGTTCTTTCCGGCTTCTGCGTGTCGGAGTACCTCTCGCCGACGGCCGTATTGCGGCAGGTCGGGTTTTTCCACGAATGGTTGGCCAGCCGCTGGCCCGGCGCGAGGCCGCACGCCGAGATTGCGGTGCAGAGTGTCTTGAAGTCCGGACAGGTACTGAATGGCCGGATTGATTTGCTGTTGGAAACCGATGCGGGGTGGATTCTGATCGACCACAAGTCCAGTCAGCTGGCGCCGGATCATTGGGATCAATTGGCTGATGAGTACGGGGGGCAGATGTCGGAGTATGCGAGCGCGATCGAAAAAGCAAGCGGAAGGCAGGTGCTTGAGCATTGGTTGTTCTTGCCTGTCGCCGGAGGCGCTCTATCCGTGGGGTTGAATTGAGCCGATAACACCGCCGTGGGACCAAGGGCGACAGCTTGTCGGCACTGTTTTCGGGCGTACGAAAGCAAATAATGAGGCAATTATGATGAGAATCCTGCATACGTCGGACTGGCATTTGGGACAGAGTTTGCACCAGTACGACCGAACCTACGAGCATGAGCGCTTTCTGGAATGGTTGCTCGGTACGCTGGTTTCGGAATCGGTCGATGTGCTTGTAATAGCGGGCGACGTCTTTGACAACAGCAATCCATCCGCGATTGCACAGTCGCTCCTCTATCGCTTTCTTACAGAGGCGCGCAGCCGAGTGGCGCATCTCAACATCGTCATGATCGCTGGTAATCATGACTCGCCTGGTCGTCTTGAAGCGCCTTCGCCATTTCTGTCTATGTTCGATGCGCACGTGGTGGGGCAGGTGATCCGGTCGGACGAGGGGTTTTCGCTTGAACGCCTCGTGCTTCCACTTAAGGCGAAGGACGGGCGTATTGGCGCTTGGTGCGTTGCCATGCCTTTCTTGCGGCCAAGCGACGTGCCGCGTATCGAGGATGCCACCGAACCGTACGCAGAAGGAATCGAAGCGCTTTATCGACAGGCCATCGAGCATGCCAAGGCCAAACGCGAAGCAGGGCAAGCACTGATCGCCCTCGGTCACTGCCATCTTACCGGCGGAAAGGCTTCCGAGGATTCCGAGCGGCGTATCGTCATCGGTGGCGCCGAGGCACTGTCCGCAGAGATGTTTGATGATTCCGTCACCTATGTCGCGCTAGGTCATCTGCACCTTTCGCAGGAGATCGGCGGCGATTCAACCCGGCGCTACTCAGGAAGTCCCTTGCCCTTGTCTTTCTCGGAAATCGATTATCCCCATCAGGTCGTGATTGTTGACTTCGATGGAGAGGTGCTGAGTTGCATCAGTGAGCACAAGGTGCCCCGATCCGTCGAGCTCTTGCGCGTGCCTAGTAACCCCGCAACTTTGGACGTCGTTCTTGCTGCGCTGTCCGATCTTGATTTGCCCGAACGCCATGAGGCCGAGTGGCCGTATCTACAGGTCAGAGTGCATCTCACCGAGCCTGAGCCCAGCTTGCGAGTACAGATTGAGGCAGCGTTACAAGGAAAACCAGTGCGTCTTGCGCGTATCGAGACTTCTTATGTTCGTGGCGAAGAGGAGGATGTGCTCCCAGCCGCTTCCATTGACGAGTTGAATGCGCTCGCTCCAGCTGATTTCTTCACTCGGCTTTATCACCACCGTTTCGGGCAGCCTGCACCTCAGGAGTTATTGGCAGCCTTTACAGAGTTGTTGAATACCAACGAGGAAGTGAGAGCCGCGTCATGAGGATCTTGGCGATTCGTGGAAAGAACCTAGCTTCGCTGGCCGGTGATTTCGAGATCGATTTTCAAGCGGAGCCTTTGCTATCTGCGGGGCTGTTTGCGATTACCGGGCCAACCGGCGCGGGAAAAAGCACACTGCTTGACGCTTTGTGCCTAGCGTTATACGAAAAGACGCCTCGCCTGGGTCGGGCGGCGAGCCGAAATGAAACCATTCCCGACGTCGGAGAAAATAACGTTACGCCGTCCGATCCACGAACGCTTCTGCGGCGCGGAGCGAGCGAAGGTTTCGCAGAAGTGGATTTCGTTGGCAGCGACGGGGTGCCATATCGTTCACGCTGGACTGTGCGGCGTGCGTACAACAATTCTCAGGGTAAGTTGCAGAACACCGAAATCACCCTGATTCGGCTGACAGACGAGCAAGTGCTCGGCGGGCACCGAAAGAGCGACACACTGAAGCAGATAGAAGCTTGTATCGGTTTGAGCTTTGAGCAATTCACGCGCGCTGTGTTGCTTGCCCAAAATGATTTCGCGACCTTCCTGAAAGCGAGTGACGACGAGCGGGCCGAACTGCTGCAAACGCTGACAGGGACCGAAACTTTCTCCCGGATTTCGATGCAGTCCTTCGGCCGGATGAAATCTGAGAAGGAGAAATTGGATCGCCTAGAAACCCAGTTGAAAGACCTGGAGCCCTTGGCTCCAGAACTTCGTCTAGAAAAAGAGACATCCCTTAAGTCGCAAGCTGGGCAAGTGAAGTCATTGGAGGAGCAGAAAGCGCTGACTGAAGCTCATCTGCGCTGGTATCAACAGCTGGCCCAGCTTGTGAACAATGAAGCTACTGCCCAAAAAACGCACCTTGCGGCTATTCAGGCCAAGGATGCCGCGACGGAGCGTTTTCAGCAACTGGTGCGTATTGACCAGATTCAGGCTGCTCGGCCCTTGTGCACTGAGCTCGAACGGGTTAGTTCCGAGCGCGAGGCGACCGCAAAGGTCGCTACTGCTGCCCAGGCCAGTCTCAGGGAGGCGGAGAAAAGGAGTACTGAGCATCAGAAGACGGTGGAGGGAGCGGCCGAGTCACTGACTCGTGCCGAAGTTGCTAAGACGCGGGTGCAACCACAACTCGATGCGGCCAAGGCCATTGACGCGCAACTGGCAATCATCATTCCGCAATCCCAGGCGGCGGTAAAAGTCCACGAAGAGTCTCGTCAGCAGCTGGAAACGGTAAGAAAAAAAGAAGCGGAGGCGGTAAAAACGCAGTCCGATACCCAGTCGACTTTGGTTACTACACAGCGCTGGCTGGAAGAGCGTGCGACGCTGCGGCCACTTGCGGAGAGCTGGGCCGGTTGGGAAGCACTGTTCAATCAAGGAAATGGTCTCGTCACTGAGCAGCAAACGATCCGTTCCAAGCAGGAAGAGCAAGATCAGGAAGCGGGGAAAATAGGAAGTGCCGTTGAAACGGCACGGGCCGAACAAGCCCGACTGGCCGGAAGTTTCAAAACAGCAGAGGCAACCCTGGCTACAAGGACCCAGGCATGCCAGGCGTTCAACCTAGAAACGATGGCGCAACGCAAGCAGCAACTTGAAGACCGTCGGGACCAGCTCCTTTCTGCTGAGCAGGTCTGGAAAGCGTGGCAAGACTGGCAATCCCGGAAGCAGCAACTTGAAAGCCAGCAGCAGAGTCTGCAAACCGCTCTTGAAAAAGGCGAACGGCTGCGTGACGAACTGCTCGCTAGCCGGCCTGCGCTAGAAAAATCGGTAGAGACAGCCGAACAGTCCCTGCGCATTGCTGAACTCGCTGCAAGCGAGACGGCCGAGGACCTGCGTGCTCAATTGCAGTCGGATACGCCCTGTCCGGTGTGTGGGGGGCGGGACCATCCTTATGTTTCCGACGCTCCCCAGGTAAGCGCCATTCTGGCGGGGCTGCGGAAGAATGTCGCGGATACCCGGAAATCGCTTTCCGGCCTGGTGGAGAAATTGAGCGCCGCCGAGGCGGAGCTGAAAACAACCCGGCAGCAGTTGCAACAAATCTCGACTGAATTGGCGGCC
>JADHEE010000486.1_pt1 | contig 15434 bp, 16 predicted proteins | sample 8952401 | NCBI WGS metagenome assembly JADHEE01 (sample SAMN16124438, study PRJNA663242) | bioreactor sludge metagenome | isolation source: sludge (ammonium) | place: India:Bengaluru | collected 2019-02-28
CATCGCCTGCGCCGGCTGGTCGAGGATGATCCGGCGCATCCGCGCTATCTGCAGACGGTGTGGGGCGTCGGCTACGTCTTCGTGCCCGACGCCGATCCCGCCGCCGCGTCCAACCCGCCGGACGGCCGGCCGTGAGCGGCTCCCGCTTTTTCCGCGCCGGCTTCTTCTCCGATTCGCTGGCGTTGCGCACGGTGCTGCTGGTGATCGCCGTGGTGGCGGTGGCGGAGGTCACCACCTTCTCGCTGATCTTCCAGAACCGCGGCGCCATGCACAAGTACCAGACGGTGCGCTACATCGCCGGCCAGGTGCGGCTGCTGCAGTCCATCCTGCCCGGCCTCGACGCCGAGTCGCGGCGGCGGCTGGAAGAGACCGAACCCGGCGAACAGTGGCTGCAGCTGCGCCCCGACGACGCCCAGGTGCCGGCCCGGGCGCCGGAATTCGGCTTCGCGCGCGAACTCGCCGAAGATTTGCAGCAGGCGCTCGGCGAGCCGGTCAGCCTCCGCCATCCCGGGCGCGGTGTGCGCAGCGGCCTGTGGATCGGCTTCGACGCGGGTGGGGAGCGCTGGTGGCTGATCCTGCCGCCGCCGCGCTTCAAACCCCAGGACCTGCCTCCCGACCTGTGGCTGAAGCTGGCGATCGCGCTGGCCGTGCTGATGCTGATCGCCGGCCTGTTCGTGCGCGGCATCGTGCGTCCCCTGCGGCGGCTCGGCGAGGCCGTTTCGGCCACCGGCGAGGGCAGCGCGCGCCGGGTCACGCCGTCGGGTCCGCAGGAAGTGCACCGGCTGGCCGAGCGGCACAACACGATGCTCGCCCAGCTGGCGCAGGCCGAGGCTGACCGGCGCGAGATGCTGGCCGGCCTGACCCACGATCTGCGCGCGCCCCTGGCGCGCCTGCGCGTGCGCCTGGCCCTGCTGGAGAACGACGCCGAGCGCGGCGGGCTCGAACGCGACGCGGAAGACATGGAGCGCATCGTCGACCAGTGCCTGGATTTCCTGCGCAGCGAGGCGCCGCGCGCGGGCAACGGCGAGGTCCTGCCGCTGGCCGACGCGGTCAGCGACGAGGTGGCCCGCCACCGCGAGCTGGGCCGGCCGGTGAACATCGCGGTGAGCGAGGACGCGGCGGCCTGCGGCGTGTCCATCGACCGCGGCGATCTGCAGCGCCTGCTCGACAACCTGATCGCCAACGCGCTGCAGTACGGCGCGCCGCCGATCGACGTGGCGCTGTCGGTCGCGCCCGCGGGCCGCGTGCTCCTCAGCGTGCGCGACCGCGGCCCCGGCATTCCCGCAGTGGCGCGGGAGCGCGCCCTCGAAGCCTTCGCCCAGATCGACGCGGCGCGCGCCACGCGCGGCAGCTGCGGGCTGGGTCTGGCGATCGTACGGCGCATCGTCGAGGGCGGCGGCGGCACGCTGGAACTGGCCGACGCGCCGGGCGGCGGGCTGGACGTGCGCATGACGTTTCCCGTCCGGGCCGCCTAGCGCGGCCTCCCGGCCGCCGGACGGCCGAAACGATCGCTCGGTTGCTCCCCTGACGCTCCTGCCGGGCGGCCCAAGCTTGGGCGCCCGCCGCGCGATCCGCACTAGGAAAGTGCGGATGGGCCGTTTCCGCCGTTGCTCCACGCGGCGGAAAACGCCGGGTTTCCCTTTGCCTGCTGGAAGATAGCCGCCATGGCACGCATTCTGCAGTGGTGACGCTGCAATGCAATGGAACCCCCCGACGTTCGAACTGATACCCGAAAGGAGTCACAGGAATGAAAAACCGCTCTCTCGCCCTGCTCATCGGATTGGCGCTCGGCCTGTGCGGAGCCGCCTTCGCGCAGCAAGGCACGCTGGACAAGATCCGCGCTTCCGGCACCATCACCCTCGGCAATCGCGACGCCTCGATCCCGTTTTCCTATCTCGACGACAAGCAGCAGCCCATCGGCTACGCGATGGACCTGTGCCTGAAGATCGTCGACGCGGTGAAGGCGGAGCTCAAGCTGCCGAACCTCAAGGTCGCCTACCAGCCGGTCACCTCGGCGACGCGCATCCCGCTGATGGCCAACGGCACGATCGACCTCGAATGCGGCTCGACGACCAACAACGCCGAGCGACAGAAGCAGGTTTCCTACACCATCACCCACTTCGTCACCGCCAACCGCTTCATCGCCAAGAAGGCCGACAATCTGATGAAGCTCGACGACCTCAAGGGCAAGACGGTGGTGTCGACGGCCGGGACCAGCAACATCAAGCAGCTCACCGAGCTCAACGCCGCGCGCAACCTGGGCATGAACATCCTCTCCGCCAAGGACCACGCCGAGGGCTTCCTGATGGTCGATACCGGGCGCGCCGCGGCCTTCGTGATGGACGACATCCTGCTCGCCGGCCTGGCGGCCAACCACGCCAATCCGGCGCTGTTCGCCATCTCGGCCGAGCCGCTGTCGGTCGAGCCGTACGGGATCATGCTGCGCAAGGACGACCCGGCGTTCAAGAAGGTGGTCGACGCGGCGATGGTCAAGATCTACAAGAGCGGCGAGATCAATGCGATCTACGAGAAGTGGTTCCAGCACCCGATTCCGCCGCGCGGCATCAACCTGAACATCCCGATGGGCGCGTCGTTCAAGAAGGTCGTGGCCAACCCGACCGACTCGCCCGACCCGGAGGTGTATCGCTGATCCACCCGGCGCTGCGGACCGGCCGCGCCGGTCCGCAGCATTCCACCCGCATCGGAAAAGAGCAATGAATTACAACTGGAACTGGGGAATCTTCTGGGAAATGGCGCCGGATGCGACCGGCACGTATTTCCAGACGTTGCTGCAAGGCTTGCGCTGGACGCTGGCGACCAGCCTGTCGGCGTGGATCGCCGCGCTGATCCTGGGCGTCGCGATCGGCATCGCGCGCACCCTGCCCGACCGCCGCTGGGTCTGGCTGGGCGACGCCTACGTGGAAATCTTCCGCAACATTCCGCTGCTGGTGCAGATGTTCCTGTGGTTCTTCGTCGTCCCGGAACTGCTGCCCAAGGCGCTGGGCACCTGGGTCAAGCAACTGCCGAATTCGTCCTTCTGGACGTCCGTGCTGGCGCTGTCGTTCTTCACCTCGGCGCGCATCGCCGAACAGTTCAAGGCCGGCATCCAGTCGCAGTCGCGCGGCCAGATGATGGCCGCCACCGCGCTCGGCATGACGCTGTGGCAGAGCTACCGCTACGTGCTGGTGCCGATGGCTTTCCGCTTCGTGCTGCCGCCGCTCACCTCCGAGTTCATGAACATCATCAAGAACAGCGCCGTGGCGCTGACCATCGGCCTGATGGAACTGACCGCCAAGGCGCGCTCCATGCAGGAGTTCAGCTTCCAGGTGTTCGAAGCCTTCACCGCCGCGACGATCCTCTATCTGCTGCTGAACCTGGTGATCGTGCTGGCCATGCGGCGCGTCGAGCGCTGGCTGGCGGTGCCGGGGTTCGTGATCGGCGGCGGGCGCTGAGGAGGCCGGCATGCTCGAGAATTTCGACTTCGAAGTCATCGCCCGCTCGTGGCGGGTGCTCGTCTTCCAGGGGCTGGCCTTCACCCTGCAGGTGACGGTACTGTCCATGCTCGGCGGCGTCATCCTCGGCACGCTGCTGGCCATGATGCGGCTGTCGTCGATCAAGCCGCTGTCGTGGCTGGCCAGCGGCTACGTCAACCTGCTGCGCTCGGTGCCGCTGGTGCTGGTGATCTTCTGGTTCTACTTCCTCATGCCGTACATCGGCGCGTGGATCGTCGGCGCCAGCCAGCCGATCCGGGTCGGCGCGTTCACCTCGGCGCTGGTCACCTTCATCTTCTTCCAGGCGTGCTACTACTGCGAGATCATGCGCGCCGGCATCCAGAGCATCCCGCGCGGGCAGGGCGGCGCCGGCTACGCGCTGGGCTTCACCTACTGGCAGGTGATGCGCTACGTGATCCTGCCGCAGGCCTTCCGCAACATGCTGCCGGTGCTGCTGACGCAGACCGTGATCCTGTTCCAGGACGTGTCGCTGGTGTACATCATCTCCCTGCCGGACCTGGTGACCATCGCCAGCAAGATCGCCCAGCGCGACGGCCGGCTGGTCGAAATGTACGTGTTCGTCGCGGCGGTGTATTTCGTCCTCTGCCTCGCCCTCTCGCACGGCGTGAAGCGGCTGCAGGCCAGGCTGGCCGTCGGGCGCTGAGCGGAGAAACCCGGGCGCTGCCCGACAACCGATACCTTGATGGATGAATACGATGAACCCAGGCGAAACGTCCGCTACCCCGATGATCACGATCAGCCACGTGGACAAGCACTACGGCAGCTTCCAGGTGCTCACCGACTGCACCACGCACGTCGATCCCGGCGAGGTCGTCGTCGTGTGCGGCCCCTCGGGGTCGGGCAAGTCGACGCTGATCAAGTGCGTGAACGGGCTGGAGCCGTTCCAGAAAGGCGAGATCCGCGTCAACGGCACCTCGGTCGGCGATCCGGCCACCAACCTGCCGCGCCTGCGCGCGCACGTCGGCATGGTGTTCCAGAACTTCGAGCTGTTCCCGCACATGACCATCATCGACAACCTGACCATCGCCCAGGTCAAGGTCCTCGGGCGCGACAAGGCGGAAGCCGAGCAGCGCGCGGCGGACCTGCTCTACCGCGTCGGCCTGCGCATCCACGCGATGAAGTATCCGGGGCAGATGTCGGGCGGCCAGCAGCAGCGCGTGGCGATCGCGCGGGCGCTGGCGATGGACCCGATCTGCATGCTGTTCGACGAGCCGACCTCGGCGCTCGACCCCGAGATGATCAACGAAGTGCTCGACGTGATGACCGAACTCGCGCAGGAAGGCATGACCATGATCTGCGTCACCCACGAAATGGGCTTCGCGCGGCGCGTCGCGCACCGGGTGGTGTTCATGGACCACGGCCGCATCGTCGAGGACGAAAGGAAGGACGACTTCTTCGACCGCCCGCGTTCCGAACGGGCGCAGCAGTTCCTGGCCAAGATCCTGCAACACTGACCCGCGAGGCAGGCGGACGAGCAAACGCCCGCCCCGCGGACCGTGTCGATGAAACACCTGGCGAAGGCGGCTCGCGAAAACTACCTGGCTTGCGCGAGGAAATGCGGCAGCCAGGTGGTGAACGGCGGCCATACCGTCACCAGCGCGAGCACCGCGAACAGCGGCACCAGCCAGGAGAGAATCGCACGCGACATGGTTTCGAACGAGATTTCGGCAATCCGCGTGACGACGAACAGCACGACGCCAACCGGCGGGGTCACCGTGCCGATGATCAGGTTGAGTACCACCATCACGCCGAACTGCACCGGGTCGATGCCGTAACTCGTCGCTGCCGGGCAAAGGATGGGAATCAGGATCAGCAAAGCCGCCAGCGCTTCCATGAAGCAGCCGACGACGAGCAGAAACACATTGACCACCAACAGAAAGAGATAGGGGCTGTGAATGTTTTCGAGCAGCATCGGCGTCAGCGCCACCGGCAAGCGCGAAATCGAGATGCACCAGCCCAGCGTCGCCGCGGCCATCACCAGCACCATCACCACTCCGGTCGTCTCGGCGGTGTTGATCAAGATCGGGCCGATATGCTTCCACTCCAGCGTGCGATAGACGACAAAGCCGAGAAATAGCGCGTAAAGACACGCCACCGCCGCGGCTTCGGTCGGCGTGAAGAAACCGCTGAACATGCCACCGAGAATGACGATTGGCGTCATGATCGCGAAGAAGCAATCGACGAAAGTGCGGCCGAGCACGCGGAAACCGGCAAAGGAGATGCGGCTCATTCCCTCGCGCCGCGCCACCACGCCGACCATCAACATCAGCGCGAAGCCCATCGCCAGCCCCGGAATCAAGCCGCCCATGAACAGCTTGCCGACCGAAACGTCGGCGGTCACGCCGTAAATCACCATCGGCAGCGACGGCGGGATGATCGGCCCGATGGTCGCCGCCGCGGCGGTGATCGACGCCGCCGTCTCGGGTCGATAGCCGGCCGAACGCATGGCGCGGATTTCGATCGCGCCAGAACCGGCGGCGTCGGCGACCGCCGAACCGACCATCCCGGCAAAGATCATCGACGTCAGGATGCTGGCATGGGCATAGCCACCGCGAATCCAGCCGATCAGCGCACTGGCGAAATGGACGATGCGGTCGGTGATCCTGGCTGCGCCCAGAATATTGCCCATCAGGATGAAAAGCGGCGCGGCAACCATCGGGAACGAGTTCATCGCGCCCGCCATTTTCTGCGGCAGCGTCCCCACCGGCAGGCCGGTGATCCAAATGAACACCAGCGTCGCCAGCGCCATCGAAGTGTAGAGTGGCATGCCGGCCAGAATGGCGACCAGCCAGCCGCCGAAGATCTTGGTCATCAACCCTACCACGGCGACACCTCCTCGACCTCCTCGACCGGTCGCGACGCGAACATGTCGGCCAGCGCCTGCACCGTCGTCAGCAGCCCCGCCGGCAGCAGCGGCGCGTACATCCACGCCACCGAAATCGGCAACGACATCGCTTCGATGTCGGAATTGACCCGGACCAGGTGAATGCTCTTCCAGGCGACGACGATGCCGACCAGCGCGACGGCGACCTGGATGAACACTTCGGTGCCGCGCCACGCTCCGCCAGGCAGTTTGTCGAGCAACAGGCGGATGCGGATGTGCGAGTTGCGCCGCGAGGCGATCATCCAGCCCAGGCAAGCGAGCCAGACCATCAGAAAACCGCAGATTTCGTCGGTCCAGCCCAAGGGTTCGTTGAGCGCCCGGAAAATGATCCCGGCGGTGACGACGCCCAACAGCACCGCCACCAGAAAGCCCGTGAACACTTCCAGAGAACGGTCGAGCAGCGCGATCACGGGCGCAGGTTTAGCTTGAGCCATCGCCTGCCTCAGAGCGCCAGCAGCGATTCGAAAGTACCCTTGCCCCACTTGTTCTCGAACTTCTTGGGCACGGTGTCCAGAACCGGCTTGCGCCACAACGCGACGTCGGGCTCGATGACGGTCATTCCCTGGCGCTTGAGCGTGTCAATCAGCGCTGCTTCCTGGTTCAGCAATTCCTGGTTTTGCCACGCTTCGCCGTTGGCCAGCGCGGTGGTGAAGATGGCGCGGTCAGCCGGGCTCAAGCTCTTGAGGAAAGCCTCGTTGGCGATGACCAGACGAGGATATGCCCGGTCAGCACCAGATATTTCTGCACTTCGTACAGTTTCGCGCTCTGGATCGTCGGCAGCGGGTTTTCCTCGCCATCGACGACGCCCTGCGAGAGCGCGAGGTAGAGTTCGCCGAAAGCGATCGGCGTCGCGCGTGCCCCCCAGGCTTCAGCCATCGACTGGAAAACGTCGACCGGCGGTACGCGGATCTTGAAGCCAGCCATGTCGGCCGGCGTCTTGACTGCTTTGGTACCGGTCGTCAGATGGCGCTTGCCGTAATACGTGACGTTGAGCATGCGCATCCCGCGCTTGGCGACAAGATCGTCGTTGAGCTTGGCGAAAAACGGGGTAGCGGCCAGCTTGCTCATGTGCGCCGGATCGCGCCACAGGTAGGGCGCCTCGATCACCGACAAGGGCGGTAGGAAGGCCGCCACCGCGCCGGCGCCTTCGGTCACCATCTGCAAGGCCCCGGACGAGACCATCTCGACCATTTCCTTGCCCGAACCCAGCTGGCTGTTGGGAAATACTTGGATGTCGATGCGTCCGCCGGTCTTTTCCTTGACTTCCTTGGCCACGCGCTCGGCCATTATCACCTGTGGGTGATTGGCGGCCAGCGACTCGCCCCAGCGAACGACCGTCTGGGCCATGCTGGAAGCCGAAAAACCGGCAGCCAGGACGGTGCCGAGCAGGACTGCGGCGGCGCGAACGCCGGATTTACCGATGCTGTTCATATGGTTTGCCCTTCCTTTTTGAGAAAACTGAAATCACTCGGTCCCTGATGGGCTCTTGCGCCCCCGACGGACTATTCAGCCGCCGTTAAATTTATTATGTGAGGAGAGTCTAATCACTCCGTCAATCTACTGTCAATCCCTTTGCTAATTCGAATCAGCAGAAACTTGGCGAGGTCCCTGAAACCACTCGGGATAACCGAGCAGGCGGGCGTGGCGGGGGTCAGAGGAAAAAAAAGACCGTTCAGTCTGCTTGGTGTTTCGCTCGTCCGTTGCTGCCGAGTTTCCTGTTTTCCAATGCCATATCGATTTAGTACGTTTTCCTTTCGCGCCCATGGTCAAACGGTAAAACGCGCATGAGATTCGAAACGTATTGCGTGCCCCGTTCCCGCATGTTCTTGAACAAGGCAGGCAGTCTTTGTACACTGAGCCGCTGCTGCGACGTCTTAGCTGATGTCGGCACATAAGAGCGTCCGTCACGCACCCAATCATGGACGTTGAACCACATGGAATCATGAGGAGAGTCATACGAACACGCAGCGAATCGAGGGAATCATCCCGGTGATGATCACGCCGTTTCTGGAAAACGGCGAAATCGACTACCCCGGCCTGGAACGGCTGATCGAGTGGTACATCGCCCACGGCGCGGACGCGCTGTTCGCGGTCTGCCAGTCGAGCGAAATGCAGTTCCTGTCGGTCAGGGAGCGCCTGGAACTGGGCAGGTTCGTCGTCCGGCAGGCCGCCGGGCGGGTGCCGGTGGTGGCGTCTGGCCACGTCAGCGACGATCCGTACAGCCAGCTCGAAGAACTGACCGCCGCGGTCGATACCGGCGCCGACGGCGTGGTGCTGGTGACCAACCACCTCGATCCGAAGCACCGCGGCAGCGAGGTGTTCCGCGGCAACCTGCAGTGGCTGCTGGACCGCCTGCCGCAGGACGTTCCGCTCGGCCTCTACGAATGCCCGGCGCCCTACCGCCGCCTGCTGAGCGACGACGAACTGCGCCACTGTCTCGACAGCGGGCGCTTCGTCATGCTCAAGGACGTCTCCTGCGACCTGGACACGGTCAAGCGCCGTGTGGCGATGACCGCCGGTACGTCCTTCGCCATCCTCAACGCCAACGCGGCGATCGCCTATGACGCGATGAAAGCGGGCTCGCGCGGCTTCAACGGCGTGCACACCAACTTCCACCCCGATCTGTACAAATGGCTGTACACCTCGGGCGCGCGGCATCCGGAACTGGCCGACGAAGTCGCCACCTTCCTGGTCCTGGCGGCGCTGTCCGAACCCTTCGGCTACCCGGTGCTGGCCAAGCTGTACCACCAGCGCCTCGGCACCTTCGCCTCGATCAGGAGCCGCACCATCACCTTCGACGTGCGCGAGCGCTTCTGGGCGCTCGACGCCATCCTCGACAAGGTGGCGGCCGGGACCGAAGCCATGCGCGCGAAGATCGCCGCCGTGTAGGGCCGCTCCGCCGGCCGATCGCGCCAATCGGGTCTATCATGGAAGCAGTCCAATTCCCGCGAGACCGCCATGAGCCACAAACACCTGCATCTCCTGCGGACCATCTACCACGATCCCCCGAGCGCCAACATCCACTGGCGTGAAGTCGAGTCCCTGCTCGTCCATCTCGGGGCGACCATCGAATCGGCGCATGGTGCGCGCTTCCGCATCGTGCTGAACCGTTTTGAGTTCTTCATGCACCATCCCCACAACAACGCGACCTGCCCCAAGCAGGAAATCAAGCAGCTGCGCGAATTCCTGGCGCGCGCCGGGGTGACGCTGTCGGCCTACGAGGCGAAGCTGGGCGCCAGCTAGACCCGGCGTCCGGCGGACAGCCGGTGATGCAGCCACGAGCATGCCGCGCCGGTGAGCATCAGGCAGGCCATGCCGATCGACAGGGAGAGGGTCGACCCCCAGGCCGCCGGGGCGATGATGCCGGCGAGCAGGCTGTTGTTCATCGATTGCAGGAACATCTGGCACGACGCGGCCAGCCCGCGCTGCTGCGGGAAGGGGTCGAGCGCGAGCAGCGTCAGGCTGGGCATGGTCAATGACATGCCGAGCGTATAGAGCGGAATGGGCAGGATGCTCCACGGCAGGCTGGGCGGCAGGGCCAGGTTGAGCGCCAGGTTGCACGCCGCCGCGACGGCCATCAGCAGGTAGCCGCGCAGGATCGTGCGCGACGGGGACAGCTTGCCGGCGAGCCGTCCCGACAGCCAGGAGCCGGCCAGCAGGCCGAGCATCGCCGGGCCGAACAGCCACAGGAAGCCGGTCTCCGGCACGCCGAGGTGGCGCATCAGGAACACCGGCGCCGACATGATGTAGAGGAAGAAGCCGGCGAAGTTGAAGGCCAGCCCGCCGCAGGCGGCCAGGAACACCGGCGAGGTCATGACGTGCCAGTAGGCCTTGCCCAGGTAGACGGGGTGCAGCGACTGGCGCCGCTCCGGCGGCAGGGTTTCGGGCAGCCATTTCCAGCAGCCGAGCGCCAGCGCGGCGCCAACCAGCATCAGGAAGACGAAGATCGAGCGCCAGCCGAAGGCGGCCTGCAGGTGGCCGCCGATGACCGGGGCGATGGCCGGCGCGATGGCGAACATCATGGTGATGTGCGACATCAGGCGCTGCGCCTGCGCGCCGTGGAACATGTCGCGCACGATGGCGCGGCTGACCACCACGCCGGCGCAGGCCGCGAAGCCCTGCAGGCCGCGCAGGACCCAGAGCTGCCCGACGTGTCCGGCGAAGAAGCAGCCGAGCGAGGCCAGGATGAACAGCACCAGCGTCACCAGGATGACTTTCCGGCGCCCGATCGCGTCCGAGATCGCGCCGTGCCAGAGCGACATGACGGAGAACATGAACAGGTACGAGGTGAGCGTCTGCTGGACTTCCAGCGGCGACGCCTGCAGCGTCGCCGCGATGTCCTGCATGGCGGGCAGGTAGGTGTCGACGGTGAACGGCCCGATCGTGCCCAGGGCGGCAAGCAGAAAAACGGCGTTCCGCCCGGCGTTGCCGGGCTCTTTCGTTGTTGCGGACATGCGGTCAATCCTTGGTGAGGCGGCGGTACTGGATGGCTTCGGCGATATGGGCGGAGAGGAGGGCCTCGCTGCCGGCGAGGTCGGCGATGCTGCGCGCGACGCGCAGGACCCGGTGATAGGCGCGCGCGGAAAGGTCGAGGCGGGCTGCGGCGTTCCTCAGCAGCGCCGCGCCACCGTCATCGGGCCGGCAATGGACGTCGATCTCGCGCGGCTCCAGCCGGGCGTTCGGCTTGCCCTGGCGCCGCAGCTGGCGCTCGCGGGCCGCGACGACGCGGGCGCGCACGGCGGCGGACGGCTCTCCGTCGGGCGCGCCCTGCAGGGTTTCGGGCGCCAGCGCCGGCACCTCGATCTGCAGGTCGATGCGGTCGAGCAGGGGGCCGGACAGCCGGCCGCGGTAGCGGGCGACCTGGTCCGGCGAGCAGCGGCAGCGGCCGCGCGGATCGCCGTGATGCCCGCACGGGCAGGGGTTCATCGCCGCGACCAGCTGGAAATCGGCGGGAAACTCGGCCTGGCGTGCGGCGCGGGAAATGTGGATGCGGCCGCTCTCCATCGGCTCGCGCAGTGCCTCCAGGACGCGCCGGTCGAACTCCGGGAACTCGTCGAGGAACAGCACGCCGCGATGCGCCAGCGAGATCTCGCCGGGGCGCGGCACGCTGCCGCCGCCGACCAGCGCGGCGGCGGACGCCGTGTGGTGCGGCGAACGATAGGGGTGGCGGCCGAAGCGCTCCGGTTCGAACTGGCCGGTCAGCGACAGGACGGCGGCCGATTCGAGCGCCGCCTCGCGCGTCATCGGCGGCAGCAGGCCGGGCAGGCGGCTGGCGAGCATCGACTTGCCGGTGCCGGGCGGTCCGGCGAGCAGGAGCGAGTGGTTGCCGGCGGCGGCGATTTCCAGCGCCCGCTTGGCGTGCGCCTGGCCGCGCACCTCGGCCAGATCGGGCGCGGCGGCGGCCGGACCGGGCTCGCCGTCCGCGCCGGGGCACGCCTCCAGCGCGTCCTGGCCGGTCAGGTGGGCGCAGACTTCGAGCAGGCTGTCGGCGGCCAGAATGCGCGCGTCGTGCGCCAGGGCCGCTTCCCGGGCGCTTTCGCGCGGCAGCACGAAGCCGCCGTCGCGCCGGCCGGCGGCCAGCACCATGGCCAGCGCGCCGCGGATCGGCCGCAGCTGGCCGGAGAGCGAGAGTTCCCCGGCGAATTCGTAGCCGCCGAGCGCCGTGGCCGGAATCTGCCCCGACGCGGCGAGGATGCCGAGCGCGATGGGCAGGTCGAAACGTCCGGATTCCTTGGGCAGGTCGGCGGGCGCGAGGTTGATGGTGATGCGCCGGGCGGGGAATTCGAAGCCGGAGTTCTGCAAGGCCGCCCTGACCCGGTCGCGGGCTTCCCTGACTTCCGTGTCCGGCAGGCCGACCAGCGTGACGCTCGGCAGGCCGCCGGCCAGATGGACTTCCACGGCGACCGGTGGCGCGCCCAGGCCGTCGAGACCCCGGCTGTTGACGATGGCGAGCGACATGCGGGGCGGCCGGGACGCTACGGAACGAGGCGGGGAATCACTCGGCGTCGGCCGGCTCGGCGGGCTTCTCCAGGCGGGCGACGCGCTCTTCCAGCGCGGCGAGCTTTTCGCGCGTGCGTTGCAGGACCTGCGCCTGGATGTCGAATTCCTCGCGGCTGACCAGATCGAGCCGGCTGAAGAATCCCGAGAGCAGGGCGCGGGCGTTTTTCTCGATGTCGGCGGCCGGGCTGGCGGCGATCAGCGCGCTCAGGCGGGCGCTGAGCTCTTCGAAAATCTTGGGGTCGAGCATGGCGGCGCTCCTCGGAAAGGGGTTTCGAGTTTATCACAGCGTGTTGTCCGTCATGGCCGCGCGCCTGGATGACAGGGCCATCGCACGAACGCATCGGTAATCTCATGGTGATACCAAAGCACGATTGCGTGCAGACATCGTCGTCCCGGCGCAAGCCGGGACCCAGTTCGTGCCCCACGAAACTGGATTCCGGCTTTCGCCGGAATGACGGCAACGGCACTTTGACCCATGGATTCCATGAGCATTCGTACGGTTGCCCTGGCCGGGATGGAGTCCGGCCTCCATGAAATCTTATTTGCATACCGTGGCACGGCGGCGGGCGGGTCGGCACTGCATTGGTGCGCCCTCTTCCTTTTTTCGCGCCAGCCCTGTGCGCCGGCCGGCGGATGATGCATGGATTTGTATGCAAATATATGAAAAATAAGTGATTTTTTACCTGGCACGGCTGATGCTTTGATGCCCTTCGTGAAAATCAACCGCAATGTCCCGAAGGAGAAACGTCCATGAAGAAAACCTTGCTTGCCGCGCTGCTCGCCGCCGGCGCCGCCGTTCCCGCGCTGGCGCAGACGCCGGCTGCGGCCGACGCCGACGCCAGCCCGCACACCCTGACGGCGAACGTCGGGCTGACCTCCAGCTACCGCTTCCGCGGCATCGACCAGACCTACGGCAAGCCGGCGCTGCAGGGCGGGTTCGACTACGCTCATGCCAGCGGCCTGTATCTCGGCAACTGGAACTCCAACGTCAGTTCCGGCGCGGGCTTCCCCGACGGCAACCTGGAGATGGATTTCTACGGCGGCTACAAGGCGAGCTTTGGCGATTTCGGCGTCGACGTCGGCGGCATCCTCTACTACTACCCGGGTTCGCAGGGCCGCTCGCTCGGCTGGAAGGCGGACAGCGGTGCGGTGACGAACAAGGAGCTCTATCTCGCCGGTTCGTGGAAGTTCCTCACCCTCAAGTATTCGTACAGCATCGACGACTACTTCGGCCTGCGCGGCGTCGACGCGACGGGCGCGGGAACGGGCAAGCGCACCCGGGGCACCGGCTACCTCGAACTGAACGCCAACTACGACCTGGGCGACGGCTGGGGCGTCAACGGCCACGTCGGCCGCCTCGATCTGCAGAACGTGCATAACGGCGATTACACCGACTGGAAGATCGGCGTGACCAAGGACATCAACGGCTGGGTCATCGGCCTGTCCTACGTGGATACCAACGCCTCCGGCAAGTGTTCCGGCGCCTCGTCGTACCAGCCGTACTGCTTCGCCAAGTCCTGGCAGGACGACGGTGGCGCGGCCGACCTGAGCAGCAGCAACAAGGACGCCGGACGCGGCATCGCCATCCTGTCCGTCAGCCGCACGTTCTGATTTCTTCGTACTGGGAGCGCATCATGAAAATGGTTACCGCCATCATCAAGCCGTTCAAGCTTGACGAAGTCCGCGAGGCGCTGTCCGCCATCGGCGTGCAGGGCATCACCGTGACCGAGGTCAAGGGCTTCGGCCGGCAGAAGGGGCATACCGAACTCTATCGGGGCGCCGAATACGTCGTCGATTTCCTGCCCAAGGTGAAGGTCGAGGCCGCGATCCAGGACGCCATCCTCGACCAGGTCATCGAAGCCGTCGAGAAGTCGGCGGGCACCGGCAAGGTCGGCGACGGCAAGATCTTCGTCTTCGACCTCGAACAAGTCATCCGCATCCGCACCGGCGAAACCGGTGAGGACGCCCTGTGAAGGAGTCAACCATGAAACATCTATTCGCCATTCTTGCCCTGCTCGGCGCCGTGGCTTTCGGCAGCCCGGCCTGGGCCGCGGACAACGCGCCCGCGACCCCGGCGGCGACCGCCCCGGCGGCTGCGGCCGCGGCCGCTCCGGCGGCGGCGCCCGCGGCACCCGCTGCCGAGGCCGCCGCGCCGGCGCCGGCCCTGAGCAAGGCCGACAACGCCTGGATCATGGTCTGCGCGGCGCTGGTCATGCTCATGTCGATCCCCGGCCTGGCGCTGTTCTACGGCGGCCTGGTGCGCACCAAGAACATGCTGTCGGTGCTGATGCAGGTCTTCGTGGTCTTCTCGCTGATCAGCGTGCTGTGGGTGGTTTACGGGTACTCGCTGGCCTTCACCGAGGGCGGCAGCTTCTACGGCGTGCTCGACAAGCTGTTCCTGAAAGGCATCACGCCCGATTCGCTGGGCGCCACCTTCAGCAAGGGCGTGTCGATCTCCGAGTTCACCTTCGTCGCCTTCCAGGGCGCCTTCGCGGCGATCACCTGCGGCCTGATCGTCGGCGCCTTCGCCGAGCGCGCCAAGTTCTCGGCGATCCTGGCGTTCATGGTGCTGTGGTTCACCTTCTCGTACATCCCGATGGCGCACATGGTGTGGTACTGGGCGGGTCCGGACGCCTACGTCGACGCGGCGGCGGCCGAAGCGGCGGGCAAGACGGCCGGCTTCCTGTTCCAGAAGGGCGCGCTCGACTTCGCCGGCGGCACCGTGGTGCACATCAACGCGGCCGTGGCCGGCCTGGTCGGCGCCTTCATGATCGGCAAGCGCATCGGCTTCGGACGCGAATCGATGGCGCCGCACAGCCTGACCTTTACCATGATCGGCGCTTCGCTGCTGTGGATCGGCTGGTTCGGCTTCAACGCCGGCTCGGCGCTGGAGGCGAGCGGCGGTTCGGCGCTGGCCCTGGTCAACACCTGGGTGGCGACGGCCTGCGCGGCGATGTCCTGGATGCTCGTCGAGTGGATGCTCAAGGGCAAGCCGTCGATGCTCGGTGCGGCGTCCGGCGCGGTCGCCGGACTCGTGG
>JADHEE010000490.1_pt1 | contig 15406 bp, 14 predicted proteins | sample 8952401 | NCBI WGS metagenome assembly JADHEE01 (sample SAMN16124438, study PRJNA663242) | bioreactor sludge metagenome | isolation source: sludge (ammonium) | place: India:Bengaluru | collected 2019-02-28
ATGCGTGATCTGATCCTTCAACTCAGCAAAAGTTCGATTTATTCAACAAAGCCCTTCTTTCCTGCTAAAAGAGCATCAGTATGCTCCACGAAGCCGAAGCCGTGAACGCTTCCGCAAGCATACATTTTTATACTTCCCGCTCTATATCGGCTGCAAGAAATCTGGGGCACGGAGGCCATTGAGATGAAGTGGCTTAAGTCGACAGAAGCGGAAACGCCCGACTCATAAAGATGCTTGCCAAAGCCATGCTGGATAAGTGAGCGCTTCAGTTAGTACTTGGGCGAAACTACGTTGACAGGCCAGAAGCAAGAAGCCGAGATGATGAAGTGTGATGCGGCCGATCTTTCGCGACGTCGCTGCAGTAGAGTTACGAGTTTGTCCCTACCGGACTGACTCTACGCATTCAAGAGCTGGTAATTGAACACAGACGCCTCGGTTATCGGCGCATTTGGGAGCGACCGCGTCGGCGACCTTCGTGCAATCACATGAGGTATATCTCATTCTTGATTCTGGCGGGCCAAATGAGCCTTGCCGCAAAAAACTGAGAACGGCTGACACAGTTTGACAGCGGGTTGTGATTAACTCATTAGCTGACCGTCATACGTATAAAATATTACTCAATTCTCAGCGAAAACTGCCGTTAATAATCATATGGATTGAAAGGAACAGAAACAATGAAGCAACTATGGGAAAAACTGGAAGTCATTCTGCAAGACCGCGACCCTGAGGTATTAATAGATCTTGCACCTCCGGCCACAGATGAAGAAATCGTCGCGTTAGAGCAGGCCCTGAGTGTAATTTTGCCAGCCGATTTTGTAGCCTTCATGAAAATTCACAATGGTCAGCGTGGTATGAGCCATGGATTATTTGATGATTGCGAATTCTTATCCACTTCACGCATTTTGCAGGAGTGGCGTGTCTGGAAAGATTTACTTGATGGTGGCGATTTTGATGGAGCTGAGTCGTGTCCGCAAAGTGGTATTCGTTCGGAATGGTGGAATCCCTCCTGGATCCCGTTTACTTACAATGGAGCGGGCGATCATCTTTGTCTTGACCTTGCCCCGACTGACGCTGGGATTCGCGGGCAGATTATCACGCTCTGGCATGATGATGGGGAGCGTAGAAAACAAGCGGACAGTTTCAGTGATTGGCTCAGACAGTATGTAGAGCAAATGTAGGCTTTTTTGCAATTGATTCGATTAGCCAGGAGGGTAAATGGATTTAACATATGAAGACTTAAAACAACAGCGCCTGCAAAAACTCTTCCACGATTGCCAGCAGCAAGTGTTGTCACAAATTATTGGGCCTTTTGGGCTTTCAACGGCCATGTTTGAGGATCGCAATGGCGGCAATGTAACGACTATGCATAATTTCGAGCGTGAAGAGTCGGATTTCATCGCTGATAAAGACATGTCCAGTCATGCGAAATCGCGTGAGGATTACCAGCGCAAAGAATATGAAAGTAAAGATTTTACAAAAAAAAGCGTGAAACTCCGGGCCGGTGGTATTGATGGTTATACGGGAAAAACGACCAACGCGGCGGATATGGATCTCGACCATGTCACTTCACTAAATACATTGTCCAAAAATAAGAAAGTGCATCTTGCTCTTGAAACCGGAAAAGGCGTTGAAAAAGTCGTCAAAATGGCCAATTCTGACGAAAACCTGGTAACCACACATAAGTCGATTAACCGTTCAAAAGGCGCTGCTGAACTCGATACTTTTGCAGAAAAAAATGGTGAAAGATTTGAGCTGGACCCAGAACGAGTAGCAGCAGCGAAGAAACAATCTAAGGACCATATTTCGACAACGCTTAACTCGGCGCTAATGAAAAAACAAAGCGCAGAGTTGTTGCAGACAGGCGGCCAACAAGCGTTGCAGATGGGGCTCAGACAAGCTCTTGGGCTATTGCTCACTGAACTGGTAAATGGCTTGTTTAACGAGTTCAAAGTGCTTATTCAACATGGTGTTGAAGTGGGAAAAACATTGTTTGAGGAGGTCCGACAGCGCTTAATGCGCGTAGTTGCTTCCGTGACCAAAAAAATTCCCGATGCGCTGGGACAAATGTTCCAGGGTGGAGTGAGTGGATTCATGAGTAATTTACTCACCTTCTTGCTTAATAATTTTCTCTCTACCGCAAAGCGTTTCGTGACCATGATTCGGGAAGGGCTGTTGGGACTTTTCCGGGCATTTAAAATGATTTTCTTCCCACCGGCACATATGACGGCACAGCAAGCGTTACAGGAAGGACTGAAAATGCTCACTGCTGTCATCGTGACTTCGGTCGGTATGTTGTTGAACGAAAGCATCGCGACGTTTATGGCGACTGTACCGTTTCTGAAACCTTTTGCAGATATGTTAACCCCAGTTCTCATAGGCATTGCCACCGGATTGCTTTCTGCCTTTCTCTCGTATCAGATTGATACGTTTTTTGATCGCTCCCGTTTTACGTTAAGCGAAAAATTCATGGATGAGATGCTCGCAGACGGTATACGTCGTGAAGCGTTTGCCAGTGAGCTGGTGACACTTTCAGAACGTTCGCTGGGTAATATTGAAAATTACGCGACTGCTATAACCCAGTATCAAGCTATTGGGGAAAACCTGGCTACTGCAACGATTTCGACTAAAGCAACACTGGCATGTCTTGAGAGAACTACTGCCGAGACAGCTGTGCAAGTGGCGCGGAGTACTGCTGCAATTGTGTTTATTAATGAAAGCCAGGCCGAAATTGATGACTTTCTAAAAAATATTTGAGAACAGTAAGATGGGTTTGTTAAACAAGCAGGAACTTCAGGTTATCCAGGCGTTTTCGTCCGCAGATTTGCCGGAACGTGTCTTTCGCGACAGCAACATTAAAGAATTGATTAGCAGTATGACGGAGGAGCAGCAAACGGTTCAGAAGAGCGCGAAGGATCTTGACCGCCTGCGCAGGGAACAGAGGGACGGAAACTTTATAACTAACTGGTGGAATGATCGCGACGATTTGTTACAGGATGCGCAGATTGATCTCAATAAAGCCATTGGTCGCCTGACGCAAAAATCTTCTCAGTTATTGATTGTCAATACGGCGCTATCCAAGCTACTGAACGAGCAACAACATATTTTATTGAATCAGCAAAACATTCTGGAAGGCCAAACACGCTCCCTTGCTGAACAAAATGAACAAATCCTGAAACAACAGGTGCTACTGGAAGAACAGCAAAAAGAGATTAATAAGGCCAACCAGGGATTAATGGATGCAAAAGGGGTAACGCAAGATCAGGCTAAGCAGCTAATTGGCTGCGTAAAAAGGGTGACAGAGGCGGAAAACAAAATTGGCGAGGCAAACGCCACCTTGCTGGCAGAACTTGAACAGCGTATTGCTAACTTTTCTTCTGATCTTGCGCAAAAATTGCAAAGTGGCCTTGATGACCAGGTAGGACGGCATAGCATGCTCGAACAGACAATGGTGGACAATCAGGCTGTTCAAAAGAGTTTCGTTGAGAAGATGCAGCAGTCCTTGTTGCAGGAACAGCAGTTGTCTCATCAGCAACTGCTCGGCGAACTTGAGCGAAACCGGATGGATTTAGTTAATTCGGTTAAATCAACCGTAAACCAGTGTGATGCGCTCCAGCATGAAATATCCGTTGTTGTGGCGCAACAAGCTGATAGGCAAACAGGCATTGATCATGCTATTGCTGAGTTACAGGTGAATTTTCTCAAATCCCGATTTCGTCATCGCTTTGTACTGACGGTGATGGGTTGCATTATTGGGCTTTCTGTCGGTTGGCAAATTGCGCAGCACTTTATGATCTTCTGATTGTGTTAAACCGCATCTGCATAATGGATGCGGTTTGGACTGACCCCACACAGAAAACAATTCCTGTTCTCACGACGAAGCATTTTCGATGTCCTCCGGACTGATTTCCCAGAGACGCTCGGTGCATATAACTTGTACAAGGTTCTGTCAGCTGCGATGCAGCCGTGATTTCGCTGGCTTAAAGCCACGTTCCGAAACGCCTTTGACTATGCCATACGCCACAATCCGCCGCCGGGAGCAACACATTTATGGCGAACGGATGCTTATTGGATCATGATCTGCTTCGTTAGCTCCTTCTGAAGTTGGCGGAACCCAGCCTGAGCTTCTGATTGCCTATGTTAGTTAAGGAGTCTGGCCCGTATTTCTTTATTCGGCGTAAGGGGGATATGGGATCGTGTTGCAATGCTGGATACGGAATGACAGCGTTCAACAACCGGTATGACTACTTCGATTTTAAACGCATAGGGTTAATACTGAGCACTCATAGGCATCTTTCTTAAAGCCAACTTAACGACTCCGGAGTCGTCTCTCATACCTGTGACGATTCAAATATTCTGTTGCAGTTCACTTCCTGATAGGATTAATCTGAATATTTTCCACTGGGACAGGGATATGAAAAAAACGTTGATTGCAACATTAGTAAGCATAACGATGTTAACCGGGTGTGGGCCTAAAGAGTTAACTCCAGAGCAAAAGCAGGAAGTGGCGGCACTTAAGGCTGAGCTGTCCCAAACGGAGGGAGAAATCTCTGCAGCGAAACATATTGATCAACAATTTTCAGGTGGACTGATCAAGAATTTAATCACCGCAAGATTGGAAGTTTTAGGAACGAATAAGGCTCTTTTAGAACAGCGTATAAATGCAATTGAGTCAGGAGCCAAAATTGACGTCGTTGTTTCAGGTGTCAAGCCAGACCCTGAACTTGCTGCTTCTATTAAAGCTGAGATGGAGGACCTGGCAGTAAAAATAAACGAAGCAAAAACAGATGCCAGCCAGTACAGTGGTGGTTTAATACAGGTCTTAAAACTGTCAACGGTTGCTACTGAAGAGCAAAGCATGGCGATGTTGCAGCAAAAATATCTCACGGCTAAATATGGGCTTGCTGAAGTTAAGCTTGCACCGGTTCAGGATAATGTTGCAACCGCCAGCAGTAAGAAGGACACAACCGCTGAAACAAGACATGAACAGCCCCCTCTGCTGCCACCAGCTGATGGTCCGTTCGGACTCGAGGCTGGCCTGACTCAAAAGAATATCGAAGATATGATCGGGGCAAAGCTAAAACCACTTCCTGACAGCGTAAATCTCTATACTTCCGATAAGTTACCGAAGCCCAACGCTGATTTTGAAATGTATGGTTTGTTGATCTCGCCTAAAGCAGGCTTATGCCAAATCAGAGCTGTCGGTAAAAACATTGATACTGATAGTTATGGGCTTGCCTTGAAATCTCGCTTTGAAGAGTTGAGTAGCTCGTTAAGCTCGCTTTATGGAAAGGCTGAAACCACAGACCTTTTACTGTCAGGTTCTATCTGGAAAGAACCTCAGGACTGGATGATGGGGCTTAACAAAAAGGAACGATTCCTTTCAGCTACCTGGAAGGGAACGCAGGAAACGCCGCTGAAAAATAACATTGGTGCTATTTCTATTGAAGCAAGAGCGAACAGTTCTGCGCAGGGGTATGTTTACCTTCAGTATACATTTACAAATGATGATGTTTGCCAGGCTGAGATCGATGGGGCTAAAAAAAGCTCTCTATAATTTTTCTTAATCAGGCCCCTTCGCAAGGGGCTTTTACTATTTCACTATAAGGGCTCAACATATGTTATATGATGCTGACCTGCTCACTGTTAATTAATACGTTGTGATCTTTGGCATTTCTTCTTCAGAAACGTAGGGCATCCCTATAAAGACGCGTTGTTCTGAAATCACCCTCTATAAATGACGAAGGAAATCTCGGAGCAAGGCTAAGTCAGGCCGATAGGGGCGAATTAGTATAGAGCCAGATAATAACGCATCACTTTTTTCGAGATGTTATTTCGATCTTACTGGCGATAGGTGTCTCTGTACCGGCCTCAGCAATCCATCGTTGGTCTGCGGAACATCTCGTTATAGTGATGTCGCGTCAAACGACGAACAACGGTGATGTTTCTTCTTGATATAGCATACTGAAAATGACGTTACTGAACGCCCCACAGACATATTTGATGACAAAGACAGTTAGCTACGCATCCTGCTCTAAGACCACTATAAATTCCAGTCTACGCGGTCTGATAAAACTTTGCACTCCAAATGCTGTAAGCTGCCACAATGGTTTGCCATCCACCTCATCAACCGTTTCCAGCGTGCAACCCATTTCATCAAGCAAGAGGGTTAATTCTTTTGAGTCGGGCTCCAGTAAACGATCCACCTTACTGTGCCCCATATAAGACCACTCGCCATTCTTTTCTTTAAAATAGAGGAATGGGCTACATTCCTTTTGCACTTTCTCAAGACGGGTGAAGTAGTTTCGGTACTCATTATCGCCAGAAACGAACAATAGATTATCCAGAGGTCCATTGACCTCTCTGCGCGCAAAGATGGCGCGAATTAATGTGGAGGAATTGCCACGCGATGGATTTAAAAAACCGCCCTGCGACAGTCCCTTTTCGCCCGGTTTCAGGAATTTATAACGCTTCTGTATGTCCCTGAACGCATAGTTTTCACCGACGGTAAATGCCATTGCTCTTCTCCTGAAAAAATCTATCTAAAAAATAATTAACGACCAAAAAGTTGAAAACTTTATCCAATAGTAGAAAAAATCGCGACTTCATGCTGTTTATAGTTTGTCGGGAATTGCAAGCATGCCTGTAATCCATACCATTCGCTTATTAGATAATTTCCGGAGAATAGTTCAGATATCCTCCAAGGCCAATGTACGCTCTTCGCTCATCGCTGCCGGCCAGATAGCAGGGGAGCAAACTGCCATGGACAGAATCACCGCAAAATCCACCAGAACAAAACGAATACTCCCCCTACATTTAGTGATGGCTACGTGCAGATTGTTCATCTATTCTGCTTGCATCAGCGGTAAGGCCGGAGTCACTCTTTGTGGATAATCCTATCCTTCAGAAAACTATCATCATCTTTATTCTCATCCTGTGGGTAATCGATGAATTCAGGGCTAGGAAAAGAAAATGTTCTGACCCTGCTATTGAAGTAGCTGATGCCAGAGAACGTCATGAATGGCGCTATCTCAGATGGGGGTTCCGGACTATACAAGTGGCCGCAACAGTGTATATCTTCGTTCAGCTGATTCAGGTATTACTGAGATAAATGCACAGGCAGGTACAACTGGACAAAAACATCTTACTGTCCAGTTGAGCATCAGTGATCGCCATTATCTAGGTCACCTGAGTGCCACAAGCGGATATTGCTGGAATCACAATGTGTTAACCAACGTGTAGCTAGTCAGCAGGATTATACCATGGGGCGTTAATGGCGCAGATTGACGCACTGATGGCTCGTGTCGTACAACCGTAGTCAAAAAAGCCCAGGGGCCGGCAACAGTGTAATCACCGTACCCTGTATGACTATACCCATACAGGGTTCGGTGCTAAGTTAATAAAGAAAATAACCGTTCAATTCATGGAGGTTTACTGTGAGCGTATATGTTTTTTATTACAACGAGTCTGGCGCAAGAGTCTTTACCAAAAGTAGTGTAAATGATGAAGCAAAAGATCTTCTCAAGCGTAAAGGGTACAAAAAACATTTTTTCGAGGTTGAAGCTGAAAGTGCCAAGGAAGCTATTGCGAAGATGAAAAGCAACAACGATGAATATCTTAATGAATTAAAAGATTATTCTGACAGCCTTCTTTTTGTTGGCCTTGTTGGGGGGGTGTCATTTTTTTAAAAAGTAGTTGCGGTGATCTGCTCACCGCCAATCATATTCTGAACACATCCGGTTGTAATAACCTGCGAACTTCCGCTTCTCGCTCAAAGCTGTCCTTGGGCCTAACCTACGATATCCAGTGATGCCTCTTCCTATGTGACCGGTCAGTCAATTTCTGTTGATGGCGGCTTAACCATGCGTTAATTCCGGGGTTTACGATAGTACACCTATTACCCGGGAGTTTTTGTTTCTCAGTCTGGCTATCTCTGTGTCCTACTAATTCTTTACAACAGATGAATTACAAATGAATAAAGGTATTTCATCCGAAAGACCTAATAGCGGGGGCTGCCAGATTGAACGGCAAGGTCAGCTTTTCGCTCACAGCAGACCTTCAGCTTCGTTAACACGTCCGCTCCGTGCGAGGAGCGGACGTTCCAAAAGACGTACTATATTTTGCTACTTATTTGAAAGTTTTATGATATATCTAAAGTATCAACCTTGGAAAACATGGTTGATATTTTATTCACCAAGAAAACACTTCCTTTCAAGAACATATATTTAAATTGTTGATTAAATGTAACTTCTGAGAATCTTATCTTTCATATATAAAGTGTAGTTCGGTAGCTCAGGATAAATGAAGTCCCGAGTAATGCCATAACGTTCCAATTCTTTTCTGATAGCATCCACATATTTATACTTAATAATGATTTTTAAACAACTCTCGTTCGCGAAATTTTGTGATTCAAAGTCGGTATCGGAAATAATATTATTGTCAAAAAAGTGTGATGCTTTAAAAATTGGTTTGTTGATAACATTCGAAAATAATAGTAATCCTTGCTGATTTTTAATGCGTTGGTTAATTGGAAGAGGGCTAATAACCTGTAATGTAGAGTTGTAAATACGAATTGAACTGTGGGGCTGTCTAAAATTGAAGCCATCTTCATCAGCAAAGATATGTAATATTTCTTCTATTTTCTCGTCATTATACGGTGCCATGCTATTGAGCACGGCACTGTGATCTGGGTGGATCTCATCTTTGCACAGCAATAATTCTTGATTCAATTCGTAGAAGTCAATTTTATAGTTTTTGAATAAATCAATAGCTTTGGAAATGGATTCTTTATTCCCCGCATGCATATACGGTCTAATTAATTGATAAAAATCATAATATTTTTTCTGAGCCTTTTCCAATTTTGATTGAAAAACTTTGCTAGATGTTTCGGAATACCCATCTTTTAGAATAAATACCGCAACATCAGTATTGGACTTGTTTTCTTCGGTGGCAAAGTAAAGTGAAATTAATGGGTTTTTGGTTAGGTCGACTACACGTGTTGGTAATTGATAATGTTGAGCCATAACATGCAGGTCTATATCATTCAACTCGTATCCTTTTATTATATTAACATCAGAATACAGTACAAATTTATCTTTAAAACTATCAAATAACTCAGATGCCAGTCGAGAATGTGAAATTTTTAAAGCGAAATCAGGATCCATTTTTTTAACTGGGAGAGGTTTAATTTCATTAGAGTTTAATAATCGACAAAGAGAAGATTCTATCCCCCAACTAGCATCTGCTTGGCCTCGAAAATATAATTGGCGGTCTTTATTTTGTTTCGCAACTTCGTTGACAATTTTTAAAAGATCGCCAACGCAGGAAACTTCGTGCTTAAGCATAATTACTCCTTTTGTAACAATTTTTATACACTAATAGCCTCCCTTGATTCAATTTTATTAAAAGGAGACATAGGTCTTATCGGCCAACAAATCTTTTCCTTTACAAAAATACACAACAAAAATTTTGATATATTGAATTTGAAGCATGGTAACAAGATTTTTCATCATCATTGGGCTGTCTCATTTAGTATTACTTAGCACAACGCAACTTCCGCTCCTCGCTCACAGCAGACTTAGAGTTCTTGCTTCATGCCAACTGTTGAGGTTACAAGCACTAAGAATAGTGGAATGACCCCACCCCGGTAGACGATCTTGTCATATCCCCGTCAGAAAACTGTAGACTGTACTCCTTTAGGCTCGAAAAACTTCGCAAAATCAATACAATAACTTTCGACCAGTAATTATATGTGAAAGAGAGTGATTACTGGTGTCATGGTGAAATTAACTGTCGGTATTTAGTATTATTAATTAATTAACCATGTTATTAAGTAATTATTACCAATTAAATATTAACAATTAGTAATACTACTGAGCATCAAATCAATTATCCAGACTTAATAAAATTAATATTACTAAAGCCAGGTAGTCATGTCATTCGAAAACTCTGGAGAGCAATACGCTCAAATCATTAATTACTCTCTCATAATATCCATACTGAGCAATAGATATCACTCAGTAACCCATATATGTGTGATTATCTCAGGAGACGGCAATGAAACCCGTAAAGCCAAGAGTAAAAATTAATACCCTGTATGGGGAAAGTGACGGTTATCAGCAAAAGCGGATAAAGCAAACCCTGACAAAAGCACTAAACGCACATCCAAGAACAGCGCTGATACGCTTTGATCTGCGTTTCCCCCTGGGAAATGTAGTTTATAGAGATGATGCGGAGGTGATCACCCGGTTCTTTAAATCACTGAATGAAAAGTTTCCGGTATATCTGAAGAAAAGAGCGGAGCGTGGTGTGAGAGTCCATAACTCCGAACTGAGGTACCTTTGGGTGAGGGAATTCAATAAAGTCGGGGGAAAGCATTATCACATTTGTCTTCTCGTTAACCTAGATACAGTCTGCTATGTGAAAGCCTTCGAAACAGATAACGGTAGTTTTTATACCATGGTTGCTGATGCCTGGTTAAGCGCCACAGGGCTGGATAATATCCGGTATCGTCGCCTGGTTCATATCCCGAAGAATCCAGTATATAAACTCTACAAAAGCGGCCTTGAAGAGTCCGGTATTGATGATTTCTATAAGACTATTTCAGAGAGAATTGATTATCTGATTAAGAACAGACAGAAACAAAGCGGAGATGGTGCTCGTAACTTCGGCTGCAGTCAGAAGTGAATGGAAATATAGTGGAGATCTATTTGTAAATTATTAAACTAAATAAGTCTAATGCAAGCTAATTCTGGTCTGAGGTATTTTCAAAATTAAAAGCAGAATGTAAGTTGCTCCTGACGCTATTTGTGTCGATATTTTGATCAGGAGTTTTTATGTATAACACAATTGCTAACAATGAATATCCCTCACAACATTTTCCCAAGGGGCTTAGAGACGTTGCACAGGATATCATTGACATAACGCAGGCCCCTGTCGAGTTGATCATGGGTACATGTCTGAGTGCTATGTCACTGGCATCTCAGGCACTGGTGACCTTTCAGCATAAGTATGGAAGAAGAAGCCCTGTCTCTTTGTATAACGTGATTATCGCAGAATCAGGGGAACGAAAAACGGCAGTTTTCAACCTGGTAATGAAACCCATACTGGAGTTTGAAAAACAGGCACTGAAATCCTACTCCGAAAAGGTCAGGGTGTACGAGGCGGACTTACTGGCCTGGCAGGAAATCAATAAATCGATACTTAGCATCATCAGAAAGAATGAAAAAAAAGGAGTGGACAGTACCCGTGAGCGGGAAAGACTACGGGAACATTATCTTGCAAAACCGGAATCCTCCAGGTTACCTAAGCTGATTTACAACGACGCAACGCATGAAGCCATCGTCAAAGGACTGTCAGAAAACATTGGTTCCGCCGGGCTGGTATCTGATGAAGGCGGTGGTGTGCTAAACGGAAGGGCGATGAACAACTCCCCTTTATTTAATCAATTGTGGGATGGTGTTCCCTTCGACGTGGAACGAAAAAACCACCGCCTGGTGATTGATGACAGTCGTTTTATCATTCTTATCCTGACGCAGTTAAATGAGTTGAACAGCTTTATCAAAAAGCGGGGTGAACGGGCAATGGGGAATGGTTTTTTTGCCAGATGCCTGTGGTCAGTGACTACAACAACGCAGGGGACGCGTCAGACATCTTCAGAAGCGAAATGCGATGGTCAGTATCTGGAAGAATTCCATCAACGAATAAGTGAGTTACTGGAGTTAACTATCAGCAACGTATCGCCGAAGATACTTCGTTTTTCTCCTGATGCTGAAAAATTGTTTTCTGAATTTCAGCGTGAAGTTGAAAATCAGATCGTGGCAGATAAAAGCAAGCATAATGCCCTGGCCGGAATACTCTCTAAAGTACCGGAGAATACAGCCAGACTGGCAGCGCTGATTCATTTCTTTCTTAAAATGGAAGGTGATGAAATAGAGCGTATAGTACTGGAAAATATTATCCCTGTTATTAAGTATTATTATAACCAGGTGGTTAAGGTGATGACAGTGCGAATGGACAAAGGTGAAGAGGATGCCAGTCTCCTCTATCAATGGCTATTGCAGGGGCCATTAAATCAGGGGGGTATATGTACCCTGGTGGCTAAAACACATGTCAGGCGTTACGCTCCGTATCAACTCAGGGATGGTACGCGTTTGAATAAGGCATTAAAGATACTTGAAGAGTATGGGAGTATTTCTATGTATAGGGAAAGAAATACAAACGGGAGTTTTCACCAAATCATCAGGATTCACCGGAGTTGATTTTTTAATGAATGACTGGCTGCTGTTTCCTGCTACCAGTAGCAGGAAACAGCAGGGATACTTCCGTATTAATATGTGCATGTAACCGTTCTTACTCTCGCACAAACTTCGTCTGTGGTACAGGTAAGAGGTTACAGACAAAAATTCCAGCAGGGTATCTTTCGAGGGGAGCAAGTATCAACAAAGGGATGCGGGTCATTGATGGCGTCAACAGGTAACAGTACTTGCCACACCTCAGGCTCGTTTTTGCTGATTATGAGGCAGTGTAGACTTGTCTGATTAATTTGAATTAAATCAAAGATCCCTGATGCTTATGCGCCAGGGATCCCTGTTTTTAGTGTACATTATGAAGGCTGCGGGATGATAACCAGTGATCTAAATCAGACTCGCGCCAGCCGACAGATTTTTGGCCCAGTCTGACCGGTCTGGGGAATGTTGGATCGTAACGGGGAGATCTCGGGTTCATCCAGTCGTAAACAGTGGAGCGGGCGATACCGATTCTCTTCAGAAAACCGGGCAAACGCAGGATGGTAATTGGTTGTGTAGTCATAATGAATTCTCGCTGTAGTTCAGGGGATGGGCAGAAGGTACAGCAGCATGACTTTTGTGAAAATCCATGTGCCTTAAGTATTTTTTTAATGTAGGCACTTCACATTCACTTTTTGGTAATTGCATGAAAAATAATGAATTTAATTTTTTGGTCGAAGTGTTAAGCAAGAAGTATGATGAACGTACAAAGGCGGTGGCAGCTTCCGGGTATATCTCTGAATCAACCCTGGAAGAGTATCGTAAAGATGCTGAAAGAGTTGTTGAGGATTATGTAAATGGGCTATATATCAGTAATAACGGAAAGCGAACAAACTCTGACGGCGCGTATATCAATGAAAAACGTGAGCTTGTAAATTATGAGGGAAAGAGAATAAATAAAGATGGGGAACTTATAGACAATGACGGAGAGATTAAAGAAGATAAGCGAGTCCATCGACGTACTTTTAAGAATACAGTGATTAGTTTTACCCAACTTAAAATGGATAACTATGTTAGTCATAATAGAATAAAGTTAAAATTTTATGATTTGTTTAAAAAAAACTTTGACCTTAAAAACATAGATATCGATATTTACTTGCGCCTGGCTTTAATATGCCATGGGTGGGGGATGTATAAAAGTCATTCTGCTGAGAAGAAAGAACAGTCTGTTTGTCTCAAATATTTATTTGATGCTCTGGAACTCATGAATATGTGGATGGGTGGGTGTGATGTTCTGATGATACATGAGGAAATAGAGAAAAGGAAAGAAAACTTAACCAGGGCTGCACAATCTGGCGGGAAAACTAGGACAGGGAATTATGCACCGCTAAAATTGAAGGTTGTTGAACTCCTTAAAGAAAAGATGCCGGAAGGTGGCTGGAAAAGTAAAGCATCGGCTATTGATTCTCTTGAAAATGATATTAATAAATTTATGGACGATGAACAGCGTAAACTGGACTCAGTCAGTAAAGGGAGAAGGCTAAAGTATTACGCGCCCTGGGAACAAATGCGCAGAAGGATTTATGACTGGTCAAGAAATGATAAGGTGATCAAAGCCGCGTTTGACACTGTTGTGACGAAATAAAAATGATAATGCCTGTTAATATAATTTCTTATGAAGGGGTTACCCAACAAGGCGCAACTCCTTATTACCACCATCAATAATGCTTCTGCTATCTGCTGTTTTAATAAAATCAGCCCACCACTGCATCATTGGGCGACGTTGTTCAATATAATCACTACGGTTATAGGCGCGACGTACCTCGTTTTTATCTACATGTGCAAGTGCGGCTTCAATAACATCTGGGGGAAATCCTTGTTCATTGAGGGCGGTGCTGGCTATAGAACGCAATCCATGTGAGACGAGCACACCACTAAATCCGGCACGTTTGAGCGCAGCATTTACCGTTTGACTGTTCATAGGCTTACTTGGCTTTATACGACTGGGGAAGATAAACTCCCGGTTTCCGCTAAGTGACTTCATCATTTCCAGAATAGAGAGAGCCTCATCTGATAGTGGAACCGTATGGTCCCGGTTCATCTTCATTCGAGCTGCAGGAATTTTCCATTCGTTAGCATCAAAATCGATCTCATCCCATCTAGCCTCAGCAGCTTCGGCAGGGCGGGTAATGGTGAGAAGCTGCCACATGAACAGGCATCGTGTGGACAGGCTGATACTTGCCGTACGCATAGTCTGCATTAGCTGTGGAAGTTGATCCGGGCGGATGCTGGGCATGTTTTTCTTTTGCGGTTTCTCGAATGCTTTCCCGATGTTTACGCTGGGAACCGCATCAATCAGACCTGTGTTCTGCGCATAAATCATGACTTCGTTAATACGCTGACAAAGGCGTCGGACTGTCTCTAATGCGCCTCTGGCCTGAACCGGCTGCACTGCTTTAACCAGAGTATGAGCCTTAATCTCAGTGACACTGATATCACCGATTACTGGAAAAATATCTCTCTCAAGTGAGCGCCAGATATCGTCGGCATAGTCTTCTGTTACGCTGGCTTTCTTCACATTCCACCAACGCTCGGCAACTACCAGGAAAGTGTTGGTTTTAGCCTCTTGAGAATTTCTTAACTGTTCTTTCTGATGTTCCTGAGGATCAATGTCTTTCGCCAACAAAACTCGAGATTCAGCTCTGAGTTTACGCGCATCAGAAAGTGAGACGGCGGGGTAGGCACCAAAGCTCTGTTTGGTTCGCTGCTTGGTTAGAGGTCGATAGTAACGGAATTGCCAGAGCTTACTACCACTGGACTTGATTAACAGAGTAAGTCCGTCACCATCATACAACTGGTAATCGGCATCTTTAGGTTTGGCGGCTTTGATTTCCGTATCGGTTAACGGCTTGGTTTTTCTTGCCATGGGGAGTCTCCATGCGTTTAGGCCCAACGAAAACAATAGAGCATTTCGTTGGGCCTATCAATGGGCCTAAAAGGTTCGGATTTAATTAGTTAGCATCAGACTTCGCGGGACAAATTGCAGACACAAAAAAGCCCGCAAGGCTTGCGCTGTGCGGGCTCTTAGGACTTCATCGGATGACTCTGGTAATCACCGATGGAGAATTTTGGTGGAGCTGGCGGGAGTTGAACCCGCGTCCGAAATTTCTACATCCTCGGTA
>JADHEE010000493.1_pt1 | contig 15378 bp, 12 predicted proteins | sample 8952401 | NCBI WGS metagenome assembly JADHEE01 (sample SAMN16124438, study PRJNA663242) | bioreactor sludge metagenome | isolation source: sludge (ammonium) | place: India:Bengaluru | collected 2019-02-28
TGATCCCGATGCTGCCGGAAAAGCTGTCCAACGGCCTGTGCTCGCTCAACCCGGACGTCGACCGGCTGGCGATGGTCTGCGACATGGACATCAACACGCGCGGCACCATCAAGGAGTACCGCTTCTATCCCGCGGTCTTCCGTTCCCGGGCGCGCCTGACCTATACGCAGGTGTGGGGCTGGCTTTCCGGCGCCGCGCGGCCGGAGAGCGCGCTCCATCAGGCCGTGCAGGAGCCGCTGCAGTCGCTGTACGCGCTGTTCAGGATCCTGCTCAAGGCGCGCGACCGGCGCGGCGCGATCGACTTCGAGACGATCGAGACGATGATGCTGTTCGACGACCAGGGCAAGATCAGGGACATCGTGCCGACCACGCGCAACGACGCGCACCGCCTGATCGAGGAATGCATGCTGGCGGCCAACGTCTGCGCCTCGGCGTTCCTGCAGAAGCGCAAGCAGACCAGCCTGTACCGCATCCATGAAGGGCCGACGCCGGAAAAGCTGGAAAGCCTGCACGGCTTCCTCAAGGAATTCGGCCTGACCCTGGGTGGCGGCGAGAACCCGTCGGCCAAGGACTACGCGGCGCTGCTCGACAAGGTCAGGGACCGACCGGATGCGCAACTGCTGCAGACCGTGATGCTGCGCTCGCTGCGCCAGGCCATGTACAGCCCGGACAACCTCGGCCATTTCGGGCTCTCGTACGAGCACTACACGCACTTCACCTCGCCGATCCGGCGCTACCCGGACCTGCTGGTGCACCGTTCGATCAAGGCGGCGCTGGCCGGCAAGCACTATTCCCCGGGCGACTGGGAGGAGATCGGGCTGCATTGCTCGATGACCGAACGGCGCGCCGACGAGGCCACCCGCGACGTGGTCAACTGGCTGAAGTGCTATTACATGCGCGACCGCATTGGCGAGGAGTTCGACGGCACGATTGCCGCCGTTGTGCCGTTCGGCGTGTTCGTCGCGCTCGACGCGGTTTACGTCGAGGGGCTGGTGCACGTGTCCGAACTGGGCGAGGACTATTTCCAGTTCGACGCCACCAAGCACCAGATGCTGGGCGAAAGGAGCGGCCAGCGCTACCGGCTCGGCGACCGCCTGCGCGTGCGGCTGGTGCGGGCCGACCTGGAAAGCGGGCGCATCGACTTCGTGCTCGGTACGCCGCCCGAATCGGCCCCGTACGCGGCGCCGGACCCCGTTCCTCCGGCCAGTCGGCCGCGCGGCAGGCAAAAAAGCCGGGCAACGGGAAAATGAGGCGCGATCCGATTAGAATACGCGCCCTCCCTTCCACCCGATAAACGACGCCCATGTCACAGACCAGCTTCATCCACGGGTTCCACGCGGTCATCGCCAAGCTGCGCCATCAGCCGCGGGCCGTCCTGGAAATCTTCGTCGCCGCGGACCGGCACGACGCGCGCGCGCGCGACCTGCTCAAGCATGCCGAGCTGCACGCGGTGCGGGTCGTGCCGGTCGATGCCGCCCGGCTCGAGGGCATGGCGGGAGGCGGGCATCGGCACCAGGGCGTGGTGGCGCGCGTGTCTTCCGAAGCGCGCCACGTGACGCTGGACGACGTGCTCGACACGCTGGAGGAGCCGCCCTTCCTGCTGATCCTCGACGGCGTGCAGGACCCGCACAACCTCGGCGCCTGCCTGCGCGTCGCCGACGCGGCCGGCGCGCACGCGGTGGTGGCGCCGAAGGACCGCGCGGTCGGCCTGACCCAGACCGCGATCAAGGTCGCCAGCGGCGCGGCGGAAGCCGTGCCCTACATCACCGTGACCAACCTCGCGCGCACGCTGCGCGAGCTGAAGGAACGCGGCGTCTGGATCGTCGGCACCGACGCCGAGGCCGAGGCGGACATCTACGCCGCCGAATGGCCGCAGGGCACCGCGTGGGTGCTCGGCGCCGAGGGCGACGGCATGCGCCGGCTGACGCGCGAAACCTGCGACCAGCTGGTGACCATCCCGATGCTCGGCTCGGTGCAGAGCCTCAACGTTTCGGTGGCGGCCGGGATCTGCCTGTACGAGGCCCGGCGGCGCCTGCGCGCGGCGCGGCCCTGATACCGGCTGTTATTCGTCGGCAGTGATGTCGGCCAGCAGCGGCTCGGCGATGCGCGCGTAGTCGGCGGCGTTGAGCACGATCGAGGTATCCAGCCGGCCGGCGTTGAAGGCGATTTCCTCGTGCCGGGAAAGCAGTTGCGGATCGACCACCAGCCGGATGTCGGGCGAGAACGAAAACGGCGGAATGGCGCCGATCGCGCAGCCGGTGCGATCGATGGCTTCCTCGGGCGAGGCGAAGGAAGCCTTCTTGCCGCCGACGGCCTGCGCCACCTTCCTGAAATCGACCTTCCGGTCTCCCGGCAGGATCGCCAGCACGAGCTGGCCGCGCAGCTCCTTGACGCGGCACAGCATGGCTTTGGCGCCCTGGCCGACCTGCGTGCCGCGCACCTGCGCGACCTTCTCCGAGCTGCCCTCGGCGGGGTGGCGGATCACCCGGTAGCGCGCGCCGGACTCCCGGAGCAGGGTATCGATGCGTTCGAACATGCGTTGCTTCCCCAAAAAACGGAAAACCGCAATCGTAGCGCCAAATGCGGCGCCGGAACGTTTCCGACCGATCTGGTACACTTTAGCCCGCTCACAGTGACTTGCCGCGCACCGGCGTATCCGAATGATCATTTTCGACCTGACATGCAGCAACGGCCATCGCTTCGAAGGATGGTTCCAGTCCGCCGACGCCTTCGACGCACAGCTCGCGGACGGGCTGGTCGCCTGTCCTTTCTGCGGGTCCGGGGAGATTCGCCGGGTCCCGTCGGCCGTGCATCTCGGCAAGACGCCCGAGCAGGCGCCGCCGCCCGCGAACGCGGCGGTGGTCACCCCGCAGGGCGAACTGCTGAACGCCTACCGGAAACTCGTCTCGGCGATCATCGCCAACAGCGAGGACGTCGGCACGGAATTCGCCAACGAGGCGCGCAAGATCCATTACCTTGAAGCCCCGGAACGCTCGATCCGCGGGCAGGCCAGCGAGAAGGAATTCGAGGCCCTGCGCGACGAAGGCATCGAAGTCCTCCGGCTGCCGGTGGTGAAGAAGGAAGAGTTAAATTAAACAAAGAGTTATTTTTGTAAATTAATCCTCTTTGTTAGAAGTTGAACGCGCTCTTCAAGCCGCAGAAATGCGTACCTGAGTCTGCGGAAATCAAGATCGTTCAATACGCGGCCGTCGCTGTGCATCACAGTGTGTTCTCCGTCAACAACAGGAGAATCGTATGACCGGCGTAAACGATGCATTCACCTCGCTTGAGCAAAGAACGGCCTCGCCCTGGAAAGCGCACCCGAAATTCCCGGGCGTCAGCATGAAGGCCCTGGTCGACGCTCAATCGAGCAATGGCAGCCTGAGTCAATTTCTGGTCCGCGTCGAGGCGGGATGTGCGCTGGAAACACATAGCCACCCGACGCAGTGCGAGCTGCATCTGGTCATTCGTGGGGACGCCAAGGCATCGCTCGGTACATCCGAACTGGAGTACTTCCCCGGAATGCTCGCCACGATTCAAGCCGGCTATCCTCATTTCGTCCGTGCGGGCGAAGAGGGCGTGATGTTGCTCGCGACGTTCAGTCCGGCAAACGTTTAGGGATACCCTGATTTATCCGTCACCCCGGCGGAAGCCGGGGTCCAGTTCGTGGTTTTCCTGGATTCCGGCTTTCGCCGGAATGACGAATGTGGAATATTTCACTGTTTCCTCAGGGCCTCCGCGACCCCCGGTTTCTATAAACCTTGGGGGTCGTCCCAAATGCCCTCTTGAACATCCGTTGCAAATGGCTCTGGTCGGCAAAGCCGGTTTCGGCGGCAATGTCGGCCAGGGAATACGCGCCGTCGCGCAGATGCCTCGCGGCGGCGCGCAGTCTGTTCTGCATGAGATATTCGTAAGGCGGGAGCCCGATCGACTGGCGAAACAGTCGATTGATGGTGGCTGGGGTGCATGCGGCCAGGCTGGCCAGTTCGTTCAGGCGGACGAGCCGCGTGAAGTGCTCATCAAGATAAGCGCGAACCACCCGGACGTTTTCCGGCATCGGCATGGCGGCTGCGGCGGTCGCCGCGGGTTCGTCGAGCGATTCGGCCAGGCGGCTCAATTTTTCCCCGAAGCTTGCCGCATCGGGAGCGCCGCGCAGGCAGGCGATGAGCCGCCTCGCCGCCAGGAGCGGCGCGCTTCCCGGCTCGAGACGACGCGCGCGAGGCGGAACGCGGCCTGCGGCTGCCTGCCAGAAATCGGGATGGACGCTGACAATCCTGTAGTTGTGCAGGCCATGGGAGAAACAGTGATGCAGGAACATGGCAGGCAGGATGAAGCCTTCGCCCGTCCGGACGTCCAGTTCCTCCCTTTCTCCGGCAATCCGCCGCCGTCCCTTCCGCACCACGCCAACCAGGATGGAACGGTGGGTATGTCTGCGAAACTCGGTGCATACGTCGATTCCGCGGATCAGCAGAACCCCCGGAAACATCTCGTGTTCCCATACTTTTCCTTGGCTGCGGCCCTTCATCGTCTGTTTCGCTTCCCCGAAGTCGGTGTTCCTGATCCGGACGCGGGGAAGAGTACAGATTTGTGACGGGACGCGCCACACGCCCAAGGCTATGTTCCGGCGTTCCGCTGCCTGATATTCCGATCGATTGCCGGCGCGTCGGCCAGCAGCCCGCGCAGCACGTAGGGAAGTATCCCGCCGTGGCGCAGATAGTCGATCTCCACCGGCGTGTCGGCGCGCAGCTGCACGACGACCTCCTGTTTCCCGCCGTCCCGCCGCCGGATGGTGAGCGTCAGATCCTGGCGCGGCCGCAGTTCGCCGTCGAGCCCGAGGATGTCGAATTCCTCGTCGCCGGCGATGCCCAGCGTGTCGGCGCCTTCGCCGTTCTTGAACTGCAGCGGCAGGATGCCCATGCCGACGAGGTTGGAACGGTGGATGCGCTCGAAGCTCTTGGCCACGACGGCGCGCACGCCGAGCAGCAGCGGTCCCTTGGCCGCCCAGTCGCGGCTCGAACCCGAGCCGTATTCCTCGCCGGCGAACACCACGCTCGGCGTGCCGGCTGCCATGTATTTCATCGCCGCGTCGTAGATCGGCAGGCGTTCTCCGGCGGGCTGGAGAAGGGTGAGGCCGCCTTCGGTGCGCGAGCCGTCGGCGTTGGGCGGCAGCATCAGGTTGCGGATGCGCACGTTGGCGAAGGTGCCGCGCATCATCACTTCATGGTTGCCGCGCCGCGCGCCGTAGCTGTTGAAGTCGGCGACCGCCACGCCGTGGGCGATCAGGTATTCGCCGGCCGGCGAGGCGGCCTTGATCGACCCCGCCGGGCTGATGTGGTCGGTGGTCACCGAATCGCCGAAGATCGCCAGCGCCCGCGCCGCGCGGATGTCGGCCAGGCCGCCCGGCTGGAGGGAGAAACCGTCGAAGAACGGCGGCTCGGCGATGTAGGTCGACGGCGTCCAGGCGTAAACCTGGCCGGTGTCGGACGGGATTTCCTTCCACAGCGGATTGCGGTTGACGAAGTCGCCGTACAGCTCCCGGTAGGTTTCCGGCGAAGTGGCCTGCGCGATCGCCGCCGCGATTTCCTCGCCGCTCGGCCAGATGTCCTTGAGCAGGACCGGCCGGCCCTGCGCGTCGGCGCCCAGCGGTTCGCGGGTGAGGTCGATGTCGACCCGGCCGGCCAGCGCGAAGGCGACCACCAGCGGCGGGCTCATCAGGAAGTTGGCCTTGATCGCCGGATGGATGCGCGCCTCGAAGTTGCGGTTGCCGGAGAGCACCGACGCGCAGATCAGGTCGTGCTTGCCGATGGCTTCCTCGATCGGCGCGGCCAGCGGGCCGGCGTTGCCGATGCAGGTGGTACAGCCGTAGGCGACGACGCGGAAGCCGAGCGTTTCGAGGTCGCCGAGCAGGCCGGTCTTGCCCAGGTATTCGGTGACCACGCGCGAGCCCGGCGCCAGCGAGGTCTTGACCCGCAGCCCGACGCGCAGGCCGCGCGCCACGGCCTTCTTGGCCAGCAGCCCGGCGGCGAGCATCACGCCGGGGTTGGAGGTGTTGGTGCAGGAGGTGATGGCCGCGATCAGCACGTCGCCGTGGCCGATGTCGCCGGCCTCCGCCATCGCCGGCAGGGGATGCCGCCGCGCCAGTTCGTCGGCCGGCTTGCCGTAGCCGTCCTGGCCGGGCGGCAGGGTGAGCAGGCGAGTGAAGGTGCGCCCCAGTTCGGACAGCTCGATGTGATCCTGCGGCCGCTTGGGGCCGGCGACGCCGGGACGCACCGCGGCGAGGTCGATTTCGATGATTTCGCTGTAGTCGATGTCGCCGCCGCGCGGCATGCCGAACATCCCCTGCGCCTTGAAGTAGCCCGCGAAGGCGGCCACTTCCTCGTCGCTGCGTCCGGTGGCGGCGAGGTAGGCGACGGTCTGTTCGTCGACGGGGAAGAAGCCCATGGTGGCGCCGTATTCCGGCGCCATGTTGGCCAGCGTCGCGCGGTCGGGCACGCTCAGGGTCGCCGCGCCCTCGCCGAAGAACTCGACGAACTTGCCGACCACGCGGGCCTTGCGCAGGCGTTCGGTGACGAGCAGCACCAGATCGGTGGCGGTGGAGCCTTCGGGCAGGCGGCCCTTGAGCTCGACGCCGACCACGTCGGGCGTCAGGAAATAGAGCGGCTGCCCGAGCATGCCGGCCTCGGCCTCGATGCCGCCGACGCCCCAGCCGACGACGCCCAGCGCGTTGATCATGGTGGTGTGCGAATCGGTGCCGACCAGCGTGTCGGGGTAGGCGACGCCGTCCTTCCGGATCACGCCGCGGGCCAGGTATTCGAGGTTGACCTGGTGCACGATGCCGATGCCCGGCGGCACCACGCGGAAGGTGTCGAAGGCCTGCATGCCCCACTTGATGAAGCGGTAGCGCTCCAGGTTGCGCTTGAATTCGATGCGCATGTTCAGATCGAGCGCGTTTTCGACGTTGTAATGGTCGACCTGCACCGAGTGGTCCACCACCAGGTCGACCGGCACCAGCGGCTCGACGATCTTCGGATTGCGGCCCTGTTGCTCGGCCACGCCGCGCATGGCGGCCAGGTCGCACAGCAGCGGCACGCCGGTGAAGTCCTGCAGGACGATGCGCGCGACGACGAAAGGAATCTCGCTGGTGCGCTCGGCCGTCGGCTGCCAGCCGGCGAGTTCGCGCACGTGCTGCTCGGTGATGCGGCGGCCATCGCAGTTGCGCAGCAGGGATTCGAGCACGATGCGCAGGGAAACGGGGAGCCGCGAAATCTTGCCCAGTCCGGCCGCTTCGAGCGGGGCGAGTGCGTGGAACCGGGAGGTCTTCGAGGGGGAAATGCGGAATTCCCGCAGAGCGCCAAACGGGTCGTGCGACATGGTGGCCTCCGTGCCTGAGAGTTGTGCCGGTTTGACCGGGGCGATTCGGGGAACGTTCTCTTTCAGCGCGGCGACGGCCAGAGTTTAATAATTATTATATTTTATAAACAAAAAATTATGGATTGTTCTTAATGTTGTTTATTCAGTTAATGAACGGCAGGGATGGCGCAGCGCGAAGCCGTCGCGCAGGTGGAAATCGGGGCGTGGCGCGGAATGGCGCAAGGCCCAGTAGCTCAGGCCGTCGTTGACCGTGTCGACCGCCTCGACCACCGCCGTCAGGCCGATCTCCCAGGATTCGCCGTCCGCCGCGAAGGGCAGGGACGGTAGGGGCACGACGGCTTCCAGTTCGAGCCGTCCGTCCGTCGTCCGCATCGTGATCCGCGGCGCGGCGAGCGTCGGATCGGCCAGACGCTGCCGATAAGCGCCGAAATCGTAGGCGGCCCAGCGGCCCGAAGGCGAGAAGTTGAATTCCCGGTAGCCGGCGTCGCCTTGCCGGCCCACGAAGGCTTCGAAGCAGGTGTGCTGCCAGAGCAGGTCGCCGCGTTCCGGGGCGGCCGCCGCCGGAATCCGCAGCCGCGCCATGTCGCCGCGCAGGCGGTAGCGGAAGGCGAGGGAGCCGTCGGCCAGGGTGGCGACGTCGGTGTCGATGGCGCCGACCATCGGCGCCGGCGTGGCCGGGTGGGGCAGGAGAGCGTGGCGAAGGGCCTGGAAAGCGGCGAAGTCTGGCATGCCGGAATTCTATCGCCGCGGGCCCTTCGTCAAACGCGGGACGAGCGGATCAGCCCAGCGCCTTGATGGCCGCGTCGTAATCCGGTTCGTTCTTGATCTCGGGCACCAGCTCGCTGTGCAGCACGCGGTTCTGGTCGTCCAGCACGACCACGGCGCGCGCGGCGACGCCGACCAGCGGGCCCGAGGCGATCTCGACGCCGTAATCCTTGAGGAATTCGCGCCCGCGCATGGTCGACAGGGTGATGACGTTGTTCAGCCCCTCGGCGCCGCAGAAGCGCTTCTGGGCGAACGGCAGGTCGACGGAGATGCACAGCACGACCGTATCCGGCAGTTCGCTGGCCCGCTTGTTGAAATTGCGCACCGAGGTCGCGCAGGTCGGCGTGTCGATGCTCGGGAAGACGTTCAGGATCTTGCGCTTGCCGCTGAACTGCTTGAGCGGCACGTCGGAAAGGTCGTTGCCGACCAGCGAGAACGCGGGCGCGATATCGCCTTTCCGGGGAAAATTGCCGGCGACTTCGACGGGGTTGCCGCCGAGGGTGACTGTGCTTGCCATGAGCCTTGTCCTTTATCTGTCTGTGATGAAATGAACCCGGGAAATGACCTGTCCACGGGGCAGGTGAAGCCAACGCGGGTTTGTCAGCGGGTCATGGGAAAAGTTCGGGCGCCGCCCCGCATCCCTCGGATGCCCGCGCGTTCCGCTATCATCACGTCTTTGTTTTTCCTTGCGGAAACTTCGCCATGTCCCACACCGATTCTACCCAAACCGTCCAGCCTATCCACCTCGAAGATTACGCGCCGCCGCCGTACCTGATCGAAACGGTGCGCCTCGACGTGGATGTCCGCGCCGATGCCACTATTGTTTCCGCCCGCCTGGACTGCGTGCGCAACGCGGCCGGGACGCCGCCGCTGGTGCTCGACGGCGAAGAACTGGAAACCCTGTCGGTCGCGCTGGACGGCCGGGAACTCGCGCCGGAGGCGTACCGGATCGACGCTTCCCGCCTGACCATCGACGCCGTGCCCGCGCGCTTCACGCTGGAAACGCGGGTGCGCATCCGGCCCGACGCGAACACCCAGCTGTCGGGCTTCTACCGCAGCCGCGACGGCTACTTCACCCAGTGCGAGCCCGAAGGCTTCCGCCGCATCACCTGGTTCATCGACCGGCCGGACGTGATGGCGCGCTACAGCGTGACGCTGCACGCCGACCGGGCGGCCTTCCCGGTGCTGCTGGCCAACGGCAACCCGGCGGCCGCGGGCGACGAGCCGGGCGGCCGCCATTACGCGACCTGGGAAGACCCGTTCAGGAAGCCGAGCTACCTGTTCGCCATGGTCGCCGGCAAGCTCGACGTGCTGCGCGACACCTTCCGCACCGCGTCGGGCCGCGAGGTGCAGCTGGCGATCTACGTCGAGCCGGGCAAGCTCGACCAGTGTCCGCATGCGATGGCCGCCCTCAAGAAATCGATGCGCTGGGACGAGCGGCGCTTCGGCCTGGAATGCGACCTCGACCACTACATGATCGTGGCCATCGGCGACTTCAACATGGGGGCGATGGAGAACAAGGGCCTGAACATCTTCAACACCAAGTACGTGCTGGCGCGCGCCGACGTGGCCACCGACGCCGATTTCGAGAACATCGACCGGGTGGTGGCGCACGAGTACTTCCACAACTGGACCGGTAATCGCGTGACCTGCCGCGACTGGTTCCAGCTCTCGCTCAAGGAAGGGCTGACCGTGTTCCGCGACCAGGAATTCGGCGCCGACACGCACAGCCGCGAGGTCGCCCGCATCCGCGAGGTGCGCGGCCTGCGCGCCGTGCAGTTCCCCGAGGACGCCGGTCCGATGGCGCATCCGGTGCGCCCGTCGACCTACGTCGAGATCAACAACTTCTACACGCCGACCGTCTATGAGAAGGGCGCCGAGGTGGTGCGCATGATCCACACGCTGATCGGCCGCGACGCCTTCCGCGCGGGCATGGACGAGTACTTCCGCCGCCACGACGGGCAGGCGGTGACCTGCGACGATTTCGTCGCGGCCATGGCCGCGGCGTCCGGCTTCGACTTCTCACCGTTCATGGCCTGGTACCGCCAGGCCGGGACGCCGCGCGTGGCGGCGCGCGGCGAGTATGACGCCGCGGCGCGGCGCTACGTCCTGACGCTGCGCCAGTCGTGCCCGCCGACGCCGGGACAGGCGCAGAAGGAACCGTACCTGATCCCGGTCGCGGTCGGGCTGGTCGGCCCGGAGGGCCACGATGTCGACCTCGGCGGCACCGCCACGCGCGTGCTGCAACTCGCGGCGCCCGAGCAGACCTTCGTGTTCGAGAACGTCCCCGCCGCGCCGGTGCCATCGCTGCTGCGCAACTTCTCCGCGCCGGTCATCCTCGACCATCCATACACGGACGCGGAACTGGCGCACCTGCTGGCGCACGACAGCGACCCATTCAACCGCTGGGAGGCGGGGCAGCGGCTGTTCGGCCGGCTGATCCTCGCCAACGCGGCGCGGCTGGCGCGCGGCGAAGCGGCGGCATGGCCCGCCGGGGTCGCCGCCGCTGCGCGGGCGGTGCTGCTCGGCGGCAGCGATCCGGCGTTCATCGCCGAGGCCCTGACTCTGCCCGGTGAGGCGACGCTGGCCGAGGAAATGGACGTGGTCGACCCCGAAGCCCTGTTCCTCGCCCGCAGCGGGCTGGCCCGCGCGCTGGCCGGGGCGCTGGAAGCGGAGTTCTCGGCCGCCTACGCGCGGCTCGCGCCCGCCGGCGCGTACCGGCCGGATACCGCCGAAGCCGCCCGCCGGCGCCTGCGCAACCTGTGCCTGGACTATCTGAACCGGCTCGATGCGCCGGACTACCGGGCCTTGGCGTTCCGGCAGTTCGCCGAGGCGGACAACATGACCGACCAGTTCGGCGCCCTGGCCGTCCTCGCCCAGCACGACTGCCCGGAGCGCGCCGCCGCCCTGCGGGATTTCCACGCCCGCTGGCAGCACGAGGCGCTGGTGGTCGACAAATGGCTGGCGGTGCAGGCGGCCTCCGGCCTGCCGGGCACGCTGGGGCGCGTCGAGGAGCTGACCGCGCACCCCGCCTTCGATCTGCGCAACCCGAACAAGGTGTACGCGCTGCTGCGCACCTTCGGCGCCAACCACCGCCATTTCCACGCGGCGGACGGCGCCGGGTACCGCTTCCTGGCCGCGCGGATCGGCGCGCTCGATCCGCTCAATCCGCAGGTCGCCGCGCGGCTGGCGCGCAGCTTCGACCGCTGGCGCCGGTTCGATGCCGCGCGGCAGGCGCACGCCCGCGCCGCACTGGAGGGGCTGCGCCGCCAGCCGGGGCTGTCGTGCGACGTGTTCGAGGTGGTGGACAAGGCCCTGTCCGGCTAGCCGGACAGGGCGCGGCCGGCGGCCTCCGGCGGCGTGGGGTTACACGTAGAAGTTTTCGCGTCCGCGCAGCTCGCGGATGCCGGGGTGCTTCGCCAGTTCGTCCTCGACCAGGTCGACACCCAGGCCGGGGCGGTCCGACAGGCGCAGCACGCCGTCCCGCACGTCCAGCGGATGGCTGATGACCTGGTCGCGCCACGGCACGTCGTTGACCATGAACTCGCAGCGGAAGAAGTTGGGGATGCTGGCGCAGACGTGCGCGCTGGCCAGCGTGCTCAGGGGGCCGTTCGGGTTGTGTGGTGCCACCAGCACGCCGTAGGCCTCGGCCATGGTGGCGATGCGTTTCATCTCGCTCGGGCCGCCGCAGCGCGTGATGTCGGGCATGATCACGTCGCAGACGTGATTCTCCAGGATCGGACGGAAGGCATGCCGCGTGTAATGGCGCTCGCCCACGCAGATGGGCACGGCGGAGGGCAGGCGCTCGCGGAAGGCGCGCAGCGTCTGCGCGCTTTCCGGGCCGGCCGGCTCCTCGTACCAGGTCACGCCCAGCGGTGCCAGGCGTTCGGCCATCTTCACCGCGACCTCGAAATTGAGCATGGCGTGCGTCTCGATCATCATGTCGAACTCGGGGCCGACGGCGTCGCGCACGGCGCGGGTCACCTCGAAGGCGAGATCCTGCTGCGCGCGGGTGAGCGTCAGGTTGGTGTGCAGGTCCTCGCCGTAGAAGTAGTTGGTGTGGGCGAACGGATCGAATTTCAGGCCGGTGAAGCCTAGGTCCTTGACCCGCTTGGCCTGCCGGGCGTAAGCGTCGGCGGAGTGGCCGCCGCCGGTGAACCAGTAGTTGGCGTAGAGCAGGATGTCCGTGCGGAAGGCGCCGCCGAGCAGCTCGTAGCAGGGCATGCCGTAGAACTTCGCCTTCAGGTCGAGCAGCGCCATGTCCAGGCCGCTGATGGCGCACAGGCTGGCGCCGTACGGCCCGATCCAGTTGAGGTCGCGGTAGAGCTTGGTCCAGATGAAGTCCGTGCGCAGCGGGTCGAGGCCGACCACGCGCTCCCCGACGTGCCGCGCGGCGGCCTCGATGATCGGGCTGCCCGGCCAGTTGGTGGCTTCGCCGACGCCGGTATGGCCGGTGTCCGTGTAGACCTTCATCAGGGTCCAGTTGTACTTCACGCCTTCGACGAGCCACACCTTCACGTCCGTGATTTTCATGGGTTCCGTTCCTCGCTGCGGGTTACAGGATGCCGAACGTGTCCCAGGCTTCCTGGGCGCCCATGCCGCGCTTGATCGCCTCGAACACGCGCTTTTCGCCGTGGGCCTTCTTCCACGCGGCCTCGATGACCTCCTTCTCGATCTCGCGCGGGACGACGCAGACGCCGTCGAGGTCGCCGAAAAGGATATCGCCCGGCTTGACGGTGACGCCGCCCATGCGGATCGTGCAGCGGAAATCGATCACCTTCCCGCGCGGCCGCTGGTCCTTCGCATAGCGTCCGTACGAAAAGACGGGAAAGCCGAGTTCGACGATGCCGCGCGTGTCGCGCGAATAGCCGTCGACCACCGCGCCGGCCGCGCCGCGGTTGCGGGCGCAGGTGCTCATCAGCTCGCCCCACAGCGCGTAGTCGGGCGAGGCGCCCGTGCAGACGTAAACCTCGTTCTTTTTCAGATCGTCGAGCGCCCGCAGCATCAGGCCGAACGGCCGGTTGAACAGGTCGTTCACGCGGCCGGGGCCTTCGCCGCCGCAGTCGTCCGCCTCCAGCACCGGCATGGCCCGGCCGACCACCACCATGCCGGCGTCGAGCGGCTGGATGCGGGGCGACAGGAACTGCTCGGTATGGCCCATCAGGTCCATCACGTCGCCGATGACCGCGCTGAACAGGCCCGCGCGGCACAGCGCGAAGAGTTCGTCGTCGTCACGCCATTGCGGGCAGACAGGGGATTGGTCCATGCGTGTTTCCTCCCATTTTTTTGATGAGCGGCCATTCTAGCCAAAGCCGGCCGGCCTGTTGCATGGAAGGCGGAAGCGGTGCTGATAAAATGGCCGGCATCGAGTTTTTCGAGACGAAGAGAAAAGGAGAGCGTTCGCCATGTACGTCGTCACCGTCAATTTCCAGATCAAGCCCGAATACGTCGCCAATTTCCAGGAAGCCATGCGCATCAACGCGCGCAGCTCCCTGCTGAACGAGCCGGGCTGCCGCCGCTTCGACGTCACCGTCGACGAGAACGATCCTGGGCATTTCTTCCTGTTCGAGGTCTACGACGACGAGGCCGCGTTCCAGAAGCACACCACGATGGAGCATTTCGCCACGGTCAACCGCACCATCGAACCCTGGGTTCTCGACAAGAATTTCAAGATGTTCCGCATGATCCCCTGATCCGCCGGAACATCCCTGCGCAGAAAAGGGTTGTTTTTTTTCCCGACCTCGTTTCTAATCCGCTCACCGCACTTTTTCCGGCCGCACGATTCCGAAAATGTCCTTGCCCGATCTGCTCGCTTCCATCGCATCCCCGTGGTTCGTCTCCGCCGCGATGGCGTCGCTCGCGCTGGTCATTTCCCTGCGTGTAGTACCGGTAGTACGCGTAGCCGTAGCGCGTGCGCCGTCGAGGGCCAGGAAAAGGTAAGCGAAGCAACTGACCGATTTTCAAAACCCCCGCCGGTGCAGACCGGCGGGGGTTTTCGTTTTTGGCGCCTCCGATCGGAAACTGGCCGGCATCCGCCCCCTAGAAAGGAGAAGTCAATGAACGAAGACGCGACGGAAACCCTGACCGGATCGCAGATCGTCGTGCGCCTGCTGGAACGGCAGGGCATCCGCCGGATTCCCGGCATCCCCGGCGGCGCCATCCTGCCGTTTTACGATGCGCTGTCGCAATCGACGCTGATCGAACACGTGCTGGCCCGCCACGAGCAGGGCGCCGGCTTCATGGCCCAGGGCGCGGCGCGGGCGACCGGCGAGGTGGCGGTGTGCCTGGCGACCTCCGGTCCCGGCGCGACCAACCTGCTGACGGCGATCGCCGACGCCAAGCTCGACTCGATCCCGATGGTGGCGATCACCGGCCAGGTGCCGACCTCGATGATCGGCACCGACGCCTTCCAGGAAGTCGACACTTACGGCCTGAGCATCCCGATCACCAAGCACAACTTCCTGGTCGGCTCGGCGCGCGAGCTGCTGGACGTCATCCCCAGGGCGTTCCGCCTGGCGGCTTCGGGACGGCCGGGGCCGGTGCTGGTGGACATTCCCAAGGACGTGCAGAACGAGCGCATCGAGGTCGCCGAGTGGCCCGAGCCGGGACGGCCCGAGCCGGTGCCCGCGGCTGACGCGAGCGCGATCTCCGACGCGGCGGCGATGATCGACGCGGCAACGCGGCCGATCCTCTACCTCGGCGGCGGCGTGGTGCATTCGGGCGCCGCCGCCGAGGCCGTGGAGCTGGCCGAGAAAGCCAGCCTGCCGACCGTGATGACGCTGATGGCGCTGGGCACGATGCCGGTCGACCACCCGCTGTCGCTCGGCATGCTGGGCATGCACGGCGCGCGCTGCACCAACATGGCGCTGGAGGAGTGCGATCTGCTGATCGCCGTCGGCGCGCGTTTCGACGACCGCGCCACCGGCAAGGTGTCCGCCTTCTGTCCGAACGCGAAGATCATCCACGTCGACATCGACCGTTCCGAGCTGGACAAGATCAAGACGGCCCACGTCGGCATCCGTGGCGACGTCAAGGAAGTGCTCGGCCGCCTGTCGCCGCGGGTCCATGCCGGCCGGCGCAAGGACTGGCTGGCGCGCGTCGAGGCGCTGAAGGCGGAATTTTCGCTGCAGACGCCGGGCATCGACGATCCGCGCACGCCCTACGGGCTGATCCGGGCGGTCGCCGATTGCCTGGACGACGAAGCGGTCGTCGCCACCGACGTCGGCCAGCACCAGATGTGGG
>JADHEE010000492.1_pt1 | contig 15279 bp, 14 predicted proteins | sample 8952401 | NCBI WGS metagenome assembly JADHEE01 (sample SAMN16124438, study PRJNA663242) | bioreactor sludge metagenome | isolation source: sludge (ammonium) | place: India:Bengaluru | collected 2019-02-28
ATTGGACGAGGGCGGATATCGTGCTATTGCGGTTTCGCCCATCCCCGATCGTGGCCTGGGCTTGGCGATCAACGATCGCCTGCGGCGCGCGGCGGCTCCCCGCTAGGTCCGCGCAAAGATCACAATCTGGGATGAGTTGAGGACGACGATGACCCAAGTGGACGGTTTCGTGGACGCCTTGAAGGCGATTGTCGGCGCGGCGAACGTGATCACCGACGCGCAGCAGATGGAAACCTACATGAACGAGGAGCGCGGCCTGTTCCACGGCACCGCCCGCGCGGTGGTTCGGCCCGGCTCGACCGAGGAAGTGGCGGCGGTGGTCAAGGCCTGCGGCGCGGCGGGGGTTTCGGTGGTGCCGCAGGGCGGCAACACCGGCCTGGTCGGCGGCGCGGTGGCGGACTCGGGCGCGGTGATCGTCGCGCTCGGGCGGATGAACAAAATCGTCGCCATCGACCCCGACGGCTTCACCATGACGGTGCAGTCGGGCTGCGTTCTCCAGGACATCCGCGAAACCGCCGACAAGGCGGGCTGCCTGTTCCCGCTCTCCCTCGGCGCGCAGGGGAGCTGCCAGATCGGCGGCAACCTCGCCACCAACGTCGGCGGCATCAATACGCTGCGCTACGGCACTGCGCGCGACAACGTCCTCGGCCTCGAAGTGGTGCTGCCCGACGGCCGGATCTGGAACGGCCTGCGCGCGCTGACCAAGGACAACACCGGCTATTCGCTGCGCAACCTGTTCGTCGGGTCGGAGGGCACGCTCGGCATCATTACCGGCGCGGTGCTCAAGCTCTACCCGAAGGCGCTCGCCACCGAGACCGCGTTCTGCGCGCTGCCCGATCTCGACGCGGCGTTGCCGCTCTTGGACCGGGCGCGGCGGATGAGCGGCGATTCGGTCTCGGCCTTCGAGCTGATCTGCCGCGACGGCGTGCGCCTCTCCACCACCTATCTCAAGGGCTTGTCCGATCCGCTGGACGCGCCGCATCCGTGGTACGCGCTGATCGACTTCTCCTCCACCAGTCCCAGCGTGCCGCTGCGCCAGACCTTCGAGGCGTTCCTCGAATCCGCGTTCGAGGACGGCATCATCGTCGACGCGGTGATCGCCGAGAGCGTCGAGCAGAACCGCAACCTCTGGCGCATCCGCGAGGAACTCCCGGAAGCGCAGAAGTACGAAGGCGGCTCGATCAAGCACGACGTCTCGGTGCCGGTGCGCAGCATCCCCGAGTTCATCCGCCGTGCGTCGGAAGCGGTGGTCAAGGCGGTGCCGGGCTGCCGTCCGGTGCCGTTCGGCCACATGGGCGACGGCAACATCCACTTCAACGTCTCCCAGCCCGCCGGGGAGAACGTCGACAAGGACGAATACTTGAGCCACTGGCACCAGATGGGCGAGGTGGTCTACGACATCGTGACCGAACTGGGCGGCTCGTTCTCCGCCGAGCACGGCGTCGGGCGGCTGAAGGTGGAAGACCTGGCGCGCTACCGCTCCGGGGTGGAGATGGACCTGCTGAAGCGGATCAAGGCGGCGGTGGATCCCGCCAACCTGATGAACCCGGGCGTGTTCTTCGCCCGCTGACGCGGCAACGGCCCGGCGGGGTACGCCGGGCCGTTCGCGATCTTCCGAAGGGGATGCCCGGTCGTTCAGACGGCGTAAAGCGACGCGCCGGCGTCGGCGGGCTTGGGCGGCGGGTTGACCGCCGCCTTCACGCCTTCCCGCAGCGCCAGCGCCACCGCCTGGGTGCGGTTGGTCGCGCCGATCTTGCGGAAGACGTTGCGCAGGTGCGACTTGATGGTGATCTCGGTGAGGCCGAGCACCTTGGCGATTTCCTTGTTGGACGCGCCGCCCACCAACTGGGTGAGGATCTCGTATTCCCGCCGCGTCAGGGCGGAAAGCGGAGAGCGTTCATTGGGTTGGGACGACTCGGCGACCAGCGCGGGCGCGGCGTCCGCCACCAGCACCTCGGACGGGTAATAGGGCACGCCGCAGAGAATCAACCGCAGCGCGTGGAGCATGGCGGTGCCGTTCAGCGACTTCGGCAGGTAGCCCACCACGCCGAGGCGCATCGCCTCGATCACGTCGGAGCGAGTGACCCAGCCGGTGACGATGACGATTTTCGCTTCCGGAAAGGCGCGGCGCAGTCTCAGCACGCCGTCGGTGCCGTCCATGCCGGGCATGCGCAAGTCGAGCAGCACCAGATCCGGCCTGGCGGTGGCCATGATTTCATGAGTGCTCGGGTAATCGCAGGATTCGAGAATGGTGACCGCGTCGTCGACTTTGGAGACGAAGGGCTTCAGTCCATCCCGCAACAACGCATGATCGTCGGCGATCAAGACCTTCATCTTGCGATCTCCTCAAGTTGCGCCGGCCGGAACTCACGCGGCGTTAGTCTCCCCGTTTCCGACAGAATGATACTTTTGGACGATCGGGGCAAGGGGCGTCGCCGCAATTCAAACCAGACGGCGCAGGGTGGCGGCCAGTTCGCGCAGCGACACGGGCTTGCGCAGGATCGCGTCCACGCCGCTTTCCAGCTCCGCCAGCGCCACCCGGTCGCGGAGCGGCTGCCCGGTGATCACCACGATCGCCACGTGGGGGTATTCGGCCCCGGTCTCGGCGATCAGTTGCAGGCCGTCGCCGTCGGGCATCTGGAGGTCGGTGACCAGGATGTCCACGTGGTTGGCCTCGAGCGCGGCGCGCGCGGTCTTGCCGCTGCCCGCGGTGATCGCGCGGTGCCCCTCGCGGCGGAGGAAGGCGGCGATCTCCTGCGCCGCCAGGGGCTCGTCGTCGGCCACCAGGATGGTCATGGCGGGCATCGCCCCGGCCTCGGCGGGGGCGGGCGGCGGCTCGGCGCGGGCGGGCGGTTCCTCGTCCACCGGCAGGCCGGAGAGGGGCAGCACGACGTGGAAGCTGCACCCGCCCTCGGCGCGGTTCTCGGCGGTGATCCGGCCTCCCATGCCGGTCATCAGGCCGAGGCTGATGGACAGGCCGAGGCCGGTGCCCACGCCCTCGGTCTTGCGGGTGAAGAACGGGTCGAAGAGGTGGGGCATGTCTTCCGCGCGGATGCCGGTGCCGGTGTCGGACACCTCGATCCGGGCGATGCGCTGGCCGTCGCGGGCGGTGGCGGCGGAGAGGGTCACCGCGATCCGGTCGGGCGGGCCGGGGCAGAGGGTGCGGCGCTCGACGATGGCGTCCACCGCGTTGCGCAACAGGTTGATCAGCACCTGCTCGAGCTGGCGGCGGTGGCCGAGGGCGGCGAGGGGAGACTCTGGGGTTTCGCAACTGAGGGCGATCTGGAGCCCCGAGCACTGCGGCGCCATCAGCGCCAGCGCGGCGTCGATCGCCGCGGCGATGGCGAAGCTCTTGCGCGGCCCGGCGTCGCGGCGGCTGAACGCCTGCATGTAGTCGATGGTTTCGCGCAGGCGGTCGGACTGCGCGCCGATGGTCTCGAACTTGGCCTTGATCGCCTCGGCGTCGCCGTCGTCGAGGGAGAGCAGCGCGCTTTCTGCCGAGAGACGGATGACGTTCAAGGGCTGGCTGATCTCGTGCGCGAGCGAGGCGGACATCTCGCCCAGCAGCGCGAGCTTGGAGGCGTGGCGCAGGGCCTCCTCCATCTGGCGCTGCTCGGTGATGTCCTCGACGATGAGGAGGAAGCCGCGCCCGATCTCGCCGATCCGCGACAGCACGATCCGCGCGTGGCCGAGTTCGGCGCTGCGCTTCAGGCGGCTGGTGCCGTTGACCGCCGCGAGGCCGGGGTCGGCGGCGAGGCGGGCCATCATCTCGGGCAGGGGCGGCTCGGCGTCGGGGAGCCAGTCGGTGGCGTCCTCGGGCACGATCGCCCCGACGCCGAGGCCGACGATGGCGCGGAACGCGGGGTTGACGGTGACCACCGCGCCCGCCGCGTCGAGGGAAAGAATGCCGAACGGGGTGTTCTCGATGATGCCGCGGAAGCGCGCCTCGCTCTGGCGCAGGCGCTCGGTGGCGAGGCGGAGCTGGGTGACGTCGGTGAGGATCGCGAACAGCCCCGAGGGGACTCCGCCCGCGCCCTTGAGCGGCGCTCCCGAGATCAGCACGAAGCGGGTCTCGCCGCCGCAGGCCAGCGGCACCTCGACCGAGCGCGGCAGGAGCGGCGCGAACAGCGGGTCGAGGCGCTTGCGGCTCTCGGGGGCCACCAGATCCTCGAACGGACGCCCGAGCAGCGCCATGTCGCTGCCGCCGAACCACGAGATGAAGCGCGGGTTGGCGAACACGATGTGGCGGTCGCGGTCGAGCACGATCACCCCTTCGGTGATGGTCTCGACCAGGAGGCGGTAACGGTACTCGTTCTCCACCAGGGCGATCTCGCGGGCGCGGTCGGCGGTGACGTCGCGGCAGACGATCATCCGCCGTCCTCCCGCGGTCTGGGTCTCCGAGATCGCGAGGGTGGCGCCGCCCGGAAGGCCGATCAGGCAGCATTCCGTGCCGGTGGCGGCGCGGCGGTGCGCCAGCCAGGCGTCGGCGGGGGCGCACCCCAGGGCGGCGGCGGCTTCGAGGTTTTCGACGAAGGTGAGCGAGCGCACCAGCGGCATGCCGAACAGGTCCCAGGCGCGTTCGAACTCGCGGTTGAAGGTGACGATGCCGTCGTCGGCGTCGAGCAGCAGCACGCCCTCGGAAAAGGAGGCGAACGCGTCGTGCAGGGCGGCGGAAATCGGATCGTGGTCGTGGAGCATCGCTCTCCCCGGGACTGGCGGGCTGGAACCATAGCATGCCCGCGTCCGCCGGTCATCGTCGCGCCAAAGAAGATGCATCAAGGCGATCAAGGACGTATGCTGGAGACGTGGCGAGTCGCCGCGCGTGTTTCCGGAGTTTTCGACCATGACCGACCGCATTACCCCGTTCCCCGGCAAACGCCCCGAGACGCCCGCCGAGGACAAGCCCGGCCTGGGCGAGACCGGCCACGTGCTGCGCTTCGGTCCCGCCGGGGACGCGCCCGCGCCGCCGCCCTCGCTGCACGACACCGACGTGCTGGTGGCGGGCGCCAATCCGCTGCTCAACGCGCTTGCCGCGCTGGCGGAAATCCGCGCCGGGCGGCGGGTGATCGTGGTGCCGTTCGAAGGCGCGGACGAATGGGATTACGATCTCGGCGTGCAGGCGACCTTCCACCGCTTCGTAGACGCCGCCGCCGAGACCCTCTACGCGCTTTCGCCCAGCCGCCGCCTCGACTTCCGCAACACGCCGTTCCCCGACGCCCACTGGGGTCGCCTGTTCCAGCGCCTGCAGGAGCGCCGCCGCCGCTTCCTCGAGGCCGACGTGCTGCGCCTCGAGCCCGGCGTCGGCATCGTCTGGCAGGGCGAAACCCGGGAGGGCCTGCGCCTCATCCTCGGGCGTCCGCCGAAGGCCGAGCCGCTCGGCAGCCGCGCCGAGCTCAATTGCATCCGCGCCGCGTGCGCCGACACCTGGGAATCCGACATTCCCCGCGCGGTGTTCGCCTCCGCGCCGGGGCAGGAGCAGGCGATCCAGGCGGCGGTCCTGGTGCTGACTTCCGACGTGGTTCCCGGCCTGCCCGCGACCTCGCTCCGGATCAAGCGCCTCGGCTCGGCGCGCGGCCCCTACGCCGACGCGGCGCAAAAGGGCGACCGCACCTTCGACGACGTGCTGGAGGCGATTCGCGCGGTCGCGCATCCCGAAATCTAGGTTTGGGGGCTCGCGGACGCGGGGACTCCAGGGGGCGGGCGGAGTGGGTGGTTTTGCCGCCGGGCGGGGGAAAACTCCGCAACAATCTTACCCTGAATATTTGGCATTTTCGCTCAGGACGCACTAGATTTGAGCGGGTAAGTGTGACAAACACTCAAGGGCTGGAAATCGGTTTGCGGGGCCTACCCCCAACCTACTGCAACCCCAGTGCTTTCGTGTGAGATTACCTTGTTGCGGGCGTCCGCCCGCCGCCGCGGCGCTGCGCCGATGCCGGCGGCTGCCCCGCAACGCGCTTTCGCGGTGTCGCCGCGTCATCAGGGCCCGCCATCCGCGGGCAAACAAATTAGGGAGGAAGGACTATGGCGGTTCGGGTAGCGATCAACGGTTTCGGCCGTATCGGGCGGTTGGTTTTCCGCGCCCTGGTGGAATCCGGTCGTAGCGACATCGAGGTCGTGGCGATCAACGATCTCGGCTCCGCCGCCGACAACGCCCACCTCGTGAAGTACGACTCCGTCCATGGCCGTTTGAGCGAAGACGTGACGGTTTCGGGCGACGTGATGACCGTCGGCCACCGCAAGATCAAGGTGGTCGCGCAGCGCGACCCGTCGCAGCTGCCGTGGAAGGACCTCGGCGTCGACATCGCCTTGGAATGCACCGGCATCTTCACCGACCGCGACAAGGCGAAGGTCCACCTCGACGCCGGCGCGAAGCGCGTCCTCGTCTCCGCGCCGTCCAACGGCGCCGACCTCACCGTGGTCTACGGCGTCAACCACGACAAGCTGACCAAGGACCACCGCGTCATCTCCAACGCGTCGTGCACCACCAACTGCCTCGCGCCGGTCGCCTACGTCCTGCACAAGGCGTTCGGCGTCGAGCACGGCTTCATGACCACGGTGCACTCGTACACCGGCGACCAGAACGTCGTCGACACCCTGCACAAGGACCTGCACCGCGCCCGCGCCGCCGCGCTCTCGATGATTCCGACCACCACCGGCGCGGCCAAGGCCGTCGGCCTGGTGCTGCCGGAACTGAAGGGCAAGCTCGACGGCTCCTCGATCCGCGTGCCGACTCCGAACGTGTCGATGATCGACTTCAAGTGCGTGCTCAAGCGCTCGGTCACCGCCGAGGAGATCAACGCCGCGATCAAGGCCGCGTCGGAAGGCGAACTCAAGGGCGTGCTCGCGGTCAACGACCGTCCGCTGGTGTCCGTCGACTTCAACCACAACCCGGCGAGCTCGACCTTCGACCTCGGCGAGACCAAGGTGATCGACGGCACCTTCGTGCGCGTGCTGTCCTGGTACGACAACGAGTGGGGCTTCTCGAACCGCATGCTCGATACCGCTGCGGCGTTCGCGAAGCTGATCTGATCTCGGCCTGACGCTCGCCCCCGCATCCGGAACCCCCGGATGCGGGGCGCGGGGCGGCGCCGCATTCCGGGGGACTCTCTCATGGCTTTCAAGACGCTCGACGATCTCGACGTGCGCGGCAAGACGGTGTTCGTGCGCGCCGATCTCAACGTTCCGGTGAAGGACGGCAAGGTCACGGACGCGACTCGCATCGTCCGCTCCGCCTCCACCATCGAAGACCTGCTGAAGGCGGGCGCGGCGGTGATCGTGGCCTCCCACTTCGGCCGCCCGAAAGGCGTCGACCCGGTGTTCTCGCTCGAGCCGGTGGTCGCGCCGCTGTCCCAGGCCCTCGGCGGCAAGCCGGTGAAGTTCGCCTCCGACTGCGTCGGCCCGGTGGCGGAAGCCGCCGCCAAGGCGCTGAAGCCGGGCGAGGTGCTGCTGCTCGAAAACCTCCGCTTCCACCCCGAGGAAGAAAAGAACGAGCCCGGCTTCGTCGCCGCGCTGTGCAAGCTCGCCGACGTCTACGTCAACGACGCGTTCTCCTCCGCGCACCGTGCCCACGCCTCGACCGAGGGCATGGCGCATCGTCTCCCCGCCGCTGCGGGACGCCTGATGCAGGCCGAGCTCGAAGCGCTCGAGAAGGTGCTGGAGAAGCCCGAGCGCCCGGTCGCCGCGATCGTCGGCGGGGCCAAGGTCTCGACCAAGCTCGACCTCCTCGGCAACCTCGTGTCCCGCGTCGACGTGCTGGTGATCGGCGGCGCGATGGCCAACACCTTCCTCGCCGCGCAGGGCGTCGACGTCGGCAAGTCGCTGTGCGAGCACGAGATGAAGGACACCGCGCTTTCGGTGCTGAAGACCGCCGAGGCCAAGGGCTGCGCGGTGATCCTGCCGACCGACGTGGTGGTCGCCGCGGCGTTCGCCGCGGGCGCGCCGTCCAAGGTGGTGGCGGTGGACGCCGTGCCCGCCGACCAGATGATCCTCGACATCGGCCCGGTCTCGGTGCGCACCGTGGTCAACCGTTTGGCCGAGTGCAAGACCCTGCTCTGGAACGGCCCGTTCGGCGCGTTCGAGATCAAGCCGTTCGACACCGGCACCAACGGCGTGGCGCGCGGCGCTGCGGACCTCACCAAGAAGGGCGTGCTGGTTTCGGTGGCGGGCGGCGGCGACACGGTTTCCGCACTTGCCAACGCGGGCGTGGTTGATACCCTCTCCTATGTGTCGACGGCGGGCGGCGCGTTCCTCGAATGGCTCGAGGGCAAGACCCTGCCGGGCGTCGCCGCGCTCGGCTGACGCGCGTCAAGGCTCAAGGCGGCGAGGGGAGAAGGATCGGAAGTGACCGCGTACGATGCCGATGCCTTCGCCGCCATGGTCGAGCGTCTGCAGGGCACCAACGTCAGCCCGCAGACCTTCCTCGCGACGGATTACCTCAACCATTTCAATGAAGTGGTGATGCTGCTCGGAATGCTCTCGGACATGCCCGAGATGTTCGAGGACGTCGCCGCCTGGGCGCCCAAGTCCTACGTCGACCACTTCCGCGACAGCAGCATCGCCGACCGCGAAATCGCGGTGGAAGCCTACGCCCTCGCGCCCGAGCGCTACCGCCGCCCGTTCGACGACACCATCGCCCAGGCGGAGAAGGTCGTCGCCCACGCGGTGGCGCTGATCGGCCCGGCGATCGAGGCCGGGGATTCGGAACGGGTCGCGATGATCGGGGCGAGCGCCTCGCAGATTCTGCAGAAGCTGATCGACGTCGCCTCCGGAATCATCCACGGTTCGGAGAAGGGAATGTCGCAGGCGGAAATCGACCTGGTGATCGGCGACCCTTGACTCGCCAACGGATTGGCTGGAATCCCCCCATTCCTTGGAAATCCGATAAAAAATAGTCGCGCGCGATGCCGGGAGCCGCGTCATTCGCGGTTGTCGGCGCATAGGCGTTTGGCTACACTGCGGCGGGTGGAGTTCCGGGCGCGGGGGGCAAGTGCCGGTTTGGGGCTTCCTTTCAGGGATTATTCTCGACTCGATCCGCTCCTCCTACGCCCTCTCCGGCGCGATCGAGGAAGACCATCGCCAGCTTCGCGTCCTCGAGGACGACACCAACCAGACCGTGGTGCTGATCGACCGCCTCTCGAAGGAACTGAACGCCGACGCCCAGCGCCAGCAGCAGTACGTCGCGGGCGAACGCGCCAACCTCAACGTCCTCTCCGCCTCGGTGCAGAGCGGCCAGCTCTACGGCACCGGCGCTTCCGCCCTGTCGACGCGCCCGGCCTCCGGCTCCGACATGGGCGGCGCCCGCGTCGCGCCGATGGACATCACCGAGCGCCGCCCGCTGGTGGTGATCCGCTTCGACCGCGCCAACGTGCCCTACGAGCAGGCGCTCTACCAGTCGGTCAACCAGGCGCTCGAGCGCAACCCGAACGCCCACTTCGACCTCGTCGCGGTGTCTCCGGCCCAGGTTTCGCCGGGCCAGACCGCGCTCGGCTCCAACGCCGCGCGCCGCAACGCCGAGGCGGTGATGCGCTCGCTGGCCGGCATGGGCCTGCCCGCCGACCGCGTCGACCTCTCCGCGACCACCAGCGCCCAGGCGCACGGCAACGAGGTTCATCTCTACCTGCGTTGACCTCGGTCGCCGAAAACGCTAATCAGACGACGTGAAAACGGTGCCCTCGGGCACCGTTTTCGTTATCTTGACGGATCGCGCGTGTTCGCACCGCACCAGAACCATCACCGAAAAGGACGACAACCTTGGCGGACAAGGATTACACCGGCAGCCGGTACATGGGGATCTCGTGGGACATGTTTCACCGCGACGCCCGTGCGCTGGCGGCGAAACTGATGACGAAGGGGCCGTTCGACGGCATCGTCGCGATCACCCGTGGCGGCCTGGTGCCTGCGGCGGTGGTCGCCCGCGAGCTCAACCTGCGCCTCGTGGAAACCCTGTGCGTGTCGAGCTACGACGACCGCGCGCAAGGCTCGGCGACGATCCTGAAGCGCCCCGAGGGCGATGGCAGCGGCCTTTTGGTGATCGACGACCTCGTCGATTCCGGTCGCACCGGCAAGATCGTCCGCGAGCTCCTGCCGAAGGCCTACTTCGCCACCGTCTACGCCAAGCCGCAGGGCCGCGAGGTGGTGGACGACTTCGTCGTCGGCGTCGACCAGGGGATCTGGCTGCTGTTCCCGTGGGACGCGGACCTGCAACCCGCGCCGCCGCTGGTGGCGGGCGGCTGAGGCCGTCGATTCGGGTTTCGCGGAGGTGTGGGAAAAACTCGGGCCGACCGCGGAAAAAGTGCTTGCATCCGATTGGGGGCATTGGTACATAAGCGCCTCACCGATTGCGGGGGTGTAGCTCAGCTGGTTAGAGTGCCGGCCTGTCACGCCGGAGGTCGCGGGTTCGAGCCCCGTCACTCCCGCCACTTTCCCGGAGGGAAAACGCGATAAGCGTCCTCAAAGGGAAAGCGTCATAACGGTGAACACGAAAAAAGCGGATCGTCCTCGGATGGTCCGCTTTTTGATTTGTCCCGAAGGCGGGAGAAAGGTGCGGACGGCCAGACGCACCCCCACGACCTGCGGGGAGAGGCCGCCGGACCGGGGGGGGGAGCTCAACGGGAAGCGGGCGCCGCCGTCGCTTTTTGATGTGTCCCGCGCGGGGAGGGAGGCGTCAGGCCTGACGCACCGCCACGACCTTCTGGTAGAGGCCGCCGAAGCTGGTGGTCTTGCTCCAGGTGAAGCGGGCGCGGCGGTCGCGGGTGACGTAGTCGGCGATCTCGTTCTTCCACAGCGCGAAGGTGAACGGCTCCAGGCTCCAGGCGATGAACGCCATGATCGGCCAGAGCGGCTGCCACCACACCATCTTGTGGTAGTCGATGAAGATCGCCTTACCGCCGACCTCGACCTGGTCGAGCAGGTGGTTGACGATCATCGTTTTGTAGTCCTCGGGCACCTCGTGCAGCAGCAGGAAGCTGATCGCGACGTCGTACGGGCCCTTGATCGGCTCGGCGGCGTTGGCGCGGCGCACGAACAGGTTCTTGATCCCCCGGGCGCGGCGCTTCTTGCGCAGGCCGTCGAGCTGCACGGTGGAGATGTCGGAGATCGTCACCTTGCCGGGCGCGGCCTTCTCGGCCAAGTCGAGGCAGAAGTGGCCGTAGACGGAAGCGGGCATGTAGACCCGGTCGCCGGAAGCGATGTCGCCGAGCACGCCCTTCATCAGGGGGCGGTCGTTGAACCACAGGATCAGGGCGACGATCCACTGGCGGTCGAACAGCCAATGGGCGAACGGTGCGATGTAGGCCCAGGTGTAGACCTCGCGCAGGTAGCGCGGTACCGGCAGCTTCCATCGCTGCGCCGTGGCGTGGGCTTCGCGCTCCGCCTCGCTGTCGGGGGCGAGGTCGAGCGCGTCTACGGCGTCAGACAAAAGCGGGCGGGCGTCCATGGCGAGAGTTCTCCGGTCGGGGGAGTGGCGGTTCAGAAACAGAGGGGATCGGTGCGACATCTGCGCGTTCGTGCCGCCCCCCAGGCGGACACGGCGGATCCCATTCTTTTCCGGCGCCTCTCTGGTTCTCTACCGGGCGCGATCTCGATCGGACGACGGGGGTCCGAAAGCTTCACTTTCGTAACGGTTCACGCGCGTCGGGGCAAGATATCTCTCGCGCGGCGCTCGAATGCGGCGATCATCGCGTCGACGTCGTCGGAACCAAAACGATTGAGCAGGGCCTGGAGCGTGCGCGAGCGCATCTCGCAGAGGAATTCGAGGCTGACGAAGCTGCCGCTCTCCTGCCGGCGGAAGCGCCAGAGGATGTTCAAGCGGAGGAACGGCGGCTGGCTCGCCGAGACGTCGATGGCCTCGTAGGGCGTCAGCGTGGTGAGGGTGCGGAAGGTCTGGCGGAGAAAGCGCATCCGCACGGTCTGCTCGGTGCCGTAGGTGTTGTCGGTGCGCGCCACCACCCGCGCCGCGACCCAGCCGGGCACGAACTCGGGGTAGCTTTCCACATCCGCGACCATGTCGAAGACGTCTTCGACCGCGAACGGCAAAGGCCTGTGGACCGCGTAACGAAACATCGGCATCCCCGATGACGAGCAAAAACTTCCCTGCCCCCATCCTATGCCGGACGGGTGGGAATCGGCAAACGAAGAATGCCCGAATGCGCGCGGCTTTTGGCCGTTATGTCACCACATTCAGGCGCACGTCGACGTTGCCCCGCACTGCGTTGGAATAGGGGCAGACCTCGTGCGCCTCGGCCACCAGCGCTTCCGCCTCGGCGCGCGGCAGTCCGGCGATGTGCACGGTCAGTTCGACGTCGAGGGCGAAGCCCTTGCCCGAGCCCGGGCCGATGCCGACGTCGGCGCTCACCGAGGTGTCGACCCCCGCGATCTTCTTCTGCCCGATCAGGTAGATGAGCGCGTTGTCGAAGCAGGCGGCGTATCCGGCGGCGAACAGTTGCTCGGGGTTGGTCGCCGCCTCGCCCGGGCCGCCCAACGCCTTCGGCATCGAGAGCTTGACGTCGAGGACGCCGTCGGACGAGCGGGCGCGGCCGTTGCGTCCGCCGGACGCGGATGCCTGGGTACGGTAGAGAATCGGCATGGTCTTGGCCTCCTGGTTTCAGCGCATCGTTCCTGCATATGGGCATGCCGCGCCGATTTCTCCTTGCTCCGCGCGCCGAAAATGCCGACATTCCGCGAAACGAAATCGAAATGGGTTTTCATGACTGAAGCCGTTGATGCCGTCTCGAAGCGGCGCACCTTCGCGATCATCTCGCACCCCGACGCCGGTAAGACCACGCTGACCGAAAAGCTGCTGCTGTTCGGCGGCGCGATCCAGGCCGCGGGCGCGGTCAAAGCGCGCGGCGACGCGCGGCGCGCGCGCTCGGACTGGATGAAGGTGGAGCAGGAGCGCGGCATCTCGGTCGCGTCCTCGGTGATGACCTTCGACTTCGACGGGCGCGTGTTCAACCTCCTCGACACCCCCGGTCACGAGGACTTCTCGGAAGACACCTACCGCACCCTGACCGCCGTCGATTCGGCGGTGATGGTGATCGACGCGGCGAAGGGCATCGAAGACCGGACGCGCAAGCTGTTCGAGGTCTGCCGCCTGCGCAACGTGCCGATCATCACCTTCATCAACAAGATGGACCGCGAGGCCCGCGACCCGTTCGACATCCTCGACGAGATCGAGCAGGCGCTCGCGCTCGACGTCACCCCGGCGTCGTGGCCGATCGGCATGGGCCGCGACTTCCTCGGCTGCTACGACCTGATGAAGGACCGCCTCGCGCTTCTGCACCGCAAGGGCCGCGGTGAACTGCCGGAGCCCGGCGAGACCTGCGAGGGGTTGGAAGACCCTAAGCTCGACGCGCTGCTGCCCGACCACGCGGTGGCGACGCTGCGCGAGCAGGTCGAGATGGCGCGCGGCCTTTGTCCCGATTTCGACCTCGAGTCGTACCGCGCCGGGCACCTGACGCCGGTGTTCTTCGGCTCTGCGATCAACAATTTCGGCGTGCGCGAGCTGTTGCAGGGCCTGGCGGACTACGCGCCGAGCCCGCGCCCGCAGCCCGCCGAGCCGCGCCCGATCGCGCCGGAGGAGGACAAGCTCTCGGGCTTCGTCTTCAAGATCCAGGCGAACATGGACCCCAAGCACCGCGACCGCATCGCTTTCGTCCGCCTCGCCTCCGGGCACTTCGAGCGCGGCATGAAGGTGCGGCACGTGCGCTCGGGCAAGACGCTCAACCTCCACAATCCGGTGCTGTTCCTCGCGCAGGATCGCGAACTCGCGGAAGAGGCCTGGGCGGGCGACATCATCGGCGTGCCGAACCACGGCAACCTGCGCATCGGCGACGCGCTCTCGGAAGGCGAGGACATCCGCTTCACCGGCATCCCCAACTTCGCGCCCGAACTGCTGCAAAAGGTGCGCTCGGAAGACCCGCTCAAGGCCAAGCACCTGGGCCGCGCGCTGCAACAGCTGGCGGAAGAGGGCGCAGCGGCGGTGTTCAAGCCGCGACTCGGCGCGGACTGGATCGTCGGCGTGGTCGGACCGTTGCAGTTCGAAGTGATGGCCGACCGCATCCGCACCGAATACGGCATCCCGGTGATCTTCGAGCCCACCTCGCTCTACACCGCGCGCTGGGTCGCCTCCGACGATCCGCTCGCGCTCAAGCGCTTCACCGACGGCAACATGGCCGCGCTCGCCGACGACCACGACGACCAGTTGGTGTTCCTTGCCCGCAACGCCTGGCACCTCGGCAAGGCGGAAGAGGAATTCCCCGACGTGCGCTTCCTCAAGACCCGGGAAACCGCCGGATGACCACGCTCCGCCCCGCGGCGTTCGTCGACCGCGACGGCACCATCAACGTCGAGCGCCACTACCTCGGCAATCCCGACGAGCTGGAGCTGATCCCGGGCGCGGCGGCGGGGCTGAAGGACCTCCAGGCGCAGGGCTACGTCCTCGTCGTGCTGACCAACCAGTCGGGCGTGGCGCGGCGCTACTTCACCCTCGACGCGGTGGCGGCGGTGCACGCCCGCCTCGCCGAGATGCTCGCCGCCGAGGGCGTCACCCTCGACGGCGTCTACATCTGCCCGCACGGGCCGGAGGATGCCTGCGAGTGCCGCAAGCCGCTGCCGGGCATGGCGCTCGCCGCCGCCGCCGACCTCGGCCTCGATCTCGCCCGCTCGGTGATGATCGGCGACAAGGCCGCCGACCTCGGCCTCGGACGCGCCGTCGGCGCACGCACCGTGCTGGTGCGCACCGGCCACGGCCTCGCCGAGGAAGCCGCCGCCCTGCCGCTCGCGGACTTCGTCGCCGACGACCTCGCCGCCGCCGCGCGCTGGGTCGCCCGCACCCCTCTCTGAGCCCGGGTCGCAAACCGGGCGGTGATTTTTCGCCGATCCGTGCTATAACCGGGGCGGGGAGTGCCCGCGCCCGGTCAGGCGCGGTTTTTCGACGAGCGGGCTGGCGTGACTTGGCAAAAGGTGTGTGTTTGGCCATGACGCCTGACGTGTATCAACCGTCCTTCGGCGCGGTGCTGCGGGAGTCCTTCCGCGATTCCTACCTCGTGATCCTGACCTTCGTGGTGATGTTCGTCGGCGTCGGCCAGATGAGCGCCCGCGCCGGTCTCGACGCCCTCCAGACCCTGGTGATGACCGCCCTCACCCTCGCGGCCCCGGCGCAGGCGGCGGCGATGTCGATCCTGATCTCGGCGGGCGGCGCAACCTCCGCCTGGGTCACCGCGCTCACCGCGGTGCTGGTGATCAACCTCCGCTTCATCGTCATGGTCGCCTCGGTGCTGG
>JADHEE010000487.1_pt1 | contig 15226 bp, 17 predicted proteins | sample 8952401 | NCBI WGS metagenome assembly JADHEE01 (sample SAMN16124438, study PRJNA663242) | bioreactor sludge metagenome | isolation source: sludge (ammonium) | place: India:Bengaluru | collected 2019-02-28
TCCTGGTCGCGGAGCGGCGGATTGGCGAACTTGCCGGTCTCCCACACCCAGTCGCCATGGCCGCCGATGAGATGCGGGCGGGTGTCGCGGTTGGCGGAGGAGTGCAGGATCAGCACCGTCTCGCCGACCTTGGCGGGCATCGCATGCTCGCCGGTGAGCGCGCCGACCTTGCCGTTGAACACGATGTGGCTCGGGATCAGGCCGCGCATCGTCTGCACGGTCTCGGCGTAGGCCTCGCCCGGCGAGCCGAAGCGCTTGTACGCGCCGGTCTCGTCCTTGGGCAGGTAGAGATCGAACTCGCCGACGGTGTAGGCGGCGTCGTAGTGGATGGGCTTGCCCTGCGCGTCCTTGAGTCCGTCGCGCGGCAGCACCATCAGGGTGCCGCTCATGCCGCTCACCACGTGCCAGGCGACCATGCCGGGCGGCGCGCAGTGGTACACGAACACGCCCGCGCGGTCGGCCTTGAACCGCAGCGTCGCCTGTTCGCCCGGGTTCACCTCGGTGAGTTCGCCGCCGCCCATGCCGCCGGTGGCGGCGTGAAGGTCGATGTTGTGGAGCATGGTGTTGGTGGCGGGATTGACGAGGGTGATCTCGACGGTGTCTCCTTGATGGACGACCATCGTCGGGCCGGGCATGCTGCCGTTGAAGGTCATCGCCTGCATCGTCGTGCCGGCGTCGTCCACCACCACCTCCTTCTCCTCGATGGTGAGGGTGAAGGCGACGGTCTTGGGTTTTTCGGTGGTGGCCTGGCTGTGCGCCATCACCGCGGGCGGCGGCAGCAGGACCGGTTCGATCCGGGCACTCTCGGCGGCCCGGGCAAGGGGGACGGCGGCGAGGATGGCCGACGCCGCGGTGGCGGAAAGAACAAAACGACGGGTGAACATGGCCGGTTTCCTTCTGCATCGTAGCCGATGGAAAGAGTGAACACCCAAATCGCCCGGAGATTGTTGCGCAAAGGCAAACATCCCGACGATCTTCGGGCGGAGGCAAGGGGACGCGAATGACGGCACGACTGGACCGCGCGGTGATCCGCGATCTTCCGATGTTCCGCGATCTCGCCGAGGCCGATCTCGACGCGGTGCTGGCGGCGGCGGTGGCGAAGCGCCTCGCGCCCGGCGACATCGTGTTCCGGCAGGGCGAGGTGGCGGACGCGTTCTTCCTGCTGCTGCACGGGCGGCTGAAAGTCACCCAGACCACGCCCGAGGGGCAGCAGGTGGTGGTGCGCCACGTCAACCCCGGCGAGGTGTTCGGCATCGCCCGCGCGGTGCGGCGGCTCGACTTTCCCGGCACCGCCGAGGCGGTGGTGGAGAGCGTCGCGCTCGGCTGGCCCTCCGACCAGTGGGACGTGCTGACGGCGCGCTGCCCGGCGCTCGCGGTCAACGCGCTCGCCACCGTCGGCCAGCGCTTGCAGGATGCCCACACCCGCATCCGCGAGCTGTCCACCGAGGCGGTGGAGCGCCGCGTCGCCCACGCGCTGCTGCGCCTGGTGCGCCAAGCCGGGCGCAAGACCGAGGAGGGCATCCTCATCGACTTCCCGGTGTCGCGCCAGGACCTGGCGGAAATGACCGGCGCGACGCTTCACACCGTCAGCCGCCTGTTGGCGGCGTGGGAGGCGAAGGGGCTGGTGGCGAGCGGACGCAAACGGGTGGTGGTGCGCGATGCGCACGCGCTGCTGATGGTCGCGGAAGGGGAAGGGTAAGGTGCGAGGGCGCGGCCCCTTATGGTTTTACGCCGCGAAGCGGCAATCAACGCATCACGCCGCGTGAGGCTTTATCGCACTATGCGTAAAAACCCGTGGGAGGCTTGGAGGGGCTCGCCCCTCCAAGCGGGGTTTGGGGCGGCAGCCCCGATGCTACTCGGACGCAGCCGCGTTCAATTCGCGCAGCAGCATGTCCAGCGGCACGCCGTGTTCGCGGCAGGCGTCGGCGATGGTGTGGAGGCCGCCGACCGGGCAGCCGACGCAATGGGCGTGGTGGCGCAGGAACACCGGGATCGTCGCCGGGTGTTCGCGCATCAGCGGGTCGACGAGGGTTTCGGCGGTGATCGGGACAGGGGACATGGCACGGCTCTCGCGGTTGCGGCAGGCCCCAACCTAGGCCTTCGCCGGTCCGCCGTCCTTGCGCTGGCGCAAGCTCAGCCGATGCCGTCGCCGCCGATCGAGGCGTAGAGGCTCATCCGCGCCGAGTGCAGGTGGCCGAGGGCGGCGGCGCGGATCTTCGCCGGGTCGCGGCTGCGCAGGGCCCCGATGTAGACCAGGTGTTCCTTGAGGGCGACGAGGTTGCGCTCCTTCTCGTCGTCCTTCTGCCACAGATAGTGGTAGTGGAAGATCAGGCTGCGCAGGGTCTGGAAATTGTGGATGAAGCGGTTGCGCGCCACCGAGTTGACGAGCTCGTGCAACTCGGCGTCGACGCGGGAGAACTCCTTGTAGCGGGTGTCGATCTCGGCGATCAGCTCGACGTGCTGGCGTTCGAGGGTGTCGAGGCGGCCCCACACCGGGTCGGTCTCGGGCAGGTCGGCGAACTTTTCCGCCGAGCGCAGCTCGAACAGTTCGCGCACGTCGAACAGCTCGCGCGCGAAGTCGCGGTCGAACCCCTTGAAGATCCAGCGGCTCTCCGGGCGGCGTTCGAGGAGGCCGCACTGGCTGAACTCGATCAGGTATTCGCGCAGCGCCGAGGGCGAGACCTGGAGCTGGCGCGCGAGCTCGAGATTGCTGATCTGCTGGCCGGGGCGGAAGTCCCGTTGCAGGACCAGTTCCATGAACCGCTTCTCGATCACGTCGCGGATCGACTCGGTCTCGGTCTCGGGAAAGTAGTCCCCTTCCTTCGGGTGGCGGTGCACCAACTTCTGCCGCCCATTGAGCACAATCAGCCTTGCCGCCGCCATGGTTGCCAACATCGTGCGCACCGTGGTGCGGCTGATTCCGAGGGTTTCGGCGAGTTGCGCCTCGGAACCCAGATCTCCGCCGATCTCAATCTCCTGGAGGCGGGCGAGGCACTGGTTGTAGGCGCGTTTGTAAACCGCGTTGGTGCGCATGGTCCGGTCACTCGTGGTGCGTTGGCCGCCGGGGTAGGTCGGATTTGTCTATAATCGATAAAAACCCGTTGACAGGCAAGGCGTGAAATTGTCTAAAAATGATAATAGACCGAGTTTTAGGACGGTCTGCGTCGCATGCGAGGAACACGATGAAGGCTCTGATGATCGAAGGCTTGGAGCGCTGTGCGTTCCATGAAGTCGCCGACCCGGTTCCGGGCGCGGGCGAAGTGCTGATCGCGGTCAAGCACGTCGGCTTGTGCGGCAGCGATCTCGCCACGTTTACCGGGCTCAACCCGCTGGTCAGCCTGCCGCGCATTCCCGGCCACGAGATCGGCGCGGAGATCGTCTCCGCCGGTCCGGGCGTGCCCGCCGAATTCGCGCCGGGCTGCCGCGTCATCGTCGTGCCCTACACCGCCTGCGGCGAGTGCCCGTCGTGCCGCCGGGGCCGAGTCAACGCCTGCCGCTCCAACAAGACCCTGGGCGTGCAGCAGAACGGCGGCCTGGCCGAGCGCTTCGTGCTGCCCTATGGCAAGCTGATCCTCAACGATACCCTGGCGCCCCGCCATCTCGCGCTGGTCGAGCCGCTGTCGGTCGGCTTCCACGCGGTGGCGCGCGGGCGGGTCGAGGCGGTGGACCGGGTGGTGGTGATCGGCTGCGGCATGATCGGCATGGGCGCGGTGGCGGGCGCGGTGGCGCGCGGCGCGGAAGTGATCGCCGTGGACGTCGGCGCGTCGAAGATCGCGATGGCGACGCGCTACGGCGCGGCCCACGCCATCGACGCCGGAACCGAGGACGTGGCCGCCAGGATCGCCGAGATCACCAACGGCGACGGCGCGGACGTGGTGATCGAGGCGGTCGGCCTGCCCCAGACCTTCACCCAGGCGATCGACATCGTCGGCTTCTCGGGTCGGGTGGTCTACATCGGCTATTCCAAGGCCCCGGTGACCTACGACACCAAGTTCTTCAACCTGAAGGAACTCGACATCATGGGCTCGCGCAACGCGCTGCCCGCCGATTTCGAGGCGGTGATCGCCTATCTCGAGCGTCTCGACCATGCGCCCGACGACCTGATCTCGAAGGTGTTCGCCTTCGACGAAGCCGAGGCCGCGCTGCCCTACTGGACCAAGGAACGGGCGTCGACGCTGAAGATCCTGATCGAGCGCTAAAGCCCCGGTTTGTGTGGATGCGCGCGGGATGTGCCCCCGCGCCGGAAAAGGACGATTGCGATGAGTTCTCTCGATACTGCGGTCCGTGTTCTCGATGCTTCCGCCTTGAACGGCCGTCCGCGCCCGACGCCGCGCGTGCTGCAGTTCGGCGAGGGCAATTTCCTCCGCGCCTTCGTCGATTGGAAGATCGACCGGATGAACGAGGCCGGGAACGACTGGGGCGTCGTCGTGGTGCGCCCGATCGCGGGCGGCAATCCGCACTTCCTCAACGAGCAGGACGGCCTCTACACGGTACTGAGCCGGGGCGTGGACGAGAACGGCGCGAAGGTTTCCGAGGCGCGCGTCGTCGCCAGCGTGCGCAAAGAAATCGCCGCCCACGGCGCGTGGGACGACGTGCTCGCCCAGGCCCACGATCCCAACATCACCGTGGTGATCTCCAACACCACCGACGCCGGTATCGCCTACGTGCCGACGGTCGCCTACGCCGACGCGCCGCCGGTGTCGTTCCCGGCCAAGATGACCCGTCTGCTGCACGAACGCTGGAAGGCGTTCGGCGGCAAGGCCGAGTTCGGCTGGCAGATGATCGCCTGCGAGCTGATCGACCACAACGGCGACGAACTCCGCCGCATCGTCCTCCAGCACGCGCGGGAGTGGAAGCTGGAGCCCGCGTTCATCGCCTGGGTCGAGACCGCCAACACCTTCTACAACACCCTGGTCGACCGCATCGTCCCCGGCTATCCGCGCGCCGAGGCGGAGGAGCTGCACAAGGAGCTGGGCTACGTCGACGGCTTCATGACCGCGACCGAGCTGTTCCACTTCTTCGTCATCGAGCGGAAGCCCGGCATGCCCGATCTCCGCCTGCCGCTCGCCAAGTTCGACCCCGACACCGTCGTGGTGCCCGACGTGACGCCCTACAAGACCCGCAAGGTGGCGATTCTCAACGGCGCGCACACCGGGCTCTGCCCGCTCGCGCTGCTGGCGGGGGTGCCGACGGTGGGCGAGGCGGTGACCTCGAAGGCGGGCGCGGCGTTCATCGCGCGCCTGCTGGAAAAGGAAGTGATCCCCTTCCTCACCCTGCCGAAGGCCGAGCTCGACGCCTTCGCCGACGCGGTGCTGCGGCGCTTCGCCAACCCCTACATCCGCCACCTCTGGTACGACATCAGCCTCAACGGCCTGGTGAAGTACCAGACCCGCAACCTCGAACGCCTCGAAGCCCACATCGACCGCTTCCGCAAGCCCGCGCCGCTGATGACCCTGTCGCTCGCGGCCTGGCTCGCGTTCTACCTCGGTCGCTTCGAAGGTGCTGCGGACCTGCCGCCGCGCGACAGCGCCGACATCCTCGCCAAGGTGGCGGCGATCGGCGCGCGCGACGACGGCAGGCGGCATCGTCGACTACGCCTACGCGGGCGGTCCGGCGGCGGTGCCGAAGGTGGAAGCCGGTCCCGCGCCGACGATCCAGGCGTTCGAGCGCGTCGACGGCCAGATCGGCATCCGCAACGACCTCTGGATCATTCCCCTGGTCGGCTGCATCAACGGTCTGGCGCAGAACATCGCCCGCCAGGTCGACCGCCAGCGCCTCCTGCCCGAGGGCTGCGAGGTCAAGGTGCTCGCCCATCCCTACGGCTGCTCGCAGTTGGGCGACGACCTCGCCAACACCCGCGGCATCCTCCAGAACTACGCGCTGCACCCCAACGCGGGCGGCGTGCTGATCCTGGGGTTGGGCTGCGAGAACAACACCCGCAAGTACTTCCAGGAAGGCTTGAACCCGCCCGATCCGCGCCGCGTGCGCTTCCTCACCAGCCAGGAGGTGGGCGACGAGATGGCCGCCGCCCTCGACGCCTGCCGCGACCTCGCGGCGGCGATGGCCGGGGACAAGCGCACGCCGGTCTCCGCCGCGCGCCTGCGCGTCGGGTTGAAGTGCGGCGGCTCGGATGGCTTCTCCGGCATCACCGCGAACCCGCTCCTGGGCGCGTTCTCCGACTGGTTGTGCGAGATCGGCGGCACCACCGTGCTCACCGAGGTGCCGGAGATGTTCGGCGCGGAGCAACTGCTGATGGCGCGCGCGGAATCCACCGAGGTGTTCGACAAGACCGTCGCGCTGATCAACGACTTCAAGCAGTACTACATCGCCAACAACCAGCCGATCTACGAGAACCCCTCGCCCGGCAACAAGGACGGCGGCATCTCCACGCTCGAGGAAAAATCTCTCGGCTGCACCCAGAAGGCGGGCACCTCCATCGTCCACGACGTGCTGAAGTACACCGACCGCCTCGCGAAGCCCGGCCTCAACCTCCTCTCCGCGCCCGGCAACGACGGCGTCGCGGTGACCGCGCTCGCCGCCGCGGGTTGCCACATGGTGCTGTTCACCACCGGTCGCGGCACGCCTCTGGGCGGCGTGGTGCCGACGGTGAAGGTGGCGACCAACTCCAACCTCGCGGAAAAGAAGCCGCACTGGATCGACTTCGATGCCGGTCCGATCGCGACCGGCGCGGTCAGCGTCGCCGAGATGCGGGATTCGTTCGTCCAGGCCATCCTCGCGATCGCCGAGGGCAAGCAGACCCGCAACGAGATCAACGGGATCGGTGAAATCGTCCTGTTCAAAACCGGCGTGACCCTCTGATTTGGGGTCCCCCGGGGTAAGGTACCGCCCCCTCTAGCCGGGGGCGGCAAGTTCGCGTGAACGCCGCTTTCAAGCGGTGCAAGGGAACACACACAGGGAGACGACGATGAAGAAGTTTCTGATGCTGGCGGTCGCCGCCGCCGGACTGCTCGGCTGGGGCGCGCCCGAAGCCGACGCCAAGCCGGTGACGATCAAGGTCGCCTACGAGAACAATCCGGGCGAGCCGATCGACAAGGCGATGCACTACTGGAAGGATATCCTTGCCGAGCGCAGCAAGGGCGAGATCACCCTCGACCTCTATCCGTCCTCCCAGCTTGGCTCCAAGAAGGACGTCACCGAGCAGGCGATGATGGGGATGAACATCATCACCCTCTCCGACGTCGGCTTCCTCGTCGACTTCGACCAGGATCTCGGCATCCTGTTCGGCCCCTACCTCACCGAAGACCCGCAGAAGCTGTTCAAGATCTACGAAAGCGACTGGTTCAAGAAGAAGGACGCCGAGCTGCGCAAGAAGGGCATCCACATCGTGATGTCCAACTACCTCTACGGCGTGCGCCAGATTCTCGCGAAAAAGCCGATCAACACCCCCGACGACATGAAGGGGATGAAGATCCGCGTGCCGAACAACGTGATGCAGATCAAGGCCATCGAGGCGATGGGCGCGACCCCGACGCCGATGCCGCTCGGCGAAGTCTACCCCGCGCTGACGCAGGGCCTGATCGACGGCGTCGAGAACCCGATCTCGGTGCTCTATGGCCAGAAGCTGCACGAGCAGGCGAAGTACCTCTCGATGGTCGGCTACATCACCAACACCTCGCTGTGGCTGGGCGGTGAAGCCTTCTTCGAGACCCTGCCGCCCGAGCAGCTCAAGATGATCCACGAGACCGCGTACGAGACCGGCCTCTACAGCCAGAAGATCGTCACCGAGCTCGACAACCAGATGATCGGCAAGATGAAGGAAGCCGGCGTCACGGTGGTCTATCCGGACGTCAAGCCCTTCAAGGAAAAGGCCAAGGCCGTCTACACCCAGTTCCCGAAGTGGACCCCGGGTCTCTACGACCAGATCCAGGCCGAACTCGCGAAGTAACCGGATCGGGGGCGGCGCCGGTGCTGGTCTACATGGCGTATCTCGCCTACGGCCTGTCGATGCGCGCGCAGTACAAGCTCACCCAGATCCTGCAGATTTCGTGGTTCTGGATCGACATCGCGGTCACGGTCGGCTGCGCGGTGATGGCGGTCTACACCCTGGCGCGGGTCTACCGGCATTTCCGCGAGTGCACCGGCGACGCGGCTCTCGAAACGCCCCTCGCGGTGCAAGACGCGACGGCTGGAGACAACTGATGGCCTGGATGCTCCTCATTCCGTTCATGCTCGGCCTGTTCGCGATGAACGTGCGCCTGTTCATCGCGATGTTCGCGTCGGTGCTGTTCTACTTCATCTTCTACGGCAAGGTGCCGATGCAGATCTCGATCCAGCAGTTCATCGGACCGAGCCAGAACGCGTCGCTGCTGGCGATCCCGTTCTTCATCCTGCTCGGCACCCTGATGAGCTACACCGGCATCGCGCAGCGCCTGCTGAAGGTCGCGGACCTGCTGGTGGGGCGGCTCACCGGCGGCATGGGCCTCGCCAACGTGCTGCTCTCCACCATGCTGGGCGGCATCAGCGCCTCCAACCTCGCCGACGCGGCGATGCTGACGCGCATGATGGTGCCCGAGATGGAGCGCCAGGGCTACAACCGCGCCTTCGCCGCGGGCGTCACCGCCGCGGGCTCGCTGATCACCCCGATCATCCCGCCCGGCATCGCGCTGATCATCTACGGCCTGGTCGCCGACGTCTCGATCGGCAAGATGTTCATGGCGGGGATTCTCCCCGGGCTGCTCTGCTGCGTGCTGCTGATGATCGCGGTCTACTTCATCGCCCGGCGCAAGGGCTACAAGCCCGCCCGCACCGCGTGGCCGAGTGCTTCGGAGACCAAGAGCACCCTGATCGGCGCGTGGCCCGCGCTGTTCCTGATGGTGGCGATCATCGGCGGCATCCGCCTCAACATCTTCACCCCGACGGAAGCGGGCGCAGTGGCGGTGGCGATCGTGATCGGCATCGGGTTTTTCATCTTCCGCGAGATGACCGTCGCCGACGTCACCCGCGCCCTGCACGAAACCGCGAAGTCGACGGCGGTGGTGCTGCTGGTGATCATGGCGAGCTCGGCGCTGGCCTGGATCTTCTCCCTCGAGCACGCGGGCGACAAGCTCGCCGCGCTGATCACCCAGTTCACCACCAACAAGTACCTGTTCCTGGTCGTGGTGAACATCGTGCTGCTGATCCTCGGCATGCTGATCGAGGGCACCGCGATCATGATCGTGCTGGTGCCGCTCCTGATGCCGGTGGTGCTCCAGCTCGGCATCGACCCGGTGCACTTCGGCATCGTGCTGATCCTCAACCTCGCCATCGGCTGTCTCACGCCGCCGGTGGGCACGGTGATGCTGCTGGTCTGCAACCTCGCCAAGGTGAGCGTCGCCGACTTCGTCAAGCAGTCGGGGATTCTCTTCCTCGCGCTGTTCGTCGCGCTGGCGCTGGTCACCTTCGTGCCGTTCTTCTCCACCGCCCTGATCTAGGCGGTCCAAAAACCAAAGCCCCCCGCGCGACGCCCGCGCGGGGGGCTTTTGCGTCTTCGGGGCCTTACTTGAAGCCGACCACGGCGCGGGGCGTGTAGGGGGCTTCGAGGACGGCGATCTCGGCGTCGGTGAGGTGGATGTCGAGCGCCGCCACCGCGTCCTCGAGGTGGCGGGGCTTGGACGCGCCGACGATCGGCGTGGTGATCGCGTCCTTCGACAGCAGCCAGGCGAGCGCCACCTGGGCGCGCGGCACGCCGCGCTCCGCCGCTACCTTGCCCACCGCGTCGACGATGGCGCGGTCGCCTTCCTGGTAGAGGGTCTTGCCGAATTCGTCGCTGGCGACGCGGTCGGTGGCGTCGTCCCAGGCGCGCGCCAGCCGCCCGCGCGCGAGCGGGCTCCACGGCATCACCGCGATCCCCTCGTCGCGGCAGAAGGGCAGCATTTCGCGCTCCGCCTCGCGGTAGAGCAGGTTGACGTGGTCCTGCATGCTGACGAACTCGGTCCAGCCGTTCATCCGCTGGGTGTAGACGGCGCGGACGAACTGCCAGGCGTGCATCGACGACGCGCCGATGTAGCGCGCCTTGCCCGCCTTGACCACGTCGTGCAGCGCCTCGAGGGTTTCCTCTATCGGCGTGCCGTAGTCCCAGCGGTGGATCTGGTAGAGGTCGAGGTAGTCGGTGCCGAGGCGCTTCAAGCTGGCCTCGACCTCGCGCAGGATCGCCTTGCGCGAGAGCCCCGCGCCGTTCGGCCCGGGATGCATGCGCTGGCAGACCTTGGAGGCGAGGACGAGGTCGTCGCGGTTGCAGGTGTCCTTGATCGCCCGCCCGACGATCTCCTCCGAGGTGCCGTCGGAATAGACGTTGGCGGTGTCGAGGAAGGTGATGCCGAGGTCGAGCGCCCGCTTGATCAGCGGGCGGCTGTTCTCCTCGGTCAGGGTCCAGGGATGGCTGCCGCGCTCGGGCACGCCGTAGGTCATGCAGCCGAGGCAGATGCGCGAAACCTCGAGGCCGGTCGCGCCGAACTTCACGTACTCCATCGCAGTCCTCCCTGGGTTGGGGTCAAGGGCGGTTCGCCCAGGCGGCGAGCCAGTGCATGGTCTCGGGGCGGAATTCGCACACCGCGAGCCAGCGGTCGAGGGTCGAGAGCGGCTGCATGAACTCGAAGCGCGTCGGGTCGCGCGCGCCCTCGAGGATCAGGTCGACGGCGTGGCCCGGCTTCAACCGCTCGGTGAGGGTGGGGGTGATGGTACGGTCGAGGTAGTCGTGGCATTCCACGAGAATGTCCGCGTGCGCCAGGTGCGGCATCGCCGCCTCGGCGAGCAGCGCGGTTTCCGCGCCTTCGCAGTCCATCACGATCAGGGGCCGCTTGGCGCCCGCGGCGAGTTCGGCGAGGCCGGCGGCGGTGCATTCGCCCGCGACGACGACGCGGCGGCGCACGCCGTTCTCCTCGGCGGCGGCGGCGCAGACCGCCTGGGCGCGGCGGTCGATGTCGAAGGCGTGGACCACCGCGCCCGGCAGGCGGCGCGCCAGGCCGATAGCGTAGTAGCCCTCGGCGCAGCCGACGTTGATCACGAGGTCGGGGTTGCGCGCGATGGCCGCCTCCACCGCGCCGTGCAGCTCGGCCTCGTAGCAGCCGAGGGATTTCGGCACCACGTCGCCGCCGCCCCAGGATTTCTGGTCCGGCAGCTTCATGTTCTCGAACGGGCCGGAGACGACGAAGCCGTCGGTATGTGCGTACACGTGGGCGGCGATGTCCTCCATCCGCGCCTCGGCAGCGGTGACGAGGAGGCGGCGGATGGCGAAGGTGTGGTCGATCATGGGGTGTCCGGTCAGGGCTTGGGGTAGTTGGAGGGGAAGAGGGCGGGCCGCGCGTCCGGGTCGGACAGCGGCTTGAAGGCGTGTCCCTTGCCGACCTCCCGGGCGCGCGCCGCGGCAGGACGGGAGTCCACCGCCTTGAACCAGCGGAACAGCTCGGGGAAGGCCTCGCGCGGATCGGTCTCGCCCGGCAGCACGCGCGGCGCGCGGTCGAGCCAGCCCCACAGCGACATGTCGGCGATGCCGTAGGCGTCGCCGACGAGGAACTCGCGGCCCTTGAGGTGGGTGTCGAGGACCTCGTAGTGGCGCTCGACCTCGCGGCGGTAGCGGTTGATCGCGTAGGGGAGCTTTTCCGGCGCGGCGTGCTGGAAGTGCACCGCCTGCCCCGAAAACGGCCCGACGCCGCTCGAAATGAAGAACAGCCAGGAGAGCAGCTCGGGCCGGTCGGCGGGGGTGCCGACGAAGCGCCCGGCCTTGTCGCCGAGGTAGAGCAGGATCGCGCTCGAATCGAACACCCGGACTTCCTTGCCGCCCGGCCCCTCGGTGTCGACGATCGCCGGAACCTTGCCGTTGGGGTTGATCTCGCGGAAGCCTGCGAGGTGCTGCTCGCCCTTGGCGGTGTCCACCGGAACGACCTCGTAGGGCAGGCCGGTTTCTTCGAGGAACAGGGAGATCTTGGCCGGATTGGGGGTGGGGTGGAAATAGAAGCGGATCATCGCGTGTCCTTTCCAGGGAGAGCGGGGTCCCAGTCTACACGCGCCGGGGCCCGGAGGGTACGGGTTCCGCGCCGTGGCTTGCCGGGGCGGGGCGGGCGGGATAGACTCTCCCATCCCTCCGATTTCAGGATGCCCGACATGGACAGCTTCGACCGCGAAGCGATTGGCCGCCTGGCCAAGGCGCTCGCCTTCATCAGCGGCGCCGAGCACAAGGTGACCCAGGCGTTGAAGACCGCCGCCGAAACCGGCACCGAGGCCGACATCAAGAAGGCGCGTACCGCGTTCATGAAACTGAAGCCCGGCGAACGCCAGGCCGCCTTCGCGATGATCGCCGACGACGACTAGCCGCAGAGCGCGCGCAAGCCCGCCGCCGCCGCCGCGCCCGTCACCACCACCAGCGGCAACGGCAACCGCCATGCGGCGAGGAGGGTGATCGCGCCTGCCGCCGCGTCGGCCCAGGACGCGGCGAGGATCGCAGGGGCGATCAGGGCGGTGAGGACCGCCACCGGCATCGCCGCGAACGCCGCCGCCAGCCGCCCGGAGCGCGCGAAATCGGCGGGCACGAACAGCCCCGCCAGCCGCGTCGCGAGGGTGGCGAGCGCCATTGCCGCGATCGCGAGGAGTGCGTCGGGGGAGAGGCTCATGCCGCGTCCTCCTTGTGCGCCGCCGCGGCGGCAGAGATCCCCGCGAGCGTCCCGGCGATGATCGAGGCGGGGCCGGGCCAGACGACGTGCGCCAGCGTCGCCGCCGCCGCGCTCGCGACGAGCGTCGCGGCGAAGCCCGGTTGCTTGCGGAAGCCGAGGATCAGGAACGCGAAGATCGCGACGAAGGCGAAGTCGAAGCCCCAGGCGCGCGGGTCGCGCAGCAGCGCGCCCAAGAGCGTACCCGCAGCGCTGCTGAGGATCCAGGCGAAGTAGAACGGCAACGCGAGGCCGAAGAAGAACGCCGGAGTGAGCGGCTGGCGCGCCGCGCGCGCCTCGGAAAACGCCCAGATCTCGTCCGCCAGCAGCGGCAGGGCGAGGAGACGCTGGAGCCGGGAAAACCGCTCCATCCGCCGCAGCACCGACGCGCTCATGAACACGTGCCGCAGGTTCACCACCAGCACCAGCAGGCCGAGCGCGAGCCAGGGCGCGGGATGGCTCCAGGTGTCGAGGGCGGCGAACTGCGCGCTGCCCGCGAACACCCAGGCCGACATCAGCCCGGTCTCGGCGGTGGAGACGCCCTTGTCGGCGGCGAGCGCGCCCAACAGCAGGGCGAAGGGGATCACCCCGAGGGTGGGGGCGAGGGCGGCGAGGAAACCGGCGCGGAATTCGGCGCGGGGATCGGTGGGCGGAAGCATCGGTCGTGTCCAGGATTGCGGGCGGCCACCCTAGCGGATTTTTTCCGCTGCGGAAATCCGCGCGCGCCGATGGTATAGAGTCTGGGCACGCAATTTTCTCCGGAGGCTCCCGATGCTCACCCTGGTGATTGGCGACAAGAACATCTCCTCGTGGTCGCTGCGCCCCTGGCTGGCGCTCAAGATGACCGGCGCGCCGTTCGAGGAACGGATGATCCGCCTGCGGGTGCCGGGCTCGTCCGCCACCAGCGCGGTCTACCGCCCCGGGCTCAAGGACGAACTCAAGGCGGTCAACGCGGCGGGCAAGGTGCCGGTGCTGATCGACGGCGCGGTGAAGGTGTGGGAGTCGCTCGCGATCTGCGAATACCTCGCCGAGCGCTTCCCCGAGGCCAACCTCTGGCCGCAGGTCTACGACAAGCGCGCCGTGGCGCGCGCCATCGCGTCCGAGATGCACGCGGGCTTTGGCGACATGCGCCGCGAGCTCACCATGGATATCGCCGGGCGGCACCCAGGCCTCGCGTTCTCCGACGGCGCGAAGGCGGACATCGCGCGGGTGGTGGAGATCTGGACCGGCTGCCGCGCCGCCAACGCCGACGCCGGGCCGTTCCTGTTCGGTCCCTTCAGCATCGCCGACGCGTTCTTCGCGCCGGTGGCGACGCGCTTCCGCACCTATGGCGTGGCGTTGCCCGCGTCGGCGCAGGCCTACGCCGACGCGGTGCTCGATCTTGCGCCGATGCGCGAGTGGTGCGCCGCGGCGGAGGCCGAAGCCGCCGCCGGGGCGAAGGCCTAGCCTCAGGTGGCGGCCTTGTCGGCGGCGTAGCGCGCCTTGGTCTCTTCGTTCATCGGGTAGAGGCCGGGGAGCGGCACGCCCCGCGCCACCTCGTCCATGATCCAGGCTTCCATGCGCTCCTGCTCGGGCGCCTGCTCGAGGATCTCGTCGAGCAGCGCGGCGGGGATCACCACCGCGCCGTCGCGGTCGGCCACGATCACGTCGTTGGGGAACACCGCGACGCCGCCGCAGCCCACCGGCTCCTGCCAGCCGACGAAGGTGAGCCCGGCGACCGAGGGCGGCGCGGCGATGCCCTGGCACCACACCGGCAGGCGGCTCTTGTGCACGCCCTCGGCATCGCGCAGCGCGCCGTCGGTGACCAGGGCGACGACGCCGCGCTTTTTCATCCGGCTACAGAGGATGTCGCCGAAGATCCCGGCGTCGGTGATGCCCATCGCGTCGACCACCGCGATCACGCCCTCCGGCATGTCCTCGATCGCGGCGCGGGTGGAGGTGGGCGACGACCACGACGCGGGCGTCGCCAGGTCCTCGCGCGCCGGGACGAAGCGCAGGGTGAAGGCGCGACCGACGAGGCGTTCGCCTTCGGCCAGCGGGCGCGCGCCGCGCATCCAGACGTTGCGCAGGCCCTTTTTCAACAGGATCGTGGTGATCGTGGCGGTGGTGACGGCCTTCAGGGTTTCGACCGCGCCGACCGGCAGCGGCGTGACGGACTGAGTCATCGGTTGGGTTCTCCTGGAGCGACAATACTCAAGAGAGTGCCTTTCGCCGCCGCCCCGCGCAACCCCGCTGGGGCCTTCAGCGTCTGCGCGCGCCGGAGAGGAAAACCCGGATGCATTGCTGCATGTAGGCGCGGCGGCGCTCGCCGCCGGGCCAGTTGAGGTCGCCCATTTCCTTCGCCAGCACCGCGCCGAACATCATGTTGAGGAGAATGTCGGCCTGGATCTCGGCGTCGACGTCGCCGTCCGGGCCGAGCAGGCCGCGCCCGGCGAGCCAGGCGCCCAGCTCGACGCGCGCCTTGCCGCCGCCGTAGCGCATCATCAGGTCGCCGAGCTCGGGGTGGTCGGCGACCTCGGCCACCACCACGCGCACCAGCCGGGTGCGGGCGAAATCGGCCTCGGGGTCGATGTCGACGCGGAAGA
>JADHEE010000495.1_pt1 | contig 15152 bp, 10 predicted proteins | sample 8952401 | NCBI WGS metagenome assembly JADHEE01 (sample SAMN16124438, study PRJNA663242) | bioreactor sludge metagenome | isolation source: sludge (ammonium) | place: India:Bengaluru | collected 2019-02-28
GGCGTGCTCGTGCTCAAGCCCGGGGACGTCGAGCGCATCGCCCGGCGGGCGATCGACATGCAGGAAAAGGAACTGGTCCTGCTCGAACGCCTGCGCCAGGGAGAAAAGCTGCCCGACATCTCGGGCGCGACCCGGCTCGTGGAAACCTCCGCGTAAAAAGGAGCCGGCCACCCGCCGCCGGCGCGGCGCACGGCCGCGCCACGCATCGATCTGCACACCCACTTCAGCGAGGGCACCATGGATCATTCCCGCAGACAATTCATCAAGGCTTCAGGCGGCATCGCGCTGGCCGGCGCCGGCGGAATGCTTTCGGCATCGCCGTCGTTCGCCCAGCCGGGCGGCAAGTTCACCCTCAAATGGTCGAACAATTTGCAGCTTTCGCACCCGGTCAACGTGCGCGCCAAGGAGCTGGCGGAAAACATCCGGCGCGACACCGACGGCCGCGTGGACTTGCAGATTTTCCCCAACAGCCAGATGGGCAGCGATCCGGACGTGCTTTCGCAGATTCGCGCGGGCGGCATCGATTGCGTGCTGATGTCCGGGCTGATCTTCTCCACGCTGGTGCCGGTCGCCTCGATCAACGGCCTGGGCTTCGCGTTCAAGGATTACGCGCAGGTGTGGAACGCCATGGACGGCGACCTGGGCGCCTACATCCGCGGCGCCCTGGCCAAGGTCAACCTGTTCGCCATGGACCGCATGTGGGACAGCGGTTTCCGGCAGATCACCACCTCCAGCAAGCCGATCAATTCCCCGGCGGATTTGAAGGGGCTGAAGATCCGCGTGCCCGGCGCGCCGATCTGGACGACGCTGTTCAAGGCGCTCGGCGCCGCCCCCACGCCGGTCAACTACACGGAGCTGTATTCCGCACTGCAGACCAAGGCGGTCGAGGGGCAGGAGAATCCGCTGGCGATCATCCAGTCCACGCGGCTGTACGAAGTCCAGAAATACGTCGCCTACAGCAATCACATGTGGGACGGCTGGTGGTTCGTGTTCAACGCCCGTTCGTGGGCCAAGCTGCCCAAGGACCTGCAGGTGATCGTGGCCCGCGACATCGACGCCATGGCGCAGACGCAGCGCGAGGACATGCTCAAGGCCAACGCCACCCTGGAAGCCGAGTTGAAGGCCAAGGGCATGGTCTTCAACACGCTCGACACGGACCCTTTCCGCGCCCTGCTCAAGACCAGCGGCTTCTATGAGGACTGGCGCAGGAAGTTCGGCGAGGAGGCCTGGACCCTCCTGGAAAAGGCGACCGGCAAACTGATCTGATTCGGACGAGGCGACCCATGAAGGATTCTTCCGGCACGGCCGCCGCGGCCGAGGCGGCGGTTTTCCCGCACGGCGGGAAGCTCGCGCGCATCGGCTGGGGCATCGAATGCGCCATCAAGTGGCTCACGGAGATTCCGGCGGCGCTGCTGGTCGGCGTCGAAACGCTGCTGCTGCTCGCCAACGTCTTTTACCGCTACGTGCTGCACGACCCGCTGACCTGGGGCGACGAGCTCGCGTCCATCCTCTTCATGTGGCTGGCCATGCTCGGCGCGGTCATCGCGCTGCGGCGCGGCGAGCACATGCGGCTGTCCTCGTTCGTGAACAAGATGGCCCCCGGACGCCGGGCCTTCATGGGCACGCTGTCGGGCGTGGTGGTCATCGCCTTCATGCTGGCCCTGATGCCGTGGGCCTACGAATACGCGATCGAGGAATGGCACATCGTCACGCCGGCGCTGGAGATCCGCAACACCTACCGCGTCGCCTCCCTGCCGCTGGGACTGACCCTGATGCTGGTCATCGCCGTCGGCCGGCTCATGGAACAGGCCGCGTGGCGGGATTTCGTCCGGTCCGCGGCCCTCGTCGGCGGTGTCGCGCTGCTGCTGTTCCTGGCCGGCGACGCTCTGGCCGGGCTCGGCAACCTGAACCTGGTCGTCTTCTTCCTGATCGGCGTGTCGGCGATGGTGGTCTCCGGGGTGCCGATCATGGCCGCGTTCGGACTCGCCACGCTCGCCTACCTGGGCACCGTCACCGACACGCCGCTGCTCGTCGTGGTCGGCCGGATGGACGAGGGCATGTCGTCGATCATCCTGCTGGCGGTGCCGCTGTTCGTCTTCCTCGGCGCGTTGATCGAGGCCATGGGCATGGCCGAGGCGATGATCGTGTTCCTGGCCAACCTGATCGGCCACGTGCGCGGCGGCCTGTCCTACGTGCTGCTGGGCGCCATGTACCTGGTCTCGGGCATCTCCGGCGCCAAGGCGGCGGACATGGCGGCCGTGGCGCCAGCGCTGTTCCCGGAGATGAAGAAGCGCGGCGAGGACGAGGGGGAACTGGTGGCCATGCTCAGTTCGTCGGGCGCCATGTCGGAGACCATTCCGCCGAGCCTCGTGCTGATCACCATCGGCTCCGTGGTCGGCGTCTCCATCTCCGCGCTGTTCACCGGCGGCTTCATGCCCGCCCTGGTCGGCGCGCTCGCCATGTCCGCCGTCATCTGGTACAAGAACCGGAAAAAGACCCTGGCCCACGTGCGTCGGGCCACCCGGCGGGAAATCGCCGCCTCGCTGGCCTACGCGCTGCCAGCCATCACGCTGCCGGCGATCATCCGGCTGGCGGTGGTCGAAGGCGTGGCGACGGCCACCGAGGTCGCCACCATCGGCGTCGCCTACACCTTCGCGGTCGGGCTGCTGGTCTACCGGCGCTTCGACTGGCAGCGGCTGTACCCCATGCTGGTCGACACCGTCTCCCTGTCCGGCGCCATCCTGATCATCATCGGCTGCGCCTCCGCCATGGCCTGGGCGCTGACGCAATCGGGCTTCTCCCGGCAGCTCTCGGAACTCATGGTCGCCGTGCCCGGCGGCAAGGCCGGCTTCCTGCTGGTCTCGGCGCTCGCCTTCGTGTTCCTCGGCAGCTTCCTCGAAGGCATCCCGTCCATCGTCCTGTTCGGCCCGCTGCTCTTTCCCATCGCCCACACCATGGGCGTCCACGAAGTCCAGTACGCGATGATCGTGGTGTTCGCCATGGGCCTCGGGCTGTTCGCGCCGCCCTTCGGCGTCGGCTTCTACGCCGCCTGCGCGATCAGCAAGGTCGATCCGGGAATCGCCATGAACAAGGTCTGGCCCTACCTGGGCTCGCTCTTCGTCGCCCTGCTCTGCCTGCTGCTCTTCCCGTGGATATCCATCGGTTTCCTGTAACGCCACGCCTTCCCATGAAAGGAGTTCACATGTCGCTCTCGACCGAACAGGTACTCGGTTTCTGGTTCTCCTCGCCCAACGTCGTCGCCGCCGAAATCGCGTCGCGGCAGGGCTACCGCAACGCGGTGCTGGACATCGAGCACGGCAGTTTCGACCTGGCGGCGCTCGACCGCTTCATCCCCTTCGCCCGGCAACTGGGGTTCAGGGTCATGGCCAAGGTCCTTGCCCCCGAGCGCAGCCCGATCCAGCAGGCGCTGGATTTCGGCGCCGACGCCGTGGTCATTCCGCACATCCAGGGCGAAGCGCACGCGCGCCAGGTGGCGGCCTACGCCAAGTTCCCGGACAGCGCCGCGCCGGGACTGCGCGAGCGCAGCTACGCCGGCGGCAGGACAGTCCGCTACCAGGGCCCGGACGAGGAGTTCTTCGCGCGGGAGAACGCCGCGACCCACTGCCTGCCGATGGTCGAGACGCCCGGCGCCCTGGCGGAAATCGAGGGCATCCTGGCCCTGCCCACCGTCGACGGCGTCTTCGTCGGCCCATCCGACCTCTCGCTGCGCCGCGGACGCGGGCGCTACCTGCGCGGCGACGCCGACTGGCGCGATCTCGAAGTCATCGCCCGCGCGGCGAAGGCGGCGGGCAAGCCGTGGTACATGCCGGCCTGGACGCCCGTCGAACGGGAGGTGTCCCTGCGCCTGGGCGTGGCGGCGATGATCTGCACGATGGAATTCGGGGCGCTCCACGCGGGCATCGAGGCTTCGAAACAGGCCTTGCTGAAAGAACTCGGCTAGGGAAACACCGATTCATTCGTCACCCCGGCGCAGGCCGGGGGCCGGTTCGTCGGTTTTCCTGGATTCCGGCTTGCGCCGGCATGACGGGGATCGCCATCGGCGGCGGCAGGGGAAACGTCATCCCGGCGCAAGCCGGGATCCAGGATCGGGCGAAGGCGGCCTGGGATCGTCGGGACAGGCCGAGGCGCCGTGCCTGGATTCCTACTTTCGCCGGAATGACGGAACGGGGTCTATTGATTACGCTGCCGCCTCCGGCGAGCGCACCACCTCCCGGAAAAACCAGTCGACGAACTCCTCCACCAGCATGCCCGTCGAGCGGGGGTACGCCGCCCGGGTCAACAGGTAGTAACTCTTGTCCTGGTCGGTGGCGACGTCAGAGACGACCACGAGAAAACCGCTCCTGATCTCTTCCGCGAAAACCGCGACCGGGCATAGGGCGATCCCATGCCCGGCGATGACCGCGTTGGCGAGCAGGTTGAAATCCTGATAGACCGGCCCGCTCAAGGCGAGATCGGACGGCAGGCCCGCCGCCCGGCGCCAATCCCTCCAGCCTTCCCGGCTTTCGTCGTGCAGCAACTTCGCGGCGGCGATTTTGGCCGGAGTATCGAACGGGCCGCAGCTTTGCAGATAGTGCGGACTGCACACCGGCTTGTTCGTCCGCGGAAAGACGCGCCGGGCAATGACGCCGGGCGTGTCGTCCGCGCCGAACGTGATGAGGACGTCGAGCGCGGCGCCGCCGATGCGCTCGTGCGCGCGCGCATAGACCACCTGGATATCGACGTCGGGATGGCGCTGGGCAAATTGGTCGATGCGCGGAATCAGCCAGCGGCTGGCGATCGAGGGGATGCAGCCGATCGTCAGTCCCAGCCGAGCGACGCCGCTGCGCACGTGGTGGCAGGTTTGCACGATCTCCTCGAACAGCGGGGAGAGGGTGTCGAACAGCTGCCGCCCCGACGGCGTGAGCCGCAATCGGTGCCCCTCGCGGCAAAACAGCGGCGTGCCCAGCCACTCCTCCAGATTGCGCACCTGATGATGCACGGCGGCGTGCGTGACGTGCAGCTCCTCCCCGGCCCGCGACAGGCTGAGATGCCGGGCGACGGCGACGAAGGCCCGAAGCGCACCCAAGGGCGGGAAACCGGATGTCAAATTTTCTAACAATCCTCAAAAAAATAGTCAATTGTCAAGCGCGGAACAGCGCACATAGACTGGCATAAAACGTATCAATACAAAAGCCCGCGGCCCAAAGAACAAATCTATTTTTGCGGCTGCGCGGTTGCCGCCAGGGCAACCCGAGGAAGACATTCAAGCGCGTCGATTTCAGCGCACGGCCGTGGCGGCCGGTTGCCGGCGGCGATCAACCGCGAGGCCTCACCGCGGCTCGCGTTTCTTCAGGAAAGGAGCAGCATCATGCGAGAGAAACCCGAATGCTACGTCGAACACCAGAGCTTCCGCGAGATATACAGCGGCACGCCGACCTTCATGGGCCTGCCCAAAGTCGGCCGCAAGGAGGATCTCGGCAACTACGACGTGGTGTTTTCCGGACTCCCCTTCGAGGGCGTGTGCACCTGGGGCGGGCATACCGGCTGCGAGCTGGCGCCCAAGGCGATCCGCGCGGCGTCGATTCGTTACGGCGGCTATCTGCCGGAGTTCGACGTCGACGTGTTCGACCACCTGTCGGCCGCCGACTATGGCGACGTCGCCACGCAGAACGGCAACATCGAGGCGGTCATGGCCGGCATCGAAGCGCGGGCGAAGGAGCTGTGGGACGCCGGGGTCTTCCCCATCTCGTTCGGCGGCGACCACTCGGTGAGCTATCCGATACTCAAGGCGCTGGCGGAAAAACACGACGGCAGGATCGGGGTCATTCACCTCGACGCCCACCTCGACAACATGGACACCTTCGGCGAACACCGCTATGCCCGTTGCTCGCCGCTGCGCCGCACCTATGAACTGCCGGGTATCGATCCCCGCAACATCGTGCACGTCGGCATTCGCGGTCCGCGCAACAATCCGAAGGGCATGCAGGCGACGCGCGCGGCCGGCGCCACGGTCATCAGCAGCTTCGAATGCAAGGCGCCGGGCGGCATCGACGCGGCCATCCGCCGGTCGCTGGAACTCGCCGGCGCGGGCACCCGGGCGATCTACGTCACGCTGTGCAGCGACGCGCTCGACGTCGCGCACAACCCGGGCGGCCCGGCCGACCCTTGCGGCCTGTCGACCTATGAAATGGCGCGCTTTCTGCGCGGCGTCGCCGGCGCCGGGATAGACGGTTTCGACGTCGTCGAGATCTACCCGCCGACCGACCACAACAACGTCTCCAGCCACGTCTGCTGCTGGATGAGCCTCTACGTACTCAGCGGCCTGGTGCAGGCGCGCCGCAGGAAATAGTCGGGCCGGCGCGGCCGCCCGGGAGCCGCCGGCCGCGCAAACCGTCCGTTGCAGTGAAGTAGCCAGAAAACATACGTCAGGAGGGAAACATGAGCTATTTCGACGGCATCACCCTGTTCCTCGTCACCGTGCCGATGCCCGCCGTCCTGCTGTGGTCGGCCTATGATCTCTGGCGCAGCCGCCAGGAGGAGACGCGGCCGTGAAGACGAATCCCATTTACATCACCTTCGCCCTCTATCTTTGCGCGATGATCGGCATCGGCATTTACACCTACTTCAGAACCGCGAACTACGGCGAATACATCCTCGGCGGACGCGGGCTGGGCAGCTGGGTGACGGCGATCTCGGCCCAGGCGGCGGACTTCAGCGGCTGGATACTGATGGGGCTGCCCGGCGCCGCCTATGCGTCCGGCCTGGGCAAGACCAGCCTCTACATCTGCATCTTCACCGCCATCGGCGCGATGATCAACTGGAAGTACGTCGCCCAGCGGCTGCGCGTCTTCACCGAGCAGGCCAACAACTCGCTGACGATCTCGAGCTATCTCGAGAATCGCTTCAGCGATCGCAGCCGCGTCCTCAAGGTGGTGACCTCGGCCTTCATCGTCATCTTCTTCACCGGCTACGTGGCCGCGGGTTTCGTCAGCGGCGGCGTGCTTTTCGAGTCGCTCTTCGGCGTCGACCGGGTGGCGGCCATCCTGATCGGCGCGGTGGTCATCATCGCCTACACCTTTCTCGGGGGCTTCCTGGCCGTCACGTTCACGGAACTTCTGCAAGGCATCATCATGTTCTCCACGCTGATGCTGACCCCCATCCTCTGCATCGTTTCGGCCGGGGGCGTCGAGCCGGTGCTCGCCAGGATCGCGACGATCAACCCCGACCTGTTAAGCGCGACGACGACGGTGGATTACAGCCTGAAGGACGGCGTCTTCTGGCAAACCACCGGCACCGTCACGGTGGTGTCGGTCGTCTCCTGCCTCGGCTGGGGGCTGGGCTACTTCGGCCAGCCGCACATCCTGATCCGCTTCATGTCGATCAGGAACCATCACGAACTGGTGAAATCGCGGCTCATTGCCCTGTCCATCGGCAACGTCTTCCCGCTCTACGGCACCATCATCGTCGGCCTGATCGGCATCGCCACGTATAACGGCCCGACGTCGCTGGCCAATCCCGAGACGGTCTTCATCACCATGGTGAAAGACATGTTCAACCCCTGGCTGGCCGGCTTCTTCCTCTCGGCGATCATGGCGGCGATCATGAGCACCTTGAGCTCCCAGTTGCTGGTGGCCGCCAGCAGCTTCACCGAGGACCTCTATCGGACTTTCTGGAAACCCCGGGCCAGCGACCGGGAACTGATGTTCGTCAGCCGCTTCCTGGTGCTCGCCCTCTCGGTCGTGGCGATCCTCCTCTCGTTCCGCGGCGGCAGGATTCTCGACCTCGTCGGCTACGCCTGGTCGGGCTTCGGCGCCTGCTTCGGCCCGACGCTGCTCTTTTCGCTCTACTGGAAGAAGATGACGAGGAACGGCGCCGTCGCCGGTATCGTCGCCGGCGGCCTGGTGGTGATCCTGTGGCCGTTCACCGGATCGCAGCTCTTCGACATCATTCCGGGCTTCATCGCCAGCTGCGTCGCAATCTACCTCACGGTCATCCTCGGCAAGCCCGTCGCGCCGGAAGTCGCCGAGACGTTCGAACGGCTGGAGCGGGAAACGGGACGGCGGAAAAACGCCTGAACGGGCGCCGGGACGGGCGGAGACGCCCGTCTGTCCCAGCGCAGGCGTGAATCGGGAAAAGCGCGTCATGCCCACGCCGGAATTCATCGCCGACCTCGCCGACTTCCTCGGCGACCTGTCGGCCAAGATGCACGCGGAGACCGAACGCGGCACCGTCGCCGCCTACATCCCCGCCCTGGCCCGTGTCGCCCCGTCCGCTTTCGCCATCGCCATCGCCCTCGCCGACGGAGAAACCGTGGCGGCCGGCGAAGCCGACAGCCAGTTTTCGATCCAGAGCATTTCCAAGGTCTTCACCCTGGGCATAGCCCTCGGACGCCACGGCAACGCCTTGTGGGAACGGGTCGGGCGCGAACCGTCGAGCAACGCCTTCAACTCGATCATCGAACTCGAGCTGGAGGACGGCAAACCGCGCAATCCCTTCGTTAACGCCGGCGCGCTGGTCATCACCGACGCGCTGCTCGACGGACGCACGCCGAAATCGACGCTGGCCGACATCATCCGCTTCGTCCGTGCCGCCGCGTCGGACGACGAGATCTACATCAACGAAGTCGTCGCGCGCGAAGAGAACGCGACCGGCTTCCGCAACCACGCCCTGGCCTATTTTTTGCGCTCCTGCGGTAATCTGCGCAACGCGCCCGAACTCGTGCTCGGCACCTATTGCCACCACTGCGCCATCGAGATGAGCTGCCGCCAGTTGGCGCACGCCGGCCGCTTCCTCGCCGGGCTGCAAGACAGTCATAAACTCATCGGCCCGCGGCACGTGCGCAGCATCAACGCCCTGATGATGAGCGCGGGGCATTACAACGGCTCCGGCGAATTCGCCTACCAGGTCGGTTTCCCGGCCAAGAGCGGCGTCGGCGGCGGCATTCTGGCGATCGTGCCGGGCATCGCCTCGATCGCCGTCTGGTCGCCGGGGCTCAACCGCTTCGGCAATTCGCTGCTCGGCACGCGCGCGCTGGAGGCGCTGTCGCTGTTTACCGGCTGGTCGCTGTTCAACCCGCAGCGGGCGGCCTGATTCACGTCCGGGCCGTCCCCGGGACCCATCGTCCAGGCGACGGCCCGGGCTAGGCGGGGCCGCGTGCAGGGCAATCGCACGAACGCATCGGTGCTCTCCTGGTGATGGCCAAGCACGCTTTCGTGCCAACCGCGTCGTCCCGGCGCAAGCCGGGACCCAGTGCGTGACCCACGAAACTGGATTCCGGCTTGCGCCGGAATGACGGCACGGGTACTTTGGCCTCACCCTCGATTCCTCAGGCATTCATGCAATGGCCCTGGGGCCGCGTGGCGTGCAGCGGACTTCCCGGTAGAATAAACCGATGCCCGTGCAATGCAAATTTCTCCGCCGCTGCCTCCCCCCGCTGCTGATGCTGGTCGCGCCGATCGCTTCCGCCGCGCCGCCGGCCATCGTCCTGGAAGGGCCGGACGAACTGGTCGCGCTGATGAAGCCCCATCTGCCCGACGACCCGCCCGCGCCGCAGCGCCTGCAGGCCATGCTGGAAGAGATGCTGGCCACCGAAGGCTATTTCTCGCCGACCTTCGAGGTGTCCGAAACGGCAGGCGTCCGGCGCGTGCGCATCGATCCGGGGCCGCGCACGCGCGTCGCCGACGTGGCGGTGGACATCGATGGCCCGGTCGCCGCGGAAACGCGCAAATCGCTGATCGAAGGATGGCGCCTGCCCGCCGGCCGGCCGTTCCGCCAGCAGGACTGGAGCGAGGCCAAGCAGCAGGTGCTCTCCGGCCTGCTCGCCGTGGCCCACGCCGACGCGCGTCTGGTCGACAGCGAAGCTTCGATCGACACGGAAGAGCGGCAGGCGCACCTGTCGGCCCGCTACGACGCCGGTCCGCCGTACCGGTTCGGCGCGCTGCGCACCAGCGGCCTGTACCGCTATCCGGACTCGCTGGTCGAGCGCTACAACCGCGCCGTCGAGGCCGGTGAGCCGTACCGGGAGGAAAAACTGGCGGAGCTGCAGAGCGCGCTGCTCGCCACGCCCTATTTCAGCTCCGCCCGCGTCACCATCGACCGCGACGGCGCGGTCCCCGGCGAGGACGGCTCGCGCGTCGTGCCGGTGGACGTGGACGTCCGCGAGCGCCCGGCGCACCGCTTCGGCTTCGGCGCGGGCGTCAGCTCGAACACCGGCGCGCGCGTCGAGACCAGCTATCACACGCCGAACCTGTTCAACCAGGCCTGGGTGCTCGACAGCGGCCTGCGCCTCGAACAGAAGCAGCAGGCGCTCTACGCCGACGTCAACCTGCCGCCGGACGAACGCAACCGCCGCCACGCCGTCGGCGCGCTGATCGAGAAGACCGACATCCAGGGCCTGCGCACCGACCGCCACGCCCTCGGCGTGCAGACCACCCAGCAGCGCGGCAGCATCGAGCAGCGCCTGTCGCTCAACTGGGAGCGCGAACGGCTGCGCCCGGACGGCGAGGAGGCAACCACCAACAAGGCGCTGGTGCCGAACGCCCAGTGGACCTGGCGGCACGTCGACAACGCGCTCGACCCGCGCCGCGGCACCGTGCTGCAGGCGCAGATCGGCGGCGGCTCCAAGGCGCTGCTCTCGGACCAGAACTTCGTCCGGCTGCACGGCCGCTGGCTGCAGTACATCCCCCTCGGCGAGCGCGATTCGCTGGCCGTGCGCGCGGAAGGCGGCGCGACGCTCGCGCCGTCCCGCGAGGGCATTCCGCAGGACTACCTGTTCCGCGCCGGCGGCACCGGCTCGGTGCGCGGGTATGCGTACCAGAGCCTGGGCGTCGACGAGGGCTCGGCGACGGTCGGCGGACGCTACCTCGCCGTACTCAGCGTCGAGGCCACGCACTGGATCTCGCCGACCTGGGGCATCGCCGCCTTCGTCGATGCCGGCGACGCGGCGGACCGCCCCGGCGACCTGAAACCCGCCGTCGGTTACGGCCTGGGTGTGCGCTGGAAGAGCCCGGCCGGCCCGATCGGCGCCGATCTGGCGTACGGCCAGCGGGACGGCGGGCTGCACATCCACTTCGCGCTGGCGATCCCGTTCTGACCATGGCGCGCGTCCGACGCTACTGGTGGCTCCTCCTGCTTCCGCCGCTCGCCGTCGCGGGCGGCGCGGCCTGGCTCGCGGCCAGCGAAAGCGGCCTGAGCGCGACGGGCCGCCTGCTCGCCTCGGCCTCCGGCGGCCAGTTCGCGGCCGACGGCCTGCGCGGCCGCCTGCTCGGGCCGCTGTCCATCGGCGAACTGCGCTGGCGGAGCGAAGGACTCTCCGTCACGGCGCGCGGCGTCGAGCTCGACTGGACGCCGGCCGCGCTCCTCCGGAGCCGGCTGGAAATCGGCGAGCTGCACGTGGCGTCGCTGGCGGTCGACACGTCCGGACCGGCCGAGCCGGCCTCCCCGCCGCCGGACGATCTCACGCTGCCGCTGGCGGTCTCGGTCCGGCAGGTCGCGATCGGCGAGCTGCGCTGGGACGGCGCGCCGCCGGTGACCGGAATCGCCGCCCGGCTGGCGAGCGACGGGCGGCGGCACGCGGTCGAGGATCTCGCGCTGCGTGTCGCCGACGTGGCGGCCACCGGCCGACTGGCCCTGGACGGCCGCGCGCCGTTTCCGCTGCAAGCGCGCGCGGAGGTGAGCGGAATGCTGGCCGAACGCCCGCTGGCGCTCGCCGCCGAGGCCGGCGGCACGCTGGACCGGATCGATTTGTCCCTGCGCGCGCTGCAAGGCGTCGACGGCGAGGCGCGCGCCACGCTCACGCCGTTCGCCGCGCTGCCGTTCAGCGAGGCCGAGGCCGACCTGCGCAACATCGACCCGTCGGCCTGGCTGGCCGGCATGCCGCGCGCGCAGCTGGACGTGGCGGTGCGGCTGCAGGCCGAAGGCCAGGACGGCGCGACGCCGGCCGGCACCCTGCGCGTCACCAACCGCCTGCCCGGCCCGCTCGACCGCCAGCGCCTCCCGCTCGCCTCGGCCTTCGTCCGCGCGGTTCCGGACGGCGACGCGGTACGGCTGGAAGACGTGGCGCTGGCGCTCCCCGGCGGCGGCGCCCTGCGCGGCGGCGGACGCTGGTCCGAGGCGACGCTGACGCTGAATCTCGACGCGCGCCGGATCGACGCCGCGCGCCTGCTCTCCAGCCTCATCCCCACGCGCTTCGACGGCCCGCTCGCCCTGTCGCTCGCCGCCGAACGGCAGAGCGCCCGGCTGGCGTGGCGCGACGCGCGCGTCCGGCTGGCGGCGGACGCCGAACACGCCGGCGGCACGCTGACCGTCAAGGCGCTCGAACTGGCCGCCGGCGACGCGCTCCTGTCGGCCACGGGCCACCTGCAGACCGAGGGACGGCAGACGTTCGCCGCCAAGGGCACGCTGCGCCGCTTCGACCCGTCCCGCTTCGCCAAGGCGCCGGCCGCCAGCATCAATGCGGACCTCGAAGCGCAAGGGCAGCTCGGCCCGCAGCCCGTCGTCGAGGCGCGCTTCGCGCTCGGGGATAGCCGCTACGCCGGCATGCCGCTTGGCGGGCAGGGCCGCCTGTCGCTCGCCTGGCCGAGAATCCACGACGTGGACGTGGCGCTCTCCGCCGGCCCGAACCAGCTCGCCGCGACGGGCGCCTTCGGCCGGCCCGAGGACCGCCTGAGCGTGCGCATCGACGCGCCCCGGCTGGCGCCGTTCGGCATCGACGGCGCGTTGCGCGGGCGGTTCGAGCTGACGGGAACGCCGCAACGCCCCGCCCTGACGCTCGACCTCGCGGCGCCGCGCCTCGCCCTGCCGGAAATCGGCACGCTCGCCGGGCTGACGCTGCGCGGCGGGCTGGCCGGCGAGAGCGACTCGCCGCTCGACCTGGAACTGGCGCTGGAACGCTTCACCCGCCCCGGCGACGACGCTTCCGTGCAGGCGCTCAAGGCGCGGGTATCCGGCAGCAACCGCGCGCATCGCCTCGAAATCGACGGCGCGATCCTGGCCTCCGGCCAGCGGCGGCAAGTGCGCCTCGCCGCCGAGGGCGGGCTCCTCGACGGCTGGCGCTGGCTCGGGCAATTGCGCGAACTGCGGCTCGCGGCGGACGACGGCCGGCCACGGCTGACCCTGCGCCAGGCGGCGCCGCTGGACATCTCGCCCGCCGGCGGGTCGATCGGTCCGCTGGCGCTGGCCGGCAGCGACCCGGAGTGGACGGCCGAACTGCGCGCCAGCGCCGACGCCGACCGCCTCCGCGCAGAGGCCAGCGTCGACGGAAAGCAGTTCGGGCAGCTCGCAGCCCAGCTCCAGGCAGGCATGCGCGGTCCCTGGCAGTTCGCCGCCGACCAGCCTTGGCAGGGCCGCCTACGCCTCGACGTCGGCGACCTGTCCTGGCTCGGCCAGCTGCTCGGCGAAGGCTGGCAGGCGGGCGGCAAGCTCTCCGGCGCGCTGGAGATCGCCGGCACGCCCGCGCAGCCCCGGCTCGACGGCCGCCTGGACGGCGACGGACTGGCCCTGGGCCTGCCCGAACAGGGCCTGCGCCTCGCGGACGGCAAGCTGGCCGCAGAATTCGACGGCAGCCTGCTGCGCATCACGCGCCTCGGCTTCGCCAGCACGCTGACCGAACCGCCGCGCGCACTGCGCCAGGCGCTCGGCGACGCCGCGTCGCGTTTCGCCACGCCGGGGCGCATCGACGTCTCCGGCGAACTGCGCCTCGGCGACGGCGCGACGGCGGAAAACGCTTTCCTCGACGTCCGCCTCGACCGCTTCGGCGCCTGGCAGCTGTCCGACCAGTGGGTCGCCGTCTCCGGCACCGGCCGCGTTTCCTGGCGGGCGGACGCCCTGGGCGTGACCGGCGAACTCGGCGTCGACGCCGGCTACTGGCAGCTCGCGCCGGCCGGCATGCCCCGGCTGTCGGACGACGTGGTGATCAAACGGCCGGGCGCGGCCGCGCGCGGCGACCGGCGGCTCAACCTCGACCTCGATCTGAAGGCCGACCTGGGACGCCGCTTCCTGTTCCGCGGCGCTGGCCTGCAGACCTGGCTGGCCGGCGACGTGCGCCTGAACGCGCGCGGCCGCGACCTGCCGCGCGCCAGCGGCACGATCCGCCTGCGCGACGGCCGTTTCGACGCCTATGGGCAGCAGCTCGACATCGCGCGCGGCTTCCTCACCTTCCAGGGCCTGCTCGACGATCCGGCGCTCGACGTGCGCGCCGTGCGCAAGGGGCTGGCCGTCGAACCCGGCGTGCAGGTCAGCGGCACCGCCCGGCGCCCCGTCGTGCGCCTGGTTTCCGACCCCGAGCTGCCGGATACCGACAAGCTGGCCTGGCTGCTGCTCGGCCACGGCGCGGAATCGATGGGCGCGGGCGATGCGGCGCTGCTCGTTTCGGCGGCGGGGGAACTGCTCGGCAACAACTCGGGCGGCGTCGTGCAGCAGTTGAAGAGCACCTTCGGCATCGACGAATTCGGCATCCGCCAGGGCAGCATCGGCGGTAACGGCGGCCCCACGCCGACCAGCCGCATCGTCGGCGGCGGCGTCGACACCACTGCCTCGGAAGGCAGCATCCTGAGCGTCGGCAAGCGCCTGTCGGCCAACGCCACGCTGGCCTACGAGCAATCGCTGACCAAGGCCGAGAGCGTGGTCAAGCTGACCGTCAACCTCACCCGCCGCTTCGCCGTGATCGGGCGCGCCGGCAGCGACAACGCGGTGGACGTCCTCTACACGCTGACCTTCGGCCAACCACCGCGCCGCGGCGCGGGGCCGGACACACCAAACTGAAAATCCGGGCGCCATCAACCTGAAGGCCTCGGCTCGTCCAAAAACCGTAGATGCGGTGGCAAGCCATTAGGGCACTTGCCCAAAGAGGTCTATCGAGAAGTGATGTGTATTTGGGATGGGGGTCGCGTATCCGCCGCCGTGCCGGGCACGAATCGATAATAAAATCCCTTTGTTATATGCAATCGGGTTGACTTCGAACTGATTCCATGGGCATCATCCGTGGATTGATGCATATCGCATCCTTTCGGAGACAACCATGCCGCATGGATACCAGACGCCGTTCACCTTCGCCGAAGGATGCTCCATGCGGGTAAGTAACCTGTTGCGCCGGGCGGTTCTGGCCGGCTTTCTGATAGGCATGCTGGTGCCGCTGCCGGGCGCCGGGGCGGCAC
>JADHEE010000496.1_pt1 | contig 15146 bp, 12 predicted proteins | sample 8952401 | NCBI WGS metagenome assembly JADHEE01 (sample SAMN16124438, study PRJNA663242) | bioreactor sludge metagenome | isolation source: sludge (ammonium) | place: India:Bengaluru | collected 2019-02-28
TGTTGTTTTTTAAATTTAGTAGCGATTCTGGTATGTACGATAATGTTGTAAGTAATCCATTGTCAAATATATTAATTTGGTTTTCAAGATTTTTTCCATTTTTTATTTTTTTAAAATATGTTACTTGTGTTGATGAAAAATCTAAAGTAAAAGAATTTCTTCTTTTACTTATGGTATTTTTGTGTGCCTTTCCTTTGGCTGTCTCAAGGTTTGTAGTGGCGTTTGTATACTTGCCCATATTGTTGTATTATTTTAAATACTTCAACAATGCTAGAATTTTTTTTCTTATTTTAGTTTCTTCTATAATTTTAGTTTTCCCTTTTTTGGAGCAATTTAGGTATTATGAAGCTGAAAATGGAATTAAAATTTTGCCAAATTATGAATTTTTTATTGATGCCCATTTTGATGCATATCAAAATTTCATGGATGTAATTAGAACTGATTTTATAACTTTTGGTTGGCAATTAATAGGAGTTCTATTTTTTTTCATACCCAGAACAATTTGGGTAGATAAGCCAGTGGGAAGTGGTTATCAGTTGGCTTTAAATAACAATTATTCTTTTAATAATATATCTATGCCTTATATTGCTGAAGGTTATGTGAACTTTGGTTTTATTGGAATTTTTGTTTTCACATTTGCATTAGGTTTTTTTTGTAAGATTATTGATTCTAATTTTTTATCTAAAAAAGATAATTTTCATTTCTATGTTGGGGTTTTTTATTGTGCAGCAATTTTTTTTATGATGCGAGGTGATTTAATGTCCAGCTTTTCTTATATGTTGGCCGGTGTTCTTGCATATAAATTAGCAAATAATCTTTGAATTAGTGGTAAATAGGTATGAAAATATTGATAGATGCTTCGCTTATTTCAGTAGGTGGTGGAGTGCAAGTTGCACTCTCTATCATTAATAATATAGCTGATGATTTAGATTTTGAAGTTATATGTGTGACTAACCCAGAAATTGATAAGCAATTATCTCAAGAGACTAAATCTAAAATTAAATATTATTATGTTGAAAGCATTGTTCCGTTATATGAAAAATATAATCAAGGAAAGAGATTATCTTTAATTGAAAAAAAGCATAACCCTGATTTTATTTTTATAGTTTTTGGACCAAGCTATTGGAAGCCTAAAAATAAATGTCTTCAGGGTTTTGCATTAGGTAAGATGCTATATCAAAAGGAATTGAACATTGGTTTCTTTGAGAAAATTCTAAATATAACTAAAGCTATTTTTTTTAAATGGGCTAAAAGTTATCTAGTTGTAGAGACTGAACTTGTTAAGACTAAGTTATCAAGTTATTTAAATTATCCAGAAAATAAAATATTTGTTATTGGTAATTCTTATAGTCCAGATTTTAATAATAACATTATTGAAAAAAAATCTGAAATTAAACCCCCCAATGATTTTTTCACATTTTTAGTGCCAGGGAGTTATTATCCTCATAAGAATTTAGAAAGACTTATATCTTCTTTAATTCTGCTAAAAAAAAGATGTCAAAATCATACTAAAAAAATTAAATTTTTGTTCACAATTCCTAAGGATTCTAGGGAATGGATGAAATTATATAAATTCGCTCAAATAAATGAAGTAAATGATTTAATTGATACTGTTGGATTTATAGAAAACTCTAAATTTGGAGAATTGTATTTAAAAACTAATGCTGTAATTTGTGCAAGTCTGGTTGAATCCTCTACTGCTGTTTTCCCTGAATCTTTCTTAGCCATGAAACCTTTACTTGTAAGTGATAGACCTTTTGCACATGAATTATGTGAAAATGCAGCTTTATATTTTGATCCATTAAATGTAGCAAGTATAGCTGATGTAATATGGTCACTTATAATAGATGAATCTTTACAAGATATGTTGGTCAAAAATGGACAATATGTTTTATTAAAAAATTATCCTTCCGCTGAGCAAAAATGGGCTTTGCAGAAAAAATTAATTGTTGAATTAGCAAATAAATAGTGATGAATATGTTCAAAGATAAAGTTTTATTAATAACAGGTGGTACAGGTTCTTTTGGTAATGCTGTTTTAAAACGGTTTTTACAGACAGATATTAAAGAAATTCGAATTTTTAGCCGTGATGAAAAAAAACAAGATGATATGCGTAAAAAATACCAATCATCGAAGTTAAAATTCTATATTGGTGATGTGCGTGATTATAATAGTGTTTTAAATGCCACTCGGGGTGTTGACTATATTTATCATGCTGCTGCTTTAAAACAAGTACCATCTTGTGAATTCCATCCTATGGAAGCAGTTAAGACCAATGTTATCGGTACTGAAAATGTATTAGAAGCTGCGATACAAAACCGTGTGAAACGCATCGTATGTTTAAGTACAGACAAAGCCGTTTATCCAATCAATGCGATGGGTATTTCTAAAGCAATGATGGAAAAAGTCATTGTGGCTAAATCACGTAATTTAGAAAATCTAAATACCACAATTTGTTGTACACGTTACGGCAACGTCATGGCATCTCGCGGTTCGGTTATTCCGTTATTTGTAGATCAAATCCGTCAAGGTAAATCACTAACTATTACTGATCCAAACATGACACGTTTTATGATGACATTGGATGATGCTGTAGATTTAGTTCTTTATGCCTTTGAGCATGGAGATAACGGCGATATTTTTGTACAGAAAGCACCGGCTGCTACGATTGAAGTTTTAGCACAGTCTTTAACGCAGCTATTAAATGTGCCTGAACATCCAATTGTCATTATGGGTACGCGTCATGGTGAAAAAGCCTATGAAGCTTTGTTAAGCCGTGAAGAAATGGCAGTAGCATTTGATCAAGGTAACTACTTCCGTGTTCCTGCAGATCAGCGGGATCTAAATTATGCTAAATATGTAGAAAATGGTGATTTAAAAATTAGCCAGCTTGAAGACTATAATTCGCATAATACAGAGCGCTTAGATGTAGAAGGCATGAAGAAGCTGTTGCTTAAGCTTGAGTTTGTTCGTGCCTTAACGCAAGGTCAATATATTGATCCTGAGGCATAACATGAAAATTTTAGTTACAGGCGCAAATGGTTTTGTTGCCAAAAATTTAATCCAATTTTTAGCCGAAAAGCCTGAAGTTGAAGTATTGAAACTGTATCGAGATTCAACTGCTCAGCAATTAGAGCATATGGTTCTAGATGCAGATTGGATCGTACATTTAGCAGGTGTGAATCGCCCGCAGCATGATTCAGAGTTCATTGAAGGCAATGTTTCACTTACAGAGTCAATTTGCGAAATTTTGCGTCAACATCAAAAACAGACACCTATCATCTTGTCGTCTTCTATTCAGGCTGAAAGAGACAATGTTTACGGCAAAAGTAAACTAGGCGGTGAGCAAGCGCTTCGTAAATTAAATCAGCAAAATGGCAATCCAATTTATATTTCTCGTATGGTTAATATTTTTGGTAAATGGTCAAAACCAAATTATAACTCAGCTGTTGCAACCTTTTGCTATAACATAGCCAATGATCTGCCAATACAAATTAATGATGAAAATGCTGTAATTCGTTTGGTGTATATAGATGATGTTGTAGAAACAATTTGGGACATTTTAAATCATAAATATCCAGCAAATGAATGCTTTGAAATTCAGCCTGAATATAGCATTACAGTTGGCAAGCTTGCTGATACTATTCGTGGTTTTAAAGCATCAAGAGAAACATTGATTACAGATCAAGTTGGGGTTGGTCTGACTCGAGCATTGTATTCAACGTATTTAAGTTTCTTAAAACCAGCACAATTTGATTATACCGTACCTAAATATGGTGATGAGCGCGGCGTTTTTGTGGAAATGCTGAAGACACCAGATGCAGGTCAATTTTCATATTTCACAGCGCATCCAGGAATTACACGCGGCGGGCATTATCATCATACTAAAACTGAGAAATTCTTAGTAATTAAAGGTAAGGCATTATTTAAATTCAAGCATATTTCAACTGGTGAGTACTACGAGTTAGAAACCACGGGTGAAGAACCTCGTATTGTGGAAACAGTACCGGGCTGGACGCATGATATTACCAATATCGGTGAAGACGAAATGGTCGTCATGCTTTGGGCAAATGAAATATTTGACCGTGCTAAACCAGATACTTTTGCAATGCCGCTTTCAAATTAAAGAGTTATTTTTGTGAAAAAATTAAAATTAATGACGGTTGTTGGAACACGTCCTGAAATTATTCGTTTGTCACGTGTCATGGCAGTGTGTGATCAATATTTTGACCATATCATTGTGCACACTGGGCAGAATTATGATTATGAATTAAATGAAATTTTCTTTACTGATCTTGGTATACGCAAACCTGACTATTTTTTGAATGCAGCAGGTTTAACAGGTGCAGAAACCATTGGCAATGTGATTATTGCTGTAGATAAAGTATTGGAAGAGGTGCAGCCTGAAGCATTGCTAGTTTTAGGTGATACCAATAGCTGTACGGCTGTTATTCCAGCAAAACGTCGTAAGATTCCGACATTCCATATGGAAGCAGGAAACCGCTGCTTTGATATGCGTGTTCCAGAAGAAATTAATAGACGTATTGTCGACCATACCGCTGATATCAATTTGACCTATAGTACGATTGCGCGTGATTATCTGCTTGCCGAAGGTTTACCCGCTGATCTGGTGATTAAAACAGGCAGTCCGATGTTTGAGGTTTTAAACTTCTATAAACATAAAATTGAGTCGTCAAATGTACTTGAGCAGCTTAATTTAACAGAGCATCAGTATTTTGTTGTCAGTGCTCATCGTGAAGAAAACATCAACTCTGATCAAAACTTTTTAGATTTGGTGGATATGCTGAATGCGGTAGCAGAACAATATAATTATCCAGTCATTGTTTCTACACATCCGCGAACTCGCAAACGAATCGAGCAAATGGGTGTTTCATTTCATCCATTAGTACAGCTATTAAAGCCGATGGGTTTCAGCGATTATAATAAATTACAGCTGTCTGCAAGGGCGACGTTGTCGGATAGCGGCACGATTAATGAAGAGTCCTCAATTTTAAACTTCCCCGCCTTGAATTTGCGTCAAGCGCATGAGCGCCCAGAAGGTATGGAAGAAGCAGCTGTGATGATGGTGGGTTTAACTGCTGAGCGTGTATTACAAGGTTTGGCAATTATTAACAGTCAGCCGCGTGATGAACAGCGCTTATTGCGTTTGGTTGCTGATTACAGCATGCCGAATGTAAGTGAGAAAGTGGCTCGTATTGTTCTGAGTTATACAGATTATGTTAATCGTGTGATTTGGAAAAAATACTAAGTGAAGCAGGTTGGCATGAAAAAAATTTTTTTGATATCGGAATATATTCTTCCTACCCAAAATACAACAGGGTATTTATTCCATAAGTTGCATAAAAATTTAAAACAGCAGTATGGAGACAATCTGCAAATCCTTGTAAAGGAAGATCCTATACATAAGATTGAAGATGCTATTTTAGTTGCTGATGTCAACCTGAATAAAAAAAAGCTCATCCAGAGGTTGTTTTTTGAGTTGGTGATTTCATTTAAATTTCTCATCAAAATCTTACAGCATATTGGAAAGGGAGAGGTTGTTTTTACGGGGACGACTCCTATTTTTTTATTGCCGGTCATTTATATTGCTAAAAAGATAAAAAAATTTAAATGGATCTTGCTTGTACATGATGTTTTTCCTGAAAATCTTATAGCGGCTAAGGTTCTAAAGCAGAATAATATTTTTTACAAAATCTTAAAGTTCTTCTTTGATAAGTTTTATGCTGAAGCTGATAAACGTATTGTTATCGGTAAGGATATGAAAGATTTGATAGATGTTAAAGTTTCTATTTCAGATTCGATTATTATTCAAAATTGGATCGACCATCATGACATCGAAGTTCAAGAAAAAAATAAAAATAAGATTTTAGAAACTTTGGGATGGCAAAGTGAGGCACCTATTTTTTATTTTTTTGGTAATATTGGGCGTGTCCAAGGAATAAAAAACATCATTGATGCTTTAGAGTTGATACCAGCTGGTCAAAGGCCTAAAGTGTTATTTATTGGTGGTGGGGCATATGAAGATGAGCTTAAAAATCAAATAGCCCAACTCAATGATCAAAATATTCAATATATTGGCAGCTTAGATCCATCAAAAAAATCAGATGGGTTAAATGCAGGAGATATTGCAATTGTGACTCTTTCTGAAGGTATGTATGGTTTAGGTGTTCCTAGTAAAGCTTATTACTCTATGGCGGCTGATAAACCTCTTTTAGCAATTATGGGGATAGAGTCAGAAGTATCATCAATGATTCAACAGTATAATTTAGGTTGGAATGTTCCTGCAGGTGAACCTCAAATTTTGGCTAAACTATTTTCAAATATTCATCAAAATTTTAATACACAAAAATTATCTTCTTCGCGTAAAGTTTTAATTGAAAATTATTCAGAACAAATTGCGATGAAGAAAATTTTTAATCTCATAGAAGAAGTGCAATTAAGTAAATAGGAATTGGGTTCTATTATGAAACGTCTTGTAGATATTGTTATTGCAACTACAGCGCTGATCTTGCTTTTACCAATTTTTATTTGGGTTACTTATAAAGTAAAAAAAAATTTGGGCTCACCAGTACTTTTTCTGCAAGAGCGTCCTGGTAAAAATGGTAAACTTTTTAAAATGATTAAGTTTCGTTCTATGAAAGATGCATTTGATAAAGAAGGAAATCCTTTGCCAGATGATCAACGAATTACACCATTCGGACATAAATTACGCGCAACAACATTAGATGAAATGCCACAACTATTCAATGTGCTAAAAGGTGACATGAGTATTGTTGGACCTCGTCCACAAATGAAAGATTTTCTGGAACACTATACACCTAAGCAAATGCGACGACATGAAGTAAAGCCAGGTATGACAGGACTTGCTCAAGTCAGTGGACGCAATAATCTTTCATGGGAAGAAAAATTTGAATTAGATGCAAAATATGTAGATACACACTCTATTTGGCTTGATTTCAAAATTATGTTTAAAACGGTTGAAGTCATGTTAAAGAAAGAAGGTATTAATGCTCCTGACCAAGAGGTTGGAGCTGTCCGTTTTTCAAGTCAAAATGATTCCGAGTCTGAATCAATTCGTAAATAATTTATTTTTATCACAATGAGTCATATGATCAAAAAAGCCATTCTCCCAGTCGCAGGCCTTGGTACACGTTTTTTACCTGCGAGTAAATCCATTCCCAAAGAAATGGTCACAGTGGTTGACCGCCCTGCGATTGAATATGTGGTCAAAGAAGCGGTTGCTGCTGGCATTGAACAGATTATTCTTGTTACCCATTCCTCAAAAGCATCCATTGAAAACTATTTTGATCGTAACTTTGAGCTGGAAACCACTCTAGAACATAAAAAGAAATTTGATTTGCTCAAAGAAATCACTGAAATTTTACCGCCACATGTGAGTGTGATTAGCGTACGTCAACCACAGCCACTTGGTTTAGGTCATGCTGTACTGTGTGCTAAAGCTGTAGTAGGTGATGATGATTTTGCTGTGCTATTACCAGATGTTCTAGTAAAAGATTCATCAGAAACCAATGATTTGAGTTTAATGATTCAACGTTTTGAGCAGGTTCAAGCAGCACAAATTATGGTTGAAGCTGTACCAGATCACATGGTAGATCAATACGGCATTGTGGATGTAGCTTCTATACCTGCCGAAGGGCATAGCATTAAAATGCAAGGTATCGTGGAAAAACCTGCTGTCGACGCTGCGCCATCAAATTTATCGGTAGTGGGTCGCTATATTTTACCTGCCAAAATTATGCAATTACTTGAGAACACGCCGAAAGGGGCAGGTAATGAGATTCAGCTGACTGATGCAATTGCAGCTTTGCAAGCAACCGATACGGTGGAAGCCTATCGTATGAAAGGTCAAACTTTTGATTGCGGCAGTAAATTGGGCTATCTCAAAGCAGTTTTACATTATGGCGTAGACCATCCAAAATTAGGTGAAGAATTTAAAGCACTGATTAAAGAACTAAAACTATAAAAAGAGATTGATATGAAGGTTGCAGTATTTGGACAAACACTCTTTTCAGGTGTATTTGCTGCTTTGCTAGCAGAATGCGGTCATCACGTTTTTTGGTATGAACCACTGAAAACGTATGAAAGCGAACAAATCTATATCCAAGATGAAGCTTTAAAAAATCTACTCAACAAACAACCAAGTAGTTTTTTAAAATACTGCGATTTTAATGATATTCCATTAGATGCAGATGCCTATTTCTTCAGTTTTAACCCAGCTGAAGAAACTCAAGCGATTGAGATATTAAAACAATTAAAGTCTCGTCCCATTATTCACCCTAAACTGATGATCAATGCTTCTACTTTAGGACTGCATAGGACAGAAAAATTTGTAAAAATTTTGCATGAAGATGAGTGGGTCTACTTACCCGACATGATTCAGGAAGGAAACGCTTTACAAAGCTTTGCCCAAGCCAAACAGCTGATTGTTGGGTCTGCATCAGATGCTGTTCAAATTAAAATTAAGGAACTCTTACGCCCTTTATTTCCACGTCAGCAGCAATATTTATTTATGCCTATTTTAGATGCTGAATTTACCAAGTTGAGTATCTCCGGCATGTTGGCGACACGGATTAGCTATATCAATGACTTGGCAGTGGTTGCTGAGAAATTAGGCATTGATATTGAATCAGTTCGTCAGGGGATGGCTGCAGATAACCGTATTGGAGGATCTTATCTCTATCCGGGGGCAGGCTTTGGTGGAGAAAATTTTTCACATGATATTCAGACCTTAACGCATACGGTGTCAGGTGTGGGTGCAAATAGCCAACTTCTTGCACAAGTTTGGGAAATTAATGAGCAGCAAAAAGAAGTTTTATTCCGTAAATTATGGAATTATTATCATGGTGATTTAAAAGGGAAAACTGTTGCGATATGGGGCGCTGCATTTAAAGAGAAAACGTCCAGTACCCGACAATCTCCTATACATGCCATGTTGGCAGCACTATGGGCTCAAGGTGTAAAAGTTAAATTACACGACCCTCAAGCCCTGAATGAAATTAAAAAAATATATGGTGAGCGACCTGATCTTATATATTGCACAGAGCAATATGAGGCAGTGCAAGATGCGCATGCTTTGTGCTTACTGACGGCATGGAAACAATATTGGAGTCCTAGTTATACCGAATTGCTTAAAACCATGCAGCACCCACTTATTTTGGATGGGCGCAATATTTATGATCCAGCGTATGTGAGGTCTCAAGGTTTTGCATATATGGGGGTAGGACGCTAATGGCTATTAAAAATCAACCCTATACGGTCGAACATGTAGATTCAGTTGTAGGCGGACTTCATGGTTTAAAAGCTGAATTTGAAAATAAGCATTTAACAGAACTCTTTGCTGAAGACCCTCAGCGATTCGAAAAATTCTCTGTGACTTTAGAGCCGGTGGTTTTTGATTTTAGTAAACATAGAGTCAATCAGCCCGTTGTCAAAAATCTAGTCCAGTGGGCACAAACACAAGATTTAACGTCGTGGATAAAGCGTTTACTTTCTACTGAAGAAATTAACTATACCGAACAGCGTGCAGCCATGCATTGGGCGCTACGGTTACCTAAAGATGATCAGTCTCATCCTGAATTAGCAAAACAAGTGCATACACAACTTGAGCGTATGTATGCTTTGGTAGAAAAAATTCATGCGGGTCAGTGCCGCGGCGCAACGGGTGAAGTCATTCAAAATGTGGTGAATATTGGTGTCGGAGGGTCAGATTTAGGACCACTGATGGTGAGTCATGCCTTATCTGATTTCAAAAAATCCACATATAAGCCACTTGATGTACATTTTGTTTCGACTATTGATGGTAGTCAGCTTTCAGATTTATTGCATCAACTTCGCCCCGAAACCACGCTGTTTATTATTTCTTCAAAATCGTTCGGGACCATTGATACCTTATCTAATGCGCAAACAGTTCGTTTATGGCTTGAAAAAGCACTTGGACAAGAATCACAAATTTTAAAGCATCATTTTATTGGCGTATCCACCAAAGCAGATAAAATGACAGAATGGGGTATTGCAGCCGAAAACCAATTTTTGCTCTGGGATTGGGTAGGCGGTCGCTATTCACTTTGGTCATGTATTGGTTTACCGATTGCACTGACAATTGGAGTTGATGGCTTTAAACAACTGTTAGCTGGCGCATATGCGGTAGACCAGCATTTTCAGACGGCACCTTTCGAACAAAATATTCCTGTATTAATGGGCTTATTGGGTGCGTGGAATAATAATTTCCTTGATATTCATACTCATGCAGTACTGCCCTATGATGGACGTTTGAAATATTTCGCCTCTTATTTGCAGCAGTTGGAAATGGAGTCGAATGGTAAATCGATTCAGCGTGATGGTCAAAAAGTGGATTGGGATACTTGCCCGATTATATGGGGGGAAGTGGGACCAAATGCGCAGCATGCTTTTTATCAATTACTGCATCAAGGCAGTCAAGCAGTGAGTTGTGATTTCATTGCGCCAGTGCAGCGCTATCAGGCCCAACAATTTACCTATGTCGATAATGCAGAGGCGCTGGTGGAACAGCATCATTTGGCCTTATCCAATTGTTTGGCTCAATCGCGCTTACTGGCATTTGGTAATCAAGCTTTAAATCAACAAGAAGTACAAGATTTGCCGGAATATAAACAATATGAAGGTAATCAACCAAGTTCAACCATTTTATTGCAAGAGCTAAATCCATATAGTTTGGGCATGTTGATTGCAATGTATGAACATAAAGTTTTTGTACAGTCGGTGCTTTGGAACATTAACCCGTTTGATCAATGGGGTGTAGAAAAAGGTAAAGAAATTGCCAATCAGCTACTTCCAATATTAAATGGTGATCGAAAGGATATTTCGGATTTAGATGGCTCAACGCAAGGCTTACTACAAATATTATTAGGAAAAACCAATGGCTAAAATTTTAGTAACAGGTGGTGCAGGTTATATTGGTTCACATACTTGTATTCAACTTTTGAGCGCAGGGCATGACGTTGTTGTACTGGATAATTTGTCCAACAGTTCTGTCGAATCTTTAGCACGTGTTCAAGCGTTGGCAGCTAAAAAATTAGATTTTGTTGAAGGTAATATTCTCGATCAGCAAATTTTAGATCAAATTTTTCAGCATCATTCTATTGATGCAGTGATTCACTTTGCAGGCTTAAAAGCTGTGGGTGAAGGCCAAAAAGAGCCACTAAAATATTTTGAAAATAATATCTCGGGTTCTATTAGCTTAGTTAAAGCGATGGAGCGTGCTCAAGTTTTTAAGTTGGTCTTTAGTTCATCGGCAACAGTTTATGATGAAGCCAATATTTCACCCTTGAAAGAAACCATGCCTACAGGTATGCCAAGTAATAACTATGGATATACCAAACTGATTGTCGAGCAATTACTTGAGAAATTGGCATTAGCAGATGAGCGTTGGTCAATCGCATTGCTGCGTTATTTTAACCCGGTAGGCGCACATCAAAGTGGTCAAATTGGTGAAGATCCACAAGGGATACCCAATAATTTGATGCCTTATGTCACACAGGTGGCAGTCGGCCGTCGTGATAAGTTGTCAATTTTTGGCAATGATTATGACACGGTAGATGGTACAGGTGTGCGTGATTATATTCATGTGGTCGATTTGGCGAATGCACATTTATGCGCTTTGAATCATCGTTTAAAAACGCAAGGATGCCGCGCTTGGAATATTGGTACAGGCAATGGGATTTCAGTAAAACAGATTCGAGATACTTTTGAAAAAGTGAATGGAGTTGAGATACCTTTTGAATACGTACCTCGTCGAGAAGGTGATGTTGCAACCTCATTTGCTGACAATGCCCGTGCTGTCGCAGAGTTAGATTGGCAGCCTCAATATGGTTTAGAAAATATGTTGAAGGATAGCTGGAACTGGCAAAAGCAAAATCCGAATGGATACAACTAATATTAAAATTTAGTATGTAAATTCATTAAAGACAGTATGGCGAATTTTGTATTTGCCATACTTCTAACTATTTTACTTAAATATTGAGTCGTGTATTGATTGTGCAAAAATAATAATAGATCTTATCTTTTATTTGAAAAAAATCGTTATCATATGTGAAAGATAAATTGATTGAAATAATATATGAAATATCAAACCCTTAGATTTCTATCACTTGCAATTTTTTCTTCTTTAGCTCTGCCGGTTTACGCTCAAGGGATCATTTTGAATAATAATGATCTACGTACAGATCTAAATTGGCTAAACCAACAAGGTGTGATCCAAATTAGCACTTCGACTTGGCCATTGAGTGGTGAAGAAATTCAGCGTGCATTATCTACTGCCAAAATTGAAAATAATGCTCAGCAGAAAGTTATCAATTCGGTTATGGCAAATTTAGAAGCAGAAAATACCTCTACTAAGTTGGCTTTATTTGCTGAAACAGATCCACAAAATATCCCGCAAAAATTTGCAGATGAGCAAAAATCGCAATATCAAGCGGCGCTTGAATTGAATGCAGGTGGAAAGCAGTGGGATGCAAGACTGCGAGTCAATGCTGAAAAAGATCCAATCATTGATCATGGGCAAGATGTAAATGTAGAAGGTTCGTATATTGCGGGTAAATTATGGAATCAATGGTTGATTGCTGGTCAAATCCCTACCTATTGGGGTCCTGGACATGAGGGTAGCTTAATCCGTGGTGATGCAAGCCGTCCAGTGTATGGATTCACCATGCAGCGTGCTGAACAACAAGCATTTGAAACAAAGTGGCTGGCATGGATTGGTCCTTGGCAATATCAAGCCTTTGCAGGTCAATTAGATGATTACCATGCAATTCCAGATGCCAAATTATTAGGATTTCGTTTAACGGCCCAGCCATTGCCGTACTTGGAGCTTGGTGCTTCTCGAATTCTTCAATGGGGAGGTGAAGGGCGCTCAGAAAGTTTTGACTCATTATGGAATGCGATTAAAGGTAATGACAACTTTGATGATGGTGCTCTAGATAAGTCTAATCAAATCGCAGGTTTTGATGCACGCCTTAATTTAAACCGCTGGAGTGGTGTGCCGATTAGCCTTTATGGGCAATATGTCGGTGAAGATGAAGCTGGGCTTCTTCCTTCAAAAAAAATGTATTTAGCAGGTATCGATTATTCTTCACAATTGAATAATTTACCTTTGCAGGTGTATGCAGAATGGGCTGATACTCGAACCAATGGCAACGTACAAGGTATTTCCTATAATCACTATATTTATCAAGATGGTTATTACCAACACGGCTTCCCTTTGGGGCATGCCATGGGCGGGGATGGTCAAATGCTAAGTCTGGGTGGAGACATTCGCTTTGATGTTATGAATCGCTTAAATGGGCGAGTAATGGTGGCAAAAGTTAATCAATCAAACTCGATAAATAATCAGGCATTTACTCAAAAAGATGAAATTAAAGCTTTAGATCTTACTTGGACACATTACTTAAAACCAAATGCGCCATTGACACTGAATGGATGGGTGAGTGATTCTGATGTCTATGGTCAAGATGCGGGAGTGTCTATCGGAGTCGAAATTCCATTGGATCGCTCACTATTTTAATCAGTCGTCAGCTTAGATAGAATTTCTTTCTAGTTGAGCTAAAAAACAAGCCATTCAACTTATTAAATAAGTTGAATGGTTTTTTAATATTAAAAAAATAATTAAGCTTGAATCAGCTGTGTTAATTCATCCACATAGTCTTGCATTGGTTTTGGATTTTGATCTTTTCGACTCTCAATATTTAAGCGCAATAATGGCTCTGTATTCGATGCTCGAACATTAAAGCGCCAAGCACCAAAATCTAAACTTACGCCATCTGTGTGGTCAATACTTGGATTTTGATTTGAGAAGTGATCAAAAATCTTTTGAATGGTGGCTTGAGTGTCTGCAACTTTAAAATTGATCTCTCCTGAGCAAGGGAACTTTTCAATCATGCCTTCAACCAGTGAGGACAGGGTTTGTTGGGTTTCTGAGAGCACGGAAATTGCCAATAACCATGGAATCATACCGCTATCACAGTAAGCAAAATCACGGAAATAATGATGTGCACTCATCTCGCCTCCATACACGGCATTATGCTCACGCATTTTTTCTTTGATGTATGAATGTCCTGATTTTGATTGAATGGCTTCACCTTGGTACTGTTCAATGACATCAAAGGTGTTCCAAACCAGACGCGGGTCATGCACAATTTTCTCACCAGATTGTTTCAGTAAGAAAGCTTGCGCCAATAGACCGACGATGTAATAACCTTCAATAAATTGGCCTTTTTCATCAAACAGGAAGCAGCGGTCAAAGTCGCCATCCCAAGCAATACCCATATCCGCAGCATGTTCAAGAACAGCGTTTTGAGTACTGTCACGATTTTCAACTAAAATCGGGTTGGGAATACCATTGGGAAAAGTGCCATCGGCATCATTGTGAATTTTGACAAATTCAACAGGAATATTGAGCTGTTTAAATTTTACTTCAATGGCATCAACCACATGACCAGCCGCGCCATTGCCCGCATTCATAACCAATTTAAGTGGACGAATTTTGGCAGGATCAATATATGACATTAAATGATCGATATATTCAGGCAGAATATGGTATTTTTCAGTTTTGCCTTTGGCTGTAACTTCATTAAAGTTGCCTGATTCAGCCAATAAGCGAATTTCTTTTAAACCTGAATCCGCTCCAATCGGACGTGCATTTTCGCGAACCAATTTCATGCCGTTATAGTCCATCGGGTTGTGACTTGCCGTGATTTCGATCCCACCTTGAACATCTAGATGAAAGGCACCGAAATAAACTTCTTCAGTACCTGTCATACCTAAATCAAGCACATTGACGCCAGCATCATTTAAGCCTTTGATAGTGGCTTGTTTAAGCGCTTCACTGGTCAAACGAACATCACAACCCACCACGATGGTCTTCGGTTGGTAAATTTCTCCGTAGGCGCGACCAATTTTATAAGCAATTTCTTCATTGAGTTCTGTATCGAGTTTGCCGCGGATATCATAGGCTTTAAAACAAGTAAGTTGTGACATATGCAATTCTCTATTTAGATAAAGAATAAAGGCTGGATACCCAGCCTTTATTTAAATAATTATTCTACAGTGACCGATTTAGCGAGGTTTCGAGG
>JADHEE010000497.1_pt1 | contig 15145 bp, 15 predicted proteins | sample 8952401 | NCBI WGS metagenome assembly JADHEE01 (sample SAMN16124438, study PRJNA663242) | bioreactor sludge metagenome | isolation source: sludge (ammonium) | place: India:Bengaluru | collected 2019-02-28
AGGTCATTATTACTTATTACGAATGCGAGTTAATTAAACTAAAAAAGGACATGTGATGAGTCAGCTTAATAATAAAGAAGATAAAGGCCGTGATTTAGTCAAGGATGCACTGGAAATTTTACCTGAAAATATCCGGGAGAGCATTTACCGCCGCATTAATGATGTCATCAGCTATGAGCCGGTTATTGGTATCATGGGCAAAACCGGTGCCGGTAAATCCAGCTTATGCAATGCCATTTTCAAGGGGGATGTCTGTGCGGTCAGCGATGTGGAAGCCTGTACCCGCGAAATGCAGGAAATTCGCATCCAATTTGGCACGCGTTCCGTCCGGCTGATTGATATTCCGGGTGTGGGTGAAAGTGCTGAGCGTGACAGTGAATATGAGCAACTCTATCGTGACCTGCTGCCGCAACTGGATCTGGTGCTCTGGGTGATCAAAGGTGATGACCGTGCCTTTTCTGCGGATGAGCATTTCTACAAAAATGTGCTGCTTCCCGCAGGCGGGGAAGCCAAAACGCTGTTTGTGCTCAATCAGGTCGATAAAATTGAGCCATTCCGTGAGTGGAATGTGACCCATGCCCGGCCTTCTCCGGCCCAGATGCAAAATATCCTCGATAAAGAAGCCTATATCACCCAGCGGTTTGGTTTTACGGACCATCCGGTGATCGCCGTTGCGGCCAGTGAGGGGTATAACGTCACGCATCTGGTTGAAGCGATGGTTCGTGCGCTCCCAAAGCACGCGCAAAGTGGCGTGGCCGCACAGCTCAAAGACGAGCACAAAACCGCTACCGTGACTGAAGTGGCGACAGAAGGGTTTGCTGACACTGTTGATAAGGTGATTGATGAACTCATTGAAGCCACACTGCCAAAACCGGTGGCGATTGTTGCCAAAGCGGCCAAAAAAGCCGTAGTCAGCGGAATAAAAAAAGCATGGAGCTGGTTGTTCGGGTAGCAGAAAGCGGGAGCGTCATGCTCCCGTTTCTCATTAAACGTCACCACGTTACAGTTTAACCAGACCGCTTTTCAGCGCCAGCCGCACGCACTTGTTGGCCTCCTGCAGGATGACTTCCTGCGGATACATGTTCATCGCACGATAGCCATCCGACTTCGCCATGCGACCTTCCATTCCGGCGTTATCCAGCACCGCCTTCCAGGCATCACGAATTTTCTTTGAATCCTTCTCCCCGACACCACCGGACAGGGTGCCAAACAGCTCCTTGTTATTATTGCCAATATTTTTATATTCCTTTGCACTGGGGTCCAGCAGCATTGCCATCTGGGTTGACTGACGGGTGGCTTCATAGCAGCGCCCTGCAGTTTCCAGTGATATTTGTGCCGCCGATGCGGTTGTTGCCGCCATCAGCATAACGGCAGTGATGATGATTTTTTTCATGGTGTTTTCCTTGAGTCACAGTGAATGCAGAAGAAAGCCGGAATGAGCATATCCGGGAGGGTAGACAGGGTATGACCAGGGTGAAAAAGAATGTTTAACGGCGAATGAAGGCGTTACGGAGTTCCGGTGCCAGACGCCACTGACCGGGTGATACCGGCTCCATGATGCAGGCCATACGGGCAAGGTCACGACGGGCGGTGCGGGCAGAAATGCCAAACCGGTGCGTGAGCCGGGAGACAGAGAGCGTTTTCCCCTGACACAACATAATCACGCAGTGGCAGAGGCGTTCAGCGAGTTTTTCAGCACGGGCCATCAGCCCTCCCACACGCGCCATGTGTTACCGCGTTGCAGCTGTTTTAACTGGCGATGCAGAACAACCCCGTTGTCCGGTCTTCCGGTCAGACAGGTCGCGGTGAAACGATGGCAGTTACCGGTGATGAGGTGATAGTGATGCCGTGAGCCCAGTGCCCGGGAGGCGCGACCGGCAGCAGCGATATTCCCCACAGGCATGTTTCCTTCGCAGTCGGTATACACCGACATGGCAGGATTGAGGCCATCCAGCCTCGCCATAAATCCTTTACGGTCACTGCATAACACTTCACCGTCACCGGAAAGGTGCACAATCCGGTTGTTACCGATGTAGATACCACTGTGCGTGGCATAGCCGCCCGCCAGCTCACACCAGACGATGCCCCCTGTTGCCGGTTCGTCTACCGTGTCACGAATAACATTATCGGCAAAGCTTTCAGCAAGGCTGAACAGGGGCTGGAACATCACAAGACGGGAAATCAGCGTAAGTAGCATAAAGACTCCTTCAGCAGTCAGGGGAAACGGTGAGGGTGAAAACTTCCATCGCGCAGTACGCCACAAAATTGTCCTGCCAGCGCGTCCAGAACTCAGTGAGTTCACCGTTCAGGGGTAACTCCCCGACAAGACAGTGCCAGGCATAGCGCTGCGACCAGCTGATATCGAATTCCTTTGCCAGCTCAGGCCAGATATTGCCCTGCCAGCTAAAGTCAGTGAGGTAATCCAGCTGCCATACTTCATGTTGCTCACTGCGGATGAGGCGAATTTCAACCGGGTGCCAGCCACCATCTTCAGGGTTGTACGCCGGGTCACGAAAGTTAAGCACGACACTCTGGCAGGTGTCAGGCAGAGCCGTGAGGTGTGCGGTTATCAGCGCGATAAACTCGTGGCTCAAAGGAAGGTCGAGCGTGGGCTGATGCAGGGTTAGTGAACTGTGGGTCACAGATAATCTCCTTTATAGCGGGATAAATTCAGGGTGTGTTGGTGCCGTCATCACCGGGGGGGACGACATAAACGAATCAGAGCAAGGGGGATAAAGGGGGTCAGGCAGAAGGGGATACTGTCAGCAGTTTTTCCAGGCGCTTTTCCCAGTCCGGGTAACAGCGATGACTGAAGGCTCCGGCTGAACCCTCTTCGGTGAGACAGATATCGGCACAGCGAAGAATGGCAGCGAGGAAACCGGCATTATTGCGGCTGGCACTGGTAAACAGCGGTCGCAGCACTGTGGAGGTGAAATCACCGGCTGCATGGGTTTTCAGTACCGCGGAGATGGCACTGAGGGCAACCCATTCACGGGAAAACAGGCCACCGCTGTCGTTAGCGGTAATGCGCAGTCCCCGTTCCCCGTCCAGATTTTCAGTCATCTCCCAGTGCAGCAGACCGGTTGAGTGAGGATTAATTTTCTCGGCCTCGCCGGTGAGAATGCAGAGGTCGTTTTCAGTTTCAGTGGTGGTTGGGACTGGTTTTGTCTTTTTCATCGGTTAATATCCTGAAGGTTCAGCTATAGCGATAAGTTCAGCGGCTCCGGTAAAGGTTGCTGAAGCCGGGAACAGCAGATAAAAGCCCTGTCCTGAATCGCTGAGAATGGTCAGGGCGAGAAACAGTGCATCATTCAGACGGATGACGTATTCGGCATTACAGGTCAGGTGGTTAAGGTAAATGGACAGCTCTTGTGAAAGGCATTTCTCTTCACCGGGGAGCAGATACAGAAGTTGGGTCCGGGTTTCCTCCCACAGGTCAGCTGCCGCCGTGAGACTGCCGTCAGTGCATTCGGTGAGCTCGTTAAGCAGCTGCAGTTGCTGTGAGGGTGATACGGGCAGGCAGAACGCATCTGCCGGAGAGTTTATAAGGTGCATGGTGGTGTCCTTAATAATAATGGGCACCAGAATAATATATATCTGACAATGCTTTTATTTCGGGGAGAAGGAATGGATGAGTGAGAATATAACGGTTAAAAATGTTCTTGAATGGATGAGTTGTGACAGAGATATACAGCGCTTTGAAGGAGTGACACTGAAGAATCTATGGAAAGTATTACATGCTCAGGAAAGCTTATCCTCATTAAAAATAGTCAAAAAACGGGATTCAGTGCTTAGGGTATTTACTGACGAAAAATGTTTGCGTACTGTCATGGGATTCATGAACTCATTCGATGTTGACTCCAAAGTGTCAGAAAAACATTATGGGAGCAATTATAACAGAAGCCTTCTGGGAAGTTACTCAAGACTTTATGACTCAAGCAGTGCTCCGGTTGATGCATCATATGGGCGATATATTACTGATATGATAGAAATGGTCGATGATATTATCAGCCAGTTTGGCGAGCATTTACCACCCGATATCACTGATTTTGGCTGTTATTTACATATAGATTCATTGTCTTTTTTTAATGAAGCATGCATGGATAACAAACAGTACTTTGCATTGCTTCGTTCGGAATCTTTTAATTCAGTAAGTCTCCTGAATGATGATTTGTTGACGCAATTATCAAATCACTTTGAAAATAGCATTGAAAAGTTGATGGGTGAATTCTCTTCTGAAGAAAAGAGTTTGAAGGGCTTTTACTTTCTGAAATACCTTCTTCGCGAGAGCATTGATGATTCTTCCTATATTGCCATGAACTACACGGCGTCTGAGTATGATGAACCTGTCAGGTTTAGTGAGCGAAAAATTGCATTCGATATGGTCTTTGCATATGTTTTTTTAAAACTAATGCTCAAACAGATTTCAGATAACGAGGCAATGAATAACATTGATACCCGTAAGTATGAGCTTTCCAGTCCTCTTCAGTATCTGATTGAAGACGACTTTGATATTCCATTTTCGCGAGTCATTCGTTTGCAGAAAGAGTTAATGGTTAAAGTTATCATGTATTGCACTCTGCTTAATATGTCGGCAGGAAAAAAAGGTTCTTCAGGCATGACGGAGATCATTGAGGCAATGAGTGCCTACGCCGAATGGATTGATACTCACCCGTCAAGATTTGAAAGTAAAATCATTGACATGGTTGAAGCATACAAAGTCAAAAAATGGGAGAAGGTTGGCCTGATGGATATGCTGTATAAGCATTCAGATCTTTATGAAAAAAACGTCATCAACATGAAGAATAAGAGAGAGGTAAAACGCTTTTTCGACTTCAGGTATATGAAGTAACTGCTCGTGCCAGTCTGAACATTGCTGAGATGTAACGTCCATTTCAAAGCCCTGACAGGGGCCTTTACCAGGGTATGTTGAGCAGAAATGCATAGGCATATCCTTGCATTAATTTTACGAACTAAGATTTTTCCTTTTTTATCAAATGGATAGTTTTTCGCATTGTAACATACCCCTGTTAAGGCCTGACAGATTTGTCTACAGTTGTCCTCGTTGAACGGTTGCCGGGTAGAACAGCCCGGTGAGTACAGGACCATAAGAAGGAGACAAAATGTGAAGCAATCAAATTACACCGACGTGGCTGGTAGAATAAGTGACCCTGGCTGAACTCTGCCACATATACCTTGAAAGTTATTCCAGGGTGTATAAAAAATCCAGCCGCAGTGATAGCTCTAAGATCTCAAATTATATTGTGCCGCTATTAGGTGACACAGAGATTTCAGACATCACACGGCTACAGATTCAAAGCTATTTAAATGGTCTGACAAACCTTAAGAACTCAACCAAAAATAGACACTTAAATTTGGTTAAATCTATATGTTCTTTCGCGGTTGAGCATTGCTACATGGATAAATCTCCTGTGGCAGGAATGCTGGCTTATAAAGAGCCAGCATCCTTAAGAAGAGCTCTTGAGCCAGAGGAGTTTACCTCTTTAATCAGAGTTCTTAAAGAAGAAATATTAGCAGAGCCACGTGACACGCTAAGCCTTATTATGCTTCTGGCATTTACGGGGATGCGTCTCGGGGAAGCACGGGCCGGATTTATTGAGGATGTAAATTTTAACAATAATACTCTCTTTTTAAGAGACAGTAAATCTGGCGACTCCAGACTGGTACCACTTTGTAGTGAAGCGAGGGAGGTTATATTAATGCAGCAGGAAAAATATGGCTCTACAGGATTAATATTCCGTTCGAAGAGTGGAGGAATGGTAAGTGAGCCTCGCCGGTTAATGGAAAAACTCTGTGAAAAAGCTGGTATCCGTAAATGCCTTTTGCATGAGTTACGATATAGTGCAGGGAGTGCAATGCTGGCTGCCACCCGGGATATATATGCTACAAAGCGATTTCTCGGACATAAAACGATTAAAACGACTGAGCGATACTGTATGTATTTTGGCGCGCAACAGCATGAAGATGTGGAAAAGGCTATGGCCTTAATGCTTAAGTCTTAAATATAAACAATAACGGAGTGTAATTCCACTTAATTATGGAAGGACGCCCCACAACTTAAAAATTTAATTATAGAGATTTATCATGTCTGAAGTTACTAATAAAAAAGTGAAAGTTGTTTCTGATAACGCTGTTGATAAGCAAGAAGAGACGTCCGTTGATTTCCGTTGCCCTGAAGACGCCATTCCATACTTCAGTAAATTAAAACTGGATCCTGAATTAGCATTATCTGATAACCAGCCTGATGGCTATTACCTGGCTACAGACGGTTTGTATGGTGTAGACCGTGCGGGAGAACCCAGATTGATTATGTCTGGCTATATCATTCCTGTCGGTCTGGCGGCTGAAAAAGGGGAGGGTTCTGGATTATCTGTCGTGTTTTATTGCCAGAGTACCAATGGAATGGTCAGTCAGGAAATCGTTCCTGTAGCTGAAGTATTGTCCAAAAATGAATTAGTTTGCCGCCATTTTGCCGGGAAAGGCCTGATCCCTGTTATTAGCGTATCAGTGATGAATGCTTACTTTCGCAATGCCGCTGGTTTGCCTCTGAAACGTTATCGTCTGGTGAACAGGCATGGCTGGCAACCCGGGGGATTGTGCTTTATGCATGGCAGGCACGCCATCCAGTCCGGGCAATGCACGGAAATTCATGGGATGATCCCTGCGGCTTCGTACAATCCCTCTTCCGGAATTGATGCCCGGGGTAGCCTGGAGGACTGGAAAGAGAAGGTTCTGAAGCATGCAACCGGTGATATGCAAAAGCTGGCAGTGTGGATTGGATTGAGTTCATGCCTGCTTCCCCTGCTGAATGAAAAGGGGATCATCTATCATTTCTACGGGCAATCAAGTGTCGGAAAGACCGCTCTGCTGCAGCTGGCAGCGTCTGTAAATGGCAACGGTGGTGAGCCGGGGAGTGGTGAAAGTCTTATCGAGTCCTGGAACACTACGCCGAACGCGCTTGAGATGACCCTTGAACAACGCAATCACATCACTGCTCCGATCGATGAACTTGGTGTGTATAAGGGGCCCAAAATGGGCGATGCAATTTATGCGCTGGCGAATGGCAAAGGTAAGAATCGTATGTCCGGGGAGACGCTGAAAAATGTCGAGCCTGCTTCATGGTTGCTCAACATCATCAGTTCCGGTGAGATTTCGGTGCAGGAACGGCTCAGGGATGGAGGTGAAACGGTTCAAGGGGGTATGCTTCATCGCAGTATTGACCTGCTTGTTACTCCCGAACATGTACGGTCTTATGCTGATGAATCCAGTGAGGACTGCGGTCGCCGTATAGAAATAATTAAGGCCAACTCAGCACAATATTACGGGACCGCAGGGCGAGCATTTATCAAATACCTTGTCAATTTGACGAATGACGAATCTGAAACGCGTAATTATATAAAGGCAGTACATGAATATGTTGATGAAATGTTGGTATATCGCTGCAAAATGCGTGGCGATCAATTAAACACCGTCCAGAAACGGCTGTTAAAGCGCTTCGCAGTACCTGGTACTGCTGCAATTCTGGCACATGAGTCTGGAATACTGGAATGGGGTGACGACGAGATTTTTGCTACGCTGATAACCGCTTTTGATATCTGGATGGCGAATGTTCAGCCTGAAACTGACCCGAAGCTGGAAGCGCTGATGTGTCTGCAAACTACCCTGAGCAAGGAGCATCAGAAATTTGGCGACTTATCCCGAAACTTTCATTTGCCTCGTCATGCGCCAGTTTGTGGATTTTTATTACCGGAGCAACAGATGCTGGTTCTTCCAGAAGCAATTGACGGCTGGGTAAAACATCATGGTGTGAGTGCCAGGCAACTTGCCAAACTTCTTGATGCCCGTGGTTTTCTGATAAGAACGGAGAAAGACCGCCTGATTTCTCGCAAACTCGTTGGGAAAAAAACTTTCAATGGCTTAATTATTCAGGACAGTTTCCTCAGTGCCAAATTGAGCTAGCAAATGTTGGCAGCCTGTGTGGCTGCCATTTTCATTGCTGATGATTAATCGGATGACACGGAAAATCCAGGTGCATTGCCGATGTGCAGCTCAATCAACTGGCCCGTTGCTTTCAGCCGTTGCGGATGCAGGTGAGCATAGCGTTGTGATGACTGAATGCTGCGGTGTCCGAGCTGAGCCTGAACGTCATATAACGTGCCTCCCCGTGAAACGATTAATGCGGCAACCGAGTGGCGACAGGTGTGAATGCAGACCTCCTCATCATAAATCCCTGCCCGCCGGATAATGCGTCTGAAGGCCTTAGTGACATTGCAGACCGGTTTACCCGGGATTTTGCCGCCAAACATCCATATATTGCCGCCAAAGCGGGGCAGCTCATCAATCAGTTTTACCGCCCAGTCATTAAGATGGACCAGCCGCCCTGTGCCGTTCTTGGTTTCCGGCAGCCAGAGGGTTCCCTGCTGCATACTGTAATGCTCCCATTTTGCCAGTCTGAGCTCATCCCGGCGCAATCCGGTCAGTAACAGTAAACGAATATAAATACCGGCCACACGACTGTTGTCCTGACCAGCGGCATCGAATATGCGTCTGATTTCCGTTTCCGAGAAATACCGCTGACGGGCATTATTTTCACGCAACAGAGGGATGTTTGCTGCCGGGTTAACGGTCACCATCTCATGACGCAATGACCACCGGAGAAGGGCTTTCAGCAGGGCAATCACCCGGTTATTGGTGGCAGGCTGACAGGTTTCGCACAGTGATGACTGAAGGTGAGTGACGTGGCGGGGTGTGATTTCATTGAGCAGCAGATTTCCCATCACCGGGGCAATGTGGTCACGAAAGCGCTGTTCATCCTTGTTCCAGCTCTTTTTATGCAGCTTCGCCCACGGGAAATAATACTGGCTGAATGCTTCCTGAAGGGTGGGAATGGCCCGACATTTGTCACGTTCATGACGCGGGTCGGTACCGGTAGCAATCTGACGTTTCATCTCCGTGGCAATCTTTCTGGCGGTACTGACATCAATCTCCGGCCAGTGACCAATACTGATGGCTCTTTTGCGGCCCTGCCAGAGGTAGCGCAGGAGAAATTTCTTTGTGCCTTCCCCTTTACCAACCAGACACTTGAGCCCGCTGATTTCGCTGTCACTGTATTCAGCTTCACGGGAAGGGGCATCGGGTTCATTAGGGGGTAAGCCATCAATGAGGCGGTGAGTGAACTTAAAACGGCGTGGTGTGGACATGCAGAAGTCTCCTTATGCAGGGGTGATTAATGTGCTAATGCGGTCAGAAAGTGAGGCAGGGAGGGAAGAGTCCCGTGCCTCAGCGTGTAATGCGCGTTAGGGCAGAAAAGGCAGCATGGCTATGTTGTGGCAGTGACGGTTACTAAGGGGGAGGAAGGTTAGCGTCAGAATTCTCCGGTCTGTCTCTGGTCTTCCCCGCAGCTTGCCCGGTGAACTTACTGAAAACGGGAGGTGAAAAAGCGTTGTGTTATAACGGCTTGGCATGGTATCCCCCGTTTTTCCGTTGATATCGAGGAGGGTGAATTCATTTGATGAGAGGTATTTATGTGTAACTGATAAATAATCTGTCTGGTGAAGCTTGCATATAAAAATAATTCATATAAATAATATATAAATGAATAGTTATGTGAAACCGTTTGTTTCTCAATAAATACAATGGTTAATTTGGATTGGTTTTATTAATTGATATGGTATTAATAATTGACTTAATTACCAAAGGGATATTGGCTACGCTAAATTACCACATTTACCGGCAGCAAGAATAAGAATCATGGTTAGCCATGCATAATATCATTTGAGAAAATAAAATGAAAAATCTTCATTGTCTGTTTAATTTATTTTTATCATTTAACGCATGTTTGTTGGATTGAATTTATTACCATTATTTTATGAATAAATATACAGAGTGATATAAATGTTGGTTTGATGACGGGCGGTAAGCATCCATACTCACCCTGTGAAAATTGAACGGGAAAACGGGGAATCTGGGTAAAAGTGTTGCTACACAAGGGATGTGTGGATTTCTGTAGCGGGAAATCTACGGGGGGAATTGCGGGGCAGTGGCGGGGGGAAATTTCCCTGTTAATGCTGATCAGTTCTTACTGGTTGGCTCTTGCTCACACCGTGAACAGAGTTAGTCTGACAAAGCTTGTTCAACGTGACAATGATAGTATTTTCTGCACCTATAGGTGAATTCTCATGTGTTGAATAACTTCGGCTATGAGGTGTATGCGGAAGTTTACCTTGAAGGTAAACCTGTCCGCTTGCCTGAAGATCCCAAAAAGGGAATCATCTGCTTTGCCGGGATACACAAGATTCTTCCTTCAAGATTTAGAATCGTATTACCATTTCATGGTAAATTCCAGAAAGAGCCATACACAGAGGGTAGTGCAGTGTCGGATTGCAGGGATAATTACAAAAGGTTTCGCCTCGTCTGTACAGCGTCAACGCGGACTCTGATGAATAGCTTGGGCTTCATGATTTTACACCGACTATCTACATGGTAAACCAACCAAAAGACCAGTCTGTAATTGACTATGGTGCTCTTGATTGACCTGAAGCAGATGCACCTGATTACCCTAATAACGAAGGTTGAGCATGGAAAAAACAATTAAAAAATTCGGCAACGAGCTGAATTACTCTCTGATTGAAGATTTTAGAGATGTTGTGAATGAAGGGGAGTTTGCATATCATTATTTCATAAACAAGGACGGAAGAAATCAGTTTAGTCCAATGTGCTCTTGCATGGACTGGATTAGTGTATCTATAAGGTACATTAAACATTTCCCTGCCTTTTCTGATGATATTGATGTTAAGGCGATGCAGTTTTATTCTCTGGTTTCATCTATAGACATCGTTGTAGAAGCTGTGACGCAATTGCATCGTATTATAATGGATGAGGGCAAAAAATTACAAAAATGGCCTTTCAAAGACTCTTCTTATATTTTTACTGATAAGGTGGAGTATCTTTCCAATAAAGATGATGATGGTTATTTTGGCGAGATAAGGTCGATTTTTGGTGCTCACCCAACTAACTTGCGGAATGATAATGGGGAGGGATTGTTTGCAAGTTGGCCGCATCCTCATCCTTTCAACATGAATGATTTTACAGTTAGCATTTACAGTAATCGACCCGGTAGTGATGATGTTATATTTGGTATCAAAATTGATGAGGTGTTAAAGTATTTAAATGAGCGTTACTCCTACATTGCCAAGTTAAAAAATATACTCATTGGAATTCGAAAACACCACTACAAAAAACTCACTAAAGTAATTATCCCGGTCACTGAAAATATTTATGAGGAATTACGGGTTTTACATGATGAAGTTACGGCAAGACAGGATAATGATTATTACAGAATGGAGTTGCATGATATAACTCATTTGTTTACGGGGGTAGTGACTGAGGCTCATCTTATTGATGAGGTCAGCGCGTTCAGGGATAAGCTGTACCCCATAGTTGCTGAGATAAGAAAAAATCTACAAAGCATGAATCTGGTTGATTTGATCACTACAAAGGGGATAATGATTTCACGTCTTCCTGATGGGGCTTTGAATTATGAAATCCCGAAAATTTTCAGATGGTTACACTCTGGAAATGCTGACCCAATGGCGCAATATTACATTAATAACTTAAATAAATATTCGAATGGGAAATATTGTTTCAACATGGAGGATGATGCCAGTACGACTTTGTTGAAGCTCAGGATGATGATGTACAGCTCCCAAGTGAACAAAGATTAACATCCCTTCGTTAATAAATTTGCTTAGCCCACCATGTGGTGGACTGTAACTGTTATCGAGATTTGGAAGTTGAGCACCCGAATGAGGGCGAGTAATGAGTGATTACGACGATTACGCTGAGTGGCAAAGGCAACAGGCCAATGTAAACGCGGGGCGTTCTGCTGGAAATGGTGGAACCTTTCAGGAAGCATTGAAACGTCCTCGTTACGGGGAACCGGGCCGTGTGACCTCGAAGGAGCTACAGAATCAGATTGAAAACCCCTCGCAAATGCCAGAGGAGAACTGTGAGCTGCCGCCCACAATCTACACTGATCAGAACGGAAAAAAGTTCAGGTTTATTTTGGGGCAAAGGGTTTACTTTGAAGAGTGATTTAAAGAATGGGGCGATTCTCACATTAATTACTGGAGGCTTAACAGTGGTGGGGAGTAAGTTGGTTGACTGAGGGCTGATAACCGGTTTTATTGAGAACCGTGAGTAAGGCCGGGAATACTTTCCGGGATTGGGAGGGGTTGAGCAAGCCTGCCGGCGCGGTAGCGTTTTGCAGAGCTCCGAAGTGAAGCGATGCTGCTTGTCTTCTCCTGACCGGACAAAGACCGGATTCTGCATTTCAATGATCAATTCACCAATAGGTATACCTAGTGGAAATAGTGTTATTGGCAGCGTGAAGACCAGCAAACTTTGGCACAGAGACCAGAAAGGCAGGAAGCTGTTAAAGGGAAATGCTCAGATGGGGCTCAATGGGTAAAGCAAGGGCATCTAGGCTTAAGGCGACCAGAAATCTACCGGAACTCCAGAAAGCAAAAAACCAGCCGTTAAGCTGGTTTCTTTTAATAGTGGTGCCCGGACTCGGAATCGAACCAAGGACACGGGGATTTTCAATCCCTTTAAAAGAGCCCAAACGATCCATCAGCACTAACAGTTTTTTACTGGTTTACCTTGAGAAAAATGTTTAAGTTTGGTTCTTCATGACTTAAGTATTGCTTAAATACGGCGTTTCGAAGCTACCAGAATCCTACCATTATGAGCCTATACCCATAGAAGAGAAATTATCTCCCGTTCTCGCGATTCAATGACTAAAAATCAGACGGTGCAGGCTTTTAGATACTGATATTATATCTTTTGGGTAAAGTATTAATCTCTGTTGAGATAGGCTCTTAGCCCTAAAATAGCCGAGCAGCAAACGCCAAAACAACAATACTGACATTACCATTAACTGTCGCGATGGTTCTGAGTCGATCGTCTTTAAGTGTTTTACCATCAAATGTTGCGATGGTGCGGAGTCGATCGTCTTTCAAGGTCTTCCCATCAAATGTTGCGATGGTGCGGAGTCGGTCGTCTTTCAGGCTTTTACCGTCAAAGGTAGCGATGGTGCGGAGTCGATCGTCTTTCAAGGTTTTACCATCAAATGTTGCGATGGTCCTGAGTCGGTCGTCTTTCAGGGTTTTACCGTCAAAGGTAGCGATGGTACGGAGTCGATCGTCTTTTATAGTTACGCTCATAAGTATTCTCCTGTGATACATCCATTCAGCACTTTGCCATCCAAAATCAAGCGCTGGTTTCTGTAAGTTCTGGACGCTAATTGTCTGAATGTGCGTTAAAAATTCATCCAGTTAGCATTAACATTAACCAGCGATTCATTGATCATAACAGGTCTGACGCAGTTTAAAGGATACAATCTTACCTATAAATTGCGGTGGCGCATTGTTCTTTTATCTGGCAACTAGAGGTGTCCTCCAACCCCTTTAAATTTTTCGATAAACGCCCCAATTTTCTGGAATACAGTCTGCTTTTTCGTTTTGTACTGAGGATTCAGCGGACTGAGCTTTGGTAGCGTCTCATTTAGCTCAGTGCCATTTTCGGTAGCATACTCCCGTTTGAGTGATGTGCGGATATAGCGCCTTGCAGCCTCTTCATTGAGGTTTTCTTCCTTAATCAACGCCTCTGCTTCCCGTTGCTGTTCACGCTGAGCATAGGTAAAGAATGCATCAATGATACTGGCCTTGTCCGGCATGTCATCAAGGTTAGTTTGCTGAATAAAGTCAACAATCAGACCTTCTTTGGCACGGTTGCCCAGACTTGAGCGGATTAAGCGTCTGACCTCTTCAGTCAGGGCTTCTTTACCTTTTTTCTGACGATTGTGGTCGAAAATCAGACCAAGGATGTAATCCAGGTTAATTTCCTGCGACTTCAGAAGGTCAATTTCAAACACCACGTCATCCCAGTCTGTGGTTGATTTATCCCTGTCGTTTGATGCTTTTTCGCGTCGCTGCCAGTCCCGGATATCATTGTAAGCTGAGCGATAGTCCTGAACTTTACGTTCTGCCGGGAGACGAATGGTTTGTAATTCAGCAAATTTTTCATCATCCACATAGTGCTCTGCTTTAAAGGTTTCTACCGCTTCCGGGTCACTAATATCAACCTTCTGCAGGGCTTTCAGCGTGGCAAATTCATCATAGTTTTGCAGGATGTTTTCTGCCCGCAGATATTCACCAAATAGTTTGACGAAGGCTTTTTTCTCTTTTTCACTGTCGATACTGGCAGGGTCAGGGAAGCGCTGCTCCAGCTCCGAAACAACAGCCATAAAACCTCGTTTAGCCTCACCGGTTGCCGCATCGGTAAAGCCCTGCATGTACTCTTCGTAGCTTTTTTCCAGCACCACATTCTTGGTGTTTTTGTCGCCAAAAAGTGTGATGGCATCAATGGTCGGACGCTCCAGGTCCCTGAAGGTCACGATATTGCCGAAGGTTTTGGTTGCATCATAGATACGGTTGGTGCGTGAGAATGCCTGCATCAGACCGTGATAACGCAAGTTTTTGTCAACGAACAGAGTATTGAGCGTCGGAGCATCAAAGCCGGTTAAGAACATTCCCACCACGATGAGAAGGTCAATATCCTGATTTTTCACTCGTTGAGCTAAATCGCGGTAGTAGTTCTGGAAACCGTTACTGTCGGTGCTGAAATTGGTTTTAAAGTGGTTGTTATAGTCATCAATGGCTGAATCCAGGAATTCCTTCGCGCTGCTGTTCATTGCACTGGTATCAAAGCTTTCGTCAGTAATATCACCAATGGCGCTTTGCTCTTCATTTGCAGCAAAGGAGAAGATGGTTGCAACCCGAAGGCGTTTATAGCTGCCAGATTTCTTCTCCGCTTCTTCCTGTAGCATTTTAAACGTCGTGTAATAAGCTTTTGCCGCTTCCACGCTGCTAACTGCTAACATGGCGTTAAAGCCCTTAGCTCCCGGGAAGGTTCGGTGCGTTTTCTGACGGAAGTTATTCAGGATGTACTGTGTTATTTCCAGAATACGCATTGGGTGCAGAAAGGCCTGCTGGTTTTCAGCCGCGCTGAGTTTTTTATCGTCTGTTTCCGTTTCAAGAGACTTAAACTGTGGGCGGACATCGTT
>JADHEE010000500.1_pt1 | contig 15060 bp, 12 predicted proteins | sample 8952401 | NCBI WGS metagenome assembly JADHEE01 (sample SAMN16124438, study PRJNA663242) | bioreactor sludge metagenome | isolation source: sludge (ammonium) | place: India:Bengaluru | collected 2019-02-28
AGATCGATGCCCCGCCAGGGGTAAGGCAACGAATCGGGCGCGGCGCCTCCTGCTCGGGGGACCGCCCGCCCCTCGTCCTGGCGCGACGTGACACCCGGTGGAGGCGACGAACGCCGCGCTTCCGCCGTGGCCGGCCGGCCCGCGGCCGGAGGCGGCGCCACGTCCCGCGCTCGCGGACCGGCGCCGGCCGCAACGGGCGCCGGCGCGAACGAGACAGCCAGGGAAGCCGCCACGGAAGCAGCGGCGCCGTCGCCGGCGGCAGGCCACGGCACCGGGCGATGCGTCCAGGCCAGGACGCCTGCATGCGCGCACAGCGAAACGGCGAAAGCGGCCCCGAGCCCGGACGGACGTCTTCCGCCTGCCAACTTCAACACCCGGACAACGCGCCCTTCCAGACCATGTTGCGCAGCGGCACCACGGACTCGACGACCTTGTAGCGGTAGTACTGCCAGTCGGCGAGACCGTCCATGGGGAAGGCGCCGCCTTGCCAGGTCGGTGCGGCGGCGGTGACGGCCGCCTTGTCGGGGTTGCCGTTGCGGGCCAGCAGCCCGATGCGCACGGCGGCGACCCGCGCGATGAGGCACTGCTCGGTTTTGCCGGCCAGTTCGCTCGGCGCCGTGCCGCTGTAGCTGTCGACATAACCGTCGGCCGCCGCCGTGGTGTCCCATCCGTACGAGGCCTTGAAGCCCACGATATGGGCCGCGAGCCTGGACCAGTTGCCGGAGGCGGTGCAATCGGTCGTCAGCAGGTTGCAGTAGGTGAGGCTGTGGTTGCGTACCGCGTAGGCCATGATCTTCGGCGCGTTGCCCAGGTTGCCGAGGACCGCCGAATAATCCGACGACGAGTAGGCCACCGGCGCCGTGGCCGGGTTGTAAGGCGAGGTGGCCGCCGCGCAGCCCGCATACGGATTCAGGAACGAGTCGGTGGCAACCTTGACCACGCTCGCATTCCCGGCAACGGTCTGGTTGCACACGGTCGTGTCGCCCGGCAGCGCGGACACCTGCATCAGCGCGCAGTCCTTGCCCGACTCGGCGGCGATGACCAGATCGCCCACCTGGAATCCCACCCGGTTCTTGACCACATAGCCGGCGTAGTTCTCGTTGTCCGCCAGGTCGTTGAAGCCGACCGCCTCGGCGGCCGTGTTGGCATTGCCGACGACGACCAGCAGGATGTCGGTGCCGCTGTCGCCGGCGGGCAGGACCGTGCCGGACGACACGGTCGCCGCCGTTCCGGACGGGAAAATGGTCACCGGCGCCAGCCGGTCGATGGCCAGGCTGGCCGGGTTGCGCGCCGTGTTGTACGTATGCAGCTTGCAGCCCAGGAAGTCGTCGCCGGTCATGCCGTAGCCGGCGAAACGCAACTCGCGCGACAGCGAGAACAGCGCGATCGCGCCGTTGCTCTGCGCGTCGCCGCCACCGCTGACGTTGCGCCTGGCCGTCTCGGCGTTGGCGAACAGGTTGAGCATGATCACCGTGGCGATCAACGCCACCAGCATGCCGACCAGCAGCTCGGTCAGGGAGAATCCGGACTGGCCGGCGGGTGTGGCGGATCGGCGCGGCATTGTTGGCTCCCCGGCCTCAGCGAATCCGGCTGACGGCCGTGTAATTGTGGGTTTTTGCGCTGCCGGGCGGCTGCCAATACACGACGACGGTCACCGTCGACCGGCTGGCATCCACACCGTCCGCCTCGACCGCCACCGAGGGCGCATGGCCGGAAGCTCCGGGCAGCGCGCTCGTCACCCGCGCGGCCCATGCCGCATAGCCGGCGGCCGACTTGCCATTGGCTGAAGCATATTTGGCCGCCAGGGTGGCCGTCGCGTGGTTTTCCGACCACATCTGGCTGATCAACTGCTCGGTCAGGTTGGCGGCGTCGATGCGGTACTTGGCGTCGCTGATGTGCTGCAGGGAGGTCGCCTGCAGGCCGACGAGCCCGAGCACGCCGAGGGAAAAGATGAGAATCGCGACCATGGCCTCGATCAGCACGACGCCGCGCTCCCCCGGCCGCGGCGCGGTGCCGCGATGCCGGCGGCCGCGCCGGTCTGGCGGCCTGGAACCCGGCCGTCGGCCGGCGATGTTCGGACTCAGCATTTTCTCGGATCGCTCCCGGAGGTCACCGCCGGGTCGCACAGGCGTATCTCGCCGCCCGGCGCGGTGACGACGACGTTCAGGCAACGCACGCCGGCGGAGTTCTTGGCGCACTGGCCGCTGCCGCCGGCGGAGACCAGGAAGGTCACGTCGGCCGTTCCCCGCGCCAGGCCGTCGAAGCTCACCGTCGCCCGCGTGGCGTTGATCGTCACGGCGGTGCCGGACCCCGCGGCCTCGGCGCCGGGCCGGGACTGGATCACGCCGGTCGACGCGCCGGGCTCGGGGCACGAGTTGGCGACCGGATCGACCGTGCTGATGATCCAGTTCCACTGGCCGACGTCGCTCGACGTGGCGATCAGCGCGCATCCGGAGGCTAGGCTGCTGACCATCGAAAAACGTACCGTCGTGTTGCGCTTGATCGCCTCCGCCTTGGCCAGCTGCAGTCCGGCCAGGATCGATTCGGCGCCTGCGCGCACCCGCTGGTTGCGCAGCCACTGGCCGAAACCGGGGACCGCCAGCGTCAGCAGGACCGCCAGGACGGTCAGCGTCACGGCGATTTCGACCAGGGTGAATCCGCGCGGCTTCATCGGCCGTCCTAGCAACTGCCCGACTGGGCGTTCACCCAGCAGTTTCCGGATGGCAGGCTCCAGCCCGCGGGAACGCTGACCGTCTTGCGCACGTTGTCCTGGTCGACGGTGAACACCAGCCCGCTCAGCGACGCATCGCTGCCCGTCGCGGTCAAGGTGAAGGTCGACGCCGTGGCGACGCAGGCGTAGGCAAAATACTTGCCGCTCGCGGCGGTCGCGCCGCATGCCGTCCCGTCGGAATCCAGGTAGGTGCGGCTGTCCTGGAACCATTGCTCCATGCGCACGCGGTACGCGGACAGTTCGGAGAACGCCTCCACGAGCTTGCCGCGCGCCACGTAGCGCCCGTAGCTCGGGAGCGCAACGGCGGCCAGGATGGCGATGATGGCCACCACGATCATTACCTCGATCAGGGTGAATCCTTTTTCATCCGCGCGCGGCGGCCTCGGATGCCATGCGGTTTTCATCGTCGCTCCCGCCCGTATCTTCAATCGTTGATCAGTTCGCGCCAGAGAATCCGGCGTACGCTGCCGGACCCCGACGAGACCGGCACCGAGGAGGTCACCGTCGAACCGCCGGACAGGCGCGTCAGCGATACGACGCTGCCTGAAGGCAGGATGACCAGTTCGGCGCGCGTGGATAGTTCGTTGCCCAGTTTCTGGCCGACGTAGGTCGTCTCGCCGACGTACGATCCGCTGGTGTAGTCGAGGTAGTAGATCCAGCTCTCGCCGCCGATGGTGCAGGCGCTCGAGTTGGGAATGTTGGTCGTGAACACCAGCGTGCCGAGCGCTAGCGTCGGATCGGTGTTCGCCCGCTCCCCGCTGTCCGGCAGATCCAGGAACCAGCCGATGTTCGACGCCCAATCGACCGCATTCTGCGTCACCGTGCGGATCGACGCGCCAGAGGCGTCCGTTCCCAAACTCACCGTCTGCTTGACGATATCCGTGCGTCCGCGCACCACGCCCCAGTCGTCGGTGGCGAGGGTGTCCTTGATGGCGTAGAAACTCTGCGTCGAAGTGTCGGTGACGTCGGTCGTCCCGAGGTATTTGCCGGTGCCGACGAAAACGCCCGCATAAAGATTGTCCACCAGCCCCAGCTCGGGCTTGGCCATGACCGGCTGGCGGTTGCCCGAAGCATCGGTCAGGGTCGCCAGATGCTGTGCGTCATATCCGGAAGCGCCGAGGCTGTTGTTGATGTCGAAGCGCCACAGGTTGCCGAACAGGTCGCCGCCATAGACGCGCAGCGTGGTGTTGTCGGTCGACGTGTCGTCGGCCCAGGCGTTGATCCGGGTGAGGCCGCTCGGGCACGGCGCCGTGCTGCAGGCGCCGCTGACCGTCGAGGTGCTGCCGGCCCCGGTCGCCAGCTTCCCGGCCGAGGTCGTCCCCGACGTGGAGGACAGCATCGCCCCGGTATAGGCCTGCAGGACGAACAGGTAGCCGCCGCCGGTCCCGGGATTGACGTTGTTGTATCCCGACGCCAGCAGCACGACCCAGGTGCCGTCGCCGTTCTTGGTGATGATCGGGTTGCCGTAGCTGTAGCCGAGGTCGGCGTCGGTCGTATAGCCCTCGCCCTTGCCCGTATCGTGGGTAAACTCCCAGAGCGCCTTCGGGGATGCCGGATCGGTAACGTCCAGCGCGTAATAGCCGCGGCCGCCGCCGTTGAGCCCGCCGACCAGGACGGTGCGCCACTCGGGCGAGGAACCGGTGCAACCGGAAACGCAGACGTCGCCGATGACGACGGTCCCATCGACGAAGAAAGCGTGATTGTTCGCGTAGTTCGTGTCCGCCAACTTGTAGAGATTGGGCAGCACCAAGGACGGAATGTAGGCCCACGCCTCCTGCCCGGTCGAGGCGTTGAAGGCGTGCAGCATGCCGTCGTTGGCGCCGACGTAGACCATCGCCGTGCGCGCGGCGTTGTTCGACTTGAAATCGCCATAGCCCGAGTCGGTGTAGCTGAACTGCGGCTTTTTCACGTACACGGTCTCGGACGAGACGATGTCGCCGAGGACATGGTCGCGCGCGCGGTACAGCGTGCCTTCGTAGCCGCGCCGGCCGCGCAGGTAATTGACCAGGTTCTCGCCGGCGGCGGCCGTCTTGTTGGCCGTCGACAGGTCCGCGTACTGACTGAGCGAGGAGACCGCCGAGGTGCCGAAGTAGGCCTGCTCCGCGCTGGTCAGGTTGCCCCAGGCGAAGGACTTGAGTCTGTTGCTCCCGTAGGCGTTCGCCGGATCGTAGGTGTAGATCGTGCGCGAATCGGTGGCCGCGGCGGTCCTGGCGTCCAGCAGCCATTTCGCCGACCAGTCGCACTCCGAGGACGTGCAGGGGTCCGATTTGATGGTGGCGACGGTCCCGGTGGAGAGATCGATGGTCTGGCGGACGAGTTCGCCGTACCAGGACTGGCTGACGAAGGTGGTGCTGAACACGTAGTCGTCGCCGGTCGTGACATTCGGATTGCTGGTCGTGGCGGACGCCGCGGAACCGACGCGGGCGCTCACGCCGGACAGCGCGCCCGACAGCCCCTTGGACAGCGCGCCCGGATCGGTGGCGCTGTAGTAGGTGCCCCGGCCATTGACCGCGGCATGCCACAGATCGTCGATGTTCTCTTCCGCGTTGGACGCGGGCGTGGGCCAGTTGCAGGTGCCGCCGGAGGATACCCATGAACAGGGCGAGCCGTCCGCGGAATTGACCGTGCCCTTGTAGACGTTGAAATAGTCGCCCGCGGTATCGCTCTCGTACGAGGCGGAGTAGATCATGCGTCCGTACGCCCCGAGGCCGAGCGTGAAGGTGGTCATGTGCTGCCAGGCCGCCGAGTCCTTGGTCGTGCCAGGAACGTTGTTCTTCGCCACGTCGACTCCGAGCACGCCCGTCTCGTTGCCGTTGTCGCTGCTGCGCAAATCGGTCGCGTAATAGTAGTAGGCGACGTCGGCCATCGAGTTGGAAACGCCCGAGGTCGTCGTCGAACTCGACGTCTTCGGATAGCCGTCCGCCGTTCCCGACACGGAGACGGGCAAGGCGCTGGACGAGGAGGAGCAGCCTTCGTAGTTGGCGTCGGCGCTCGTCGACGACGTCTTCTCGCTGGTCACCACCCCGTTGGTGGTCACCGTCACGGTGGTGACGGTCGTGGTCGTTTCGACGATTTTTTTCTTCGACGTGCTGCAGCTGGCATACGTGTACGTCTTCGTATAGATCTTGTTCGTCGTCGTCACCACCGTGGTCGTGGCCGAACCGTCGAAATAGGGCCGTGCCGCCCCGCCGTCCTGGTTGCCGACGTTGGTGCTGCCGTCCAGCTTGGTCCCGGCGCCGCCGTTGTAGCAGCCGGCGCTGCCGTTGTTGCACGATCCGCTGTTCCAGAACCCGTCGCTGGCCATGATGGCGAAGTTCTGCTGGCACGAGTACTGCATCGGATCGACCACCGAGACCGAGTTGTAGCTGGAAATCTTGTTGGCGAAGATGCGGCCGGCGATCGCCAGCGCCGAGCGCGTCGGCGTGCTGCCGTTGGCCGTCGCCGCATAGAGCTTGGCGTACCACGCCTTCTTCTGCGTCGAATCGAAATCGGCGATGTTCAGCAGGTCGCTGCCGCCGTTGTTGTTGATGGTCATGAAGCCCAGGCGATAGCGGTTGTCGATGCCGGCAAAGGCCAGCCCGGTCGCCGTCTTCATGGCCAGCATCCGTGTCCGGTAGTAGCTGTACCAGTTGGCGTAGTTGGTTTTCTGCGCCGAAGTCAGCGTGCTGACCAGCACCTTGGTGAACACCGCGGACGCCTTGGACGTCGACGTATTGCATTCCTGGTAGAACGTGCTGCCGGTGTCGTAATACGTCTTCTGCGCGGCCGAGGTCTGGGCGCCGGAATAGACGTAGTAGTAATCGCTGCTCAGGTTGGTCGTGCCCGAGGATTGGCTGTAGCCATCCTTCCAGGCGGCCGAGACGGACGCATTGGCATAGCTGACGCCCTGGTAATCCACCGGCGGCGTGTAGGTGATTTCGGGGTTGTAGGCCAGGCCGTTGCACTGGCTGCCGTAATAGCCGTATTTTCCGGAGAAGTTCGCGGCCACGTCGGGCATGTAGGCGTCGGCCATGCTGCCCGAATCGTCGAGCACGAACATCACGTTGGGCTTCACCGAAGTGGTGGACGAGGTCACCATGGGCGCCGTGGCCAGATCGGTGGCGCCGGCGAGCGCCCAGGCCGGCAGGAGCGCGCAGAGCCAGAGCGGAATCCGGCGAGTTCTGCGGAGGACGGGATGCGGGAGGCTGAGCATGTCGATTCCTTGCCGTGAGTCCTGCGGGTCTAGAGCGCGACGACGGCCTGGGTGTAGGTCACCGTGTCCCGGGGCCCGTCCACGCGCACCGTGATGCGGTAATACACCTGCGAAGAGGCGGTGAGGGTGAGTTTCCCGGCCCCCTTGGAACTGTTCGAGGACGAGGACGCGGAAACCGCCTGGAAACAGCCGCTGGCCGTATCCGTGGCGGCCCCGGCGGACAGGCACAGGCGCTGGACGAGATATGCCGACTTGTTGCCCGCCGCGTCGGCCGTCTGCGCCGAAGGGGTCGAATGGCAGGTGGCCGCCGGCGGGTTGCCGGACCAGGAAATCCAGCATTTGTACCCGGTCGGCAGGCTGGCCGTGTCGTTCCAGTAGGCGTCCCAGGTCTGGCCGGCCTTGATGTTCGGCCCGTTCCGGTCGTAGGACGCCAGGTAGCCGTCGCCCGTGCTGTCGGCCTCCAGCCCCCCGCTACTCTGCTTGCTCAGCCAGGCGATCGCCGCTTCGATCGCCAGATCGCCGGAAGCGATGCCGTTCTGCTTGTATCCCAGGTTGGCCGCCACCAGCGTGGCGCTGTCCGTCGCGCGCATCATGGCGAGCGCCCCGATGATCATGACGGCCAGGAACACCAGCACGATCAGCAGCACCATCCCGCTCTGGCTGCCGGCCGGGCGGCCCGGGAAAACCAGGTCGCCTTTGCCGCGCATCGCCGCCGGAATCTCGAAGAGGCGGACAGGATTGATGAAAATGACGAAGATGGCGGCCTCCGGCCCGACGTGTCAGGAACGACGGCATCATCTGTCTTTCTTCTGTTAATTTCATCGACGATCAGGTAAATCCTGATCAAGTCGCGGCGCCGCGCGCCATGCGCGGCACGGCGTTTACGGACAGGCGGCCGCGCGCTGGCCGGGGTGGGCGTCGAGCCCGTGCGGGACGGCGATATTCAGCCCTCATGATCGCGCCGACGCCGGACACGGTCGCCAACGTGCTGGCCACGCTGGCCGTCGGGCCGCCGATCGCGGCGCTGTTCGCCCGGCCGTTCCTCGCAGCTGCCGGCGGCCGCTGCGCATCCGGGCGGCGATCGCCCTCGCCTACGGCCTGCCGTGCGGCTGATGCGGCGCGGCGAAGTACGCTTCAGTGCCCGCGGAAACCGGGCTCAGCGGCCGGAACGCCGATCGAAGGAGTCGTCCGCGCTGCGCGTCCACTTGTCCCGATCCGTCATTTTCTCGGGTTGCAGCATGGCGTGGATCAGCGACAGGCGAAACAGTTCGCGCGCCACGTCGTCCGGAAAGCCTTGCCGGTCGTTGCGGTCGGTCACCAGCAGGCTGTTCAGGTAGGCGTCCCCCTCGGCGTGGCCCCACAGGAGGACCAGCCGGGCAAAGATGCGCGGGAAATGCCGTTCGACCTGGTGCGGATAGGCATCCGCGTTCTCGCCCAGATTGGCCAGCATTTTCTCCCGCAGCGCCGGAATGTCGAAATTGCTTGCGTCATCCATTTTTTACCTCCCGTCATATAGATGATTATTGATTATCTTGTTGGAATTGACCAGCTTTTTTATCATGACGGAATCAAATAAATCGCGGACGTCATCCGGCGCCCTCCTTCTCCGCGGGAAAACGGCAAGGCCGGGAGAGAATCGCGCCTGCCGATCTCCGTTTTTCGCGGCGCCGGCCCGCCATGCCGGCAGCACTCCGCTCGCCGCGATTGACCCGGAACGCGCCGCTCGCCGATACTTCCGGTTTGACTATCGCCCGTACGCCCAAGCCCAATGACCCACAGCCGCGCCGTCGCCCTGATGATCCTGGTCACCCTGATGTGGAGCATCGCCGGGGTCGTCACCCGCCATCTGGACGCGGCGCGGGCATTCGAGGTCAATTTCTGGCGCAGCCTGTGCAACGCCGCCGGCCTGTTCATGGCGCTGAGCGCCATGCGCGGGCCGGATTTCCTGCGCGGCCTGGCGACCGCCCGCTGGCCGGTCTGGGTGTCGAGCCTGTGCTGGGCGGCGATGTTCACCGCCTTCATGATCGCCTTGACGCTGACCACGGTGGCCAACGTGCTGGTCACCCTGGCCGTCGGGCCGCTGATCACGGCGCTGTTCGCCCGGCTGTTCCTCGGCCACCGGCTGCCGCTGCGCACCTGGGCGGCGATCGCCCTGGGCGGCGCCGGCATCGCCTGGATGTTCGGCCGGGAGGCCGCCGCCGGGGTGTCGCTGACCGGTTCGCTGGTGGCCTTCACCGTGCCGGTCGCCGCGGCGATCAACTGGACGCTGCTGCAATCGATCGCCGGCGAGAGCGCCGACGATGGAGCGAAGCCGCCCGACATGCTGCCGGCGATCCTGGTCGGCGCGCTGCTCTCGGCCTTCCTCACCCTGCCCTTCGCCTGGCCGCTGCAGTCGTCCCTGCACGACGTCGCGCTGCTGGCCCTGCTCGGCGTGGTGCAGCTGGCGATTCCCTGCCTGCTGGTGGTGCGCCTGTCGCGCGAACTGCCGGCCGCCGAAATCGCGCTGCTCGGGCTGCTCGAAGTCCTGTTCGGCGTCACCTGGGCGTGGCTGGGCGCCGGCGAGCAGCCATCCCCGGCCACACTGACCGGCGGCTGCCTGGTCATCGCGGCGCTGATTCTCAACGAAATGCTCGCCATCCGGCAAAAGCGCGCGGCGCTGGCGCCGCCCTGAGTGTCTTGCGGGCGCAACAGCTTGCCCGCCCCACGCGCGCGCCGGCGCTCCGAATCGGGATCGCGCCCCTCAATCGACGTACAATCCGCCGGATTCGCTTGCGGGGCGGGAAAACGCGCCTCGCAAGGCTACGCACCACGAATTCTCTGGAAACGGCACACGCCATGAACGAAGACCTTTCGGCCAAGAACCTGCTTCCCGACGATTGCCCCGCCGAAGGCACGCGCCGCCTCATCGATGGGCGCGAACGGGTTTTTTACGACGGCTACTGGATCAGGACCTACCCGACCCCGGCCAACTCGCTGACCGCCAAGAAACGCCTGATCGAGGCCCTGACCCGGCGCCTCTTCAACCATACCGAGCACGGGCTGAACATCCCCGGCACGCGCCTGGCGGAGGCCCGCCAAAGGTACGAGGAAGAAACCGACCCGGCCTTGAAGCGCGTCAAGGCCGGCATGCTGGCCGGCGCGCTGTTCAACCGGGCGACGGACATTTTCCGCAACCTCGTCGATCTGCAGGCGTGCGGCGTCGAGATCAAGAGCAGCGACGCGCTGATGCGCGAATGCGGGCGCTGCCTACTCGAAGCCATGGAACTCGGGCGCTTCGTCCTGCACCGCAGCGGCGAGGAAGGCATCGACGAACTGTGGGGCGAGCCCTTCCGCGCCTTCACGGCGCCGATCGAGGAATTCTACGAGAGCCGCTACATCAAGATCGGCCAGACCAAGCGCGACATCGACCGCATCGCCGACACCATGGTCGATACGTTCGCCAAGGTGCCGGCCTTCGCGCAGATCGAACCGCTGATCCGCGTCTTCGCGCGCGCGGCGCGCATCAAGACGGAAACCCTGCGCACCGATCCGGACATTTTCGACGTCTGGCCGCAACTGGTGACCGCCGGCGAGCGGCTGGCCAATTTCGCGCCGGACGAAAGCGCCGGGGCGACCCCGGGCATCTCCGACGGGCACGGCGTTTCGGACGGCCTGCAGCTGATCCGTGCCGGACGCGACCTGATCTTCTTCATCACCCGCGCCCGCACGCCGATGCCCAAGAGCACCCAGGAATACGTCGAGCGCTGCTGCGTCTATCTGGAGACGGGACGCGCGCCGACCGCACCCACGCCGCTGCCGGCCTGACGCCGGCGCGTCCCTGCCGACGCACCCCGCATAGAAAAACCCCGCCGGTTCGCTGAACCGGCGGGGTTTCGTTTTACTCCGGCGAGATGCCGCCGCTTACTTGGCGTTGGTGATGGCGGCCTGCGCGGCGGCCAGGCGCGCGATCGGCACGCGGAACGGCGAGCAGCTCACGTAGTCGAGGCCGGCGCGGTGGAAGAATTCCACCGACGCGGGATCGCCGCCGTGTTCGCCGCAGACGCCGAGCTTGATGGCCGGACGCACCGAACGGCCCTTGTCGACGCCCATCTTGACCAGTTGGCCGACGCCCTTCTGGTCGATCGACTGGAACGGGTCCTGCTCGTACATGCCGGCCTTCAGGTAGTGCGGCAGGAATTTGCCCACGTCGTCGCGCGAGAAGCCGAGCGTCATCTGCGTCAGGTCGTTGGTGCCGAACGAGAAGAACTCGGCCTGCTTACCGATGCTGTCGGCGACCAGCGCACCGCGCGGCGTCTCGATCATGGTGCCGACCATGAATTCGACGGTCGAACCGCGCTCGGCGAACACCGCCTCGGCCGTGTCGCGGATCACCTTGGCCTGCGAGTTGAACTCGCGCACCGTGCCGACCAGCGGGATCATGATCTCGACCTTCGGGGTGATGCCCTGCGCCTTGACGTTGAGCGCCGCCTCGAAGATGGCGCGCGCCTGCATCTCGGTGATTTCCGGATAAGTGATGCCGAGGCGGCAGCCGCGGTGGCCCATCATCGGGTTGGCTTCATGCAGGTCGTCGACGCGGTGCTTGATGCCCTCGTAGGTCAGGCCCATCTCGATGGCCATCTCGCGCTGGTTGACGTCGTCGTGCGGCAGGAACTCGTGCAGCGGCGGGTCGAGCAGGCGGATGGTGACGGGCAGGCCGTCCATGGCGGTGAAGATGCCTTCGAAGTCGCTGCGCTGCATCGGCAGCAGCTTGGCCAGCGCGCGGCGGCGGCCTTCCTCGTCGCGGGCCAGGATCATCTCGCGCACGGCCTTGATGCGGTCGCCTTCGAAGAACATGTGCTCGGTGCGGCACAGGCCGATGCCGACGGCGCCGAAGTTGCGCGCCACGCGGGCGTCTTCCGGCGTATCGGCGTTGGCGCGCACGGCCAGCTTCTTGTAGCGTTCGGCGATGTCCATCAGCTTGCCGAAGTCGCCCGACAGGTCCGCGTCCTTGGTCGGGATCTTGCCTTCATAGACCAGGCCGGTCGATCCGTCGAGCGAAATCCAGTCGCCTTCCTTGTACACCTTGCCGTCGATGGTCATCGTGCGGGCCCGCGGATCGACGCGGATGGCGCCGGCGCCGGAGACGCAGCACTTGCCCATGCCGCGCGCCACCACGGCGGCGTGCGAGGTCATGCCGCCGCGGGCGGTCAGGATGCCCTTGGCCGCGGCCATGCCGCGCAGGTCTTCCGGCGAGGTTTCCTGGCGCACCAGGATGACGTCGAGCCCGTTCTGCACCCATTGCTCGGCTTCGTCGGCGAAGAACACGATCTGCCCGGTCGAGGCGCCCGGCGAGGCCGGCAGGCCGTTGGCGATGGAACGCGCGCTCTTGATCGCGGCGCGGTCGAACACCGGGTGCAGCAGTTCATTCAGGCGGTCCGGCGAGACGCGCAGGACGGCGGTCTTCTCGTCGATCATGCCCTGTTCGAGCATTTCCATCGCCACGCGCACCATGGCCGCGCCGGTCCGCTTGGCGGAGCGGGTCTGCAGCATCCACAGCTTGCCTTCCTGGATGGTGAACTCGATGTCCTGCATGTCCTTGTAGTGGTTTTCCAGCGCCGTTTCCGTCTTCAGCAGCTGCTGGTAGATCTCCGGCATCAGCTCTTCCATCGACGGATACTTGGTGCGGCGATCGTCTTCGCTGACCTGGGCCAGCTGCGCCCAGCGGCGCGAGCCTTCGAGGGTGATCTGCTGCGGCGTGCGGATGCCGGCCACGACGTCCTCGCCCTGGGCATTGACCAGGAATTCGCCGTTGAAGATGTCCTCGCCCACGGCAGCGTCGCGCGTGAAGGCCACGCCGGTGCCGCTCTTGTCGCCGAGGTTGCCGAACACCATCGACTGGACGTTGACCGCGGTGCCCCAGGAGTCGGGAATGTCGTTCATCTTGCGGTAGAGCTTGGCGCGGTCGTTGTTCCAGCTTTCGAACACGGCCATGATGGCGCCCCACAGCTGCTCCCAAGGGTCGCTCGGGAATTCGCGGTCGAGGCGCTTGGCGATCAGCGCTTTGAACTCGGCGACCATGTGCTTGAGGTCGTCGACGCCGAGCTGCGTGTCGAGCTCGACGCCCTTCTTGGCCTTGATCTCGTCGATGATTTCCTCGAACGGATCGTGGTCTTCCTTGGAGACCGGCTTCAGGCCCATGACCACGTCGCCGTACATCTGGATGAAGCGGCGGTAGGAGTCCCAGGCGAAGCGTTCGTTGCCCGACTTGGCGGTCAGGCCCTTGACCGCTTCGTCGTTGAGGCCGAGGTTGAGGATGGTGTCCATCATGCCCGGCATGGAGGCGCGCGAGCCGGAGCGCACGGAGACCAGCAGCGGGTCGGCGGCGTTGCCGAACTTCTTGCCCATTTCCTTCTCGATGAAGGCCACGCCTGCGAGAACTTCGGCCTCGATCAGCTTCTTCACGGCATCGGCGCCCTGCTCGGTATAGACGGTACAGACTTCGGCGCTGATGGTCAGGCCCGGCGGAACGGAAATGCCCAGGCGGCACATTTCGGCGAGGTTGGCACCCTTGCCGCCCAGGGTGTTTTTCATATCGGCGGCGCCGTCGGTCCGCGACGGACCGAACACATAAACGGATTTATTCGACATATCTACCCCAATCAACGGACAAACAACGAAAAACGGCTCGATCGGGCAATCGGGGTGGTGCCGTCGCCCTGCCTCGCCAACGATTGTTAGTTTCTTCTGAGCCCGCGATTCTAGCAGAAATCCGCCGTCCAGCCTGTGGATTCCCGGCCTATCTTTCTGATTTTGCTGGCAATTGGATAAATGGCCTGACCAGTTGCCGGCGCCCTTCGGACCGCCTCAGCCGGCGTCGCGTTCGATCAGCGCCACGGCCTCGGTCGAGATGCCTTCCTCCCGCCCCACGAAACCCAGTTTTTCCGCGGTCTTGGCCTTCACGTTCACCCGCTCCGCCGGAATGCCGAGATCGTCGGCGATCGCCGCGACCATGCGCGGAATGTGCGGGGCCATCTTCGGACGCTGCGCGTTGATCGTCGCGTCCACGTTCACGATGCGCCAGCCGGCCGCCGCCAGCCGGTCCCGCACCGCGCGCAGGAGGACGCGGCTGTCCGCGTCGAGGTAGCGCGCGTCCGTGTCCGGGAACAGCCGGCCGATGTCGCCCATGCCCGCCGCGCCGAGCAGCGCGTCGATGATGGCATGCAGCAGCACGTCGGCGTCGGAATGGCCGAGCAGGCCGAGTTCGTGGGGAATCTCGACGCCGCCGATGATCAGCTTGCGCCCGGCCACCAGCGCGTGGATGTCGCAGCCCTGCCCGATCCGGATCATGAGTTCCTCGCCTTGAGCACCAGTTCGGCCAGTTCGAGATCGGCCGGATAGGTCACCTTGAAATTGGTCGCGTCCGCCCGCACCAGCAACGGCCGGCAGCCCAACGCTTCGAGCGCGCCGGCCTCGTCGGTGACCGCCTGCCGGCCGTCCAGCGCCCGCCGCAGCAGGCCGTAGCGGAACATCTGCGGCGTCTGCGCCTGCCACAGCCCGTCGCGCGCTTCGGTCGCCGCCACCCGCTGCCCGGCATCCGCGCGCTTCAAGGTGTCCGCCACCGGCACCGCCAGCAGGCCGCCGACCGGATCGTCCCGCAACGCCTCGCACAGGGCGGCGAGCAGCGCCTGGGACAGGCCGGGCCGCGCCGCGTCGTGCACCAGCATCCAGTCGTCCTCCGCCACGATTTCCCCGACGGCGCGCAGGCCGTTCGCCACGCTCTCGGCGCGCGTCGCCCCGCCGCAGCGCAGCACCTCCAGCTTCGCGCCGAGGCCCGACCAGTCGTACGTTTCCCACCAGGCGTCGCCGGGCGAGAGGATCACCCACACCCGCTCGATGCGCTCGCAGCGGCACAGGGCGGCCAGCGCGTGGTGGATCATCGGCCGGCCCGCCAGGGGCAGGTATTGCTTGGGGATTTCGGCGCCGAAACGGGCGCCGTTTCCGGCGGCGGGGACGAGGGCGTAATGTCGTGGCATCGGCGAATTCTAGCCGAAAGCGGGGCGCGTCCGCGCCGATCGACGCGCCTTGCCACGCTTCCAACGCTTTCATATAGTGAAGCGAAAGGAGCACCGCCATGAGCATCCAACTCCGCCCCGCCGCC
>JADHEE010000501.1_pt1 | contig 15051 bp, 12 predicted proteins | sample 8952401 | NCBI WGS metagenome assembly JADHEE01 (sample SAMN16124438, study PRJNA663242) | bioreactor sludge metagenome | isolation source: sludge (ammonium) | place: India:Bengaluru | collected 2019-02-28
TGCTGCCGGCGGTGGTGGTTAACCCGGCGGTGCGGCCGTTTGAACTACTAAACAATTTTCTCGGCCACAATGAGAATCCATACACCGGGCAGCAATATGTGCTAGAGTCTCGCCATATTTACGATCTCAAAGTCATGCAAATTGACCCGCTGGAAGCGCCCGATCTTATCTGGCTGCTTCAACAGACCGGGGACGAGGTGCTTGATTATCGCCAGGCGGTGGCGTACTACGCTTCCTGCCGGCAGACCGTGATTGACGGGGGTAATCACGCCTTTGTGGGCTTTGAAGATTATTTCTCACAGATTGTCGATTTCCTGGGGCTTGAGTAATTCCGCCCCGAGTCGATGCCGTTTCTCTCTGAACGAATAAACCATGACGCAATCCTATAACGCTGATGCCATTGAGGTACTCACCGGGCTTGAGCCGGTTCGCCGCCGTCCGGGGATGTACACCGATACCACGCGCCCAAACCATCTGGGCCAGGAAGTAATTGATAACAGCGTCGACGAAGCGCTGGCGGGTCATGCCAAACGCGTCGACGTTATTCTGCACGCCGACCAGTCGCTGGAAGTCATCGACGACGGTCGCGGCATGCCGGTGGATATCCACCCGGAAGAGGGTGTCCCGGCGGTTGAGCTGATCCTCTGTCGCCTGCATGCGGGCGGCAAGTTCTCCAACAAAAATTACCAGTTCTCCGGTGGCCTGCACGGGGTAGGTATCTCCGTGGTCAACGCCCTGTCAAAACGCGTTGAAGTCACCGTGCGCCGCGACGGCCAGGTCTACAACATCGCCTTTGAAAATGGCGATAAAGTGCAGGATTTGCAGGTGATCGGTACATGCGGCAAGCGCAATACCGGTACCAGCGTCCACTTCTGGCCGGACGAAAGCTTTTTTGATAGCCCACGTTTCTCCGTCTCGCGCTTAACGCACATTCTGAAAGCGAAAGCGGTGCTCTGTCCTGGGGTGGAGATCACCTTCAAGGACGAGGTTAACAACAGCGAGCAGCGCTGGTGTTATCAGGATGGCCTGAATGACTATCTGGCCGAAGCGGTAAACGGTTTGCCCACCCTGCCCGAAAAACCGTTTATCGGTAACTTTTCCGGTGATACGGAAGCGGTAGACTGGGCGCTGCTGTGGCTGCCGGAAGGCGGCGAGCTGCTGACCGAAAGCTACGTGAACCTGATCCCGACCATGCAGGGCGGAACGCACGTTAATGGCCTGCGCCAGGGCCTGCTGGACGCGATGCGTGAGTTTTGTGAATACCGCAATATCCTGCCGCGCGGCGTGAAGCTGTCAGCAGAAGATATCTGGGAGCGCTGCGCCTATGTGCTGTCGGTCAAAATGCAGGATCCGCAGTTTGCCGGGCAGACCAAAGAGCGTCTCTCCTCGCGCCAGTGCGCGGCGTTCGTTTCGGGCGTGGTGAAAGATGCCTTCAGCCTGTGGCTGAACCAGAACGTGCAGGCAGCGGAAATGCTGGCCGAAATGGCCATCTCCAGCGCCCAGCGGCGTCTGCGTGCGGCGAAGAAAGTGGTGCGTAAAAAGCTCACCAGCGGCCCAGCGCTGCCGGGCAAGCTGGCGGACTGCACCGCGCAGGATCTGAACCGTACCGAACTGTTTCTGGTGGAAGGAGATTCCGCAGGCGGGTCAGCCAAACAGGCGCGCGATCGTGAATATCAGGCGATCATGCCGCTGAAGGGTAAGATCCTTAACACCTGGGAAGTCTCTTCCGATGAGGTGCTGGCGTCGCAGGAGGTGCACGACATCTCCGTGGCAATCGGGATTGATCCTGATAGCGAGGATTTGAGCCAGCTGCGTTACGGCAAGATCTGTATCCTCGCGGATGCGGACTCCGATGGTCTGCACATCGCTACCCTGCTGTGTGCGCTGTTTGTGAAGCACTTCAGAACGCTGGTGAAAAACGGTCACGTCCACGTCGCGCTGCCGCCGCTGTACCGTATCGATCTCGGTAAAGAGGTCTATTACGCCCTGACGGAAGAAGAGAAAGCGGGCGTGCTGGAGCAGCTCAAGCGTAAGAAGGGCAAACCGAACGTGCAGCGCTTTAAAGGGCTGGGCGAGATGAACCCGTTACAGCTGCGTGAAACCACCCTCGATCCCAACACCCGCCGTCTGGTGCAGTTGACCATCAGCGATGAAGATGAGCAGCAGACCAACGCGGTGATGGACATGCTGCTGGCCAAGAAGCGCTCGGAAGATCGTCGCAACTGGCTGCAGGAGAAGGGCGACCTCGCGGATATCGAAGGCTGATCCTCTCTGGCAAGGTAAAAGCAAAAAGGCAACCCAGGTTGCCTTTTTTAATGTTTGCATCCTCTGCCCGCAGGCGAAAGCCGGGGCGAGGCGCTCAGGCCACACCGTGATTCTTCCGGTATTGCAGGGGCGTCTCACCGATGCCCTTTTTAAAGGCGCTAATAAAATAGGTCACATCAGAAAACCCCACCCGCGCGGCGATATCCCGCACGCTGGCATCAGAGTGCAGCAGACTCTCGCAGGCCTTACGCAGGCGTAACGTATTCAGGTAATCGTGGATCTTCTCCCCCGTTTCGGCGTGGAATTTCCGCGACACATAGCTGCGGGATTTCCCCAGCTCGTCTGCCAGCGCATCAAGGCTGAATTTTTGCTGATAATGCTCATCAAGCCAGAACATCACCTGGCTGGCGATGCCGCGGCTGTTGCCGGGCTGGCCTTCATCGTCATGCGGCAGCATGGCAAACAGGCCGATCAGCAGGCTGGCGATCCGCTCGCTGTTCATCGGCGGCGGGTAACAACTGAAGAGATGATCGAGATGGCTGTGGCAGTGCGCCATATCCGCCACCCAGGCTTCTCCCCCGCGTTGCGACAGCTTCTGTAGCCGCTGTTGGGTTTGCGGAAAATCACGCAGCGCCTTCATTACCGCATGCTGGTCGAGATGAATAATTGTGCGGCGGTAGTTGGCTTCGGCCTGCGGATCCACCATCACCTTATGCAGGGTAAAGGGCGGAAAGAAAAACAGCCGCCCCGGGCGCATGGTGTAGTGGCGGTTATCGACAATCGCCACGCCAAAGCCTTCTTCGACATAGAGAATTTCCAGACACTGGTGCCAGTGGTGATAGCGCACGGTGTTGGCGAACAAACGACTGAACGACACGATAGTGTCGTTAAGGGCGATAAGCTCCAGATGTTCCGCTGTGGGTGTCTCACGCATAGTGCAATAAAACTCAACTTTTCCCTTTCCTTGTCACTTTATAAACCACCTTTTTAAATTTCCTTAACTGCGGGTTTATTCATCTCTCACTCCTGTGACCCGGCTAACATTTCTGCACCTTGCTGATTAACTATTCTTTGCCGCAGTTGATTACGAGGATGGACCTATGTGCGCGGCAAACAAAGAAAAATCAAATCCGTTGTCATCCCGCCAGGATCTGGTGGCGGCACTGAACACCCTGCTTGCGGCGGTAGACACGCAGTTCCCGGCGGGCCGTTCTCGCTTTTCGCTGGGCGACACCAGCGCGCACTACGCCACGGATGTTGCGCAGATGGAGGGGCTGTCCCGCGTATTGTGGGGGCTGTTTCCCCTGATGGCCGCTGGCGACAGCACACCGTACAGCGACAAATACATCGCCGCCATTAAACAGGGCACCGACCCGCACAGCGCAGGTTACTGGGGCGAGGCGGGGCCTTACGATCAGCGTCTGGTGGAGATGGCGGCCTATGGTCTGGGGCTGGCGCTGTTGCAGGAGAACCTTACTGAACGGTTTAGCGAACGTGAACTGATGAACCTGCACGCATGGCTGAACCAAATCACCGACGCGACGATGCCGGACAGCAACTGGAACTACTTCGCCATCATGGTACAGCTCGGCTTTAAGCGTGCCGGGCTGCCTTATGACCAGCAGGCCATCGATCGCCGCTTTGCGATGATGGATGCCTATTATCTGGGCGATGGATGGTACTCCGACGGCCCGGGGCGGCCAAAGGATTACTACATCTCAATGGCATTTCACTTCTACGGCCTGATCTACGCCACTCTGAGCGGCGATGAGGCGCGGTCAGAGGTGCTGCGTCAGCGATCCGCCCTGTTTGCCGAAGACTTTATTTATATGTCTGCCCCCGACGGCGCCTCGGTGCCCTTTGGCCGCAGCCTGACCTACCGCTTCGCGATGGTCGCCTTCTGGAGCGCAGTGGCCTTCTCCGGGCTGGAAGTGTTCACGCCGGGCATCGTGAAGGGGATTATCCTCCGTCATTTGCGGTGGTGGCAGCAGCAGCCGATTACCGATCGAGATGGGATCCTGACCCTCGGCTTTGCCTACCCGAACCTGGCGATGTGCGAAGATTATAACTCCCCTGGTTCGCCCTACTGGGCGCTGAAAACCTATCTGATCCTGGCCCTGCCGGAGAGCCATCCGTTCTGGCAGGCCGACGAACAGCCGCTGCCCACGCTTGCTGAAACGCGCGTCATTCCCCATGCCCAGCAGATCCTGATCCACACCGATCATGTCACCCTGCTCACCGCCGGGCAGCTGGAGCTGAACAACTACGTCAACACCGAGGCGAAATACACCAAATTTGCCTACTCCAGCCGTTTCGGTTTCACCATTGAGCGCGGGCGTTTCGGCCTTAAGCATGCCGCCTGTGACTCCATGCTGCTGCTGGCCGACGGCGATAACTACTTCCGCGGACGCCGCGAGTGCGAAGCGGTCCGCATCGATGAGAATTACATCTTTTCGCGCTGGTCGCCTTGGCATGACGTCCATATCGAGAGCTGGCTGGTGCCCTTTGGTGAGTGGCATCTGCGTCTGCACCGCATCAACAGCGCCCGCACGTTGCAAACGGTTGAAGGCGGATTTGCGGTGATAAAAACCGAACCGCAGTTGAGCGAACGGGGCAGTTATCTGAGTGCAGCTAACGGCAACAGCGCCATTGTCGATCTCTCACCTGCCGTTAACCGCCAGCCGGACTGCGTAGTAACGCCGCCAAACAGCAGCGTCATGTTTGCCGACTGCGCCGCCATTCCGGTGCTCGGCACCACAGTTCCACAGGGCGAGAGCTGGCTCTGCTGTGCGGTGACCGCCTCCGTTAACAATAAAAACAGGGCGGAACCCCCTCAACTGGACATTAACAATAACCAGGTCGTCATTCGCGTGCCTGGAAGCGAACGTCAGCTGTCGTTCATTTTATAAAGCCCTTACCCTGGATATCGGCGAGGATGGTATGAATAACAAAACTGAATATTACAAAATCAGCAGTTTTATCTTTCTCTATTTCTTTACCTGGTCGGCAAGTATTGGTCTGCTGGCAATCTGGCTCGGACAAAAAGCCAATCTTAGCGGGTCGGTGATCGGCACCGTATTTGCGGTGAACGGCATCTTCTCCGTTATTCTCAAACCGATCTACGGCTATATTCTGGATAAGATCGGCATGAGCAAATACCTGCTCTATTTTGTGGTGGCGATGTCTGCCCTGATGGCGCCGTTCTTTATTTACGTCTATCAGCCGCTGTTAATGTCTAACACCATGCTGGGGATTATTATCGGCGCGCTCTATTTAAGCTTCGCCTGGTATGCGGGCGTGGCGGCGTGCGAATCCTATTCCGACCGTTTCAGCCGCCTGAATGGCATGGAGTTTGGTCAGATCCGCATGTGGGGATCGCTCGGCTGGGCGGTGGCCTCCTCGTTTTCCGGTCTGCTGTTTAACCTCTCGCCAGCGTACAACTTTATTATGGGCAGCGTGGCGTCGGTGATTATGCTCATCGTCCTGCTGAGCCTGAAGGTGAACACTAACTCCGAGCATGCCGGTGAGGTGCTGACCAAAGAGAAAATCGCGCCAGCCGATGTCTATGCCTTACTGCGCAGCCGCAAGTTCTGGGCGTTCTGCCTGTATGTGGCGGGCGTGGCGTGGATGATGTTTATCGCCGAACAGCAGTTCTCCCGCTATTTCGTTACCTTCTTCGATGATGTTCACCAGGGCAACGCGGTATTTGGCTATCTCGGCACCGTGCAGTCGGGCATGGAGTTCGTGATGTATATGGTGATCCCGCTGTTCGTGAACTTTATCGGCGCGAAGCGTGGATTATTGATCGTCGGTCTGATTGTCGGGGCGCGGCTGATTATTTCCGGGATGTGCGACTCCCATCTGTTAATTTCGGTTCTTAAGCCGCTGTACGGCCTGGAAATCTGCCTCCTGCTGGTGTCGGTATTCAAATATATTGCCGAGCATTTCGATAAGCGCGTAAACGCCACCATGTATCTGCTGGGCTATCAGGCGATGCTCTACGTCGGCAACGTCGTGGTGTCGTCCCCCGCCGGTTATATGTATGACCGCATCGGCTTTGAGCAGACCTATATCATCATGGGCGCCACGGCGCTGACCTTTACCCTTATTTCTGCGTTTACGTTATCCGCCTGCCAGAGCAAATGGCGCGGCGCTAAAACGCTGAACGTTGCAGAACACCACTAATTTACGCCGTCAAAGAAGGAATCGAATTATGTTAAGTCATATCACCGAGGAACGTCTGGCCGATATTCCCGCGCCCGTGGATGAACGCGCGTTCAGCGATGAGCTAAGCTCGGCGCGCAGCCACGTCCTCGACCTGATTAGCCGTCATTTAACGGAGTTCGGCGACAAATTCCCGGCAGAAACCTGCAAGGAGGGGTACTACCCGCTGACGGAGAACGTCGAGTGGACCACCAGCTTCTGGACCGGGCAGCTTTGGCTGGCGTGGGAGATGAGCGGCGAGGAGAAATTCCGCGCCATGGCCGAGAAACATACCCGCTCGTTTGGCCTGCGCATCGCCGGGCGCAGCGACACCAACACCCACGATCTCGGCTTTCTCTACACGCTCTCCTGCGTGGCAGACTGGCGGTTGACTGGCAGCCGTGAGGCGCGCGGTTTCTCGCTGCTGGCCGCCGAAGCGCTGCTGGAACGCTTCCACGAAAAAGCGAAGATTATCCAGGCCTGGGGCGATCTGGCCGACCCGGAACAGGCCGGGCGGATGATCATCGACTGCAACATGAACCTGCCGCTGCTCTACTGGGCGACCGAGCAGACCGGCGATCCGCGCTTTGCCGAGGCCGCCAGAGCGCATGTCATGCAGGCGGCAACCTACCTTATCCGCGAAGATGCCTCGACCTTCCACACCTACTATATGGACGTAGTTACTGGCGCGCCGCGCTACGGCAATACCCAGCAGGGCTATGCGGATGACTCCTGTTGGTCGCGCGGCCAGGCGTGGGGGATCTACGGCTTCCTGCTGAGCTACATCTATACCGGCGACGCGACGATGATCGCCCTGTCGAAACGGCTGGCGAACTACTTCCTCAATCGCCTGCCGGAGGATTACGTCTGTCACTGGGATCTGGCCCTGGTGGGCACGGATGCCTTGCGCGATTCGTCATCGGCGGCGATTGCGGTGTGTGGTCTGCTGGAGCTGGTGAAGCATCTGCCGGTAACCGACCCGGACCGCGAGCGCTATCTGGCATGGGCGAAAGGGATTATGTCCTCCCTGACGAAGCACTATCTGATGGGCAAAGAGGAGAAGGGCAACGGCCTGCTGAAGCACTCGGTCTATCATCTCGCCAGCAACAAGGGGGTGGATGAGTGCGCCAGTTGGGGGGATTACTTCTACGTTGAAGCCCTGGTGCGCTTTACCCAGAGCTGGAAATTGTACTGGTAAAAAACGGCTGGGGTGAGGATATCACCACCCCAGCACATCTTTGATGACCCGCCGGTAGGGGGTGTCGATTTGTTCCGGCACCTGGCCAATATAGTCCCGCGCGTGCTGACGGGCCTCACCGCTCAGGCTGTCCAGATAGACAATGGCTTCGTCTACGGTGGGTACGCGTCCCTCCAGCGAGGCGCTTCTTGGCGGTAGCCCGGTCCAGATCACCGCCTCGATGCCTCTCTCCACCGCCCATTCTGAGAGCAAACCGGTAGGGCGGCCAGCAATCAACAACGAGCCAATGCCATCACAGCGTTCCTCGGGGATCCCCTCGCGTTCGCGCAAAGCCTGACAGGCAACGCTCAGCGTTTCCGCGTCGAGCCACGCCCAGAGCACCGGCACGGCGGGTACATTCATACAGATGGCCGTCGCCAGTTCACCGCCATCGCTGACCCGGGAAAATTCCACGGGCAGCGACGGACCGTCGGTTTGCCACTCCCCGGCGACGGGGAGTGGGCCGCTTTTCCATATCAATGAACCCCAGCCCAGACAGGCTATCTTCATCCTTTTCCCTCGATGTGACGCTAAATTGACGTTACGTTTCAGGCTTCAGGAATACGCAGCGTCTGCCCTGGATAAATTTTATCGGGGCTGGAGAGCATAGGTCGGTTGGCTTCAAAGATTTTGTTGTATTTCGACGCATCGCCATACACGGTTTTGGAGATGGCGCTTAAGGTATCGCCCGATTTTACCGTGTAGTAGGTGGCCTCATGCTGGGTGTCGGTTGCGGTGATGGTGTTTTCCACCTCGCTGACGCCCGCAATGTTCCCCACTGCGACCTGAATTTTTTCTTTCTGCTCCTGGGTGAGCCCGTCGCCTGTCACTACGGCCTTACCGTCGTTGACGTTGACCTGCACCTTATCGGCACCCGGGATGTTGAGTTTTTTAAGATGCTCAGAGACTTTATCGCTTTGACCTTTGTGATCGGTCAGGTTGTCCCACAGCTTTTCACCTGCTTCTTTAACGAAGTTAAAAATTCCCATTCCTTCCTCCAGATAACAATGAAATCAGGAATAAGCATAGCAGGTGAGTCTCACGGTGATAAAAAAAGCCCGGTAGCGTTACGCAACCAGGCTTTCGATGTGGTGCCGTTTTACCCGGTAGCGCTTCGCTTACCGGACCAGCAAAACCCAGGCCGGGCAAACGCAGCGCCGCCCGGCGATACGGGGAGGTTAGACCCCGTTTTCCAGAATACGGATATGGGTTTCCAGAACATCCCCTTTCACCGCCTCGCTCCACGCTTTCATATGTGGGGTCTGCAGGTGGGCTTCGAGGTGGGCCACGGTTTCCCACAGTTCAACCATCACAATCGAGTCCGGGGCTGTGGTCTGGAAGCTGACGCCTGCGGCGGTGTCCACCATCGGCGCGTAGCCGTGGCAGCCTGCCTCTTCTAAAACGGTCGGGATAATTTTTGCGAACTGATCCAGCACCGCCTGACGGTGATGTTGTCCAGGACGGGTGCGAATTTCAGCAATAACGGTAAGCATGGTCATTTCTCCTGATAACATGCCACCAGTTAAGCAAAAATTTCCGCGAGATGCTTGCGATATTCTGCGATATAGCGTGGCACATCCGGCATTTTGATTACGTCGTTGGTGATAAAGGTCGGCAGCGCCTCCATCCCGAGGAACTGATTGGCCTTGTGAAACGGCAGATAAACACCGTCAACGCCCACGCCGTGGAAGAACTGATCTTCTTCGGTGAAGGCTTCCATCGGGGCATTCCAGGTCAGGGAGAGCATGTATTTTTTTCCCTGAATCAGGCCGCCGGAGCCGTATTTCTTCGACGCATCAGAGCGGGTACGGCCATCGCTGGCATAGAGCGCGCCGTGGCCTTCGGTAAAGACATCGTCCATGTACTTTTTCACGGTCCATGGTGCGCCCATCCACCAGCCAGGCATCTGCCAGATAACGACGTCAGCCCAGAGGAAGTTCTGCACTTCGGCCTGGATATCGTACTCACCGTCGGTGCGCACGACCTTAACATCATGCCCGGCGTCGCGCAGGAAACCATCCGCGACCTCGGTCAGGGTGTCATTCAGTTGGCCATTGGAGTGGGCGAATTTTTTCGCACCGTTGATAATCAGAATATTGCTCATTAAGTTGTCCTCAGAGTAGCGAGTCTGAGGGCCATTCTACGCGCGACAGCGGTGCGGTGAAATTAGCAAAATGTGCAAAGTCTTTTGCTGAAACAGCAATAATGCCTACCAGCTGATTCTGGCTTCAAATCCACCGTCCTGCCCATTGCCCAGCGTGACCGTCATCCGGTGCAGGGCGGCGATGCGCTTCACAATCGACAGACCCAGGCCGCTGCCGGTCTGATCCTGGCCGGGCGGACGATAAAAACGCTCCCCGATCCGCGTCAGGGCATCAGGGGCAATACCCGGGCCGTTGTCACGCACGATAACGCTGTGGGTGTCGAGCGTCACCTCCACTCGGCTACCCCGCGGGCTGTAGCGTACGGCGTTATCCAGCAGGTTACGCACCAGCAGGCTCAGGAGAAGCTGCTGCCCGGTGCGGGTGACCTGTGGGTCGAGGATGTTCAGGCGGATCTCGATCCCGGCCTGCTGCGCCGGATGATAACTGTCCATCACCACCGACTGCAGTAAATCGGCTATGTTAAGGGGCTCAACATCGTCCAGGCTCTCCAGGGAATCCAGGCGCGACAACGTCAGGAGTTGCTCAACCAGCCGCGAGGCCCGGTCGATGCCGGCGTGCAGTTGGGTCAGGGCTTTCGCCTGTGCCTGCGGATCGTCCAGCGACAGTTGCGCCACTTCGGTCTGCACTTTCAGGGCGGTGAGCGGGCTGCGCAGCTCGTGAGCGGCATCCGAGGTGAAGCGGCGTTCGCGGGCCATCATCGCCTGCGTGCGGGCAAACAGCTGATTGAGCGCGTCAACCACCGGGCGCACTTCAATGGGTACGCCCTGGGTTGCCAGCCGGTCGGTGGCGTCGGGAGTACGGGCGCGCAAGGTTTGGCTCAGCTTTTTCAGCGGCCTGAGCTCACGGCTTAACAAGACGATCAGCACCAGCAGCATGATCGGCAGCGCCACCAGCCAGGGGGTAAACTGCGATCTGACCACGTCCAGCGCCATCTCCTGGCGGTACTCATGCTCCTGGCCGACCACGACCCGGTATTTGCCGTCCGGCGCGGTGAGCCATAAGAATCGCCATTCATCGTTATCGTCGTTGAGTTGGCCGTTATCAAACCCATCCCGGCGATAGTGATACGGGATGTCGCGCCCGTTTTCACCGTCATTCAGCACCATCCTGCCGTCGGGAGTGTAAATGGCGAAGGCCAGCGCATCGTCGTCCAGGCGCCCATGTTTCGCTTTCTTTGGCACCTCGCGCATCCGTTCCGGGGCGCGGATCTCGTCCAGATCCATGGTCAGCAGCCGTTTGGCAAACAGCATCTGCTGGGTGTCGAACAGCTTATCGAGCGTATCGCGGGTCTGCTGCCAGGCGACAAGGCTGGCGGCAAACCAGGCGGTTAGCGACAGGGCAAGGAACAGCAGCGTCAGCCGCAGCTTGAGGCTCAGGCGTTGGGTCAGTTTCATGCGTCACCCAGGGTATAACCGATGCCGTGCACGGTGCGGATAAAATCGCTGCCGAGCTTGCGGCGCAGATGGTGAACGTGGACCTCCACGGCGTTGCTGGAGACCTCGTCGTCCCAGGTATAGAGCTTCTCTTCGATCAGTTTGCGCGGCAGCACGCGGCCCGCGTTGCGCATTAACAGCTCCAGCAGGGCGAACTCTTTGGGCTTGAGCACCAGGGTTTCGCCATTGAGGCTGGCCACCAGTCGGCTGGGATCGAGCGTCACGCCGCCGTGGCGCAGTTCGCTGCGCGCCTGCCCGTGGCTGCGACGTACCAGCGCCTCAAGGCGGGCGGCCACTTCGATAAGCGCAAAGGGTTTACAGAGATAATCGTCGGCACCCAGACGCAACCCCTCGACGCGCTGGTTGAGCGCATCCCGTGCGGTCAGGATCAACACCGGCTCGCTGCGGCCCTGTTCCCGCCATTCGCGCAGGATTTGCAGCCCATCAATACCGGGCAGGGTCAGGTCGAGCACCACGGCGTCATAGGGGGCGCTGTAGAGCGCCGCTCTGCCGGTTTCACCCTCGGTGAACCAGTCCAGGCTAAAGCCCAGTTTCGTCAGTCCGGCCTTAATGCCGTCGCCAATCAGCTTGTCGTCTTCTACCAGTAAAATGCGCATGTTCCCTCCCTGATAAGGCCAGTAAACCCTCTGTCACGCTCCGCTGTACAGTAAAAAAATTTAAATTTTCCGCTTAAGAAGTTGTTAAGGTTTACCCTGTTTAATGGATTGCGAAACGACATTAAAGGGAGAGTTAAGATGAAAAAATACGCTGCTATTGCTGCCATCATGATGATCACCACTGCGCCGGTTTTTGCGGCTCAGGGCGGGTTTAACGGCCCGTCGGCGACGGCAACCCAGACGCAAACCCAGCAGGGCGGTTTTGTCGATAACGACGCCAACCTCACCACCGCAGCAAAGGTCAAGGATCTGAAGGACGATAGCTGGGTGAAACTGCGCGGCAACATCACCGAGCGCCTCTCCGACGACCGCTACACCTTCCGCGATGAGAGCGGCACGGTGAACGTCGAGATCGACAATAAGCGCTGGAACGGCGTGACCGTCACCCCGCAGGATAAGGTTGAGCTGCAGGGTAAAGTTGACAAAGAGTGGAACGATTTCGAAATCGACGTGAAACAGGTTATCAAGCTGAATAAATAACCCACAAAGGGGCCGCCGGTGCGGCCCCTTTTTCTCTGTGACTCGACTCGCCAGATGAGGTAGTATCTGCGGCAATATTGCCTGAAACCAACTGGTTTCTGAGTTGAGGAATCCCATTTAATGAGCGATATGGCAGAGCGCCTCGCGCTACATGAATTCACGGAAAACGCCTACCTGAACTACTCCATGTACGTCATCATGGACAGGGCGTTGCCGTTTATCGGGGATGGCCTGAAGCCCGTTCAGCGCCGCATCGTCTATGCGATGTCCGAACTGGGGCTGAACGCCACCGCCAAGTTCAAGAAATCCGCCCGTACCGTCGGTGACGTACTGGGTAAATACCATCCGCACGGCGACAGCGCCTGTTATGAAGCGATGGTGCTGATGGCCCAGCCATTCTCGTACCGCTATCCACTGGTGGACGGCCAGGGTAACTGGGGTGCGCCGGACGATCCGAAGTCGTTCGCGGCGATGCGTTACACCGAATCCCGTCTCTCTAAATATGCCGAACTGCTGCTCAGCGAGCTGGGCCAGGGCACCGTGGAGTGGGTACCGAACTTCGACGGCACCATGCAGGAGCCGAAGATGCTGCCTGCCCGTCTGCCGAACATTCTGCTGAACGGCACCACCGGTATTGCCGTGGGGATGGCGACGGATATCCCGCCGCACAACCTGCGTGAAGTGGCGAAAGCGGCGATCACCCTGATTGAGCAGCCGAAAACCACGCTGGACGAGCTGCTGGATATCGTCCAGGGGCCGGACTATCCGACCGAAGCGGAGATCATCACCTCCCGCGCGGAGATCCGCAAAATCTACCAGAACGGTCGCGGCTCCGTGCGCATGCGTGCGGTGTGGACAAAAGAGGACGGCGCGGTGGTGATCACTGCGCTGCCACACCAGGTCTCCGGCGCGAAAGTGCTGGAACAGATCGCCGCCCAGATGCGCAATAAAAAGCTGCCAATGGTGGACGACCTGCGCGACGAATCCGACCACGAAAACCCGACCCGTCTGGTGATCGTGCCGCGCTCCAACCGTGTGGACATGGAGCCGGTGATGAATCACCTGTTCGCCACCACCGATCTGGAAAAAAGCTACCGTATCAACCTGAACATGATCGGGCTGGACGGTCGTCCGGCGGTGAAAAACCTGCTGGAGATCCTCTCTGAATGGCTGACGTTCCGCCGCGATACCGTGCGCCGTCGTCTGAACCATCGTCTGGAGAAAGTGCTTAAGCGCCTGCATATCCTTGAAGGTTTGCTGGTGGCGCACCTGAATATTGACGAAGTAATTGCGATCATTCGCACTGAGGATGAGCCGAAGCCTGCACTGGTAGCGCGTTTTGGTCTCAGCGAAACCCAGGCTGAAGCGATCCTGGAGCTGAAGTTACGCCATCTCGCCAAGCTTGAAGAAATAAAAATTATCGGTGAACAGTCCGATTTGGTGAAAGAACGTGACCAGATACAGGGTATTCTCGCGTCCGAGCGCAAGATGAACACCCTGCTGAAAAAAGAGCTGCAGGCCGACGCCGACGCGTTTGGCGACGACCGTCGCTCTCCGCTACACGAGCGCGAAGAAGCGAAAGCGATGAGCGAGCATGACATGCAGCCGTCCGAGCCGGTGACCATCGTGCTGTCACAAAGCGGCTGGGTTCGTAGCGCCAAGGGGCACGATATCGACGCGCCGGGCCTGAGTTACAAAGCGGGCGACAGCTTCAAAGCCGCGGTGAAGGGTAAGAGCAACCAGCCGGTGGCCTTTATCGACACCACCGGGCGCAGCTACGCCATCGATCCGATCACGCTGCCGTCGGCGCGCGGGCAGGGCGAGCCGCTGACCGGCAAGCTGACGCTGCCGCCGGGGGCGACCATTGAGCATATGCTGATGGAAGGCGAGGAGCAGAAACTGCTGCTGGCCTCCGATGCGGGCTACGGCTTTATCTGTACCTTTAACGATCTGATCTCGCGTAACCGCGCGGGCAAGGCGTTGATTAGCCTGCCGGATAACGCCCGGGTGATGGCACCGCTGGTGATTGAGAACGAGAGCGATATGCTGCTGGCGATCTCCGCTGCTGGCCGGATGTTGATGTTCCCGCTCAGCGACCTGCCGCAGCTGTCGAAAGGCAAGGGCAACAAGATCATCAACATCTCGGCGGCAGAAGCGGCCTCAGGCGCAGATAGCCTGGCGCACCTCTTTATCCTGCCGCCGCAGAGCACCCTGACCATTCACGTGGGTAAACGCAAAATCAAACTGCGCCCGGAAGAGCTGCAGAAAGTGGTGGGCGAACGTGGACGTAAAGGGTCGTTGATGCGCGGCCTGCAACGCATTGACCGCGTGGAGATCGACTCTCCGCAGCGGGCGACCGCGGACGACAACGAAGCCTAACCGCGCTTCCCCCTTCGTTCAGGAGGGGGAGCCGTAAAAAAACATCCGTTATACACCCCTAAACAATGCGAGTTGCAGGACAAAACAGTTAACCGTTTTGTCCTGCACATAAGTATGACGGGTATAAAATCAAAGCAGTTAACCGCTTATAGTTGCAGTATAATCGTCAACTGTCAGGGGTTTTTGAGGTCGCTATGCTATTAATTGTTCGT
>JADHEE010000502.1_pt1 | contig 15009 bp, 17 predicted proteins | sample 8952401 | NCBI WGS metagenome assembly JADHEE01 (sample SAMN16124438, study PRJNA663242) | bioreactor sludge metagenome | isolation source: sludge (ammonium) | place: India:Bengaluru | collected 2019-02-28
CGCCGCCGATGATGATGCCGACGGCCATGTCGACGACGTTGCCGCGCACGGCGAACTTCTTGAATTCCTGAAGCATGGTGGACCTCCGGGGCGAGGGATGGCGTCGAGGCAGAACCGGTTGCCGCGAATTCCGTTCCCCACATATGGGGTTTCCGCCGTCGCCGCTTGACCTTGCGGGTTGCGGGTGGTGAGGTATTCGCCTCGCGGGCAGCGTTTTGGGGGCGGCGGTGGTTGCGTTGGTGCACACGGTTGCGTTTTCGGGGATCGACGTCTGCCCGGTCGAGGTGCAGGTGCAGATCGCCAACGGCCTGCCCGCGTTCTCGGTGGTGGGCCTGCCCGACAAGGCGGTGGCGGAGAGCCGCGAGCGGGTGCGGGCGGCTCTGGTGGCGATCGGTCTCGGGCTGCCGCCGAAGCGCATCACCGTCAACCTCGCGCCCGCCGACGTCTTGAAGGAAGGCAGCCACTTCGACCTGCCGATCGCGGTGGGCATCCTTGCGGCGATGGACATCGTGCCGCGCGAGGAAGTGCTGAACTACACGGTGATGGGCGAACTGTCGCTGGACGGGCGGATCAGCCCGGTATCGGGCGTGCTGCCTGCCGCGATCTCGGCGCATGCGCACGAGCGCGGCCTGATCTGCCCGGCGGCGCAGGGCGCGGAGGCCGCCTGGGCGGGCGGCGGCGACACCTACGGCTTCACCGACCTGTTGCAGGCGATGGGGTTCCTGAAGGGCGAGGCGCTGGTCGCGCCGTCCCGCCCCGGCGACCCGCCCGCGGCCCGCGCGCTCCCCGACATGGCCGATGTGAAGGGCCAGGAGAGCGCCAAGCGGGCGCTCGAGATCGCCGCCGCGGGCGGCCACAACATGCTTATAATGTAGACCTATTAGACCCTCAAAGCCCCAGGTTAATTTCTTGACAAATCCTCTTTAATCTCAAGGGATTATCCTCAACGTACCGTGCCGTCATCGAGACAGATGCGTGACCCATCAAGTTTGAGACGGCTTTGATATCGACACCCTGCTCAATCAGTGATGTCGCAAACGTCCGTCGCCCGGAATGGCTGGATGCTTGATTTAATCCGGCCCGTCGGTACATCCGCGTAAACAGCATCTGCATTGTGTTTGGGGTAAAGGCTCCCCCCTTACGTGATTTGAATAAGGGGGACGGGGGGTGGAGTGCCATCGCATCCGTCCGTTGCCGTTCGTCGAGATATGCCGCAAGGGCTTTCCGCACGTCCTTGTTGGTCAGATAGATCAGCCGCTGCTTTTGCCCCTTGGTCGTCGTTCGCCGCAATAAGACTTCGTCCTTGATCGTTCCGTCGGGGGTGAGGACATCGCCGACCTGGAGTTGGCTCAGCTCCTTAGCGCGCAGGCCCAGGGCGATCGAAAAATGCAGCAGCGTCAGGTTCCGATTTGCCTGACTATGGGTTTTGGTGACGGCGAGAACCTGTCGGAATTGGCACTTCGTCAGCACCGGCGCTTTCTTTTCGTGATTCATCATCCACCCAATGTTTTAGAAATGCAGCAATATTTAACTGCAAAACATTGGGCGTACACATCTCGTTTCTGGTTCAGCTAACACATTGATTCCAAATGCAATGTTTATTTTTTGCATTTAGTAAACATTGATAATTTTTAAGGGTGAGGCAACGGTGAGGTCCGAATAAACCTGTAAAATCCCTTATTGATAGCAGGGGCTCGCCCTGCGATGATCGCTCGCCTGTCACTTAGAGGTGAGCTATGCCTTTTATGGTTGAGAATCTGCGTCTCAGGGAACTTGCTCTCATCGCGGCCCAAAATCGCCCGGCATTTGACGACTTTGTAGCGTTCCTTCTGACCCAAGGGTTTTCCTCTCTTCATGCTTTCGTCACGAACGGCGACACGGAGAGGACCAAAGCCACAATCCTGTGTTACTTCGATAGACCTTTCCCCGCTGGAATCGCTCTTTATGACGGCATCGCCCGACCGTATGCACCGGACAAGGCAAAATGGTTGCTTCTCGGCTGGATCTTTCGCGATGCACCGGAACAGCGACTTCGCCCAATGATCTCTTCTATGACAGGCAGCACTACGGGTGAGAAGCAAGCGGCGCTGCTTAGCCAGCTAGTAGGTTACGTTGCAACGATTTTTCCGGGAGAGGCACACTGGGAATGGACCGCTATCTGCGAGGTGATTATCGATCGATTAGAGGGTAGCCGTCGGGCCATTAAAGGAACTCTGTTCGAGGCCATCGTGCGACGTAGTTTGAACGCGATATTCCAGACAAACCTTGTGAGGCTCACCGTCAGCGACGCTGAAATTAAGTTAGAAGGGGAGACGTATGATGTCAGCGTAGTTGGAGCACACGGGCAAATTCTTATTCCGGTGAAAACCCGCGAAACCATGGGCGGAGGTCATGCGATTCTCTTCACGCGCGATATCTTCAAATCGATATCTGTAGCACATAATGCAGGCTACGAATGTCTACCAATCATAATTGCGGAGAGTTGGGCGGGAGATTTAACAGCCCTGTCCTGCAAAGACCATATCTTCATTAATAAAAATCCAAATCAGATCCTGGAAGTTGAGCCCCTTCTAGTTGATCAGCTTCGAAATCGGCTGCCGGCATTTCGAGCTATCATGTAATTAAGCGTTTTCGTGCCATGTGACAGTAATCGGGATTCAGATCGATTCCTATAAATCGGCGCCCGGTATTCAGCGACACGACCCCCGCCGTACCTGAGCCAAAAAATGGATCGAGTACAATACCACCACGAGGGCTACCTGCAAGGATACAGGGTTCGATTAGCTTTTCAGGAAACACCGCGAAATGCGCTTCACGGTATTTTCCTAGGGCGACAGACCAAACAGTGCGCTTGTTGCGCCCTTTGGGATGAAACGCCTGATCCCAGCGCGCGTCGTGAAGGTTAGAATTACCTTCGTTCTTTCCGACTTCGGGTGTGCTGCCACGCTTACCAAAATGGCTCCGGCCTCCGCGCATTTTGCTGCTTTCGCTAAAGGTGACGTGCGGCTCCCGAATAGCATCAATATCGTAATAATAGTCCCGTTCCTTGCTGAACATGAAAATGTACTCATGGTCCACGGTTGGGCGGGTTTTTACGGAATGTGGCATCGCATTGGGCTTATGCCAGATGATGTCTGATCGAAGTATCCAGCCGTCTTCAACCAAAGCTAATGCTACCCGCCATGGCATCCCAAGGAGAGTGCCATTCAGAAATTTGTCACCTAGATTGAGCCAAAAAGTGCCGTCATCTCGTAATACACGACGAAGCTCGCGAAAAATTGCCACAAGGCGATTTATATATTCGTTTGGTGATGACTCGGCGCCAATCTGCCCCGTCTCCCCATAATCACGTTGGCCGTAATACGGGGGGCTGGATACAGCAGTGTGTACCAACCCGCCCGGCATTGAGCTGAGCACCGCTCCTGCGTCGCCATTGATAATTAAATTACACGCTTGCCAGTTCGCCCGGCTCAGTTCGTCTACCCGAAGAACCGGGGTTCCCCCCTGTTGCTCGAACAGATGGCATTCCAACTTGACGGGCTTGTCTAACATTATCACTCAACGGGTTGTATGCAGATAACGTGATGTCATCACATCCTGGGCCGACAGGTCCAGAATTATGATTGTAATTATACCAATATGAGGGAATCCATACACTTGGTTAGTTAGGATGCCCTTAACACCGGTTAAGCTCTCAGAGTACCTTTTTCAGGCAGCACTTTCTTAACCGGCTCCTCTCGCTGTTCTTTCGGGATGTAAAACCACTTCCACCCCACGTGGCGCAAAACCCCTTCATTTCCGAGCCGGTAGAGCGCCATTCCAACCGTCTTATCGCCAATCCCACCGCCGATTTTCTCCCGAACATCCTTGGACTTCAGATAGCCCGGATAGGCAGCCTTCATGATGCTTTCGACCAGGGCCTTGATGGACTGCGCGGACTGTCCCTGATCCCCGCCCGCCTGACTATCCCCATCGATAGTCGGCAGTTCGGGAGGTGGGATTTCTAAGGCTTTCGCCACTGTCCGAAGCGCTTGGGCGAACTCATGCAGCTCGGTATCTATCTCCCTGGCCTCCAGTTGTAGGGCCGCGATTTTTTCGATGACCTGCTTTTTCCGCGCAAGACGCTCTTCGTACTTGCCCAAAAGGCCACTTACGGCCGGATCGATCTGCGTATCGGTCATTACCTACCTCCAATTTGCAAAACATACACCGCCGGAGGTTGGCGAGCAACTTTCGCGTTGGCGGAGATTGACGTTGACGTGTGGCGTTTGATATGAGATACACACTCTCGTCACATGGTGATGAGTGATGTTGGTTTGTGGCGTTTTTGAAAGCGGTCACCCGCGAAATTAAAGGAGTTAAAAGTATGAGCCTTCTCGATTTGGAACCGACCGACGTCGAAGGGGTGGTGCTACGGTACTGCATCATTGAGCATGAGAATTTGCTGCGTATATCAATGCCTTACACGCGGAAATTCCAGAACGGCCTGGCGGTCTCGATTTCCGAAGTTACCGATAAGTCCGCCTATGATACCGACCCCCGGACCTACGAGGTTGTCTTCAACAAGGACCTCGATCCAGCGCTGAAGGCTACACGTGGGTCGTTCCGCGTGGTCCATTTCCAAGGTCAGATGTCTGCCCAGCGCCTCTCGGACTGATGGATTTGTGCGCTCGGACCGGACAGCACAATTTGTCCGAGCGCGCCGTTCTGCCGAGGGCTTACACGCAACAAATTGAGATACCCGATTGATCATTAATGGGGGGGTATATGAGACAGGTTACCGATCTAGAGGACCAATTCGTACGAGAACTCGTCGACAAGTACGAAGTGGAGCGCCCGACGAAGCCCACCAGCATCCTTGAACGACTTCAGATAAACTCACGAGTGAAGGACAACCACACCATGCGATACCCAAACGGCCTCATGGTGACGATTTTCGATCGTACCGAGGGTGAATGGGAGGCGGCCACACGACGAGAATACGATGTGTTCTTTAATCGTCGGGGCAAATCACGGCCCGGGATGACCCGGACACGGCGCAGATTTCGGGTGGTTCGCAGTCCGGCTGACGGGCTGTTCACGGTGACCCGGACGAGATAATCAGTGGGCGCGACGAGCGAGATCCCGATGTCTAGCGAATAGGCGTCGGGATTCGTTCTACCCGCGGCCGACAGCCCGTCGGGAAGAAGTGTAAAACAATATGCTGCTCTTGCTGCTTCTGCCTGCGAAAGAGATTAATAGTGATTAGTATCAGGTTGTTACCGAAATATTAGCTTGAATTAATAGACCGTCGAGCCCGATATGTAATCAACGTTCTTATAAAGGAGAATGCAGTAGGTTAATCGTCCGCTGCTCCTTTCATCACCTCCCGCACGTCCAGATCAATATCGGTTCCAGCCACTCGCTCAAGCCGAGCCTCCGATAGCCGGACCTCGAATCCCGTCTTGTCCTTGACGGCAGCGACAAATTGCTCGGTTTCGATTCTTGCCGCAGACATGAAGCCGTCGTGCATCAAAACCAGATTCCCGTCAGTCACCTCTAGGGGCATCGCATCGATCACCCGCCGCTCTAACCCCAGATAGATGTGCATGCGTCGTTTTGACGCTCTCTTAAACAATCTGGGCCGCTTTCCGGCTATGTGTCGTTCCCGGTCATCGTGTTCAAATGCGAGTTTCCACATCGCATCGACGTTTGCCCGGAATTCTTCGACGAATGGGTGCCCAAGAAACGCTTCGAACCGCTGGCGGTTACCCTTGAACCGCGCAAACAGGCTGTTCTTGTGGTGTGGTGCGGTGCTCGCTTTGAACAGCAGCATCGTTAGGACCTCCTTGGTTGACTGGAGGTCTAGGCAGGCGAACTCGGCAATTTCGTGTCTAACGGCGACCTTGTCGTTCACCAGCCGAGCGATTGCCGGAAAGGGCTTTGGGCTGCCGCCGTGTAGGAACTGATGCTGCTGTGTTGCGTATTGATGTACTAGGGTGGGAGCGCAGGCTTCGATGTCGTAATCCCACCACCCCGCAAAAAGCTGCTTCCGAAGATCTCGCCGGATGTTCTGAATTTCGTGAAAGCGCCGAAGGCCATTGTCTTTGTAGGTCAGTGGCCTCCCGAGAAGGATGTCAGCGAATTTGCGTTGCAGAATCTCAAGGTCACTTGGAGGCTGCGTTCCCATCAACGCGTAAATTTTTTCGTAACCCGACCGGCGCAACACATACGCGTTGCTGCGCACCCCTGGCTGAAATTGGTCGGTCTGCTCTAGTAGATTTGCTCTGAGCCACTGAGAAAGCCCGCGTTGAGAGGTGTTGCCAAACACCTCCTGCATCTCCTCCCAGCCAACGCGCGCGCCGCGCTTTTTGCCGACGAGTTTTTGCGCGCACCACCCCAAGACCGTGGTGATACGTTTCCTTACGCGCTTATCGCTGAAATTGGGTTTGTATGTGGTGAGGTCGAGTGCGCGAATCATAGTGATCTTATTGATACTAAAAGAGATATCCTCTAGTCCTCTGGCTTGAGCAACTCCATGTGGCTGACCCCAAGAGCTTCGGCTAGTTCATAAATCGTAACGATGGTCGGGTTGCGCCGACCATTTTCCAAACTGCTAATGTACTGCTGGCTAAACCCAGATAGATCCGCAAATTGCTCTTGTGAGAGCCCTCGGTCGAGGCGGCACTTCCGAACATTCCGGCCAACGAGAATTCGCATATCCATCCAAAGATGGATTGCAGAATACATACTATAAGTTTATCAACTATAGTATGTATTCCGCGCCCCTGATCAGGGGCGCATTCCTCGTGGGGGCGAGGCTATGCCGGTCATTTTGTGTTGTGATCCAGCGCTCTGGCGTCGCAGAAGAACGCCAAATACCACACAAATTATATGTACAATCAAGCGGGCCTGTATACGGTTGCCTTATCACGCAACCAGAGAGGTAACCCGCTATGACTGAGCAGATCACCCCGACTCCCTCGAAGACCTCGAAGCAGGCGAACCCCAAAAACCCGATCGGACGCATGACCCTCGCTGAGGTCGATGTCGCCTTGGCCGAGTGCGAGAAAATCATCACCGCACACTCGGACACCGTGAAGGCCACGCTTACCGGCAACCGCGCGATTCCGCCGAATGTGTTGCGAGAGTTGTCGCGAGCCAATTCCCAGAAAGGTCGGTTGGCAATGCGACGAATCTCTCAGCTCATCGAGATGGGGGAACCTGCTGCGGCCGAGCTGATCGAGAAATTGATGAAAGTCCGCCCGCGTGCCCTGTAACCGGCCTGCCTCAAATTTTGACTCCCTGTACGACCTGGCTGTTTCCCTGGCCGTCGGGGAGGGGCGTGCTTCGATCGCGTTTATCCAAATCCGCCTTTGCCTCGGGTACGGAACGGCTTCGCGGATCATTGAACGCATGGAAGTGGAAGGAATTCTCGGAAAGCGCCAGCCGTCAGGCTGGCGCAGAACTTTAACCCGGACACAGCGGAAGGCGTAGATGGAACCGGAATCCGAAAATCACGAGAAGGCGTCTGTCACGGACAACCTGAAGCGAAGCTGGCCCAAAATGCTAGGGCTCTTGGTCGTCGTAGTCGCCGTGCAGTTCGTGCCGAAATGGTTGGCGTCGTCGCCCTCAAAATCCGACGGGGCAAAGGCATTTGCCGGAAACGCAGCGCAGAAGACGACGCAAAGACAATCACTTGACGGAAGCTGGCGGTGTGGGCCGAGCAAGAATGCGGTGACCTTCGAAGGTCAAAATTATGTCGAACAGATCCTCTACGGAGAATTTGCGGGAGGAGCGGAATGGGGGATTTTTGATTTTGCGGATGGAAAATTCAGGAAACAGACCCAGAAAGTCCGTTCAATGGTGAATGACCCCGTTCTCCGCAATCAACTGGTTCAATCTCTCGCACGCCAGGGAAACATGCGCTCTGCTCAGACACTCATGCAGAACGGCTATTTTGAAGCGCCAGCGGACTATTTGGGGGTGTACAACGTGATGCGTCTGGACGCCAAAATTTTCGAGTATGAGATTGTAGAATCATACAAAAACGGTGTTCAGCAACCTCTCGTTGGACCCCGAATCACTCACTGCGAGAGAGAGTGACAACGTCTGAGTTAATCGTTAGCCGTCACAAGCACATGAAAAATCATGAAAATCACGCCAATTTGGAAGGCGTTTGCAGCGTCCTTCCTCGTCCTCGTAGCCTCTGAGTGCCGTGCCGCCGAGACCGTCGAGATCAAGTCGCTCACCGGCGACATGATCAAGGCGACGATCCGAAAGCCCGACGGTCCTGGTCCCTTCCCCGTCGTCATGCTGATGCACTCGTCTGCCGGCAACGCCGATCCCAACGGTCTCGTCAAGTTCTGGGACGACTACCTCTACGACCTCGGCTACGTCATCGTCCGTCCGGACAGCTACACTTCTCGCGGCTACGAACACGTCTACGACGTTCCGATGGCGGCGCGAGCGAAGGCGGGCATCACCCACGGCAACCGAACGAAAGACGCCCTGGGCACCCTCAACTACCTGCGCACCCTCCCATACGTCGACATTACTCGTGTCGGCGTCATGGGCTGGTCGCACGGTGCATCGACCATCGACGGCATCGTCGCGGGACAGGATCAGCTTGTCGGCAAGGGGAACGGCTTCGCCGCCGCGATCTCGTTCTATCCGGATTGCAGTGCGGCGGCCTACTCGAAGCACACCGTCAAGCGCCACCGGCAGGACGGGCCCGGTACTCCCTGGATCTACGAGGCCAGCGGCAAGTACGTGCCGACTACCGACTATCTGATTCTCATCGGTGAAGCCGACGACTGGACCCCCGCCGGATTCTGCCAGGAGATGGCAAAGATGACGGTCGATTCGGAACACCCGATCCGGATCAAGGTCTATCCCGGCGCGTATCACAGCTTCGACAGCTACCAGCCGTATCGCTACAACAAGAACCTCGTGAACATCAACGCCGACGGCGGCATGGGTGCCTCAACCGGCGGCGACCGCAGCGCGTTCAAAGACTCTCAGATCATGGTGAAGGATTTCTTCGCCGAGAAGCTGAAGAAGTAGGTCGATTCGCGACCCGAAGGTTGCTGGAGGATCGCTGGTTATCGTCGTGCTATGTGGCAATATGGTCTATCAACCACATCGTGCTTTAATCACCAGCGACCTCCAGAAGCGATCCGACGGAACCCTACATTCTCGAAATGCACAATGCCCCTCCGAAATACCGCTTCGTCTCGGACGAAGATCGGTCGAGATTTTTGCGCGATCTTGCGAGGACCATCGGAAAGTGGGTTTCCGATGATCACAGCCCTGACGCCGCTATCGTCGTAACCCCAGAGGGATATGGTAAAAGCTTTTTGGCGGTGCACCTTATCGCGTGCGGATTCAAAGTCGTATTTTGCGCCAAATCCAACGCTCAACTCACATCGAGGGAGCGAGACATTACGGAAAAGTGGCCCGAGAATCCGGAATTCGTAAAGGTTCTCGGACGACCTGTGGTCGTTGCGCGCTACACATCAAAAATTCAAAATCTGCAAACCGCACTCGCCCGCCACGGGGTCGGTCCGTCTGAATTCAAAATCGTATCGTACGAAACGGATTCACCGTATTCGGTGGCTCCGGTTAACGAAGCCGCGTGTATCAATGATTTGAATATTTTATTCAGAAGCAAGGGCATAAACGACGATGGCGAGGAGTTCTTTAATGAGCATTATGTGAACCACAGCGGGGGCACTCTGGAGGGCGGCAGCGCGGATGTGGTCCTAGTGTCTTTTGCCGCGTTCCAGGCGTTTTGCCAGAGCAAGAAGGAACTTTGGTGGGAGAAGCTGGGGTTGGTTGCTTCGACGGAATCACTGACTGTCGAACGCCGCGGAAAGCAAAAGCACATCGACGTCCAGCACCCGTTCGAGAAAGTCGCGGTGATTTTGGACGATCCCGACCGCGATGATTTTGATTGGCTCCGTAAGGTATCTGACGAGAACGCCGCATCGCTCGCTGAACACCGGGGGAAAATCACAGATCGTCAGCTTGCTATGGAATCACCCGCGTACTGGAAACGTGACAAACCTGAGATCGCGGTCGTAAAAGCCGGAGCCGAATTTGCCCGTAATGAGGAAATTAGGAATACGCCGCTTCACAAAATCGTGAAAGTCAAAGGCGTATTCTACGAGGAGCGACCGAAGTCAGCCGTTCTTGGGTATCGGTTCAAAGAAGGTCAGCTTAGGCCCGAGGTCGTCGCGACGAGCAAGGGGGGGACCTTTACTCGACGGCCCCGTTTTTGTCCAAAATTGATCGTCACGACTACTGAGATGGTAACTGCCGAATATGCCCGTCGAACACTAGAAGGCGTCGGCTTAAATGCGATGTCCGAAATCAACGTTTTTCGCAACTATGAGTCGAACGTTACGGCAGTCAGCACCACGATTACTCGAAAACGAGATCAGGCGGCACTGCTTCCCATCGTAGAGCAGCTTAAGCGGGAGTTCCCCGAAGAAAGCGTGACACTTATCGCTGACGGACTGGACTGTCAGTTCAACCTCTCGACCAACAAGGGTCGAAACGATCTGGATGATTGTACCACGGTGATCAAATTGTCGTGGCCGCATCCGGCTGCGATCCGTACGGCGATGGCGCATCAGGAAGCCGCCCTGCCGTCTCTCCAAGACTCGGATACGATCGATATAGAGTCTCGCTATGCCCGAGCCTTCAACGATATGACCCCAGCCTTGATGGCGGATCTGGCAAACCAAGCGATTGGCCGTAATCAAGGATTTAGATATCGGGGGAGGCAGGCGATTCTGTTGATCGACCCTCGCTGGTATGAAACCGTCGAACCGTTGCTCCGGTACAAGTTGAACCCGTGGAGTGACCAGCTTCCTTCCTTCAACAAGAAAACCAACAAGAAGTCTGCTCTTGAGGCGTTGCAGATGGCATCTGAGCAGTCGCTCTTGGAAAAACGCCTTCTAGAATTGATCCACGGATTTCGAGAATTCGGGCTATCCGAGGAAGCCAAGCAGTTGGTCGAAAAATTGCCCGCCCGCCAACAAAAACACTTTGCTAAGTGGCTGGAGGCCCAGAACGCCCCGGAAACCCTTGCCAAGCAGGAACAATCCAAAGCCCAGCGCCGGGAGAAAAATAGGGAAAATGTCCGTCGGTTTCGGGAACGAAAGAGAGCGGCACTCGTGGAAGGCGTATAGCAGGTCGCGTCAGCCCGTGAACGGACCCTCCTGCTCGGCCTGATCGGCCAATAGCGTGCGTCTTTTCCGAGGAATCTCCCCGGCATATTTGACGCCTTCATTTGTCTTCGGTCCCGGCCACAACGTCCCTCGGCCACTACCCATCATGATGCGCCCATCGTCTGTCTTGAAGATCACCGCAACGAATCGGTTGTCACGACCAGGGCGGATGCCAATGAGGTGCATGCTGTAAGACCAAGCGTCATCGCCGTCGGGGTAGATTTCGATCCGATCTACAAATCGCTTCATCTCGTGGCTGATCCGCAACCGAAGATCGGTCAACTCCTCGCCCTCAGCTTGGTCAAGCGCTTCCCTCAGCTTTCGGAATTGTTCGAAGTGCTTCCGACCCAGCTCTGGAGCAACCGATTGCGTCTCCAGTTGCCGTACCTTCGCCACCCGCGTCTTTTCGTCGGCGCGCAACTCTGTCAACCGATCTTGCAATTCGGTTACGTCATCCGCCGTTTCGGCCAACGCGAGCAGGTTTCGAACTGCTTTCCGCACCGCTGAAAGCTGGGCTTTTTCCGCCTCCAGCGCGTCTTTGGCCCGCTGGGCAGTGTCGTCTTTCAGGATCGCCGCAATGTCGAGACTGGATAGGTTCGACAGGATCACGTTTTCAATCTCATGATAAAGCCAGGGGACGTGCTTGCAGCCCAATCCACGCTTTGCGTCCGAGCAAACGAGGTATTGCCATCTGGTCGCGGCGTTCTTGTTGACGTAACGCATAGGGCCACCACAATACCCGCACCGGCAAAGACCGCTGAAGATGTTGGATATCCCGTTGCCTTTCCGACCACCTTTGTTGCTCCGATCTTCGACGGCTTTCTGAGCGGCGAAGAACTCCGATTCGGAGAGGATCGGCGGGTAATAGCCCTTCACGGTATCCCCACTGGGTTTCCGGGCTCCCGCTTTCCCGATCATCGGCTGGTATTCACCAATCAGTGCCCGATTTCCCACTAGTTTGGTCAGATACGATTTGTGCCAGCCGTTTGCTCTGCCGCCAAAGGACGGGACTCGTTCCTTATTGAGCTTGCGTTCGACCAGATGCAGCCCGTAGCCGCTGCGAATGAGCCGAAAAATCTCCCTGACTATGGCGGCCTTCGGCTCATCAATCACGATCTTGCCGTCCTCGACCGTCAGCCACCCAGGCACCCTAGACGTGACGACTTTTTCGATCGCCTTCCGCTTCTTCTCTGCCCAGACCGACGATAGCCGCTTCGATTTCATCGCACTTTCTTCGTGCGCACGCGCCATGATCGTCAGACTCATGATGAGTTGGGTCCAATTGTTCTGAACCGACTGCTCGCTGTATTCCATGCCGTCAGCCAGCGTCACGATGGTGATACCAGCTCCGATCAAGTCCATAAAAAGAGGCAGTGCCTTGGGGACGCTTGCCCGCGACAAGCGATCCAGGCTTTCGACCAGCAGCACCGATCCAGGCTTGATCCGCCCGGTTCGGACGGCCTCAAGAAAGACGCCCAAGGCACCTCGTTCGACGTTGCTGCTGTCGAACGCGGAAATACCCAGATCCTCTAGCGTCAGCGATTTGTCGATTTCAAGATCGTGGTCGGCGGCGTACTTATCGGAAAGTTCCCTCTGACGTCGCTGGCTATCACCTGTACGCTGTTCGCGTGTCGAAAAACGCACGTAGGAATATGCGATCTTTTTCATTTTTTGGCCGTAACCTCAGACATTCGACCGGGCGCGCTGGATCAGATCGATGATTTTCCTGTGCTCCTTGTCTACCGACACCAGAGCCCTGGCCAGAAGGTCGGCTATCTCGTACCAACCTTCTTCGCCCGACCGATGGTTGAAAAAATTCTGGAGCGTCACCGTGTCGCTACAATCTCTAGTGTTCAATACCAGCCGGGCGATGTCGGGAGAACCCGTACCACTGATGTCGGGCTTACCGTTGTCCGACGGCAACAGTTCGGCCAACATCTCTTCAATTTTCCCCAGCATCACTTTGCCCTCTCTCATAGCCCACCGCCAGCGAACCGTCGTTCGAAACAGCAGCCGACCAAAAACTGTTATAGATCATTTAGTTATAGTACCTCAGAAGAGGGTCTAATGGTATATATAACTCTGATGGTGGGTCCGCCGGGCGCGGGCAAGTCGATGCTGGCGCGGCGGCTGCCGGGCTTGCTGCCGCCGTTGTCGCCGCAGGAGGCGCTCGACGTCTCGATGGTGCATTCGATTGCCGGGGAGATGACGGAAGGCGGGCTGATCCGCCAGAGGCCGTTCCGCGCGCCGCACCATTCGTGCTCGACCGCCGCGATGGTGGGCGGCGGGCTCCGGGCGCGCCCGGGCGAGGTGTCGCTGGCGCACCTGGGCGTGTTGTTCCTCGACGAATTGCCCGAGTTCCCCCGCGCGGTGCTGGAGAGTCTGCGCCAGCCGCTCGAAAGCGGCGTGGTCTCTGTGGCGCGGGCGAACCGTCACGTCACCTATCCGGCGCGGGTGCAACTCATCGGCGCGATGAACCCCTGCCGCTGCGGCCACCTGGGCGATCCGGCGCTCGCCTGCCGCCGTGCGCCGTTGTGCGCCGAGGACTACCAGAACAGCCTCTCCGGCCCGTTTCTCGACCGCATCGACCTGCATGTGGAGGTCGCGCGCGTCGACCCCTGGGATCTCGACGGCCTCAAGCCGGGCGAGCCGACCCTGGCGGTGGCGGCGCGGGTGGCGGCGGCGCGGGCGTTGCAGGCGGAGCGCTTCGCGCAATTGCCCGAGGTGCGCAGCAACGCCGAACTGGAGGGCCGCGCCCTCGACGACCTCATCCCCCTCGCCGCGCCGGATCGCGCCTTTCTCGCCGAGGCGGCGTCGGCGTTCAAGCTGTCGGCGCGCGGCTACCACCGCGTGATCAAGGTGGCGCGCACCATCGCCGACCTCGCCGGAGCCGCCGCCGTGGGCCGCGCCCACCTCGCCGAGGCCCTGTCCTACCGCCGCCGCCCGCCCCGCACTTGAAGGAGGCCCCGATGTTCACCGTTCCGTTCCTCGTCACCGCGCTGGTGGTGGTGCTCCTGCCCGGCACCGGCGTGCTCTACACCGTCTCCTGCGGCCTCCTGGGCGGCTGGCGCGCGGCGCTGGCGGCGGCATTCGGCTGCACCCTCGGCATCGTGCCGCACTTGGTGGCGAGCGTGCTGGGGCTGGCGGCGCTGCTGCATGCGGGCGGCGTGGCGTACGAAGCGATCCGCGTCGCCGGGGCGCTCTACCTCGGCTATCTCGCGTGGGCGACCTGGCGCAGCGCCGAGGCTCCGCTCGCGGGCCTGCCGAGCGTGGGCGCGGGCGGGCGGGTGCTCCGCGCGATCGGCATCAACCTGCTCAATCCCAAGCTCACGGTGTTCTTCTTCGCCTTCCTGCCGCAGTTCGTCACCGCCGGGGCGGATGCGGCGCGGCAGATGGTGGCCCTGGGCCTCGCGTTCATGGCGATGACCTTCGTGGTGTTCGTCGGCTACGGCCTGTGCGCCGCGGCGGCGCGGCGGCGGATTCTCGCCGCGCCGCGCGTGCTGCGCTGGCTCAAACGGGGCTTCGCGGCGGTGTTCGCGGGCCTTGGAGTCCGGTTGGCGGTGGCCGACTGACACAACATCTGGGGGGTGACGGCCTGTCCGCCACGCTTCCGTGCGCCGCACACGAAACAACAATCACCGCGCAAGGGATTCGCGCGTCGCGGGCATCGTGCCGCCGATCCGGGCGCGGTCGATCCGCGCGGATCGGGGCTGCGGGCGGCGAATTCATTGGCGCACTGGAACGTCCGCGCCGCCCTGCAACAACGCTTGCAGTTGGATTTCGCCCCTCTCCC
>JADHEE010000504.1_pt1 | contig 14999 bp, 11 predicted proteins | sample 8952401 | NCBI WGS metagenome assembly JADHEE01 (sample SAMN16124438, study PRJNA663242) | bioreactor sludge metagenome | isolation source: sludge (ammonium) | place: India:Bengaluru | collected 2019-02-28
AGATCCGTACCGACCGTGCCAATATGCTGACCGAACAGGCGCATACCCGCACCCAAATGGGGCTGATGTTCATGGTCGGTGCCTTTGGTCTGGCGCTGGTGCTGACGGTAATCACCTTTGTTGTGCTGCGTCGCACGGTGATTAACCCGCTGCAACGCGCAGCGAATCGCATTGCGCATATCGCCAAAGGCGATCTGACTCTGGCCGAGGATCAGACCGGACGCAGTGAAATTGGCCGTCTGACCCACGACCTACAAACCATGCAGCGTTCGCTGGTGGGGACCGTAGGCACCGTGCGTCAGGGCGCGGAAGAGATCTATCGCGGGACCAGCGAAATCTCTGCGGGTAACACCGATCTATCCTCACGTACTGAACAGCAGGCCGCTGCCATCGAGCAGACCGCAGCCAGCATGGAACAGCTCACCGCAACGGTGAAACAGAACGCCGACAACGCGCATCATGCCAGCAAACTGGCGGAAGATGCTTCCGGTAAAGCCAGCCGCGGCGGCCAGATGGTGTCCGGTGTGGTGAAAACCATGGGGAATATCTCCAGCAGCTCGAAGAAAATCTCTGAGATCACCGCGGTGATCAACAGCATCGCCTTCCAGACCAACATCCTGGCGCTGAACGCCGCGGTAGAAGCGGCCCGTGCCGGTGAGCAGGGACGCGGGTTTGCCGTGGTCGCCAGCGAAGTGCGTACGCTGGCCAGCCGCAGTGCCAATGCTGCGAAAGAGATTGAGGGGCTGATCAGCGAATCGGTGTCGCTCATTGACCAGGGATCGGGTGAAGTGGTCGCCGCAGGCAACACCATGAGCGAGATCGTGGAAGCGGTTAAACGTGTTACCGACATCATGCTGGAAATCGCGGCCGCCTCCGACGAGCAGAGCCGGGGTATTGAGCAGGTCAGCCAGGCGATCTCGGAGATGGATAAAGTCACCCAGCAGAACGCCTCGCTGGTGGAAGAGGCCTCTGCCGCGGCAGCCTCGCTGGAAGATCAGGCTGCCCGCCTGACCGAAGCGGTTGGCACCTTCCGTCTGCACGGGATGACCCAGACTCGCAGCAACAACAAAGCCGCACCGGTGACCGCTGCCGCGCCGCTGCGCCCGGCCGTTGCCGATGGGGATAACTGGGAAACCTTCTGATATTGTCATCTGTTGCCGGATAGCCTCTTCCGGCAAAAGGGTTCATGTTCCGACATGAACCCTTTTTTTATTCCCCGCTATGATGGTTGTAGGGGCTGAAGAGGAACAGGGCGATGAAACAATTTACGCAGGTGGTTTGCGCCGCATGGCTACTGGCCGGGTGTGCATCCGGCGGCAGCGTGGGGATAGGCGGTGTGGGGATCGGTGGGGGCAGTGGCGGCAGCGGCGTGGGCGTCGGATTATCGTTTCCGGTAGGCGGCAGCACTTCGGTAGCGGATAACAGCCAGGCGGACTGCGACGGGGACGTTTATCGGGTAGAGCCTCGCTATCCTGAACAGGCTGCGGCGCAGAACTTTTCCGGTCGGGTCACCGTATCCTTTAACGTTAAGCTGAACGGGCGTGCCGCAGACTATGAGGCGGCGGGGGATAAGCCTTTCTTCGAAGAGACGAAGCGGGCGGTGATGCGCAGCTGCTGGCCTGCGGGTGTCAGGCAGAATCTGGTCGCCAGTTACCAGAACGGCAAGACCGCAACCTGGCTTGAGAACGCGCTTTCCAGTCAGCCATGAACATAAAAAAACCGGCCACATCAGTGGCCGGTTCAGTGATTACTGCTTATCAGGCAAGGCGTACGCGATGATGTAATCCCCGCGATCCGGTGACTGACGTGCTCCACCCGCATTGATGATAATGTACTGCTTCCCTGACTTCGGTGACACGTAGGTCATCGGCCCGGACTGGCTGCCCACCGGCAGGCGGTCCTTCCAGATCTCTTTCCCGTTAGCGGTATCAAACGCGCGCAGGTAGAAATCCTGAGTGCCGGCGAAGAACAGCAGGCCGGACTGCGTGGAGAGCGACGCCCCCAGCGTTGGCATCCCAATCGGGATAGGCATATGCATGCGGATCCCCAGCGGGCCGGTGTCTTCTACGGTTCCCACCGGGACCTGCCACACCAGCTTGCCGGATTTCAGATCCACGGCAGACATGGTGCCAAACGGCGGTTTCTGGCAGGGAATACCCAGCGGCGACAGGAAGCGTTCGCGCATCGCACCAAACGGCGTACCGTCCATCGGCACAATCCCCATCTCAATCCCGCTGGCATTTTTCGCGACATTCGCGCGCGGCACCATGTAGTTAGCCAGTCCCAGACGCATATCGTTGACGAACATCAGGCTGTTGTTCGGATCCACCGACACGCTGCCCCAGTTCATGCCGCCCAGCGAACCTGGGAACTGCAGGGAACGGTCCAGACCCGGCGGGGTGTAGACGCCCTGATGGCGCATCTCTTTAAACTGGATGCGGCACAGCAGCAGGTCAACCGGCGTGGCGCCCCACATATCCGACTCGTGCAGAGTCTGGTTGCCAATCATCGGCATACCGACCGAGTACGGCTGGGTAGGGGAGTAACGCTCGCCCTCGACATTCCCGGCAGGCACCGGACGCTCTTCCACCTTCGCAACCGGCTCGCCGGTTTCGCGGTTGAGCATAAAGATCATGCCCTGCTTGCTGGTCTGTACCAGCACCGGGGTTGTACCGCCTTTATCATCCGGCAGATCGTAGAGCAGCGGCTGGGAAGGCAGGTCAAAGTCCCACAGATCGTGGTGGGTGGTCTGGAAATGCCAGCGAACCTGACCGGTCGTAGCATCTACCGCGACAATCGAGGAGCTGTATTTATCGTCCAGCTCGGTACGCTTGCCCGCGTAGAAGTCTGGCGTGGCGTTACCGGTCGGGAGGTAAATCAGGTTCAGCCTGGCGTCATACGACATGGCTGACCAGACGTTTGGCGTCCCGCGGGTATAGGTGTGTCCCTCTGGCGGAAGGCCGGTCAGGTTCGGATTGCCCGGATCCCAGGCCCAGGCCAGTTTACCGGTATGGACGTCATAAGCACGCACCACGCCCGGCGGTTCGCCAGTGGAAAAGTTATCCGCCACGCGGCCGCCCACCACTACCACATTGCCTGCCACCAGCGGGGTGGAGGTTTGCTGATAGTAGCCGGGTTTGATTTCACCCATGCCCACGCCAAGGTCAACCACGCCGTGGTCGCCAAAGTCTTCACACAGCTGGCCGTTGTCGGCGTTAAGCGCAATCAGACGGGCATCGGTGGTCGGCAGGAACAGACGGCGCGCGCAGGCGGCAGGCTGCGTTGCGGTTGGTGACGTTGTCACACTTTGGTTATCTTCGAAATAACCCAGCCCACGGCAGCGCTGCCAGTTTGGCGCGGTGGCTTTCGAATCGTAGCGCCACTTCTCTTTACCGGAGTCCACGTCCAGAGCCAGCACTTTGCTGTAAGGGGTGCAGACAAACAGCGTGTCGCCAATCTGCAACGGGGTGTTCTGGTCTTCCGCGCCGGAGCCGTTGCTCTGCGGGATATCGCCGGTATGGGCAACCCAGGCCACTTTAAGCTCGTTAACGTTCTGCTTGTTAATCTGATCGAGGGCTGCGAAACGGTCGCCGTGGGTAGTGTTACCCCAGTGCGCCCAGTTTTTCTGTTGTTGGCCTTCCGCCACCGGTTTAACCGGTACAGGTTCGTTAGCCTCGACTAAAGTTTGCGGTTTGAACATCCAGCCGAAGCTCACCAGCATCATCACCGCCAGCACGGCGGCAATGCCGAACGCCGGGGCTTTGTTGACCGGCTGACCTGGGCCACGCAGGTACGGCCAGACGATGGCAGCCAGGAAGGCCAGCACCGCAAAGGTAAACAGGCGCGAGAACAGCGGCCAGAAATCCCAGCCAGCGTCGCTCACAGCCCAGATCACGGAGGCGATAAACGCCACCGCATAAAGGATGATGCCGCTGGTGCGGCCGCGCGCAATGAGGAACGCGGCGATCAGCATTACCACGCCCATGATCAGGAAGTACCAGCTTCCCCCCACGGTGACGAGCTTAAAGCCCAGTCCACCGACAGCCAGCCCGATGAGTGCCATCAGACCGACCAGCAGCCACTGCAGGATCCGGGGGAACCCACGTAGCGAATTACCTAAAGCCATTTCTGTCTCCTGAAATAATCTTGTCTTCACTGGCCGGGTAGTATTCATTCCGAACCAAATGGGTAACAGAAGAAAAGATCCTTGATGAAAAAGTCGGACTTGACGCCGTTATGGCGCCAAAGAAATCACCGCTGCGTTATTTGAATGAACCATTTGGTGAAATCGGCGGGTATGATAAATCTGTTAAATTGTTTAGCGCAATTGTTAATGAATGATTTCGCATTATTTGAGTAATGGAAACAAAAAGCCCGTCATCAAGACGGGCAGAGAGGAAGTGTGATCACACCGGCATGGATTTACGTATCGCGCTGAGCAGCGTCTGGGTGGCGGTGGAGAGCGGGGCTTCCACGCGGGTTAATACCCCAATGGGTTCGCCAGGGCTGGAGGTCGTGACCGGCAGGGCCACCAGCGTGCCCTGACGCAGATCTTCTTTCACCGCGCCGGAAGGCACGAACCAGACATAGTCATAATCGACCGTAAGCTGGCGCGACAGGGAGGCCGACAGGGTTTCGATACAGCCCGACGGCAGTTTACACCCCTGGGTTTGCAGCAGCATTTCCGCGTTCTGGCGCGGAACAGTGCCTTTCGGCGACACCACCACCGGCCACTCCATTACCCGGCTGAGGGTCACGGTATCATTGAGGATTGGATGACGCGGGCGCACCACCAGCTTCAGGGACTCCAGGAAGAGTAGCTCATAATTGAGGCCGCTCATCAGCTCCGGGTCAGACATTCTGCCGATCCCCAGATCCAGCTCCCCGGATTTCAGCCCCGCCAGCAGCATGGTGTTATTCATGGTTGCCACCTGCAACGTGATGTTGCGCTGCTGCTTATGGAACTGACCGATAACCGCAGGCAGAATGCCCAGCGCCGCAGTAGGGAGTGCACCAATGCGTACCACATCGCCCGGCACGTCGTTGCGCCGGGTCAGCGACTGACCCGCCGTGTTCAGTGCGTCGAGCACTTTTACCGCGTGAGTGAGAAACTGCTCCCCTACCAGGGTGAGTTGCGCCCCCAGCCGCCCACGTTCGAACAGACGCGTGCCGGTGAGCTGCTCCAGCTCGTTCAACGTTTTTGAGAGCGCAGGCTGGCTCAGGTTAAGAGTTTCAGCCGCGCGCCCCAGCGTTCCCTGTTGAGCGACGGCCACAAAAGTGTGCAGATGGCGCAGACGAATGCGCTGACTAAACAAACCATTTTTTTCCATAGGCGATGTTAAAAACAGTGATAGCGGAGTGACAAGTGAAGTTGTTTAATTTTGATAACCTGCTAGCAAAATATTATTAACATCCAATCTAATTGAGTAACAAGCAGTTTTTGGCAATGCCCGAAAAAGGGGGGCAGGGACCGGAATCGGTTCACTTCACGGCGCGTCAGAAAACGAGCACCTCTCCACCTGGATCACAAATCGTAAATTCTTCCAAACAGCCTCAATGGCCTTCTCTACACTCCAGGTAATATTCACTGGAGGCATTAAATCATGGCGAACAACATCACGGCTGATGATATTCGGGAGAACTTTTCACAGGCGATGTCAGCAATGTATCAGCAGGAAGTTCCGCAATACGGAACGTTGCTGGAGCTGGTCGCGGATGTGAACCTGGCGGTACTGGAAAATAACCCGAAACTGCATGAACAACTGGCCAACGCGGATGAACTGGCTCGCCTCAACCTCGAACGCCACGGCGCGATCCGTGTCGGCACGGCCCAGGAGCTGGCCACCCTGCGGCGGATGTTCGCCATTATGGGGATGTTCCCGGTCAGCTATTACGATCTCTCTCAGGCTGGCGTGCCGGTTCACTCAACCGCGTTTCGTCCGGTTGACGATGCCGCCCTGTGCCGCAATCCCTTTCGGATTTTCACCTCGCTGCTGCGCCTGGATCTGATTGATAACGTCCCCCTGCGCGAAAAGGCGGCGGCAATCCTCGCCCGCCGTACGATCTTCACCCCCCGCTGTCTGGAGCTTATTGCCCTGCATGAAGCGGAAGGGGCATTCACCCCGGCGCAGGCCGAAGAGTTTGTCCAGGAGGCGCTGGAGACCTTCCGCTGGCATCGTCATGCCACAGTGGACCATGAAACCTACCAGGCGCTGCACAACGAACATCGGCTGATTGCCGACGTGGTGTGCTTCCCTGGCTGTCACATCAATCACCTGACGCCGCGTACGCTGGATATTGACCGCGTACAGGCCCTGATGCCGGAGTACGGCATTGAGCCGAAGATGCTGATTGAAGGGCCACCGCGCCGGGAGATGCCGCTCCTGCTGCGCCAGACCAGCTTTAAAGCGCTGGAAGAGCCGATTCTGTTTGCGGGGGAACACCGTGGCACCCATACCGCACGCTTTGGCGAGATTGAGCAGCGCGGGGTGGCGTTAACGCCGAAAGGCCGCGAGCTGTACGATCGCCTGCTGGCCGAGTCCGGCACCGGTAAGGACAACCTGACCCACCAGCTGCATCTGCAGGAAGTCTTCCAGGCCTTTCCCGACAGCGATATTTTCCTGCGCCGTCAGGGGCTGGCGTGGTTCCGCTACCGCCTGACCCCGGCCGGAGAATCGCACCGTCACTCCTTTGGCCCCGGTGACGATCCGCAGCCGCTGATTGAGCGCGGCTGGGTGGTGGCGCAGCCCATCACCTATGAAGACTTCCTTCCGGTGAGCGCCGCCGGGATCTTCCAGTCGAACCTTGGCAATGAAACCCAGGCCCGTACCCACGGCAATGCAAGCCGCGATGCCTTTGAAGAGGCGCTGGGATGTCCGGTGCTGGATGAGTTCACCCTCTACCGGGAGGCGGAAGAACGCAGCAAGCGGCGTTGCGGTTTGCTCTGAAAACGGTACTCTGCGGGGATGTGCTATTAACCTAAGGTCAGTATGGAAAACGCCTCATCCCCGATAATTACCACGCGCCAGGGGGCGCTCTGCGGCATCACGGAGGGCGATGTGCAGGTCTGGCGCGCCATTCCCTACGCAGCGCCCCCGGTGGGCGCACTGCGCTGGCGTTCACCGCAGCCGGTTGAGAACTGGCAGGGCGTGTTACAGGCGACCGCCTTTTCGCCGTCGAGCTGGCAGAGCAGCGAGTATTGCCAGCAACTGGGCGGCGGCGATCCGGGGCGTTTCTCGGAAGATTGCCTGTATCTGAACGTCTGGTCCCCGGTTCAGCGCCCGGAACCCCTGCCGGTGATGGTCTGGCTGCATGGCGGCGGCTTTACCATCGGCGCGGGTGGATTACCGCCCTATGACGGCAAAGCGCTGGCGCAGCGCGGCGTGATTGTGGTGACGCTGAACTACCGGCTGGGCCATCTGGGCTTTTTTGCCCATCCGGCCCTGGAAGGGGAAGAGGATCGGGTGGTGCATAACTTTGCTCTGCTGGATCAGATCGCCGCCCTGGCGTGGGTGCGGGACAACATCGCGCAGTTTGGTGGCGACCCGCAGAACATCACCCTGTTTGGTGAATCCGCCGGCGCGCGTAGCGTGCTGTCATTGTTGGCCTCGCCGCTGGCAAAGGGGTTGTTTCATAAGGCGATTATCCAGAGCGGTTACACCCTGCCGGATACCCCCCGGGAGCAGGCGCTCAAAAAAGGCGAGGCGCTGGCGGCGCATTTTGGACTGCAGAACGCTACCGCAGAGCAGTTACGGGCGATCCCGCCCGAGGCGCTCTGGCCGCTGACGGCCCCGCTGAACGTCGCGCCCGCGCCGATTGTCGGAGATTGCGTCCTGCCGGAGCCTATGCTTGATACCTTTTTTGCCGCTCGCCACCATCCAATGCCCATCATGGTCGGTTCGAACAGCGATGAAGCCAGCGTGATGGCGGTGTTCGGTATCGATCTCGCGGGGCAGATCCAGAAGCTACGCCGGGAGCGACGGCTGGGGCTGGGGTTGATCAAGCTGCTCTATCCGGGCGTTAAGGACGACACCGAGTTAGGGCGTCAGGTGTGCCGCGATATGGCTTTCACCACGTTGGGGTTTGTGGTGATGCAGGCCCAGCAACGGGTAGGGCAGCCGTGCTGGCGCTACTGGTTTGACTACGTGGCCGAAGCGGAGCACGCCACCTACGTCAACGGGGCGTGGCATGGCAACGAGGTGCCGTATGTGTTTGATACGCTCACTTTGGCCGAGCCTGCCCGACGCTACGTGAATGACAACGACCTGGCCTTTTCCGCGCAGGTTGCCGATTACTGGGTTAACTTCGCCCGCTATGCCAGCCAGCAGTGCGATACGTTGTATGGCCCGACGCGCTGGCCTGCCTGTCATCACAGGCGGGACGTATTATTGCGCATCGGACTGAATAAACATGCGGGATTTAAGCTTGAAAACCGCTTTATGCGCGCCCGCATGGCGCTGTTTAAACGGGTGATGAAGCACCACGTCAGCCTGGATTGAGCAGACACTCGCGAAAGGCGGCCAGCCCGGCCGCTTTGCCACGCGACTCCCGCAACACCAGCCGGTAGCTGGCGCCGGTCCTCACGCTGGTGGCATAAGGCCGCACCAGCCGCCCGGCGCGGATATCTTCTGCCACCAGCGTCTCGTCTGCGATGGCGACGCCCAGCCCCTGAATGGCAGCGGTGATCGCCAGATCCATGGTGTCGAAGTGTTGATTTTTGTGCATGACAGGCGGCTGCGCGGTCTGTTTTTCCAGCCACAGCGACCAGTCCGTTTTATCCCGCGTCGGATGCAGGAAGGTCAGCGACTCTACCGCCGAACCCTGGCGCAGTGGACTTACCACCGGGGTTAAGGCCTCCTCGAACAGCAGATCTCCGGCGCTGAGCTGGGTGCCAAACACAATGGCGGCATCATAGGATTCGGTTTTGAAATTGACGCTGTGCTCGTTGGTGGTGGTCAGGGCAATCTGCAGTTCGGGCTGCTCGCGTTCCACCTGCAGCAGTCGCGGCACCAGCCAGCGCATGGCGCAGGTCGGTACTTTAAGGCGGACCACGGTTTGCTGGGCGCGGGCCTGGTCTGCCACTGTCAGAAAATGTTCATACGAGGCGCGCAGATCCGGCAGCAGGGCGCTGCCCTGAGAGGAGAGGCGCAGCCCGCGGGCGTGACGCTCAAACAACGGAAAGCCGAACCAGCTTTCGAGGGCGGCGATTTTGCGGCTTACCGCACCCTGGGTCAGGCACAGCTCTTTTGCGGCATGAGTCAGATTCAGATGCCGCGCGGTAACGATAAAGGCCTCAACGGCAGTAAGCGGGAACGAACGACGCGACACAGAACCTCCAGGTATGATTTTTTGTCATGGCTATTATGACAACAATTCGATTGTCGCCACAATGGCGTTCGGGTTGAATAGTTATGCACTCTCTACCAGAGGAATTCAGGATGACACTGCGTACTCCGATACAACTCCGCTCCAAACTACCGGACGTTGGCACCACAATTTTTACCGTTATCGGTCAGCTCTCTGCTGAACACAATGCCATCAACCTTTCCCAGGGTGCGCCGAACTTTGAGTGCGATCCGGCGCTCATCGCGGGGGTACACCGGGCAATGCAGGCGGGCCATAACCAGTACGCGTCGATGACCGGGCTGGCACCACTAAAAGCGCGTATCGCCGATAAAATCGCCTCGCTGTATGACACCCGCTACGATGCCGCCAGCGAAGTGCTGATCACCGCCAGCGCCAGCGAAGGGCTGTACTCCGCCATCAGCGGGCTGGTCCATCCTGGCGACGAGGTGATCTACTTTGAACCCTCGTTCGACAGCTACGCGCCAATTGTGCGTCTGCAGGGCGCAACGCCGGTCGCCATCAAGCTGACGGTGCCGGATTTCGCGGTGAACTGGGATGACGTCCGCGCCGCCATAACCTCGCGCACGCGGATGATCATTATCAACACGCCGCATAACCCGAGCGGGCAGGTTTTCTCTGCCGACGATCTGGCACAGCTCGCGGCCATCACCCGTAATACCGATATCATTATTCTCTCTGACGAAGTATACGAACACGTGGTGTTTGACGATGTGCCGCACCACGGCATGGCCACCCATCCCGGGCTGGCGGAGCGCAGCGTGATCGTCTCGTCGTTTGGCAAAACGTTTCACGTCACCGGCTGGCGCGTCGGCTACTGCGTTGCCCCGGCAGAACTGATGGAAGAGATCTGCAAAATTCATCAGTTTTTGATGTTTTCTGCCGATACACCTATGCAGTACGCCTTTGCCGAGCATATGGCCGATCCGCAAACCTGGCTGTCGCTGGCGGCGTTTTACCAGCGCAAACGCGATCTGCTGGTCAACCTGCTGGCAGATTCACCGTTCCGTCTGCTGCCAAGCGCCGGCTCGTTCTTCCTGTTGGCAGATTACAGCCACTTCAGCGACGAGCAGGACAGCGAGATGGTGAAACGGCTGATCGTTGACTACGGCGTTGCCACTATCCCGTTATCGGCGTTTTATACCGACGGGACAGATAACAAATTAATCCGTCTCTCTTTTGCTAAAGATGAGGCGACATTACGGGCAGGTGCGCAGGCCCTGTGTCGGGTAAAACCACGCTAAGGAGTTCAGTTATGAAATTAAAAGCCTTCGTTGTCGGCCTGGGATTGCTGTGTTCGTTTTCTTCCTTCGCAGCAACAGAATTACGTTACGGCGTAGAAGCGGAGTATCCCCCTTTTGAGAGCCGTAATGCCTCAGGGGAGCTGGAAGGGTTTGATATTGAGCTGGGTAATGCCATTTGCGCTGCCGCCGCATTGAAATGCAGCTGGGTGGAGACCTCGTTTGACGCGCTGATCCCGGGGCTGATGGCGAAAAAATTCGACGCCATCAACTCGGCGATGAACATTACCGATCAGCGTCGCCAGAGCATCGACTTTACCCAGCCGATCTACCGGATTCCATCGCAGCTGGTGGGCAAAACCGGCAGTGCGGTCGACGCCACGCCGGAAGGGCTGAAAGGTAAGACCATTGGCGTGTTGCAGGGATCCATTCAGGAGACTTACGCCAAGGAGCATTGGGAAAAGCAGGGTGTGACCGTGGTGTCGTATAAAGATCAGAATATGGCCTGGGGCGACCTGCTGAACGGGCGCATCGACGCCTCGCTGGTGATGTCTGCCGCCGGACAGGCTGGCTTCCTTAGCAAGCCGCAGGGGAAAGGCTTTGGATTTATCGGCAAGCCCGTATCGGATGACACTATTCTCGGCAGCGGGATTGGCTATGGCCTGCGTAAAGGCGATGAGGCCACCAAAAAGCAGCTTGATGCCGCCATTGATAAAGTTCGCGCTGACGGCACGATCGATAAACTGGCGAAGAAGTACTTCCCGGGGATCGATGTCAGCGTAAAATAACAACAATTACCCTTTTAGCCCCTGCCGTTGATGTCCGGCAGGGGCTTTTTTATACCCGTCATACTTCAGGGGGTGTGCAACGCGAATTAATGGGGGTATATACGTTTCTTTACCGCCGATTCGGGCAATTCTCCTCGACAGAAAAATCTTTCTCACTTTGCGCAGTTTCTCGCCTGTCAATAATTGGATTCTTAAGCGTTTTTGTTTAGGCTGTGGCCTCTTAATGATGTTCTTTCTTGCCGTTGTTTCGCCCTGAGCGGAACCCACCACCCCACGACCATAAGGACGTTTTCCCAGGCATGAATCGCAGACGTTTTTTACAAGGCTCCCTGGCCGTTGCCGCACTGAGCGGGACTACCGGACTCGCCGCGCTCTTTTCCCGGGCGGCCAATGCGGCCGAATCGGATATTGCGGACGGTACGAGCCGTCGTTTCGACTTTTCCGTGCTGCAATCCATGGCGCACGACCTGGCGCAAACTCCCTGGGGCGGGGCCCCGCGTCCGCTGCCGGATACGCTGGCGACGCTGACGCCGCAGGCCTATAACAGCATTCAGTACGATGCGAAGCAGTCGCTGTGGAACAACATCGAAAACCGCCAGCTTGACGTGCAGTTCTTCCACGTCGGGATGGGCTTCCGCCGCCGGGTGCGCATGTTCTCGCTGGACAGCCAGACTTCGCAGGCGCGTGAAATTCACTTCCGCCCGGAGCTGTTCAACTACCATGATGCGGGCGTCGATACAAAACAGCTGGAAGGTCTGAGCGATTTAGGCTTTGCCGGTTTCCGCGCCTTTAAATCCCCGGAGCTGGCGCGCCGCGATATTGTCTCCTTCCTCGGTGCCAGCTACTTCCGCGCGGTGGATGATACTTACCAGTACGGGCTATCCGCGCGCGGCCTGGCGCTGAACACCTATGCCGATAGCCAGGAAGAGTTCCCGGACTTCACCTCCTTCTGGTTTGAAACCGTCAAACCGGGCGCAACCACCTTTACGGTCTACACCCTGCTGGACAGCCCGAGCATCACCGGTGCCTATAAGTTCGTGATCCATTGCGAGAAGACCCAGGTGATCATGGATGTCGAAAACCATCTGTATGCCCGTAAGGACATCCAACAGTTGGGTATTTCGCCGATGACCAGCATGTTTGCCTGCGGCAATAACGAGCGCCGCATGTGTGACACCATTCACCCGCAGATCCACGACTCCGATCGTCTGGCGATGTGGCGCGGCAATGGCGAGTGGATCTGTCGTCCGCTGAATAATCCGCAAAAACTGCAGTTCAATGCCTACACCGACAAGAACCCGAAAGGGTTTGGTCTGCTGCAGCTCGATCGCGACTTTACGCACTATCAGGACATTATGGGCTGGTACAACAAACGCCCAAGCCTGTGGGTCGAGCCGCGTAACCAGTGGGGCAATGGCACCGTGGCGCTGATGGAGATCCCGACCACCGGCGAAACCCTGGATAACGTGGTCTGTTTCTGGCAGCCGGAAAAACCGGTGAAGGCGGGCGATAAGCTGGACTTCCAGTATCGTCTTTACTGGAGCGCCAAACCCCCGGTGCGTTCACCGCTGGCAAACGTGCTGGCGACCCGCACCGGCATGGGCGGTTTCCCGGAAGGCTGGGCGCCAGGCGAGCACTACCCGAAAGTCTGGGCGCGTCGTTTTGCGGTCGATTTTGTCGGCGGCGATCTGAAAGCCGCCGCGCCGAAAGGGATCGAACCGGTTATCACTCTTTCCAGTGGCGAAGCGAAGCAGATTGAGATCCTCTATGTGGAGCCGTTCGACGGCTATCGCATCTTGTTTGACTGGTATCCTACCAGCGACGCCACCGATACCGTGGATATGCGGATGTTCCTGCGCTGCCAGGGCGAAGCGATCAGCGAAACCTGGCTGTATCACTACTTCCCACCGGCCCCTGATAAACGTCAGTACGTTGATGACCGCGTCATGCGTTAAGGCATAATGGATTGCCCCCTCTCCCTTAAGTAAGGGCTGGGGTGAGGGGGAGTATGCCGTACCGGGATCACACCACAAAAAGAGAGAGACCGATCGATGACCACAACAACCGAAGAGATCATCCCCGTCGACGAGCGGATCGAACTGCGGGCGACGGACGAGCGTTACACCACCGAACTGCACAATCTGGTGGTCAAAAACCGGGCATGGTTGCAGGACTCTCTCAACTGGCCGCAGTTTGTCGGCACCGAAGATGATACCCGGCAGAACATCCTGAGCAACCAGATGCTGCATCAGCGCGGTTACGCCAAAATGTTCCTTATCTTCAGTGATAACGCGCTGGTAGGGGTGCTGTCGTTCAACGCCATCGAACCACTGAATAAAACGGGTTATATCGGCTACTGGCTGGATGATGGGCATCAGGGGCAGGGGATTTTATCCCGCGCGCTGGAAGCCTTTATCCGCCACTATGCCGGACGCGGCGAAATTCGCCGCTTCGTCATTAAGTGTCGCGTGGACAATGCCGCCAGTAATCAGGTGGCGCGGCGTAACGGCTTCCTGCTGGAAGGGTGTCTCAAAGAGGCCGAGTTCCTGAACGGACGCTATGATGACCAGAATATCTACGCCCGGATCTGTACCTCATAATGCGCCCAGCAACGGCGTGCGCGTAATGTGCTGCGCGCCGTTAATCATCTTCGCGCCGCGCAGATGAATAGCATCGCCTTCCGACGCCTCGATCACCGCGTCGTCGGTAATTTCAATATGATGCTCGATCAGCACTTCACCGCGAATGCGCGCCCGTCCCTGAATCACCACTTTATCGTCAATCAGAATCGGCCCGCCGCGCAGCCAGGCTTCACCGCCAATCAGGACGTGATGTTTGATCACGCAGTTGCCCTCGACCAGCGCATTCTCTGCCACCTGGGAGCTGTAGCGCAGGGTGGGGATAGCATCCTCTTCCAGCCCGGCGAGCAGCCGGGCGTTGCCATAGACTTTGGCGCAGTCGCACACCCAGACGTTATTCACCTCGTTGCCTTCGAGTAACGCATTCTCAAACACCTCGGCGCGATGCTCGACAAAGGCGTAGCTGACAATGGCGTTGCCGTAGATTTGCGCCTGATGCACTACCCGCGACTGGCTGACGGTGGCCTCGCCGAAAATGCGCAGGATCTGATTCGGGTCCGGGGTCAGGCCTTTGGCGGCAATCACCAGGCTGTTATGCAGAATGCGGGCATTGTCGAACAGATGACATTCGCCGCGCACCACCGACGATTGTACGGTGACGCTGTCACTTATGCGCGCGCCCTGGCTGATCTGCGCCCCATCGACCCAGACGTTATCGCCAATTGAAGCCTGATGGCTGATGACGCACGGCTGGGTGATGCGTGCGTTGTCACTGACCTGCGCCCCGGCGAATACCACGCTGTTTTCATCGTAGATCCAGCAATCTTCCTCCTGCGACAGTGCCGATTCGTCATCGATCCAGCCGCCACGGGTGCCACTCTTCACATCACTGAAATCACGTTCGGCGATAATCTGGCGCACCTTTACCGCTGTTTTCGTGTCACCGTCCTGCCAGTGGTGCAAACGGCTTTCATCGCTAAGTCGATATTTTTTCATCACTGTGCCCGCAGTTGTCTTCTTCACTAAAC
>JADHEE010000509.1_pt1 | contig 14920 bp, 15 predicted proteins | sample 8952401 | NCBI WGS metagenome assembly JADHEE01 (sample SAMN16124438, study PRJNA663242) | bioreactor sludge metagenome | isolation source: sludge (ammonium) | place: India:Bengaluru | collected 2019-02-28
GTTATACGCTTTGTTGATAGGCATGAGTGTTTGTCTTAGTTCATCATCAACGGCATGAAGCGAAATAGCTAACAAAACACCCAAATCCATTTTTCCAAGTTTTTCTATTTGAGAACTCAATCCACTGGTAGAAATAGTTTGTCTTCGAGGAGATATAGAAAGACCATCAAGATCGTTAAAAATACGCACCGCTTTGCTCACATTAGCAAGATTGTCTAATGGTTCACCCATACCCATATAAACAATATTAACACGTCTATTTTCTGCAATAGTGTTATCTCTTTTAATCATTAGAATTTGAGTTGTTATCTCGCCTGCTGTGAGGTTTCTTTTAAAACCACTTTTACCTGTAAGACAAAAAGCACAGCCAATTTTGCAGCCAACCTGAGATGATATACAAATGGTATAACGTGTATGATGAAGAAGTTTGCCCTCTTCATCTGTTTGCTCTTGTTTCATTGGAAGCAGAACAGATTCTACAGTATTTCCATCTTTGAGTTCAAAGAGATACTTTTTACTACCATCTCTACTCTCTTCAACTTTCACAATTGAAAGTGGATCAAGATAATAATTTGCATTGAGTTGCTCTTTAAGCTCTTTTGGTAAATTTTTCATCTGATCAAAAGAAGTAACATATTTTTGGTAGAGCCATTGGTAAATTTGTTTTGCTCTAAAAGAAGGTTTGATAACTTCTGATAGCTCTTCTTTAGAGAGATCAAATATATTTTGTTTTTCCATAATTCCTCAAATTTTCATATTTTTTTCTACATGTAGCGTAATAAGTTCTTTTGCTTTTGAATGGTTCTTTATAAAGTCTGTATGAGCATTTTCATTGCAATAGTTTGTGACAACAAAAAGTCCTGAACACGGTATATGAAATTGATTGGCGACACTAACGACAGAAAAGAATTCCATGTTCTCTAGTTCAAGACTTTTTTCAATCATTTTATTTGCCATGAATGTGTCAACGGTTATGTAATTGCTTGAATTGATAATTGGGGAAATTGGATTTGTTCCACGTGAAACATAGATGGAGTCTGCTTCAATCTGATTTTTCAAAGGAGTATAACACTGATTTTGCAAGTAACCAAGTTCAATATTGGCAGCACTATGACTATGAACGATCTCTAATGGATGATAATTACCATAACTTCCTGCTGTTCCAATAAAAAATAAAAAAGCAGGTTTCTCTTCAAGTACAAGTTTTGTTAAGTTAATAGCACTTTCAATGAGCCCAACACCAATAGGTCTGGCAAAATCAAATGTTTCGTTTCGTCCAGCACAAAGAATCATATGCGTACTGCAATTCCCTCATCTCTGAGGTAACGTTTTAAATCCATAATATCAATCTCTTTGAAGTGAAATATAGAAGCAGCAAGTGCTGCATCGGCACCATTTAAAAATGCGTCTTTAATGTGCTCCATAGTCCCTGCTCCACCACTTGCGATTACAGGAATATCAAGCATATTACTCATTTGAGAAGTGAGAGGAATATCATAGCCATTTTTGGCACCATCACAATCCATTGAGGTTAAAAGTATTTCTCCAGCACCTCGTTCTTGCGCTTCTTTCGCCCAAGCAAGAGCATCAAGACCTGTATCGATTCTACCGCCATTGATAAAAACATGCCACGTATCACCCATGCGTTTAGCATCAATAGCTACAACAATACATTGTGAACCAAAACGTTTAGAGGATTCGTCTATAAAATGAGGATTGGCTATAGCGGGAGAATTGATACTGACTTTATCGCATCCTACATGCAAAAGGCGGTAAATATCTTCCAGTGTTCGTATGCCTCCGCCAACAGTAAGTGGTATAAAAACTTCGCGGGCTACTTTTTCAACAATATCAACAATCGTCCCACGCCCTTCATGACTGGCTGTAATATCTAAAAATGTGAGCTCATCTGCTCCCTCTTCGTTGTACCTTTTTGCTATTTCAACAGGATCACCTGCATCCTTGAGACCAACAAAATTTACACCCTTAACAACGCGTCCATTTTTGACATCAAGACAAGGGATAATACGCTTCGCAAAATGCTCCATAAGGTTCTCTTTTGAGATAATGATAGCGAAAGAATTAAAAAAAACTTCTGAAAATAGAGATTAATTGAGACTATAACTCTTTTATAAGTAAAGATTAGCTATAATCGGTTAAATTTTAGAAAATAGGCGTGCAAATTGGTAGAGGCAAAGAAAAAATTTGGCCAAAATTTTTTAAAAGATAGTAGTGTTTTAAGTAAAATCATCCAAGCGATGCCCCGAAATGATCGAAAGCTCGTTGAAATAGGGCCTGGCTTAGGTGATTTGACGCAAGAACTGTTAAAGGTTAAACCTTTAATAGCATATGAGGTCGATGAAGACTTGTGCGTTTATTTGAGAAAAAAATTCTCAAAAGAGATAGATGAGGGGAGCCTAACATTGGTCCACGCCGATGTTTTAAGCCAATTTGAAAAAGGGTCATTGCTCAACGAGCCCTATGATTTGGTGGCGAATTTACCCTATTATATTGCGACAACTATTATTTTGGAAGCTTTAGAAGATCCTTATTGTAAATCAATGGAGGTGATGGTTCAAAAAGAGGTTGCAGAGAAATTTGCAGCAGCTCCTAAAACCAAAGAGTTTACTTCTTTAGCCATTTTGGCCCAAAGTATTGGTACTGCAAAACTTCTTTTTGATGTCGATCCAACATCGTTTGATCCACAGCCTAAAGTTGTCTCTTCTATTCTCAAAATTGACAAACACAAAGAGTTCGTTGAAGGTTCATTTTCGGGTATTTTTGAAAACAAAGAGCAATTGCAAAAATTTAAAAAATATTTGCGTTGTTCGTTTCAAAGTCCACGAAAAACTTGGTTGAAAAATATCTCTTCCGAGTTTGATAAGCAATCTGTGCAAGATTTGATGCAGATGCACGATCTTCCTGCAACCATTCGTCCTCATGAAATAAGCGTCTTGTCTCATCATCTACTATTTAAACATTTAAGGTTGAATGATGCAAGAAAACGAAGTAACACAACAACAGAATAACAGTAACGAAAAACCTAAGGAAAATACCCAAAAACCTTCAGGACAAAACAAACAAACACACCATAACACCAAAAAACAAGTAAGTCAAAACCCACAAACAAACGCACCTAAAGATCCAGCAGGTGAACCGAGTGAAAAAAAGCCTCGCAATAACAGAAGACGTAAAGGTAACAAATCTCCGACTGCATCAATTGAAGGTAATGAGCCTTGGCAAAGAGATATGAAAAAGGCTATTGAAGCCAATCAGAAAATGCACAAAGATAGACTTAATCGTTCAAATCTTATTGATCAAGCATCAAAAGGGAAAATCAAGATTACCCCTCTCGGTGGACTTGGTGAAATTGGTGGTAATATCTGTGTTTTTGAGACAGATACATGTGCCGTTGTCCTTGATGTTGGGATGAGTTTCCCTAGTGAAGATATGCACGGGGTGGATATCTTGGTTCCAGATTTTAGCTATTACGCCAGATTAAGAAAAAAATAGCTGGAATTATTATTTCACATGCGCATGAAGATCACATTGGAGCACTTGCTTATCTTTTCAAAGAGATGCAATTTCCTTTATATGCTACCCCTCTTCCTCTTGGAATGATTTCCAATAAGTTTGATGAACATGGTCTTAAAGCACATAAAAAGTATTTTAGACCTGTCGAGAAACGTAAAATCTACAAAATTGGTGAGTTTGAGATTGAGTGGATTCACATTACGCACTCTATTATTGATGCCTCTTCTCTTGCCATTACGACAGAAGCTGGTACGATTATTCACACAGGCGATTTTAAAATCGATCACACGCCAATTGATGGTTTTGTAACTGATCTCAACCGTTTCGCACACTATGGCGAAAAAGGTGTATTGTGTTTGATGAGTGATAGTACTAACTCTTATAAAGAGGGTATTACACGTTCAGAAAGTACGGTTGGAAAAACGTTTGACTCTATTTTTGCTAAGGCAAAAGGTCGTGTCATTATGTCAACCTTCTCTTCTAATATTCATAGGGTTTATCAAGCAATTGATTATGGTTTAAAATATGGTCGAAAAGTCTCTGTAATTGGGCGTTCTATGGAGAGAAATCTCTTTACTGCGATTGATTTAGGGTATATTCAATTGGATAAAAGCATCTTTATTGATCCGCATGAGGTCAATAAATACCCCGATAAAGATGTTTTGATTGTCACGACTGGTAGCCAAGGTGAGACAATGAGTGCACTTTATAGAATGGCAACTGATGAGCATCGTCATGTGAAAATTAAGCCAACAGACCAGATCATCATTTCTGCTAAAGCAATTCCTGGGAATGAAGGCAGTGTCTCTAAAGTACTTAACTTTTTACTAAAAAGTGGTGCTAACGTTGCCTATCAGGATTTTAGTGAAATTCATGTGAGTGGACATGCTGCTCAAGAAGAGCAAAAGCTCATCTTACGCCTTGTAAAACCACGATTCTTTTTACCAGTACATGGCGAATATAACCATATCTCAAAACATAAAGAAACGGCTATACAGTGCGGTATACCAGAGCGAAATATCGTGCTAATGAGTGATGGTGATCAGATCGAAGTATGCGCAAAGTATATGAAAAAAATCAAAACTATTAAGACAGGTAAAGTGTTTATTGACAATCAAATCAATGAACAGATTGCAGATGATGTTGTGATTGACCGTCAAAAGTTAGCAGATTCTGGTTTGGTTATGTTAGTGATTCAAATTGACAAAAGTGAACACAAACTAATTTCTAAGCCAAAAATTATTAGCTATGGACTGGTTCCAGATCGTGATGACAAAGCTTTCTCAATTGAAATGGAAGGTGTCATTGATCAGTTTATTGTGAACGCAAAAGCAGAACTACTTGAAAATGCGAGAGCGTTAGAAAATGAAGTAAGACAAGTCGTGCGTAAGCATATTTATCGCCAAATGAAAAAGTATCCAACGATCGTACCAACGATCTTTATGATGTAGGACATTGCATGGAAGATTTTAAAGCTATAGCCAAAGAAGTATTAGAACTTGAAGCAAAAGAGCTTCTAAGTGCCGCAGATAGAATTGGCGATGAGATAAGTGAAGCAACGAATGCTATTGCTAACATCAAAGGCAAACTGATTGTAACAGGTGTGGGTAAAAGTGGCCTCATTGGCGCCAAGATAGCAGCCACACTTGCGAGTACAGGAACGAGTAGCTTTTTCTTGCACCCAACAGAAGCAATGCACGGCGATCTTGGAATGGTAGGTAAAGATGATGCTGTGTTAGCGATTAGTTACAGTGGTGAGAGTGAAGAACTTATCAAAATTCTACCTCATATCAAACGTTTTGATATACCACTTATTGGTATGGCACGGACAAAAGAGTCTTCTTTAGGGCATTATAGTGATATTTTCTTACCACTGCCTATTGAAAAAGAGGCATGTCCATTGGATGCTGCACCAACGTGCTCAACAACGCTCACACTTGCTCTTGGCGACGCGTTAGCCGTTTGTTTGATGAAGAAGAAAAACTTTCAAAAAGAAGATTTTGCATCGTTTCATCCAGGTGGGAGTTTGGGGAAACGTTTGTTTATTAAAGTGAAAGATTTGATGCTAACTCAAGTGCTTCCGATCGTGCATGAGACAACCAAACTCAAAGATGCGATTATTACTATGAGCGAAGGTAGGCTAGGTAATGTACTCATCACTGATAAAGAGAATAAATTGTTAGCGATTTTGAGCGATGGAGATTTGCGTAGAGCGCTTATGAGAGATGATTTTAGCATGGATGCAACTGCATATGAATATGCAACAAAAAATCCGAAAAAACTAGACGATGAGACGCTTGTAGCCAGTGATGCTTTAGCGTTCATTGAAACATACAAAATACAGCTTTTAGCGATTACCGACAAAGTTGGGACGCTAAGAGGTGTTTTACATATCCATCATTTAGTGGAAGCAGGAATAAAATAATATGGAATTAATGAGACTTAACAAAATGATTTCGCATAACACGCATTATTCAAGGCGTGAAGCGGATGAGCTTATCAAAGCAGGACATGTCAAAGTAGATGGTAAAATCGCTCAAGACCTCTCCACTCAGGTGAGTTTTAAAAATAAAATCGAACTCAATGGCAAAGCCCTTTTTGAGAAACATGGCTATTCAGTCATTGTGTATCACAAACAAAAAGGTGAGTTAGTGAGTAAAAAGGATGATCGTGGTCGTAAAACGATTTATGATACCCTTCCCTCTCAATTTGGACATTATCTCAGTGTAGGAAGACTTGATTTTGCGAGTGAAGGATTACTTCTCCTGTGCGATTCACCTTCCGTTGTTTCAGCATTGATGCATGGTGATTTAGAGCGTGTGTACTATGTCAAAATTAATGGTATGGTGACACCTGCAATGGAAAAAGCAATGCAAGAAGGACTTTATTTGGAAGATGCGCGTAAAGGTGGTCATGCAAAAAGTGAGATTCGCTCGATGGACTTTGCACCGTTTCTCTCCTATCGTATTATCAAAAATAGCCCTACATTCTCAACGATTAAAGTGATGATTAATGAAGGTAAAAATAGAGAGCTTAGACGGTTCTTTGGATATTTTGACGTAGATGTTGTTGATCTTAAACGCGTAAGTTATGGCAAAATTGATTTGGGCATGCTCAAACCTGGAAAACATCGTTATTTTACAGGTAGCGAATACTCGGCTCTTAGAGATTATCTTGAGTATATGAAAAAAGGTCCAGCAAAAGTTGAAGAGATCGATGAGGATGATGATCAATAATTTCGCCCTCTTCTTTCGTCCTCAAGCGATTGAAGCGTTAGCAGGGCAAAAACATCTTAGTGGTGAAAGCAGCCCTTTTCGTAAACTTCTTAAATCTGGCTCCATGAGTCATTCCCTTTTTTTCGGACCAGCAGGTGTTGGAAAAACGACGTTAGCGCGCATCGTCGCTAACGAGTTACAGCTCCCTTTTTACGAATTGGACGCAACCAGTGTTAAAGTGGAAGAGATACGCAAAATTCTCTCCCAGCATCGGGGAGCACTTCAAAAACCACTTATTTTTATCGACGAGATTCACCGTCTCTCTAAGACGCAGCAAGAAGTACTTTTGCTTCCTATGGAAAACCATGAAGCAATTGTTATTGGTGCTTCGACTGAAAACCCCTACTTTGTGCTCAGTTCTGGCATTCGTTCGCGTATGATGCTTTTTGAGTTTTATCCATTAGAACAGGCGGATCTTGAAGCAATTGTTGAGCGTGTACATGAAAAAGTTGACTTTAAAATAGATGATGATGCCTTTGCTTATCTCATAAGCTCGAGTGCAGGGGATAGCCGAGCACTTTTGAATTTACTAGAGTTTGCACTTAAAGTAGACGTGCACGTAACGCTTGAAACGCTTAAAACCTTACGTCCTAGTGCCCTAAAAGATGGTGTGAGTTCTGATAACACACACTATAACCTAATCAGTGCAATGATTAAAAGTGTGAGAGGTTCTGATGTGGATGCGGCACTTTATTATCTTGCGCGCTTGATTGATGGTGGAGAGAGCCCAGATTTCATTGCTAGACGGCTTGTAATCCTTGCAAGCGAAGATATTGGCAATGCTAACCCTAATGCGCTTAATTTGGCTTCTAGCACCCTTACAAGCGTTAGTAAGATAGGTTACCCAGAGGCACGTATCATTTTATCACAATGTCTCATTTATTTAGCCTGTAGTCCGAAGTCAAACAGTGCTTATATGGCAATCAATAGTGCTTTAGAATACGTCAAAAACGAAAAAGCACTCAAAGTGCCATCGCATCTTAAAAGCCCCTCCCCCAAAGGGTATCTTTATCCACACGATTTTGGTGGCTGGGTAGAACAAAAATATTTGGAAAAACCCCTTCATCTTTACGATAATTTGCCGATAGGGTATGAGAAAACACTCGCTGAGTGGCTTTTTAAAATTAAGACAAAAGATAAACCATCTTAAAAAGGCTCATACAATGATTTTGCTTGGTATAAGGGTGTTCTGATGGATATTTCAACCACCTCACTGCTTGCTAATCAACTTCAAACGCTGGATCCAAAAGCGACAGCCAAAGAGAATGCCACTAAAATCATCCAAGACAGTGCTGATATACCTTTATCACTCACTTCACAAAAAAGCACCATTACCCCCAATAATGCCCAAGACGTAGTGGGACAACTTTTAAGTAGTGCTATCAGTGAATCAAAATCGAAAAGTGCGATTTTTGAAATTTTGCAAAATAACCAGTTGTTCAAAAATATGGGTAATTTTGCTGAAGACATTAAGAGCTTAACATCGCTTATAAAACTTGATTCATCTATTGCGAAGCCATTAGCTCTTTTACAACTTTTCTCCAAAAATATTGAGCAATTAGATGTGAAAATGCTTCAAGAACAGGTAAAGAATTCGGGGATCTTTTTTGAATCAAAGTTAGCTAACATTGTTACACAAAAAGGGGTATCTGAAACAATCCAAAGCCTCTTAATGGAACTTCAAGAGCATTTCGATGGAACAAGTAAAGCCATCATCCCTCTTACTAAAGAGATAACTGCCACAATGGATCGTTTGAATACTTTGCAAGAGCTTTCATCCAAAGAAGCTCAATCAACCCTTAAAAATTTACTTGATCTTTTTCGTCAAAGTGTCAAAAAAGAGCTTGTTTCTGAGAATGCTCCTATATTTAAAGAGGTCTATCAAACGGTTCAAAAGCTTGATTATGCCATTTTGCAGATGGATCTTATCGATTCAAAAATCGATAATTATCCTCCGAGTATGAAAGTGGAAGAGCATTTTACGACACAGCTAAAAGTTCTTCTAGAGATAGTCAAAGAAAATTTAAGCACCTTAGGGCTTGATGATTTACAACCTGAAATTGATCAATTACTTACGAAAGAGACATTCTCAAAAGTAGGCAATAATGCTTCAGTCCCTATTGTCAGAACAGAAGAAGCTGTAGTGGATATAGCATTACTGAATGAAGAAATGGCTTCGGCTACTTTATCGACTCCTCTGAGCAACGTCAATCTGCAACAAGCACCTGAAACGGTTGGAGAAGCTCTTAAAATGGTTGTGAATCGGCTTAAGCAACAAATTGAAATTTTGGATATCAAAACAATCCAACAAGCTAATTTTCTCGATAAAAGTACGGTTTTAGAGCAAAAGATTCATAGCTTGATTAAACCAGAACTTTTTGTTGGTAAGTCGATGGCGCAAAAACTTACCTTAGATCCAACCGATGTAGAATTACTCAGTGATATGAAAGGGGTTTTAACAAAGTTGAATGATTCATTGGCCCCTACACTTCAAAATAAAGAAGCTTTGGAAATTACGAATCGGTTATTGACACAAATTGAATATCATCAACTCTTCTCTTATGTTAGTAGCTCAACGCATTTGTATATCCCTTTTAGTTGGGAAGGTCTCAATGGGGGGTCTATGATGATGAAACAATCTAGCGATGAGAAATTTCACTGCCAGATTGATCTTGATTTAGAACAATATGGAAAACTTAGTATGATGTTACTTCTCTCTGGAGAAAAATACATTGATATTTCAATCGCAGCACAGAAAAATGGGCTAGGAGAAAAAATCAAACAAAAGTTAATTCAACTCAAACGCGCTTTAAACGAAGTAGGACTTATTACAGGAACGATAAAAATGTTAGAGTATAAAGACGTGAGTGCTGTCAAAAACGACTATTTTAATGGTGAAAAACTTCAATTTGGGATTAATATCAAGATATGAATACTTCAACACCAAAACCTCAAAAAGCAGTTGCTCTTAAATACGATCGTGAAAAAAGTGGCGCACCTAAAGTTGTTGCTTCTGGCAAAGGTGAAGTAGCAAATAACATTATTAAACTCGCACAAGAACACGATATTTTTATAAAAAAAGATGCTGATTTGGTGGAGCTTCTCTCAAAAATTGAAATTAATAAAGAAATTCCACCGATGTTGTACAAAGCCGTTGCAGAGGTCTTTAGCTTTATTTACAAAATTACCAATGATAAACGTAAATAAAAGCTAAATTCTTCGTATTTTAAGGCTTAGCAGCCCCACATATTCATGTAAAGCGATGTAGCTTTTGTAAAGGGAATGTGCATTAGGTAGATAATCCCATGTATCTTTGGCTCTGTGGTTAATTTTAAAATTGGTTGCCGCAGGGATGACTTTAAATCCAAAATGCTCATAAAGCCTTATTGAGCGTTTCATGTGGTAGGCTGAAGTTACGAGGTAGATGGTTGGCTCTTTAAGTCCTGCTTTTTCAAAAGCAGTTTTGCTAAATTCAGCGTTTTGGTAAGTGTCGAGACTTTTGTCTTCTACATGTAAAGAAAACTCTTTTGTGCTCAGACTTTTTGAATTTGGTGTAGCAATTTCAAGGTAAAGTTTCAACTCTTTAAGACTGTCCAAAAAGGCATCACTTTCCAAATACTCTTTTTGCATACCACCACCGCTAAAAAGCAGTGGAAGATTGTTAGATTTTGCAACCATCAGTCCCCACATCATACGCTTATACGCATCGCTACTGAGTGGTAGATTAGCAACACCTTGTGTATGCCCTCCTCCAAGCACAATAACAGCATCTACAGGTGTTTTTGCAATACTTTGGTTAAAGGGCTCTTCTAAAGGCCGTAATAGCCAATCAGAGACATAAGAATTGCTTAGAAGGTAAAAAATAATAGCGTTTGCAATGAAAAAGAGACGAAAACGTTTAGCATAGAATGAAGCAACTAAAAAGAGAATAATAAAAATACCTGGTGGTAAAACCAGGTATGTAAAAAGCTTTGAGAGAATATAAACGCTACTCATTAGAGCATAATGGCACTACGTTCGCCAGCTTTAAGCTCTCCGATGACATAACCATCACTGTGTGCAAGCACTTCATCGACATTTTCAGGACTAACTACAAGAACCATTCCGACTCCCATGTTAAATGTGCGGTGCATTTCGCTCTCTTCAACATACTGACTCATGAAGTCAAAGACTGGGAGTGTTTTAATTTTAGATTTGTGTACATGTGCTTGTAATCCTTCAGGTAAAACGCGAGGAAGATTCTCAACGATACCACCGCCTGTAATGTGTGCCAAAGCGTTGATTTTGGACTTAAGCGCTTTAAAGAGCTTTACGTAAATACGTGTTGGTGTTAAAAGGGTTTCAATCAGCGGTTTACCATCAAATTCTGTCTCAAAGGTGTATCCTAGTTTGTCAAAGAAAAGTTTACGTACCAGTGAAAAACCATTAGAGTGAACACCAGAGCTTGGAAGTGCAATTAAAATGTCTCCTGCTTTCACATGTGGCAAACGATTCATTTCATCTTTTTCAGCAATACCCACTACAAAGCCTGCAAGGTCAAAATCTTTACCATGGTACATCCCTGGCATTTCAGCAGTTTCTCCACCAATAAGTGAACACTCTGCTTGAATACAGCCTTCGGCGATACCTTTAACAATATTGACAGCTGCATCAATTTCTAGTTTACTCATTGCATAGTAGTCGAGGAAGAAAAGCGGTGTTCCAAAGTTACAGATAAGATCGTTCGCACACATTGCAACAAGGTCAATGCCTACAGTGTCATAAATGCCTGAATCGATTGCAAGTTTGAGTTTTGTTCCAACGCCATCCGTTGCACCTAAAATAACAGGTTTTTGATACCCTGCTGGAAGTTCGTATGCACCTGCAAAAGAGCCAATGCCTCCGATGACATTTTTATCAAAAGTGGATTTGACCAGGGGTTTGATATTTTCGACAAATTGGTTTCCCGCGTCTATATCGACACCAGCGTCTTTGTAGCTGACAGTGCTCATGGATATGCCTTTAGTGAGGTTATTGTTTAATAGATTTTAACAAAACTATGTTAAAATCGTTATAAAAATAGCAGAAGGTATTAAGAGTTAGATGGCGTATGAACATGCAATCGTTCTTACAGGCAGTATTGGAACAGGGAAGAGTACCGTTTCGTCTATGTTGCAACAGCATGGATTTGAAGTCATTGATGCGGATAAGATTTCAAAAGAGATTTTGCCTTTACACGTAGAAGAAGTAAGAGAGCTGTTTGGTGAGAGTGTGATTGTCGATGGTCACATCGATAGAAAAGCCCTAGGGGCAATTATTTTTAATGATAAAAATGAGCGTGAAAAGCTCAACGCGCTGATGAGACCGTTGATTCGAGAAGAAATTTTTCGTTGCAGTGAACGATTGGAAGTGAAACAAAAGCCCTATATTATCGATATACCTCTTTATTATGAGAGCGAGGGGTACGATTGTAAACTGGTCGTCGTTGTTTATGCCCCTGTGGAGGTTCAGCGTAAGCGCTTGATGGTGCGAGAAAATTTTAGTAAAGAAGAGGCGCAAAAACGAATTGATGCGCAAATGAGTATTGAAGAGAAGAAAATCTTAGCCGATTTTTTAATTAATAACTCTTTTGATATGAAATTTTTAGAGAGCGAAATCGAAAAATTTATCAAATTTGTACGAGGCAAATATGCAAATTGCAAAATATAACGCAAATGGAAATGACTTTATTATTTTTCATACTTTTATAGAAAAAGATCGAAGTGGACTAGCACAACAACTGTGCCATAGGCAAAGTGGCGTAGGTGCTGATGGACTCATTGTTTTACTTCCTCATTCAGAATATGATTTTAAATGGCAATTTTACAATAGCGATGGAAGCCCTGCTTCAATGTGCGGCAATGGTACACGCGCATGTGCTCATTATGCGTTTACGCACCAATTAGCGGGCGCATCTATGCATTTTTTAACAGGAGCGGGTGTTATTGCTTCCGTAGTAGAAAACGATATGGTTGAAACGGAATTAACAACGCCACAAGTACTGAGCGAATCCTTTGAAGAAAATGGCTTAACATGGCATTTTTGCGACACAGGCGTACCTCATTTGGTGACATTCGTTGATGACACAGCATGCTTTGATAAGGTTATTGCACGTCAAATGCGCTACAAATATAATGCCAATGTAAATTATGCAAAACTTTCCAATAATGCACTACATGTCAGAACGTATGAACGTGGTGTTGAAGATGAGACGCTCGCGTGTGGCACAGGAATGGCAGCATGCTTTTACAGTGCGTATCGCCAAAAATTGGTAGGTGAGAATGCTAATGTTTACCCTACCAGCGGGGATGAACTTGGATTGCGCATTGAAGATCAAAGACTCTTTTTTAAAGGCAGAGTTCAAAAGGTCTTTGAGACGACTCTGGAACTCTAATTTCGTGAAGTTTTTTTCCACACTTCTTATCGCCTCTTGTATGCTTATTCAGAGCACTCTTGATGCAGGAGGTTTATCCTCAGAATATTATCAGATTGAAGATAGTGCTAAGCAAAAAGAGGAATTTATTCGTGAATTAAAAGTATTGGTAGATAAAGGTAATGATGAAATTAAGAGAGATCGAGAATTCATTACTAATTTCTTTGCAAAAGCAATGCCAGATGCTTTTCGCGGGCTAAATCAGCAAAATGTAGGGTATCTGATCTCTTTGCGCAATAAATACGGGATAGAATCACTTTTTGATAGAGATGAGTACTTTAAACGCATTGATGTGATTCCTACTTCATTGGCATTAGCGCAAGCTTCTCTGGAGAGTGGTTGGGGAAAAAGTCGTTTTGCAAGAGAGGCAAATAATCTTTTTGGACACTGGACTTATTCAGGTGTTGGTCTAATGCCCCAAAATAGGGCTATTGGTAAGACTCATATGATTCGTATTTTTGGATCACTCCAAAAATCGGTTAACTCTTATATGTTAAACCTAAATACCAATGATGCCTATATTGCATTCCGAGAAAAGAGATTGCAAGCACGAAATAGTGGGAAAAGCTATAGTGGTATGGAAGCAGCTAAGACAATGATTAATTATTCTGAACTCAAAGAAGAGTATATTAAAATGATTCGAGAGATGATAGAGCAAAATAACTTACGCATCTATGATCAATAAGCTATTTTGTTTAGAGGTTGGCTTCTTTCATTAGTTCTGCTTGATAATGGGTAATAATAGGATCGATAATCTCATCATACAACCCACCTTCCATAATGGCATCCAAACGATACAAAGTTAATCCTACCCTATGGTCAGTAATACGATTTTGTGGATAGTTGTAGGTACGAATACGAGCACTTCTATCGCCTGAGCCTACTTGGATTTTTCGCGCTTCACTCTCTTTGGCATTGCGTTCTTGCATCTGCATATCATACAGTTTTGCTTTGAGAATTTTCATAGCAGCATCTTTGTTTTTATGCTGAGATTTACCATCTTGGTTGACAACGACAAGGCCTGTTGGTAAGTGAGTTATTCTAACAGCACTATCAGTCGTATTCACCGATTGCCCACCATTCCCTGAGGATCTCATAACATCAATTTTAAGATCTTTTTCTTGTATCTCAACCTCGACATCATCTACTTCAGGCATAACAGCTACCGTAACGGCTGAAGTATGTACCCTCCCTTGTGATTCAGTCAGTGGAACACGTTGGACTCGGTGTACACCACCTTCATATTTGAGGCGTGAAAAAGCACCCTGCCCTTTAATAAGTGCAATGACCTCTTTATAGCCATTGAGTACGCCTTCACTCATGGAAACAACTTCCACTTTCCAGCCACGGTTCTCTGAGTAACGAAGATAAGACTTAAAAAGATCCGCTGCAAAAATATCGGCTTCATCACCACCTGTACCTGCACGAATTTCCAAAAAGATATTGCGTTCATCGTTAGGATCGGTTGGGAGAAGAAGTACTTTTATCTCCTCTTCAATCTCCTCTTTGCGAGGTTCAAGGACTCTGAGTTCCTCTTTTGCTAATTCACCTAACTCTTCATCATCACAGAGAAGTTTATTCTCTTCAATTTGCTCCAATGTTGAAAAATATTCAAGCGTTTTATCTTTGATTTTTTCTAATCCTGAATGTTCTTTTGAAA
>JADHEE010000510.1_pt1 | contig 14914 bp, 14 predicted proteins | sample 8952401 | NCBI WGS metagenome assembly JADHEE01 (sample SAMN16124438, study PRJNA663242) | bioreactor sludge metagenome | isolation source: sludge (ammonium) | place: India:Bengaluru | collected 2019-02-28
ATAATGCTTTTGAAGCCAAATACACGCAAGCGTTTAAAGATGAGATGATAGCAAGATTGCAAGCCATTCAAAACGATGAAAGGCTTTGCCTACCTAAATCAGAAGAAAAGATATACAAGTACATCAAAGAAATTCTTACAAAGCGCCTTAAAAAGATAGCAAAAACTTCTAAAAAACTAAGCCTCGAAGCGCCAAATGAGCGCTTCCATAAGCTAAGACTTCACTACAAAAAACTGCGCTACAATGCCGATGCTATCAAACTGACACAGTTTTCTAAAAGCTTTAAGCCTTTGCAAAACGCTTTTGGAAAAGTGCAAGATAAAAACACCCAAATTGAGCGCATTAAACGCTACAATACGCCTCATAGCAGTTGTTTAGAAAGCATTATTGCTCTTTTAGAGCAAGAACTGATAGCCGACAAACACGTGTGCATCGAAAAATCGAGTAAAGAGAGCATCGTGAAGATGCGAGAGCATTTAGAAAAAATATTTCCATAACAAAGATGATAAACCGTGCCAAATTTAGAATACATCGCCCATTACCCAGAACACCTCAAAGAGCAAATCCGCCATCTCATCCAAGTCGAAAAGCTTGGCGCGTACCTGCTTTCCAAGTACCCAACCACACACAACCTCACAAGTGACAAAGCGCTTTACGCCTATGTTATGGAGCTAAGAGCCGAGTTTTTACGCAAAAGCGAACCCGTCACCAAAGTGCTTTACGATGGCAAGATCAATGACATCAATGACGCACTAGGTCTGCACCGCGTGACCATCAAAAACCACGGCGGACGCCTACGAAGTAAAAGCGAAATTCGCGTGGCAACCGTGTTTAAAAACACTCCCGAGCCTTTTTTAAAGATGATCTGCGTGCACGAGCTCGCCCACCTCAAAGAGAAAGAGCACAACAAAGCTTTTTACGCCTTGTGCGAAAAAATGGAGTCAAGCTACCATCAGCTAGAGTTTGATGTGAGGCTTTATTTAACGCATTTGGATCTGTTTGGGAAGTTGTATTAATGTATGATAAATTTAACAATCAATAAGGACTTTATATGAAACTCTCCCAATTCCCAATCTATATTATTGATGCGTTTAGCAAAGAACTTTTCAAAGGCAATCAAGCTGCTGTTGTGCCACTTGATAATTGGTTACCAGAAAGCATTATGCAAAACATTGCCTCTGAGAATAACCTCTCTGAGACAGCCTTTTTTGTAAGAAACGATGCAGGTGTGTATGAGATACGTTGGTTTTCACCGCTTAAAGAGATCGACTTTTGTGGTCATGCAACTTTAGCGAGTGCGTATGTCATCTTTAACCATCTTGCGGAGAACGAGCGTGTTACATTTTGGGCAAAAGCGGTGGGTACCATTGAGGTCAATGAGCGCAAAGATGGTCTTATTGAGATGAGTTTTCCAAACCGTGCACCTGAAGTCGTCACTGAAGTGCCAGACGCCCTAAGTACAGGGCTTTCCATAAAACCTACGGAATTTTACAAAAACCAACAAGCTTATTTTGCCGTTTATGAAGACGAAGACGATGTAAAAAATGTCGTGCCCGATCTTGAAAAGCTCAAAATGTTAGCACCCCTTGATGTGGTGGTAACAGCTCCCAGTGCTGAGTATGACTTTGTTTCACGTTACTTTTGGCCTGCCAATGGTGGTGTGGAAGACCCTGTGACGGGTTCCATTCACGCGGGACTTGCACCGTTTTGGGCGAAGCGTTTAGGTCACGACAGTCTTGTGGCACTGCAAGCTTCTGCGCGTTCGGGTGTGCTTTACTGTCGTGTGAGTGAAGAGCGTATTTTTATTTCGGGTGCTTGCAAAGAGTATTTGCGAGGTAGCATTACGATTACGTATTAAAATGAAAAATGAGGCATCGTCTGATGTCTCATTTGAGCAGTAAAAATGTCGCAACAGCAGAGATGGCAATGCCTACACATACAGCGATAGAAAGTGTGATACCTTCAAAGAGATACAGCAGTAGTGCGATGCTTGCAGGACTGAGATAAACATACGCCATCACTTTTTTAGGACCTATCACAACGGTTGCTTTTTGATACAAATAAACGGTAAAAAACGTAGCGACAATTGCAAGATAGAGCAAATAACTCAGATGTGTAGTGTTGAGATGGTCCCACTCAAGTGGAATTTGAAAAAGCACTAACGCACTTCCCATCCACAGTGTTCCACCAAGCAGCGTCATAAACACAAGCACACCCATGTCGTCATCTTTGCGGTGGAAAAATTTGGTACTGATGGAGTAAAACGCCATACAGACGATCGCCCCTAAGAAGATAATATCACCATAGCAGAGCGAAAAACTCAAAAAACGATCAATATTGCCTTTAAAAACAACAATAAGCGTACCAATGATACCACACATATAAATCACGAGCTGTTTCTTACTGATGGGTTCTTTGAAAAAGAAAATACATAAAATACCTGTGAGAAGTGGAACAAGTGTATAGAGTGTTCCCGTACTCAGCGCAGATGTAAACTCAAGTGCTTTAAAAAAAGTGATAAAGTAAAGTGCATAAAAAAAGCTGATCACCAGTGTTCTAGGAAGTACCTTAGGAATGCTTATGCGCTTGGCTCTATTCAATAGCACAAAAGGAGCTAAGAACAACGTGGCGATTGTAAAACGAAGTAAGTTGAGAGAAATAGGGTGAATGACACCTGCAAGTTTTTTGGAGACGATGAAAGAGCCCGCAATCAACAATGTAGCAAGTAGTACCATAAAATGAGCCTTGAGTGTGCCCGACATACAAAACCTTTAAATAAAATGCCGTATGGTATCACAATACAAAAAGCATTTCATTTACATATGTCAAGACTTTTACGAATGCGGCTTAGCTGGGTTGGTGTGATGCCAAGATGTGTTGCAATGTGGTGTTGTGAAACTCTTTTTTCAATGTCAGGGTATTTGTTTAAAAAGTTCAGATAGCGTGTCGTGGCGTTGTCAACGATGAGTGAGATTTCATTTTTCTCTTTTTCGATGATCCAGTTTTTTTCAAGATAGTGGATGTAAAATGTTTTATATGCTTCCTGAGTCTCAACGAGATGATGGTAGCCTTTATAGTCTATCTCGATCAAGATGCTCGGCTCCAATGCTTGAATGCACAAGTAAGAGTTTTCGCCACTTAAGAGTGAAACGACAGAGGCAGAAAAGTAGTTTTCCATAAAGAGATTTTTGGTGTAAATCGTACTGTTCTCATGTAAGTAGTACGTACGCAATAGACCCTTGCAGATAAAATAGATCGCATGAGCAGGAGTATAGTTGTCTTGAATCATTTCGCCTTTTTGGACAACTCTTAGTTTTAGATACGGTTTGAAAAGTGCAAATTCATCGCTACTTATGGGCGCATAACGGTTGAGTACTTCGTAAAATTGTTCCCAAAATCTCGCTTCATCTTTCATCTTTTCTCCTTATCACAACAGCTCTATCATAACCAATTTTAGGGTTCATGTAAAGCTTCAAAGCTTATTTTTCAACCATGACTTTTGTGTGAGTCTGGGTATAATAACGCTTCATTTACAGTTTAGGATGGCGCATGGTAGCTTTGATTGCTCTTGGTTTACTCTCAGCTCTTTTTTTTAGTTCAACATTTGTTTTAAATCGTTTGATGAGCTTAGAAGGTGGACACTGGGTCTGGTCGGCATCGCTTCGTTATCTCTTTATGATCCTCTTCTTACTCATCGTCATTCGCTTTTTTCAGGGTAAAAAGCCGCTTCAAGAGTTGTTGAAACTTTTTTGGGAACATTGGCTCTTTTGGATGGTGTCAGGTAGCATTGGCTTTGGCTGTTTTTACGCACTGCTCTGTTTTAGCGCAGACTACGCTCCTGCTTGGGTGATAGCCTCTACGTGGCAGCTCACCATCATCGCTTCACTCTTTGTTTTGATGCTTTTTGGACGCACTTTTCCTAAGCGTATTTGGGTTTTTTCGACCATCATCGTTATAGGTGTGGGGCTTATTAACACTTCACATATCGTACATTTTCAGTTTGTTGAGTTTGCCATGGGTGCATTTCCTGTGCTGATTGCAGCATTTTGTTATCCGTTTGGAAACCAACTGGTGTGGGAGTCCAAGCATGGGCATGAACACTTCCCCAAAATCGACTCACCGCTTTTAGAGAACGCCTTCAATAAGGTCTTTTTGCTTTCCCTAGGTTCCCTACCATTTTGGATCGTTCTTGTGGCACTCATCAACCCTTCGATGCCTTCATTAGGGCAAGTCTTTAACACTTCTTTGGTTGCATTGCTCTCAGGACTGGTCGCAACCACACTTTTTTTACTCGCGCGCCACCGTGCTCACAAATCCAGTGAACTAGCAGCCGTCGATGCAACCCAAGCGAGTGAAGTCATCTTTGCACTCCTTGGGGAGATGCTCTTTTTAGGCGCAGCACTGCCCAATGCTCAAGCGTGGGTTGGGATAAGTTTCGTGTTTGTGGGGTTGGGCTTTTTTATCTATTTCCAAGAGAAGAAGGACGCTATTCACGATTGATTCATGAAAATGCGTTAAAATACCGCAAAAGTTTAGAAGGATTTTAGCAATGAAAACGCTTAAAAAAGCATGTTTGATTTTAGGATTGGCTGTGGGAATTTCTGTTTATGCGGAAACGCCAAAGTTAGCACTTCCCTTTAACATCACACCTGAGATGTACGCTTCGTTTATGGCGCAAAGTTTAGCAGGCAATTTACCGCAAACTTTTAAACATAAAGAGCTCTCTTTGGTGGTCAACAAAGTTCATGCTGAACAAAACAGAGTCTTTTTTGACTCAACCACCAAACAGTACAAACAAATTTTAGATGAGCTGAACAAATACCACACTCTTCCTGATGATCTTAAAAAACAGTGTAAAGACTTTTCAAAGATTGCAATGGTCGATAAGGGCGTCGAATACTACTTAAACGTTGAAGAAGGCAGTAAAAAATTTATGGTGAAGTACGATAAAGAAGCGTGTTCAGAGAGTTTTGACCCTGCTCAAAAAATCTTTATAGGCGGGTACAACCGTTACGGTTTTGATATGAATGGACGAACCAAAAACGACAATCTCGCAAAAAAGTCTTCTACTAACTAGCGTACGCAGTTACGACCAGAATCTTTTGCTTCGTAGAGCTTTTCATCAGCTTGGATGTAAAGCTCGTCAAATCGTTTTATCTCTTGACCGCTCATCGCAAAACCAATGCTTACGGTAAAACTGAGTGTTTTACCATTGGGAAGCGTTACAGGAAAGACGCTCAGTTCATGACACAAGGATTCCAGCTTTGCTTGCGCTTGTTCTTGTGTGATATGAAGGAGTAAAAAGGCAAATTCTTCACCACCCAAACGTCCCACAATGTCGGTATCGCGCAGGCTATGTTTAAAATAGTCCGCAAGGGCTTGAAGTACGGCATCACCTGCAGGGTGTCCAAAGGTATCGTTGATCTGTTTAAAATGGTCAATGTCAAGAATGGCAAAACAGATGGATTTATCGTAACGTAAAGAGCGATGAAGCTCTTTTTCGGCCGTTTTCAAAAAGTGCCCACGGTTGTAGAGTTTTGTGAGAGGGTCTGTTTGCGCTAGGTATTGGAGTTCTTTTTCAAGTACTTTGCGTCTGTCTATCTCTTCTTTTAAAAGAATTTGCTCAAAGCAAAGTGCTTCATGGGTCTGTGTTGACTCTTCTTGAAAACGAGAACGGTGGTATTCGATCCAACTGCTAATGGTTGTGACCATCAGATAAGAGATACAAAAGCGCACTTGAAAAGGTATGGCGTACATCTCATGTATTTCAGGGACAAAGAGAAAAAGTCCAATGATCATCGCTAAAAAGATACAGCTCCACATAAAACCGATACGATTTCCCAGCAAAAAAACAATCCCAAGCGGATAACAATAAGCCCATAAAATGCGCGATTGCTCAGTGTCTGCATAGATAGTGTAGATGAGTAATGAAATCAGAATAAAATTGGCGGGGTAGTAAAGAAGGTAGGTTTTATTCGTTTTTTGAATAAGAAGAAGCGATCCTAGTAAATAGAAGGAAAAGAAAGTAATGCCACCTGCGATGATGAATTCATTCTTCAAGCTATTATAGATGCCAAGCCCCATAGCAAGGGGTAAAATCATCAAGGTGACCCACACATAGTGATTGAGTCTAGCAAGTTCATCTTTGTTTTGAGAAGGAGACTTTGCAACGATAAGATCTACAGTATGCTGAAGTTTTGCAAATGTAAGCATCAATCTTCTTTGTGATAAAGTATGACAATCTTAGCTTGTTTATCTTTAAACAATAGCAAGCAAGTATGTAAGCTAGAATGGAACAACAACGATAAAATGGTGCAAAGAAGGTTGCTATGAATTAACGTACGCAGTTACGACCAGAATCTTTTGCTTCGTAGAGTTTTTCATCGGCTTGGATGTAAAGCTCATCAAAATGTTTCGTAGCAGGAGTGTTGAGCGCTAGTCCAATACTGACCGTAATACTCAGTGTTTTTTCTCCATCATACGGTACTTTGATTTCACTGATTTCGCGTCTTAATGTTTCCATTTTTGCTTTTGCTTCATCGGCATTGACGTGTAAAAGTAAAAAAGCAAACTCTTCACCGCCAAGACGCGCTACAATATCTGTTCCTCGTACCTTAAGTAGGCAGTGTTGTGCTATAACTTGTAAAACGTTGTCGCCTACGGGATGACCGAAGGTATCGTTGATCTGTTTAAAATGGTCAATATCAAGAATTGCCAAACAGATAGACGTGTTGTAGCGTTGGGCACGTTTGAGTTCTTTTTCAGCAGATGCTAAAAAATAACCTCGGTTGAAAAGAGAGGTCAGTGTGTCGGTTTGAGCGAGCCGTTTGAGCTCTTTTTCCAATATTTTACGTCTTTCTATCTCTTCATTGAGCAGTTTTTGCTCCAGTAAAAGCGCTTGATGTGAACGCGCCCCATGATACTCTACCCAACTGCTGATAATCGCAACAACAAGATAGGAAATACCAAAACGCACTTGAAACGGAATGCTGTAAATCATGTGAATTTCAGGAACGAAAAGAAAAAGTCCGATGATCATTACAAGCAGTAAACAGCTCCATAAAAAGCCAAGACGATGCCCAAATAAAAAGATGATGCCGACAGGATAAATATACGCCCAGAGAATACGCGAGTTTTCTGAGTCAGCATGAAAAACAATGTAAAGAATCAAAAAAGAGTAAAGAAGATTGGCTCCATTGTAAAGCAGATATGTTTTTTCAATGGTGGGAATGAGAAAGAGTGAGCCAATCATATGTCCTGAAAAAAGGACAATCAAAATGGCTAAAGTATAATTATGAATGTATATATTGTATGCACCTGAACAGATCGCAACAGGTAACATCAAAAGGGCGATCCATACGTAATGATTGAGCCTAAAAATCTCTTCTTCATTATGCGTGAGCGCTTTTGCAACAATAAGATCAACCAACTCTTGAATTTTCTTGGCCAATATAATCATGTCAGCCCCTTTTTTTGAATTGTACATCATATCTGTGACAAAGACGTTGTATGAGGTAAAACTCTACCTAGGAAATTACAAAAGGAAGCATTATGCTTTAAGCGTTTTTATCCATATGTTTTTGAGTTGTATAACGGCATCTTCTATCTCCGTTTCTTGCAAGCCGCCAAAGCCCATTTTTAGGGCTTCCCATGCTTCAGCGTAGTCATCACTTCCTAGATACAGTTTGATGCCTTCTTTAAGAGCATTAACCCGTAGTTTGTGAAGATCAATGCTGATGGTAGGACGCACCATGATGGCAAGCCCACCGCCTTCACTGATGATCTCTATAGCATCACCAAATACATTTTTGAGTGTCTCTCTCATAAGGTCATGCTTTTTACGGTTGAGTGTGCGCATTTTACGCAAATGTCGCTCCCAATACCCTTCTTTCATAAAAAGTTCCAATGTTTTTTGCGTCGAAAGTGACACACAGCATCGGAGGTGATGCGTTTGACATAACGTCTTATACTTTTCTAAATAACGATGTGGAAGTACAAGGTAACTAACCCGAAGCGCAGGAGAGAGGGATTTGGAAAAGGTTCCTACATAGATGACACGGTCATCATTATCCAGCCCTTGGAGCGAGGGAATAGGGCGATTTTGGTACCTGAGTTCACTGTCGTAGTCATCTTCAATGATAATGCCACCAACGCGCTTTGCCCAATTTAAGAGTTTGATACGGTTAGCAATGGGCATATTGACCCCTGTTGGGTACTGATGCGAAGGGGTAATGTAAACCAGTTTCGCCTTGGTTGCTTCGAGTTTATCGACATCTAAGCCGTTGTGGTTGATGTCAATAGGTGTCAAAGCATAACCATAATCTCCAAAAATCTGACCCGTGACAGGATACCCAGGATGCTCAATAGCAATCTCATTTAACTGTTCCACAAACAGAGCGCCTATAAGGTTCATGGAGTCTGTAAAGCCTCCGCAAACAACGATCTGTGAAGCATCGCAAACAACACCACGAGACTTGATGAGGTAGTTTGAGATCTCATCTCTCAGTCCTTTCTCACCTTGCCTATCGCCATATCTTCCAAAATCCAATTTTGCTTCCATTGCCTTGATGAAAAGACGTTTCCAAAGTTTTAAAGGAAATGTATCGGGGGTTAATCGCGCAGGGAAAAAATCATAACGTAAGGTCGTTTGCGATGACGCGTGCTTCTTTTGCATCACAGCGGTATCATGATGCGTTTCCAGTAAAGTATCGGCAACAAAATAGCCACTTTTGGGAACACTCTCGATGTAACCTTCGGTGTAGAGCTGTTTGTAGGCCAATTCAACCGTGTTCTTGCTGATTTTATATTCTAAAGCGATTTTACGAACAGAGGGGAGTTTTGCCCCCGCTTTTAAATGGTGCGAAATCTCATCTTTAATGGCATCGTAGAGTTGTATATAAAGAGGTTTGCTTGATTCTTTTTCTAAGATGTACATAACTGCCCCCTAAAATATTTAATAAACTGGCTCTTGTATAGAGTACAGTTTGAGAATATAATACCTAAATTATGATTTAAATGAATATTAGGGAGTATCCAATGATTTCTGAGACGTTAAAGCGTGTTATGCAAAAAGAGGGCGTTGTTGCCATCGTCGCTCAAGGAAAAGAGTTTCCACATGTTGTCAACACATGGCACTCTTATGTCAGTGTAGGTAAAGACAGTTTTATCGTTCCAGTAGGTGGAATGCACGGTATGGAAGAGGCACTCAACTATGATGAGAGAGTCTTGGTAACGGTTGGGAGTAAAGAGGTTGAGGGTCTGCATGGGATGGGAACAGGTTTTTTACTGAGTGGTCATGCTAAGATGATCTCTGATGGTGAGGAGTACGACCTTATGCACAAGCACTATCCTTGGGCAAGAGCTATTATGAACATTACTATTTTAAATGCCACTCAAACAGTTTAGGAAAAACAATGCGAAGATCTGAATTTGAAGTCAATGACACGCACCTCATACAAGAAATACTAGCGTCATGCGAGCATGGAACACTCTGCCTTGTTGATGGTGATGAGCCTTATGCTGTTCCACTTAATTTTGTCTGGTATGATGAAAAAATCTGTTTTCATGGCTCAAAAGAGGGACGCAAGATGGAAGTGATCGCTAAAAACCCAAAAGCGAGTTTTAGCGTAGTCAAACCTCTTTCTCTATTGCCGTCTTATTTTAGCAATACCCGTGCCGCTTGTCCTGCCTCACAGCTTTATATTTCGGTACATTTTGTAGGGACTGTTGAAATCGTGGAAGATGTGATGCAAAAAGCAAATGTTCTCAATGCTTTGATGCAAAAGCTTCAACCAGAAGGCGGGTATGAGAACATAGAGCCATCAAACTCTATGTATAAAAAAGCGGTGGAGAACATAGCCATTGGTAGGCTTCATCCCACATCTCTCTCGTGCAAACTGAAAGCTGGGCAAAATCTCAATGAAGAGAAAAGAGCGTTATTGATTGAAAAATTGAGTGAACGAGGAACACCGCTGGATCTTTTGAGTGTTAAATTGATTAGACAGATGCGTGAAAGGGTCTAAAAGAAGAGAGAGGCTTGTAAAAGCCTCTCTGGTTAGGTTTAAGCGTTTGCTGCTTCTTTAAGAGCTGCTTCAACATACATTTCGCGTAATTTTTTAACCATCTCGCCAGGTTTACCACTGCCGATAGGCTTACCATCGATCTCGATGATAGGAAGAACAAACACCGTTGCACTTGCCATAAACGCTTCATCAGCATTTAACGCTTCTTCAATGGTAAAGAGACGCTCTTCTACTTTGATGTTATGTGCTTTTGTGTATTCCATAAGCAGTTTTCTACGAATACTTGGAAGGATTGCGTTTGAAAGAGGGCGTGTGATGATAACACCATCTTTGACGATAAACGCAGCCGAAGAAGTTCCTTCTGTCACATAGCCATCTTCAACCATCCAACCCTCAAATGCGCCTTTTTGGTGCACTTCTTCTTTCGCTAAGACTTGACCTAAAAGTGAGATAGACTTGATGTCACGTCTTTTCCATCTAATGTCTTCGCAACTCACCACTTTGATGCCTGTTTTTGCCAATGGGTGGTTGATAATCTCTTTTTTGAAGGTAAATGCCATAAACGTGGTTGGAGTGTTTTCAGGGAAGAAAAACTCACGAGGCGCAACACCACGTGTCACTTGCATATAAATGCCACCTTCGTTTAAATCATTTTTAGCGATCAAAGTATCTAAAATGGTCTCAATCTCAGCTTTGCAAAAAGGTGCTTTAAGACCTATTTTGCTCATGCTTGCATTGAAACGCTCATAAAAAGGCTCTTTATCAATCACTTTGCCATTAATAACAGGTACAACTTCGTAGATGCCATCACCAAAAAGATAACCACGATCGAAAATCGATACTTTGGCATCTTCCTCTTTACAAAAATCACCGTTTAGAAAAACAATACTGCTCATTACAGACTCCAAAAAAAAATAATACGCAATTTTATCCTAATGTTTCTTAGTCATCTGTGCAATAAGTAGGCAGAAGGTGTTTTTTTGCTTGTTCGCTGTTTTATTTTTAAAGATTAAAGGGATATTATTTTTGGAGCGTTTGTGGTAGATTGGCTTAAAGTATAAAAAGTTAAAAGTTTAGCCCTGACCCCTAAAAATTTTACCCAGTATAAAAAAAGCCAAGATGATTTTATTCTTAAAGTTACTGAAATTATAATGCAAGGTGATAGTCCATATAGCACAAAAAATAAAGCTAATGCTATTCAATCTTTATTTCCAAATAAACTTCCGAAAGACTTTGCCAAATCTTTTGATCCAGAACAGTTTGGTTCTGACTCATCTGTATCACGAATTGAATTGTTAAAAATGATGTCAGCAAAGCCAGAACATGCAATGGATATATTAGCAATGTGGAAAGCGATGTTTCCAGATGATGACTGGATTGAGCTTTTTGTAGAAAAAATAAATTCTCAGATTACATTAGAATAGATTAGAAAGAAAAAAGGGGAGAGGCTACTTTAATTCCTGTTCCCCTTTAATCTCAAAAGTGATTTTTCTTTCACTTAACGATTCATTTGTCCTTTAAGTTTAAATCGGTTAAGCAGACTTTGAAACACAGGAGTCGGAGCTAAACTTTTAACTTTCTAACAATGTATCGCAAAAGAGGAAGGCTACTTTCGTATCATAAAAAGTAGCCAGTGCCGAATGGCACATGGCTCAAACGCTTTTTTTCAACAAAACGGATGGATTACATGGCACGAAAAACAAGTGATTAAAGCCCTAAAATAGGGCTTTAACTTATGTTCTAAATTTATTGAGGATGGCGTTGAGTTGGGTGGTGAGTTCATTGAGGTGCTCACTCGCCCCTGCGATTTCTTCCACACTTCTGGTATTTTGCGTTGATAACGTATTGATTTCTTCGATTTTGGAAACGATGGTATCGATTTTTTCACCTGTTTGGATGTAGTCGTTAACCGTTTTTTCATTGAGTTTGGTTGCAACATTCATCATAGAAACAGTGTTATCCAGTTTGCTTTCCACATCCCCTGCGAGCGTGTTTAATTCTTGGATTTGTGCTGAATTAACATTCATTCTCTCTGAGCTGTCCGTGATAGCTTGAACAATGACATTAATGGTTGCGTTGATTTCAACCAAACTTTTTTGGGTACGCTCTGCTAAGGTGCGTACTTCATCGGCAACGACTGCAAAGCCTCTTCCATGCTCTCCTGCACGTGCAGCTTCGATGGCAGCATTAAGTGCTAGAAGGTTTGTTTGATCAGCAATATCACTGATGACGGTAAGAACATTTTTAACTTGGTCGGCATCAGAGCTAAGTTGTTGGATTTTTTGTGCAAGTTCTTGCTCTGTTTGCGCGCTCTCTTGAACACGCTGTCCCAGTTTTTGAAGGAATTTACGAGCACTTTGGAGTTCATTATTTGCCTTAATAATCTCTTCTTTTGAAGCTTTTGCTTCATTGACGGAAGCGACAATTTCTTGTTTGGTCTCGCTTGACATGTGTGTGGCTTGAGAAATGATGATTGAAGAGTCTTCCACGCGTTTGCCCACTTGCAGGGTTGTCGCTGAAAGCTCATGCGCAATCGATGCATTTTCAGAACTGGTCTCTTTTGCTAATTTGATGGTTGACTGAACTTTATCGATAAATTGGTTAATCTCATGGGAAGCATCACCAATTTCATCTTGATTTTTAATGTCTAATTTTTTGGTTAAATCACCATCACCCGTTGCCAAATCATGGGCAGTTTCTTTAAGGTTTAAAAGAGGTTTGGCAATAATACTGGTGGCAAGAAAATAGATTGCAATAATAGCCAGTAAAGCAACGATAAAACCAACGACAACTTGCATTGAAGCATTGCTGTAAAGTCGATCGCTCATGTCTTTATCAAGCACCAATGCTTTCGCCAATATAATTTCACGTGGTACTTGAATCAAAACTGCCCAAGGTTTACCTGTCTCTCCAAGCTTGATTGGGGCAACCGTTTCTATCATTCCACTATCATTGTTGATACGAACTAACGCCTTACCTGCTTGAATCGCTTCGTAAATTTTTTCCCAATCTTTAGGCATCACTTGTTTAAAATGACCTCCGATCATAGAAGGATTCTCGCTTTGGGCCACCAATAGACCATTGTCTGCAATGATGGAGACTTGACCATGCGCTTTAAACAATTCAGCATCAACTTTTTTGGCAATTTGCTGAACAAAATCTAAGTTATAATCCGCACCAGCAACACCATAGAATTTACCATTGACATAAATTGGCACAGACATCGTTGCGAGAAATACTTGCTTACCTTGTACGATATAAGGCAAAGGTCCAAGCACACTTTCTTTATTCTGTTCACGTGGGGTAATGTACCATCCACCTTTAAGAACACCGTTAGGATGCTTGTCGTAGGTGTCGTACTCTACTAAAGGTTGAACGGCGATATTGCCTTTATCATCACGTGTCCAATAAGGGGTAAAACGCCCAGTCGTTGGATTGTTGCCGTCTTTGTCCACACGAAAGTTGGCATCAGCGCCATCGATGGCATTTGGCTCCCAACAGGAATATGTACCATTAAAGCTCTTGTTATGTTTCAATACATTGAGAAGCACAGCATTGAGCTGATCGCGGCCAATGTCCAAAGTTTCTTTACCATCTTTAGATTTAAGTTTGCTCACTTCAAAGGTATTAGCCATCGTACGAGCAGCATCCAAAGCCAACTCCAATTCGGACTGAATGGTGCCACTTTGCTCGCCAGCTAAATTTTGCAGTCTCTCCATGTTGAGCTCAGTCAACAAAGAGGAAACTTCCGATGAAACGACATCTTGTGTGCTTTTAGATGAAAACAACCCGTAACCCACCAATAGGACAACTGCTGAAACCAAGCAAAGCCCAGCTATCAAAACAATTTTTGTTTGTATCGACTTAAATATCATTGTATGCTCCTCTTATTATTATTCATTGTATATAAAAATACACAATGAACTATCATTGCTATCAATTGTTTACAAATTGACATAAAAACTCCTTCCTATTGGATGTGTGACTCGCTATAACAAATATTAGAATTATGAGAAATATGCTCCCATACTTTTCATGCTATAACTTAAATATTGAAGATTTACTTAAAAATAAGCTTCGAATAATAAACGCATAATAAAAAATCATAGATTGTAGAAAAAGTTAACAAAGAGCGATAAATAGCATTTTAGGTGCAATTATTTAAACTATTTTAGATGAAAATTGATTCGTAACTTCACGTAACTCATTAAACTCTGAACAACTCCCCCTTTAAGAAAATTTTACAACTTCCAAAAGCCTCTGTTGCCTGCATTCTTTCTCTCTTCCATAATTATAGTGATTTACTACAACCGATCACTATTGTGCTTTTTGTTGAAATTTTTTTTCAAAAGTATTTTTCTACGGAACACTATATGCAAAATGTAGAGCGAAGTAAAAACTTACACAAGGAGAACAAAATGTCTGAGCTTCGACAAATTGCTTTTTATGGCAAAGGCGGAATTGGTAAATCTACCACTTCACAAAACACACTAGCGGCTATGGCGCACTACTTCGGTAAAAAAATTCTTATCGTTGGTTGTGACCCTAAAGCAGACTCTACACGTCTTATCTTGCATGAAAAAGCACAATGTACCATTATGCAACTAGCAAGTGAGGTTGGAACCGTTGAAGACTTAGAGCTTGAAGATGTATGTAAACCAGGTGCGGCTGAGTTCCATCCTGATGATACAACGATCACAGAGGGTTACATCATGTGTACAGAATCAGGTGGACCAGAGCCAGGAGTTGGTTGTGCAGGTCGTGGTGTTATTACAGCGATTAACTTCCTTGAGGAAGAGGGTGCTTACGATGAAGAACTAGACTTCGTTTCTTACGACGTTCTTGGTGACGTTGTTTGTGGTGGTTTCGCGATGCCAATTCGTGAAGGTAAA
>JADHEE010000506.1_pt1 | contig 14888 bp, 6 predicted proteins | sample 8952401 | NCBI WGS metagenome assembly JADHEE01 (sample SAMN16124438, study PRJNA663242) | bioreactor sludge metagenome | isolation source: sludge (ammonium) | place: India:Bengaluru | collected 2019-02-28
AGGCATATAAAGGCTAAGAAGTGAACATAAACTCGTCTTTATTAATACATCCCGTTTATTCATGATATTGTTTCACGACTATAATAATGATGAGGAAAATCAAAACTCAAGTATTGTACTGGAATTTTGTTTTGCCATTAAATGATTTAGCGAAATTATTCACATCTAGCATAAAAATTGCCCCACGGATGGGGCAACTTTTATCCATCAACACGATAAGTTAGCCAATCGTAATTTGATGATTATTTAACAGCTCTGCAAGCGTTACATTCGAAGTTTGATGTTCTAAGACCAAAAGATCCTGATAATTTGAACCATTTGCTTCACCATCACGATCTACTTTCACGGTTGCAGATTCAGTTGCTGCATCATAGTCAACCTTAATGAATTTTTCGACTTGTGAAAGATGAGATGATGTCAAATCACTATCACTAAGCAAATCATTAAAGAATTCTGATGAGAATTGAATCGTATCGGCATTGCTATCTGTTGCGGTAGAACCAAAACCGAAATCTGTCCAATGATCAATACCATGCCCCGCTTTGGCATCACTCGCATCTAGCACATTATAAATCAATGTATCGTGACCCTGACCCGTCGTAATGGTATCGTTACCTGCTTTGGCCACAATCACATCATCCGAACTGGTTTCAGCTACGCTGAAGCTTCTCGCTGATAATGGATTTACTCCAGATTGGGTATGAACATTTTCACTCACCAGCAAAGTGACAGCCGTACCCGATACGGTACTGGTGTATGTCACATAACCATTATTGGTTGCACTTTGTGTCCAGCCTGAACCAAGTTCAACAGTATCCTCAGCAGTACCATTGATCTTCAAGGTATGTGCCGCATCAGTCATGGTCAATACATGTGATGCTGTCAGGCTAGTGATATTATTTGCTCCATTTACAGACAAATCCAGCACTTCAACATTCTTCAGATTTTCTGCCAAAGTAGCACCTGATACAGTTTCACCAGAACGGAGCTGAATCGTATCTGTACCTGCTCCAGCATTAATACTACTTGCTGTATATAGCAAGGTATCATTACCTGTTGTAGCCTGTTGGGCCGTCATATTTACAGTAATGTTCGTAGAAACACGAGCAGATTCACTATTTCCAGCACCACTTTCAACTGTCCATGCTTCTACCCCGATTTGTGTACCTGCAGTCGCTGAATCCTGATCAGTTAAAGCTGCTTTCGCCTGTTTAAAGCCTAACTTATCTATATTGCTTTGGGTTAAACCTGTAATGGTATAAGTCGTACTTGATCCAGTTCCACTTACTGTAATTTGACTAGATGAAATCTGTACACCATCGATATAAAAAGAGGCATATTGACCCAGACCTGTGAGTTTAATGGTCATAGTTTCAGTACTGCTGTCATTTGCAACTTCTGAAACTTTTGGATCATGCATCGATGCATTCAGGGTAAGTGGAATAATCTCATTTTCTTTACCGAAAGTTTGAGTCGGTTTGATATCAACGCCATTGGCTACGGCATTAACCACCAAATCTCCAATGTCTTTGGTTTCAGTTAAAGGAGATAAGCTACTTTCACCAGAAGTTACAACCAACTGTAAGTTTCCAACAGTACCACTCCAGTGTATCGGCGGTAATATCGCAACATAAGCTGGTAGTCCACCACTTTCTGAGAGTACCCAAGTGTTGGTTGTGCCATCACCACCTGCATTACTTGCAAGCGTTGCAGGCGTTGCGGAATCCTCATTATTTCCGACATAAACCAAGAAGCCATTTGGAACATCAGATAGCAAAATTGCACCATAAGACTCTGAACCATCTGAATCGTTCAAACTCACGCTTAGTCCACCTTCACCAGTCAGCTCAATTGCATAGGCTTTAGTTGCCAGTTCTGACTCATTACCATTAAAGTTTTGTGAAACAACATTTACACCATTATTGATCCGTTGAACTTCCACAGAACCCGTGACAATGACTGCTTTAACATCTGCATAGTCTTCTTGTACGTTTGCATAAGCAGTAAATGATACATTACCTGGTACAGTTTTCTCACCATTTGGCATGGTATACGTTAAGTCTACTGTTCCGCCATTTTCACCAATGTCAATGACGTAGAACTCACCATCAGGTGTACCATCACCATCAATATCTACACTTTGTAAAACAAGTGGTGTTGTACTACCCGTGATGTATAGCTGACCACCTTCCATGGCATCGGTTGTATCAGCAGCATTGACTTGCACATACATTTTACCATCGACAACCTTACCAAAACTTCCATCGGCAGGGTCGAGTGTAATAGAACTTGTGATTGCTGTCGCACCCTCACCCACCATACTATCTCCAGACATGGTGAATATCGGATTATCCGTCACAGGAGCGATTGGAATCGTCATGTCTTGAATCGTTGCCTCTTTGGTAGCGCCACCCAAGACCGAAGTCGTAAGTGTCGCATCGAAATGGAACTGTCCAGATTGACCATTATCATTCCAGTCTGCTGGTGGCGTGATCACAATACTGTCTAACAGATTTTGCAAAGCAGCTTCGGCTTCGGCATCAGTGGCATTCGGATCTACCGTAACACTTGCTGTCCATACTGGGGTATCAGGGTTACCATCATTATTTGTATCGATCATGGTTTGTACCATACCATTGACGATTGTACCTGCTGGTAAATCTTTCAAGGTGACAGTAAACAAGTTGCTTGCCGAATTATCCTGAATGGTAATGGCTTGATCTACCACATCGCTTAATTTAAATGGTGTATCTTCCGTAGCAGATGCATCATTATATTGCCATTGTTCAATAAGCGGTGCTTCACTGCCTGGAGCCTCAGCAAAATTTGTATTTAGATACCATGTCACTGAATCAGATTTGATGTCTGTTATAGCAGTCAAATCAGACCCTAGATCTTGTGTCTGTACAGTTATCTTAATCGGATGGTCTGTTAAGTCACCCGCGTCGGAACCAATCTTGAAAGTGACTGGTACATCAATACCACCCTGTGCGTTGATTGAAGGTGCATTATTTGCCTGATAGACCAGTACCCATGTACCAGCACCTATCTGTTGAACATTTGCACCTTGTACAGTTACACCCACTGGCACATTTTCGATCAAGATACGAACCACGTGTTCACTGCCATCATGGTCAATCGAAGCGACGTTCAGATTAACGGTCACAGTATCCGTTGCAGTCAGTGTTGCGGTGTCTGGAGTAGCATCATCATTTGGATATTGATTTGATGATGAAGTGGTATTGCTTGTTCCAGAAATACCAGTAACAGATAACTCAACAGCATCGGTAACTGCACTCGCCGTTAATTTTAATTCTCCATCTTTAACCACCGTGTCCGCTGGTGCGGTTTGCACCGAACCATAATGATTATCGGTCACTTCATATTTATAAGTGAAGAAGCCCTGATCACCATCAAGCTGATCACCACCTTTAGCTGCAAGGGTTTGAGCTTGTTCAGCAGTCAGTTTATAGTAAGTCTTCCCATCAATCATTTCAGTTGGTAAGCCTGCATTACTTAAAAGAACAGCCGATGTGCCAGTACCCAGATATAAAGTATAGTTTGCTCCTGCCGCCTGATCCTGTGCAATCCAAACATGTCCCAAAGTTTCGTCATTGTCACCATTTACATGAACAATGCCAAAATTCAGGGTCGTAATTTCATCTTCAACCAGTGTCGCACTGGTCGTTGCTTCTGCTTCGGCAGAAGGTGTCACTATGAAATTAACATCAGTTAATGCACCAGTTTTGGAATCACCATCATTTTCAGTAGAAACGCCTGCAACTTTGAAATTCACATTGCCACTGTAATTCTCTGGTACTGTGATAAATACATGATTTAAATCTGTTGGTTTAATCACCCAGACACGTTCTTCACCTGTGCCAGTGACCAAAACAGTGGCTGGTCCACCCAGATTGAAATCTTTGGCTAAGCCAGTGATACGAAGGGTAAAGCTTTCTGAGCCATCTGTATTATCAATCGATGAAACATTTTCAATCAAATTAGAGAGTGACACTTTATGCTGGGCAGTACCATCCAGATTAGCTTCAGTGGTTGTATAAGACTGTACACCAGACTGATTACTGTCATAATCTTTTAAGGTAATTGTCGGTGTATCTGCTACACCATAAACTGTAACAGGTATAGAGAGCGGACTAGATGAAGCAGATGTGACGCTACCATCCGTCGCCGTCGCAGTAACACTTAAGGTAAAGTTTACATTGCTGTTAAAAGGTGGAGTAATCGTCAGTGGCGTAGATGTACTAAAGTTAGAGATCGTGACTGAACCGTTAGTAATCGTTTGTTCTACGCCGCCATAGATAATTTTTGCACCAGCAGGAATATCTGAAATGGTGATATTAAAGGTTTCTGATGGATCAGAACTTCTTGGCGTAATAGACAGTGGAATTGGCGTATCTTCCAAACCAATCGCACGACCATTTAATGACAAGGTATTAATACCATCAGCAACAGGTGCGATGATAATACCTTCTAACCAAGCTTCACCTGATACTGCTGTCGCTGGTGTACCCGTCCCTGCATTGTCATCATCATAGTCTACTGTATAAGCTTCAACTTTGATTTTAAAGGTACCCGATACATTTTCAGGAGCCAAGAACTGTAATGTTGACAATGCACTAACAGGTACATCAATTGGTGTGCCTGTATAAGTCGCAGTATGTTCACCATCGGAATCAGTCCATTTGAATTGTGATCCGATGACTGTCGCATAGCTATCCCCTGAAACTAACTCAGGCGTTAAATGTGCATAAGTCAGTTCATCTGCGTCCTGATTCGTCCAGCCAATGGCAAGGTCAAATCCACTCTCAGTACCCAGTGTATACCATGTGTCTTCTGCACCTACTGTCGTGTATCTGTGATCACCTGTCATGGTCAGGTCAGCTGTACCATCTTTATCAGAATCACCTGAACCAGGAATATAACCAATGATTTCAGCAACAGGATTTACAGTGACTTTTACATCAAGTGGTTTAGTCTGGGTATTTGTATCAGAACCATTAGTATCTGTTGATGTAATATTAAGTTGAATCGTTGCATCTTTACTGCTATTGGCTGGCGGCAAGATTGTGAAACTGTCCAAGATAGCCTCACGTTGCACTTCATTCAAGGTATTGTCAAAAGTGATGGTATATGGAGATCCACTCGAACCATCTCCACTTACACTCCACCCTCCATTATTACTTGGAGCAGTCACTAGCCAGCCTGTCGGAATTTCAAATGCGACTTGTGTAATGACTTCTGTACCAGTACCCGTATCCGTCACTCTTACATTTTGCAGGAAAGCAACTGCTGTGTCTTCATTGGTCGTAACATCACCTGCTGCGACATCACCTGCTACTGGTGTAACATGTAGATTTAAATAAACACTGTCGGTAATTTCAGTTCCAGTAGTCGGCCCATTACCTACACCATCACTATCTCTGTCCTGCGCATGTAGCGTGATCTGGATATTGTTAATGTCACCACTAAAGTCTTTTGGTGGTGTCACTGTAATCGATGGTAAGCTTGGTGAAGTGCCATTGTAATTATTTGGAATGTCTATTCGATAGCCATTCAACGATTCTGTTGCAGTAATGGTGTGAGGCTGTCCACCTACAGTTAAGGTTGTACCTTCTGGTAGCCCCGTAATGGTCATCCAGCGTTGCTCACTACCGTCGATGTCAGCAGTCGTGTTGTTATCGGCAGTAGTCGCTAATGTCACTTGCAACAAATTAGTCAAATCAAGTGTAGTATCTTCCGCAATGTCTTTAATCACAGGTGTCGTACTGCTTGTATCAACAAAACTATTGACATCAAAAATTTTCAGATCAATACCGTCCGTAACCGCCTGAACATTGACCTTGACTGTTGCAGTACTGGTTGCACCGTTAACATTAGAAACTTTAGCACCGCTATCGTCAACCTCATAACTGGTCACACTTACCGTTACGGTAAAATTGGCATGACTTTCCGCAGGTGGTAAAACCTTTAATGCTTCAAACTCAGCAGACGTCATCTCCAAAGCATTTGCTGGTTTGGTTTCATCAGTCGGATGATTAACATCGGTTAACCAAATGGAGATATTGCCGCCATTCGATGTCAATAATGTAGTATCAGTACCAGATAAGAGCGTTGCACCAGCAGGAATACCGCTTAAAGTAATCACGCCTAGACGTTCTGGGCTATCACCCTTTGTTGTATTGTCATTTTGATCAGTATTGCCATTTTGATCAGTATTGTCGGTTACAACTGGTGTTTTTAAGCCTAAACTTACCGCTGTATCTTCTGGGGTTTCAACCTCATCATCCACAACAGTTAATGTAGGAGCATCTGCGACTGGATTTACATTTACAGTCACATTGGTTGTTGTGGTTTGCCCACTGTCATCGGTAACTAGTACTTTAAATGTATCGGGACTGGTCGAAGAGCTTCCATCATAGTTACTATAGTTATCGGCAGGTTTATAAGTAATTCGACCAGCCTCATCTACAGTCACAGTGCCATGTGCAACACTGAAACTTTTGCTTCCATTACCGTTATCTGTTCCAGCAATGGTATTACCATTCGCATCCTGAATGGTAATATTCTCAAGTCGTGAATCAGCTGAGGTGGTGAACGGACCATAACTATGATCCTCATCCATCGTGATCACAATCTCAGTTTTTGGTGCATCATCAATCACTTGAACAACGAAACTACCAGATGCCGTATCGCCATCACCATCTTTGGCAATAAAGTCAAAATTCAGATTCAATGGTGTAGTATGACTTGGATGGTTTAATGAACCCAATAGTTCAAAGGTATATTTGCCTGTAGTCGTATCCAAAGTGACTATGAACACATCACTGCCGCCACGCGTGGCTGTCAGTACGTTACCTGCCGCATTAATACTAAAGCTTATACCGCTATTACCTGTACTATCTAGCACTGCCTTTAAAGCAGTTTGATTTGCAGCAAAGCTTAAACCACCGCCATTACCTGAACCGTCCTGACCATAACTCACACTCAAATTGCCTTCTGCGGTGAGTAACGATGTGTTTGGTTCACTTCCTGTCGCTAGACCTTTTTCATCTACAGAAGTTACTGCTGGCGCAGAACCAATTGATGGCCCATCATCCTTAAAGATAAAACGATCACCTACCGCAACAGGATCACTGGTGACCGCATCACCATCACCATCTGTAGCAGTTGCAGTTAGGGTAATTAAACCTGCATTGCTGATAGAAAGACTTTCATCATAAGAAGAACCGCCCACGGGATGTTTAAGTGCTTCTGATTGAGTTAAGGTAACAGCACCCGTGGTCGGATCAATGGAGATACGAAATACCACATCGCCTGATGCACTACCCGCACGTCCTTCAATCTGATTACCTACTTTATACAGCAAGACATTTTGGCCACTGGTGGTATCTAATCCGCTATCCACACCATCGGAACTAATGTTAAGTGTATAAATCAACGCATTACTTGTAGCTTGACCATCCGCACCATACACAGGGGTGAATACATCTTTGACAAAATTAGCATCTGTTGAAGAAACAGAACCTGAGACAAAATTAGTTTCATCAACAGTTACACGACCAACATTTGCATCGTTCTCACTGATTTTAGGTTTATCGTCAACAATCGTAATTGTCACTGTATTGGTAACCGTATTGCCATATTGGTCTACAGCAGTGTAAGTGAAGCTATTGGTTTCATTGCCTGCTAAATCTTTGGTTGCTGAAGTTAAAGTAAAGCTATAAGTACCATTTGAATTGACGATATACGTTCCATTTGCTGTAGTGCCAGTTGTTGCGATTGCCGTCCAACCCGTCTGTAGATTCAAATCACCATTAATAATATTGCTAGAACTACTCGCATCTGTTCCCGCAGGCTGAGTACCATTGGCATCGATCCCATCCTCACGTACGCTACCCACTGTAGTTAATGGATTGGCTGTAACATCCTGCACATTAATGGTAAGGGTAGATGTTTTTAAGTCACCATCAGCATCACGCACTGTATAAGTAAATACATCCTGTGCATTGGCTGTTATTTTGTTTGGATCCGCTTTATAGCTATAACTACCATTGGCATTTAATGTAAGCGTACCATAATCACCTGTGATGCTTGTTCCTACTCCAGTACTCGAAGTTGTACCTGTATTGCCTTTAGCAACACCGACTACACCACCACCAATAGCCCAACCATCTGCACCTGACTGGTCGTTAGAAAGTACACCACTGGCTGCATCTTTGGTCAAAAGCGCGCCTTCTGTAACACTTCCTGTATCCGCTACGGTGATTGGTGCATCATCAACAATATTGATGACCAAATTCCCTGCTGTTGCACTATCTCCATCAGCATCCTTGATTTCAACAGCGAAAGTAGCTGTTGTATTATCGCCACTCGTTTTTGCAGGCAAGGTATAACTATAATAAATCGTACCCGTTCCAGTTGCTGCATTGTATTCATAACGCGCAGTTAGACCATCTGAAAAGGTCTGATTCGTGGTAGTTAAAGTATGTCCACCCAGCTTGATTGCATCACTGACTGCCAGACCGTCTGGAGAGGTAAAGCTAATTGTGCCACTGGTGGTTTCTTTATTGGTTGAAGCTTCTGTACCACCATTATTTAAACCAGATTCATAGACTGTCGTTGTTGCACCACCAGCCGTTGGTATTGTACTGGTCGGGGTTGCATCAGCAATGTTGATTGTTAATTTTGCTGTTGATGTGTCGTTATCGCCATCCGTTAAAGTATAAGTAAATACGTCACTTACACCACCAGCTGAACCTGCATTACGTGCATAACTATAACTACCATCAGAATGGATCGTTAATGTGCCATATTTACCAACAACCGGATAGTTACCAACTGGATTAATCGTGACATCTAACCCATTAGCAGTATCTGCTTTTACTGTAGTTACTCGTGCGCCATCTGCACCTTTCGTGTCATTGCTGACCACATTACCAGTAACTACTGCCAAACTACCTACAGGAATACTATTGCTATCATTCACAGCAGTCGGAACATCATCAATCACTTGTACAACCAGACTACCTGTTGTGGTTNGATCGTTCGGTGTAATGCTTGGTAGGCCATCGGTATGTCCGTTAATGGTGATGGTAATGGTCGCTGTCGATTTATCTCCATCTCCATCGGTAATGGTGTAACTAAATACGTCTTGGAGGCTTTGGTTATCTTTAAGGGCATTTACATCCGTATTGTTATTATTTAATTGGTAGGTGTAACTACCGTCAGCATGGAGAATTAATGTTCCGTATTTTCCATTCACTGCTGTATTCAATGCGCCATTTGCTACGTGTTCACCTGACGCAACTGTTCCAGCCTGTACTCCACTGACGTTAGCTTTGTCTGCGCCTTGGGTATCAGCTGTATCTCCACTAGATACGCCTCCTGTCAGTACGTTGCCACTGACTGGATTAGGTACGCTGTCTTCTGTAATGCTATTCGTGTCAGGCTTCGCAACAGGTGCGTCATCTATAATATTAATAACCAGATCACCCGAAGCTGTTTTATCGCCATCGATATCTGTCACTTCCACTGCAAATGTTGCATTGGTATTATCACCTGACGTATTCGCAGGAAGTGTGTAGCTATAGTGGATAATACCTGTACCAGTTGCCGAATTGTATTCATAGCGTGCAGTTAAACCATCCGAGAATGTTTGATCTGCTGTCGTTAGGGTATGTCCACCTAACTTCACTGCATCTTGAGAAGCCAAACCATCTGGAGAGGTAAAAGCAATTGTACCGCTTGTTGTTTCCTTATCAGTAGATGCTTTAGAGCCACCATTATTCAAACCTGATTCATAGACTTTGGTACTCTCTCCATCGCTCGAAGGAAGCGTAACAAGAGGCGCACTATTGCCAATGACTAATGTCAAGCTAGCTGTTGAGCTATCCCCATCACCGTCAACCAATGTATAAGTAAATACCTCATTTACACCGCCCGGCGTACCTTCATGACGCTCGTAACTATATTCACCTGTGGTCTTATTGAGTATTAGAGTACCATACTGCCCTTCGATCGTCAGCGTTGTGCCATCATCTGTTACCACGTTAGCAGATACATTATCACTAACCACTGTGGAGATGCTCACTCCATCGGCACTAATTTTGTCTGCACCTGTAGCCCCACTACTCGTACCAACACCCGTCAGTACATTTCCAGTTTCAGGGGTAAATTGATTAGCAGCCACATTATCGATGTCGTTTTTGGCAAGTGGTGCATCATCAATAATGCTAATGACTAGACTGCCACTGCTCACAATATTACTTTGATCTGTCACAGATATACCGACTTCTTCCAGAAAGTTATCGGTGTGTGATGCATCGTTGGTAACAGGTTGATCTAGTTCATATTCATAAGTAATGGTGCCACCCGTAGATACGCCATTAAATTCCTGACCATTTGGCGTATAGTCAGTAATGATGATCTTGCCATGAGGCGTGTTGATAATAATCGGTGTAGTTGAGGCATTTTCCAGATCTGTTAGCAAAATATTGGTATCACCAACCGTAACAGACTTTACGCCATCACCAGCCCTAATCGTAATACTACCCGTTTCTTTATTTGAACCCGATGTATCAGTTAAACCCTGTTCATATACAGTAACATGCCCCTGTTCAATTAATGTATCAGTAGTATTGTTCGGATTTTCACTGCCGCCATTTTCATCTTTTATGCTAATCGAAGGATTTGCATCAGGTGTAATTGTGATTACCAATTCCGCTGAAGCGGTTCCACCCTGGCCATCACTAATTGTATAAGTAACTGTTGGAACGGTGCCATTCCAGTTAGTCGCAGGGACAAAGTGATAAGTTCCATCGGCATTGAGCGTTAGCTCGCCAATTTTATCAATTGTAACGGTTTGGCCTGCATTATAGCTTTTACCCTCCACAACAAATTGAGTAACTGTGATTGCGTTTCCATCAGGATCACGATCATTAGTTAAAACATTGCCATTAACTGGGGTATCTTCAACACCTGTAATTTCATCCTTAACGGCGATTGGCCATGCGTTTTTATCCCCTCCACCGCCACTTCCTGCGGCTGCAATGATGCCACCAATAACAGCACCACCACCAATAATCCATGGCAGTAAAGACCCACCTGCCGCACTAGCAGGTAATAAGACCTCAAGCCCAGGTATTCCCTTAAAACCAGAAACACCATCAAACCAGTATAAGATACAACCATCTTCTTCAAAAACCAGATCAGAATCAACTTTGTCATATACGACAAAGAAGTTTTCGATAAGGACAGTTTCACCATTATTTAACTTTAAAATCAGGTTATTGCCATCACGTAAAAACTCTGCTACATCATTACGATGCATTTTGGTATGGACAATTGATGCTTCTGTTAAAGTGATATGTTGCGTGTTGATAGATACTTTATTTAAAGAATCTTTTTCTACTACAATAAAATTTGTCATGTTCTGTGTGGCCTATATTCGTTGAAACTTTTAAATGCTGAATTACTTGGTAATGCCCGTAATTTGTACCGTCACGCGACGATCGGGCTGTAAACATGCTTTTAGTGCTTCACGAGATTTAACCGTAGGACAGCCGTCCGTGACTGGTTGATTCTTCCCTGCACTTGCCACCGAGATAATATTTGCGGATACGCCATTTTGAACAAGCAGACTACGTACAGTTTCAGCACGATTCTGACCAAGTTTTTGGTTATAAGTTTCGCTTCCTAGACGATCCGTATGACCGACCAATATGATCTTACTGACAGAAACAAAACCTGTTGAAATTTTTGATGCTACGTCCTGAACTTCCTGACGGCCTTTAGGCAATAAATCATTTAAAGATGAACCATCAAATTTAAATAATGTATCGGCTGCCAAATCAATTGTTTCAGTATGCTCAACAGGAGCAACGACAGGCTTTTGAGCTGCTGGCTGTTGTCTACAAGCCAAAGGATGACCATTATTTGAAATAAAAGGTACACCAGCAGCATCTACAGAAAGAATAAAGTTACGATCTTTTAATTGATCTGGCCGCAAGTCGACATCGCAACTCTGACAATTTTTTTCGCCGCTACAATTTTTAACTTTGAAATTATAAACTTCTGGTTTTAAATAATACTTTGCCGTATTATTGATATAGAATTTACCTGATTCAATACTGTCAATATAGAAATGAATTGGGCAACTCTGTTCATCTCTTGTATCCCCTGCGCATAATTTAGCATCTCTGTTGACATTGATCTCCTGATTATAACCTTGCTTATTATTTTGAAACCGTAAAGCAGAAGGCTTTGAGTAAGGATCAGATGCACAAGAGGCTACCACCAATGAAATTACAGTAGTTAAAAGCGATAATTTCCACATAAACAACCCTTGGTAGACTTAATGTATTATTAGATTTGTATGACATATTTTACGCGAATCTCAACTTTTTAAGTCTTTGAAATAAAAAGGACATAATCCAATTTAATTTTCGACTAAGAAAAGCAAAGCAAGTTATGTCCATTTACGAATTTATCATTTCTGTATTTTTAATCATAGAGCAATTTTACTCAGCGATTGTCATTCAACCTTTAAGAAGTAGAGGATTTCCACCCGCTTTAAGTGATATTGAAATTCTTACTATACAAATTGTGGGAGAGTTTCTTGGCTTAGATTCTGATAAAAATATCTGGTTCTACTTTAAAAACAATTGGTTTGAATGGTTTCCAAAATTAGGTTCCTATCCTAATTTTTGCAAACATTGCGCAAAATTATGGCATGTAAGTCAACAGATTATGTCACAACTAAAATCTTTTTTCGGTTTAGATAATATTCATTTTATCGATGGCTTTCCTATACCTGTTTGTCGTTATGCTAGAGCAAAAAAACATAAAAACTTCAAAGAATCTGCAGGTTTTAGTTATTGTGCGGCTAAACAAGAAAAATATTATGGTTTCAAAGGACATATCGTTATTAACTTTTCAGGAATGATTACAGGCTATACTTTTGCTCCAGCTCATTGTGATGAACGTGATGTTGCACCAGAAATTACTCAAGATATTCAGGGATTACTTGGTGGTGATAAAGGATACTTAAGACCTGAATTAAAACACTATTTTATGTACCAAGATATTGATTTACAAACACCTTATAGAAAGAACATGACTGATAGCAGGTCTAAGGAAGCTATGGCGAGGCTCATGAATGCTCGTAGAAAAATTGAGACTGTTATAGGTCAATTAACTGAACGATTTCACATTCAAAAAGTAAGAGCTAAAGATTTATGGCATTTAACGCATAGAATTACGCGTAAGATTCTTTCACATACCATTGCAGTAATTTTAAATACACGATTAGGAAATCCACCTTTACAGCTGGAAAGCCTTATTCAAAGTTGAGATTGGGGTATATTTATTAAAAAATATGCCATTTTATTTATATCACTTTAATAACAAAATAAATACACGAGCATAATTAATTTTTTAAATAAATTGCATTTTTTACAAAAAATATAGACCACGTCACGCTAAATATCCTAATTTTATTACAATTTTCTAATTTATAGAGTAGAAACTCTATTTTAAAAAATCCAATTTACTAATACAAATAAATGAAAAATAAATACTTTATTAGGACTTACGCAAAGACGACCGAAGGCGAGCGTAACTGCTCACGCAAATAATCACTGAGTAAACCCCTTTTAACCTGATATAAAGATTGTTTTAACCGTTTAGCCTGTCTGGCTAACTGCAGCCAAACCAGCATACAACAACAAATATGATTCCGCTGAATACGAGCCTTACGACACTGATTAGCTTCAATACCAGTGAGTTGTTTAAGTTCTCGGTGAAACTGCTCAATCTTCCAGCGGATGGCACACACCAATCGTGTGCCATCTGATGAATCCTGAGTGGTGTCGTTGGTGACAATCCAGTCCGTGCGGTTTTCATTAACCACTACTCGGAACAGTTGCACTTTGTAATCTTTAGGAAAGGCATGTATTTTAATCAGTTTGCCATTTTGTTGCTCTTGGTCAGTCCAAGTTAATTCGTTGACTGCTTTGTAAGGGTGTACTCCTTTTGAATCATCGACTTTGCGATTGGATTTTAAAGGACAATAATAGATTTTTTGTAAGTTATCAATATACAGCATGATGTCTTTGGTGGCATACCAGGTATCCATGAGCACATATTTGAATTTAATTTGTTTGTGTTCAATACTGTGCTGTAGCATGTCTTTTAGATGGTCAAGTTTGCTTTTGCCATCGGTGGTTTTGTCATAAATACGGTAATCAATGAACCAGTATTGTTCGGTCTTAGGATTGACATAGATACAGTTAACGATGCAGATACCTTTAATAATGCGATGGGCGTTGCCACTGAACCGTACCGGGTTTGTCGGAGAGTCAATATTCTGAGAGACTATCCCGATGACAAAATTAAAATATACCCCTGAAATCAGAGAAAGAGCGGTTCAATTATTGATTGAATCTGAAAAAGATTATCCATCGAATTGGGCTGCGATCACCGCTATTGCTCCCAAGATAGGTTGTACTCCTGAAACACTACGTGTTTGGTATCAAAAATATTTAGATAAACTAAATCCAGTTAAAGTACAGCAGCTTTCAGATCAAGAACGTATTAAACAACTCTAACGTGAAAATAAAGAACTGCAACGCGCCAATGAGATTCTACGTAAAGCAGCCGCTTTTTTCGCCCAGGCGGAGCTCGACCGCCCACACAAATAATGGTGGATTTTATCCATAATAATAAAGAGCTGTACGGAGTCGAGGCGATTTGTAGAATTTTACCGATTGCACCCTCAACCTATTACCGGACTCTAGATCTCTGCGAAAATCCAGAACATCGAGCAAAGCGAGATTTACATGACTTGCATCATGCTGAGGAGATTAAAC
>JADHEE010000513.1_pt1 | contig 14888 bp, 15 predicted proteins | sample 8952401 | NCBI WGS metagenome assembly JADHEE01 (sample SAMN16124438, study PRJNA663242) | bioreactor sludge metagenome | isolation source: sludge (ammonium) | place: India:Bengaluru | collected 2019-02-28
GTGACCAGCCTGCGCCTGCCGCGCGCGCTGGCCGGCTTCGCCTGCGGCGGCCTGCTGGCACTGGCTGGCGCGCTGCTGCAGGTGCTGCTGCGCAATCCGCTGGCCGATCCCTACATCCTCGGCATCTCGGGCGGCGCCGGAGTGGGGGCGATTCTGTCCATCCTCTTCGGCCTGGGCGTCGCGGGCGTCGCCGGCGCCTCGTTCGCCGGCGCGCTGGCCGCCATGCTGCTGGTCTTCGGTCTGGCGCACGGCGACGGCAGCTGGACGCAGACGCGCCTCCTGCTCACCGGCGTCATCGTGGCCGCCGGCTGCGGCGCGCTGGTCGCGCTGATCCTGTCGATCGCTCCCGACCACAAGCTGCACGGCATGCTGTTCTGGCTGATGGGCGACCTGTCGCAGGCGACCTATCCCGGGCTCTCGCTGTGGGCGCTGGCCGTGGTGTTGCTCGCTTCGCTGCCGTTCGCGCGCGAGCTCAACCTGCTGGCGCGCGGGCCGGACATGGCGCTCGCGCTCGGCGTGCGGGTCGGCGCGCTGCGCCGGGGCGTCTACCTGGTCGCCTCGCTGGCCACGGCGGCGGCGGTGGCGCAGGCCGGCTCGATCGGCTTCATCGGGCTGATCGTGCCGCATCTGGTGCGGCTGGCGGCGGGCAACGACCAGCGCCTGCTGCTGCCGGCCTCGGCGCTGGCGGGCGGCAGCCTGCTGGTGGTGGCCGACACGCTGGCGCGCACGCTGATCGCGCCGCAACAACTGCCGGTCGGCGTGCTCACCGCGCTGATCGGCGTGCCGGTCTTCCTCTTCCTGCTGGCGCGCGATTCGCGCCTGAGGCGGTGACGTGAGCCCGCCCCCGCTCCTGCAGACGCGCCGGTTGAGCGTCGGCATCGGCGCGCGGGTCTTCTGCCGCGAGCTCGATCTCGAACTGCGCGCCGGCGAGCGGCTGGCCATCCTCGGGCGCAACGGCGCCGGCAAGTCGACGCTGCTTTCGGTGCTGGCCGGGCTGCGCGCGCCGCTCGCCGGCGAGGTGCGGCTCAAAGGCGCCGGCTATGACGAACTCGGGCCGCGCCGGGCCGCGCGGGTGCGCGGCTGGCTGCCGCAGTCGCGCAACGACGCCTTTGCCTCGACGGTGCTGGAAACGGCGCTGGTCGGGCGGCATCCACATCTCGAACGCTGGGGCTGGGAGTCGGCGCAGGACGCCCAGATCGTCCGCCAGGCGCTGGCGTCCGTTGGCCTGGCCGACTTCGAGCAACGCGACATCCAGACGCTGTCGGGCGGCGAGCGCCAGCGCGCGGCGATCGCCACGCGGCTGGCGCAGCAGCCGGAACTGTTCCTGCTCGACGAGCCGGTGGCCTATCTCGACCTCAAGCACCAGATCGCCATGCTCGCGCTGTTCGCCGGCGCGGCGCACGAGTGCGGCGCGGCGGTGGCGATGGTGCTGCACGAGCCGGCGCTGGCCTGGCGCTTCTGCGACCGCGTGCTGCTGGTGCACGGCGACGGCCGCTGCGAAAGCGGCCCGGCGCCGGAGATGCTGAGCGCGGAGCGGCTCTCGGCCCTGTACGACTATCCCCTGGAGGTTTTCGAGCGCGACGGGCAGTTGTGCCTGATCCCGCGCTGATTCCCGCGGGCGGTTTCCCAGCGAGGTTCCCGATATGACCGATACGGACAAGGATGTGGAAAAGGAAGCGCGCCACGTGCGGCGCATGGAACGCAAGAAGGCCGTGGTAGACGCGGCGATCGCCGCGGCGCAGCAGGAACGCGGGGTGCTGGTGGTCAATACCGGCACCGGCAAGGGCAAGTCGTCGGCCGCCTTCGGCGTCGTCGCGCGCGCGCTCGGGCACGGGATGCAGGTGGCCGTGGTGCAGTTCGTCAAGGGGCGCTCGGATACCGGCGAGGAGGCCTTCTTCAAGCAGGCCGTCGATCCGGAGCGACTGCGCTGGCACGTCACCGGCGAGGGCTTCACCTGGGAGATCCAGGACACCGAACGCGACGTGGCGGCCGCGCGGGCGGCGTGGCGGATCGCCTGCGGCTATCTCGGCGATCCGCGGTTCGGCCTGGTGGTGCTCGACGAGATGACCTACGCCTTCAAGTACGGCTGGCTCGACCTGCCGCAGGTGCTCGCGACGCTGGCCGCGCGGCCGGCGCTGCAGCACGTGGTCATTACCGGGCGCGCCGCGCCCGAGGCGCTGATCGCCGCCGCCGACACGGTCACCGACATGACCCTGGTCAAGCATGCCTTCAAGGCCGGCGTCAAGGCCATGCCCGGCCTGGAGTGGTAGCCGTGCCCGCGTGCCCGGCCTTCCTCGTCGCCGCGCCGGCGTCCGGCCAGGGCAAGACCACCGTGGTCGCGGCGCTGGCCCGGCTGCACACGAGGCTGGGACGGCGCGTGCGCGTGTTCAAGTGCGGCCCGGATTTCCTCGATCCGCAAATCCACGCCGTCGCCAGCGGCGCGCCGTGCCAGAACGTCGACCTGTGGATGTGCGGCGCGGAGGACGTCGCCTGGCGGCTGGCCGAGGCCGCGCGCAACGCCGACCTGATCCTGGTCGAGGGCGTCATGGGCCTGTTCGACGGCGAGCCGTCGGCGGCGGAACTGGCGCGCACGCTCGGGCTGCCGATCCTGGCGGTGATCGACGGCGCGTCGATGGCCGCCAGCTTCGGCGCCATCGCCTTCGGCCTGAAGCACTACCAGCCCGGCACGCCGCTCCGGGCGGCGTTCGCCAACCGCGTCGGCAGCGCCTACCACGCCGAGCTGCTGGAAAAGAGCTTGCCGCCCGGCATCGACTGGTACGGTGCCTTGCCGCGCGATGCCGAGGCCGCGCTGCCGGAGCGCCATCTCGGCCTGCTGCCGGCCGCCGAGATCGAAGGGCTGGCGCAGCGCATCGAGCGCATGGCCGACCGGCTGGCGACGACCGCCGCGGCGCAGCTGCCGCCGCCGGTCGACTTCAGGGATGTGCCGCCGCCGGCGCTGCCGCCGCTGCTGCAAGGGAAAACGATCGCCGTGGCGCGCGACGCCGCGTTCTGCTTTCTGTATCCAGCCAACGTCGACTGCCTCGAACGGCTCGGCGTCGAACTGGTGTATTTCTCGCCGCTCGCCGATGCGGTGCTGCCGCCGTGCGACGCGGTCTGGCTGCCGGGCGGCTACCCGGAGCTGCACGGCCCGGCGCTGGCGGCCAGGCGCGCGCTGTGGGCGCAACTGGCCGCGCACGTCGACGCGGGCCGGCCGCTGCTCGCCGAATGCGGCGGCATGATGGCGCTGTTCGACGCGCTGCGCGGCGTCGGCGGCGATGAATTCCCGCTGGCCGGGCTGCTGCCCGGCCGGGTCGCCATGCAGCAGAAGCTGGCCGGGCTCGGCATGCAGGAGGTCGCCTTGCCCGAAGGCGTGCTGCGCGGCCACGCCTTCCATTATTCGCGCACCGAAACGCCGCTGGCGCCGCTGTGCACCGCCCGCCGGCCCGACGGGCGCCATGGCGAGGCGGTCTATCGCCGGCAGCGGCTCACCGCGAGCTACATGCACTTGTACTTCCCGTCGAATCCCGGGGTGGTGGCGCGGCTGTTCGAACGCTAGCGGCAATGCTGTTCACTTAAGACCATGCCGTCATTCCGGCGAAAGCCGGAATCCAGGTTTTCGGAGCACATGCTGGATCCCGGCTTTCGCCGGGATGACGCCGATTTGGAAAAATTGGCGCTCAAGTGGATGGTATTGATGCCAGCGGCGGCGCGTCCCGGCAATTCCCGGCGGCGGCTGCTATGCTGGGAGGGCGGCCATCCCCGGCCGCGCCATGCCGGGAGAGACAATGAAGCGCCTCTTCTTCCTTGCCGCCGTCCTGCTTTTCCCGCTGCTCGCCTTTCCCGCGACGGTCAAGGTGGCCGAAATCCGCGGCGCGATCAGCCCGGCCACCGCCGGCTACTTCCTGCGCGCGCTGGGCGAGGCGCAGCGGGCGCGGGCCGATCTGCTGGTGCTCAAGCTCGACACGCCGGGCGGCCTCGATACATCGATGCGCGAGATGATCCAGGCCGTGCTGGCCTCCGACGTCCCGGTCGCCGTGTGGGTGGCGCCGTCCGGGGCGCGGGCCGCCAGCGCCGGCACCTACCTGCTCTATGCCAGCCACGTGGCGGCGATGGCGCCGGGCACCAATCTCGGCGCGGCGACGCCGGTGGCGATCGGCATCGGCGGCGGCAAGCCCGGCGAGGAGAAGCCGGAAAAAGGAAAGGGCGAGGGCAAGGACGACGCGCCGCCCGGCAACGCGATGGAAAGAAAGGCGGTGCATGACGCCTCCGCCTACATCCGCAGCCTGGCGCAGCTGCGCGGCCGCAACGCCGAGTGGGGCGAGCGCGCGGTGCGCGAGGCGGAAAGCCTGTCGGCCGACGAGGCGGTCGAGCGCAAGGTCGCCGACTTCATCGCGGCCGACCTGCCGGCGCTGCTGCGCGGCGCCGAGGGGCGCAAGGTGGCCGTGGCCGGCGGCGAGATCACGCTGGCCCTCGGCGCCGCCGCCGTGCAGACCATCGAGCGCAACTGGAAGGAGCGCCTGCTGGCGGCGATCGCCGATCCGAACGTGGCGCTGATCCTGATGATGCTCGGCGTCTACGGCCTGCTCTTCGAGTTCTACACGCCGGGCTTCGGGGTGTCCGGGATCATCGGCTCGATCTGCCTGCTGCTGGCGCTCTACGCGCTGGCCATGCTGCCGGTCAACGCCGTCGGCGCGCTGCTCCTAGTGCTCGGCCTGGGGCTGATGGCCACCGAGGCGTTCGTGCCCAGCTTCGGCGCCTTCGGCATCGGCGGCATCGTCGCCTTCGTCGCCGGCGCGCTGATGCTGATCGAGGGCGACGTGCCCGGCCTGCAGGTGTCGCTGGCCTTCATCGTGCCGCTGGCCGCGGTCAGCGCGCTGGTGCTGGGCGGGGCCGGCGCGCTGGCGCTGCGTTCGCGGCGGCGGCCGGTCGTGTCGGGCGTCGAGGCGATGCTGGGCACGACGGCCGAGGCGCTGGAGGCGTTCGAGCGCGAAGGCTGGGTGCGCGCCTCCGGCGAACGCTGGCGGGCGCGCAGTGCCGCCCCGCTGGCATGCGGCGAGCGGGCGCGGATCGTGGCGGTCGAAGGACTGCTCCTGGTGGTCGAACCGGAGGTCGGGAAAGGAGAACGGATATGACGATCTGGAACATCGGCTGGGACATCGGCTGGGGCGGCGCGGTCCTGCTGCTCGTCGTGCTGGCGGCGAGCAGCATCCGCATCCTGCGCGAGTACGAGCGCGGCGTGGTGTTCCTGCTCGGCCGCTTCTGGCGGGTGAAGGGGCCGGGCGTGGTGATCATCGTGCCCGGCATCCAGCAGATGGTGCGGGTGGACCTGCGCCTGGTGGTGATGGACGTGCCGAGCCAGGACGTGATCTCGCGCGACAACGTGTCGGTGCAGGTCAACGCCGTGGTCTATTTCCGCGTGGTCGATCCCGAGAAGGCGATCATCCGCGTGGCCAACTTCTTCGAAGCCACCTCGCAGCTGGCGCAGACGACCCTGCGCTCGGTGCTCGGCAAGCACGAGCTGGACGACATGCTGGCCGAGCGCGAGCGGCTCAACGTCGACATTCAGCAGATCCTCGACGCGCAGACCGATTCGTGGGGCATCAAGGTGACCAACGTCGAGATCAAGCACGTGGACATCAACGAATCGATGGTGCGCGCCATCGCCCGCCAGGCCGAGGCCGAACGCGAGCGGCGGGCCAAGGTGATCCACGCCGAGGGCGAATTGCAGGCCTCCGAAAAGCTGCTCGAAGCTTCGCGGGTGCTGGCCCGCACGCCGCAGGCCATGCAGCTGCGCTATCTGCAGACGCTGACCAGCATCGCCGGGGACAAGAGCACGACCATCGTCTTCCCGATGCCGGTGGAACTGGCCGAGACCTTCGCCAGCCTCGTTGCGCGCAAGTCGGCGGACGACGGCGGTTAGGCCGCGCCGGCCGCGTCCTCCCGCATCAGCCCGACCACGCTGCCGATGACGATCAGCGTCGGCGGCTTGACCTGGTTGTCGCGGGCCACCGCCGGCAGGGTGGCCAGCGTGCCGCGGTGGATCTTCTGGTTCGGCCAGGTGGCGCGGTAGACCAGCGCGGCCGGCGTGCCGCCGGGCAGTCCGGCGGCCTGCAGGCGGGCCGAGATGATGTCGAGTCCGGTGACGCCCATGTAAATGACCAGCGTCTGGCCGGGGCGGGCGAGCGCCGGCCAGTCCAGCTCGACGCTGTGGTCCTTGAGATGGCCGGTGACGAAGACGCAGCTCTGCGCATGGTCGCGGTGGGTGAGCGGAAAGCCGAAGGCGGCGGCGGCGCCGAGCGCGGCGGTGACGCCGGGAACGATCTCGACCGGAATGCCGGCCGCCTGCAGTGCTTCGATCTCCTCGCCGCCGCGCCCGAAGACGAAGGGATCGCCGCCTTTCAGGCGCACCACGAATTTGCCCGCGCGGGCCAGGTCGACCAGCAGCCGGCAGATGTCCTCCTGCGGCAGCGTGTGATGGCCGGCTTGCTTGCCGACGAAGACGCGCTCGGCGTCCGGCCGCGCGAGTTCGAGAATGCCCTGCCCGACGAGGTTGTCGTAGACCACGGCGTCGGCCTGCCCGAGCAGGCGCGCGCCCTTGAGCGTGATCAGCTCGGCGTCGCCCGGCCCGGCCCCGACGAGGGCGACACGTCCGGCGGAAGGGGAAAGAAGTGCGGTCACGGTGATTCTCCTGGCGATTCTGCAAAAAGGGTTGGTCGCGGCGGGCGCCGGCGGCCCGTGTGGTCGGACCGCCGCGCCGGGTCGTTCATTCGGCGTCGTCCGCCGCTGCGTCCGCCTCGGCGGCCCACGGTTCGTTCAGCACGGCGGCGACGTAGTCCTCCGGCAGGCGGTAGGTCCGGGCGAGCTCGGCCGGCGTGCGGCCGCCGTCGTGCGCCGCGTGGAGCGCGGCCAGCCAGCCGGTCAGGCCGGTGGACAGCGAGACGCCGGCCTTTTCGCCGTCGCGCGCGGCGGCGAAGCCGCTTTCGGCCTCGTACTTGTTGGCGTAGCCGCGCGGCGTGATCATCAGGCCGTCGCGCACGTAGGTGTTGGAATTGCCGATCAGCACCGTGGTCATCATGCTGATCTCGGCCTCGCGCATCTTGGCCAGCGTGGTGAACTGGATGCTCTGCTTGGGCCGGAAGGCGGCCTTGACCACCGCCACCGGCGTGTCCGCCGCGCGGTGGCGCAGGAAGATGCGCTGCGCCTCCTCGATCTGCCGCGTGCGGCGGCCGCTCTTGGGGTTGTACAGGGCGACCACGAAATCGGCGCAGGCCGCCGCGTCGAGGCGGCGGGCGATGGTCGGCCAGGGCGTCAGCAGGTCGGAGAGCGAGATCGCGCAGAAGTCGTGCGTCAGCGGCGCGCCGACCAGCGACGCGCAGCTGTTGATCGCGGACGCGCCGGGGACGATGTCGACCTCGACGCCCGAATCCGGCGTCCAGCCGGCCTGGAACAGCACTTCGAAGGTCGGCCCGGCCATGCCGTAAACCCCGGCGTCGCCCGACGAGATGATCGCCACCTTCCTGCCGGCGCGGGCGCGCTCGTAGGCTTCGATGGCGCGGTCGAGCTCCTCGGTCATGGCCTTCTTGATGACTTCCTTGCCGTCGAGCAGGTCCTTGATCAGGCGGATGTAGGTGACGTAACCGATCACCGTGTCGGCCTCGGCGATGGCCGCGCGGGCGCGGCCGGTCAAGTCGGCGAGACTGCCCGGGCCGAGGCCGACGAGCGAGATTTTTCCGGTGGCTGGAGTCATGCGGGAATCCTTGCGATGGAGACGGTGGCGTTGCGGCCGTCCGGGCCGCGCAGCCGGTGTTTTTCGATGAGCAGTTGCGTCCGGTCGGCGCCGGCCGCGAGCAGCGCCGCGGCTTCCGAGACCGACGGCGTGCCGGTGTGCCGGCGCACGGTTGCCGACGGGTTGGGGACGTCGACGCGCGCGAGTTCGGCGGCGGGGTGGAAACGGATCGTCCAGCCGCGTTTTTCGGCGAGTTGCCGCAGCGCCGGTTCGTCGGCCTTGAGGTCGATGCTGGCCACGGCGGCCACGTCGGCGAAGCCGGCGCCGCACGCGGCCAGCGCCTGTCCGATGGCGGCTTCCACCGTCGCCAGCGGCGTGCCGCGGTCGCAGCCGAGGCCAAGGGCGAGCTTCATGCGTCGGTTCCGGGGCGGTAGACGACGCAGCGTCCGGCCAGCCGCGCGGCGTACGCCTCCGGCATGGCGCGCGCGCTGATCCACAGCACGGCGGCGAAGCGCTCCGGATCGACCTCCTCCAGCCGGTCGAACAGCGTCACGTTGGCCGGCAGCGGGCCGCGGCGGCCGTTGGCGTGATGGCGCCACCAGTCCCGGCTGCCGGCTTCCTGCACCAGCGCGACCGGTTCGTCGTTGACCACCGCGGCGCTGGCGCGCACCAGCGTGTCGTGGCCGGCTTCCAGCGTCCAGCCGAGTTCGCGGCCGAGCAGGTCGACGCCGATCGTTTCGCGCGCGTCGGACGCGGTAGTCAGCACCGTCTGCGCGCCGAGCGCCGCCGCCAGCCGCCCGGCCAGCGCGTTGGCGCCGCCGAGATGGCCGGAGAGCACGGGAATGACGAAGCGCCCGCCATCGTCGAGCGCGACCACGGCCGGGTCGCTGGTTTTCGATTCGAGGTGCGGCGCGAGCATGCGCACCAGCGCGCCGAGCGAGAAGATCGCCACGATGGCGTCCTGCCCGGCGAACAGGCGGCCGATCTCCTCGGCGGTCGTCCCGTCGTAGGCGTGCGCGGCGCCGGGCGCCGCCGCCTCGGCCTCGGTGGCGAACTTGCGCGGCGCATGCAGGCGCGCGCCGGGCAGCGCGGCGACGACGCGGCCGGCCAGGGCGACGCCGTGGCGGGTGATCGAAAGCACGGCGATTTTCATGCGCCGGCGGCCTCCCGCGCTTCCTGGCGCTGCCGGCAGCCGCGCCGCAGTTCGCCGCGCTGGCGTTTCGGGTTGCGCACCAGCAGCAGCGACAGGTAGTTGACCTGCTCGCCCTTGAGCGTCGCCAGGTCGCGCACGACGCGCTCGTCGGGCGCGCCGACCTTCTCGATGAAGCAACTGGTGGCCAGCAGTCCGCGCCGTTCCAGCAGTTCCAGCACGTCGTCGAGCAGCGGCTTGACCTTGAGCAGGATCAGCGTGTCGAACTCGTCGAGCAGGTGGTCGATGACCGCCACGCCGTAGGCCGTCGGGATGACCGCCAGCGTTTCGTCCTCCTCGGCGAGCGGCAGGCCGGTGGCGGCCGCGGCGGCGGCGAAGGAGGACACGCCGGGAATCGTCTCGACGTCGATGTGCGGGACCAGTTCGCGCACCACGCGCGCCAGGTGCCCGAAGGTGGCGAACGTGGACGCGTCGCCTTCGACCAGGAACACCGCGTCGCGTCCCTCGGCGAGCAGCTCGACGGTGCGCGCCGCGGCCAGCGCCCAGGCCTTGCCGAGGGCTGCGGGATCGCGCGTCATCGGGAAGACCAGTTCGACCGCGTCCGCCGGCACCGGCAGCCCGCCGCGCTCGACGATCGACAGCGCGTAGGAATTCTCCTCGGCCTTCTTCACCGGGTAGATCCAGCGCGCGCCGGATTGCAGCGCCGCCCAGCCGCGGCGGGTGATCAGTTCGGGATCGCCGGGGCCAAGGGAAGCGCCGATCAGTTTTCCGTATGTCTTCTTCATTGGGGCGTGCCTATTCATTGGAAGTGGCCGTCATTCCGGCGTACGCCGGAATCCGGGATTTCAACCGCCGGACTGGGTCCCGGCGTGCGCCGGGACGACGGAGAAAAAAAGCTTGAGGGGTGATCGATGCAGTCATGCTGTGCTCTTCCACGCGGTGACGATCCACACCGGGTTCAGCGCCGCCATGCGGTGCATGTCGAGGATCGGCTGGCTGCGGCTGGCCTGCAGCTGGACGACGTCCCACGCCACGGCGGCCTCGGCCAGCGCCGCCGTGGCGGTCGCCAGGTTTTCCAGGGTGACGAAGTTCATCACCAGCCGGCCGCCGGGCTTCAGCCGGGCGAGGATCAGGTGGATCAGCGCGGCGAGTTCGCCGCCCGAGCCGCCGATGAACACGGCGTCCGGGTCCGGCCAGGCGTCGAGATGCTGCGGCGCCTTGCCGTCGAACAGCGTGTAGTTGGTCTGCCGCCGGCGCGCCGCGTTGGCGCGCGCGTTGGCCGCGTCGGCGGCGCTCTTTTCGATCGCCCAGACGTGGCCGCGCGGCGCGAGGCACGCGGCTTCCAGGCCGACCGAGCCGGAGCCCGCGCCGATGTCCCAGACCGTCGCGCCGGGCCGGATGCGCAGCTTGGCGAGCGACACGGCGCGCGCCTCCTGCTTGGTGATCAGGCCTTTCTCAGGCGTACGCTGCCGGTATTCGTCGTCGCCCAGGCCGAAGGCGGGGGTGGCGTCCTCGCCTTCACCGCGCCGGACCAGCACCACGTTGGGCTGCGGGAAGTCGGTCCGCGCCGCCTCGTCGAGGGGCAGCCCGGCGAACAGCCGCTCGTCCGGCAATTGCAGGCGGCAGGCGACCGACAGGCGGATTTCGTCGCTGCCGTAGCCCGCCGCCAGCAGCGCGCGCGCCAGCCGCGCCGGGGTGTTTTCCGGGCCGGTGAACAGGAACACGCGCGGGTGCAGCGCGATGGCGCGCAGGGCCGGGTACAGCCCGTGCGCCGGCGTAGCGCCGGGCGTCCATTCGCCGGCGTCGCGGCCGTGGCAGGAGGCGATGATCACGTCGTCCCACGGCTCGCGCAAGCGGGCGCAGGCGAGTTGCAGCGTCGACACGTTGGGCAGGATCTCCGGCGGCGCGTCGAGCTTGCCGGCGAGCCACGCGCCGAGGCCGTGGCAGAGCGGGTCGCCGGTGGCCAGCACCACGGCCGGGCGCCCTGCGGCCCGCGCGGCGCGCAGCCATTCCGGCACTTGGGCGAGCGCGCCGTCCATGTCGCGGAACTCGGTGCCGGCGGCCAGGTGCGGGCGGACGAGTTCGAGCGTGCGGCCCGCGCCGACCACCACGGCGGCTTCGCGCAGCCGTTGCCGCGCGGCGTCGGTCAGGCCGGACCAGCCGTCGTCGAGGATGCCGATCAGGGTGCAATCAGTCATACATACCCCAAAAAAATCCGTCACCCCGGCGAACGCCGGGGTCCAGTCTGCGGCCGTACTGGATTCCGGCTTGCGCCGGAATGACGGCGTGTGGATTGTCCGTCGTGCTCATTAACCTTCCTCCTCGTCGACGCGCACGATGAATTTTCCGTCGAAGTCGCAGGCCAGCACGGTCAGGCGGTAGGGGCCTGGATAGCATTCCTTGAGGCTGCGGATGGCCTTTCTGGCGAGCGCGCGGTGGAAATCCACGGCGAGGTCCAGCGCGGCCAGCCGCTCGGCGGCGAAGCGCGCCGTCTCGGCGGAGCGGATGGCCTCGATCAGATCCGGCGGAGCGCCGACCTCGCGCGCGCAGTCGGCGAGCAGGGCGCGGTCGATGGCCGCTTTCCAGGCGTGCGTGACGGCTAGGCCCTGGCCCATCTTGGTCAGTTTGCCGGCCATCGCGCCGATGGTGATTGCGCGCATGCCGCGCTGGATCGCCGCCTGGAACGCGGCCTTGACGAAATCGCCCATCTGCACGAAACAGACTTCGGGCAGTTCCGGCAACTGGCGCATGGCGAACTTTTCGCTGCGCCCGCCGGTGGTGAACACCACGTGGGTCTGCCCCTGCCGGGCGGCGACGTCGATGGCCTGCACCACGCTGGCGCGGAAGGCGGCGGTCGAATACGGGCGGACGATGCCGGTGGTGCCGAGGATGGAGATGCCGCCGAGGATGCCGAGGCGGGCGTTGAGCGTCTTTTTGGCTATCTCCTCGCCGCCGGGCACCGACACGGTGATCTCCAGCCCGTCGTGCTCCAGCAGGGCGCCGGCCGCGGCGCGCGCGTTGACCGCGATGTTGCGGCGCGGCACCGGGTTGATCGCCGGGCCGCCGACTTCCAGGCCGAGCCCCTCGCGCGTGACGGTGCCGACGCCGGGGCCGCCTTTCAGCACGATGCGCCCGGCGGCGCCGGGCAGCCGGCGCACGTCGGCGGTTACGTGCGCGCCGTTGGTCGCGTCCGGATCGTCGCCGGCGTCCTTGACGATCACCGCGCGCGCCTCGCCGTCGGCCAGCCGCGCCTCGGCCACGGCGAAGGCCACGTCCTGCCCGTTCGGCAGGCGGCAGACCACGCGCGCGGGAATCTCGCCGTCGCGCAGGCCCAGCGTCGCGGCGCGCGCCGCCGCCGCCGCGCAGGCGCCGGTGGTGAAGCCGCTGCGGTCGCCGCGCCGGCGCTTCGGCTCGCTCTTGCGGATTTTCGGGTTATCGCTCAACGCGCGGCGTCCGCAGGGAGACTCCTCCCCCTTCAAGGGGGAGGCTGGGTGGGGGATGGGGTGCCGGTGATGATGAAAGGCGTGGCGTGGCCGCTACCCCATCCCCACCCCGGCCCTCCCCTTGAAGGGGAGGGAGAGGAGGGCGCTGGCGCGATTGGCCTGCCATCATCGTCTCGCTTTTACCGGCCGGGCTGCTCAGCGCCCCGCCTTCCTCTGCTCCGCTTCGGCGAGGCCGAGCAGGGCGTGGATGGCGGCGACGACCAGCGTCGAGCCGCCCTTGCGGCCGCGGATAGCGACCCACGGCACGTCCTCGACAGTCATCAGCAGGTCCTTCGATTCGGCGGCGGAGACGAAGCCGACCGGCATGCCGACGACCAGCGCCGGCCGCGCGCCTGCCTCGCGGATCAGGCGGATGACCTCGATCAGCGCCGTCGGCGCGTTGCCGATGCCGACGATGGCGCCGTCGAGGCGGCCGGCGCGGTGCGCCTTGCGCATGGCCTGCACGGCGCGCGTGGTGCCCTCGGCCTGCGCCCGCTCGATCACGTCGGCGTCGTTGATGTAGTGGTGGGTGCTCATGCCGAAGTGCTTGAGGCGCGGCGCCGACAGGCCGACGCAGATCATCTCGACGTCGGCGACGACCGGCGCGCCGCCCTGCAGCACGGCGGCGAGGCCGGCGCGCATGGCCTCGGGGTGGAAGACGGTGAGGCCGTTGAACTCGAAGTCGGCGTTGGCGTGGATCATGCGCCGCACCAGCGGCCATTGCTCGGCGGTGTAGGCGTGCGACCCGGCCTCGGCGTCGATGATCGAGAAGGAATCGTGCTCGATGGCGCGGCCGGCGGCGGTCAGTTGTTCGGTGATCGTGTTGGTCATCGTGGCAGTCTAGCGAAAAAGGGTTCTCAACCGTGCGCATGCGCGTGCGCGCAGCCGCCCGTGGCCGTGTGGCTGTGGTCGTGCAGGTGTTCGGCTTCGGCCGCCTCGCGGTACTTGCAGCCATCGCATTCGAGCAGGCTGGCCATCGGCGCGTCGTAATGGGCGACGCGCGCGTCGAGCAGGTCGAAGATGCCCGGCTCGAAACCGAAATGCGCGCCGAGCGAGAAGGCGATCTGCGGGTACTGCTTCCGCAGCCGCTCGATCTGGCCGCCGATGCGTTCGATCAGCACGCCGGTGAACAGGTAGACGGGAATCACGCAGATCTGCGTCATGCCCAGCCGGGCCTGACGCTGCACGACCGTCTCCAGGCGCGGCCAGGTGACGCCGGTGAAGGCCAGGTCGACCAGCTCGTGGTCGTTGGCCTCGAAGACCCAGCGCGCCATGCGCGCCAACTCGCCGTTGGCGCCGGCGTCCGACGAGCCGCGGCCGAGCAGGATGACGCCGGTGGTGCGCGGATCGGGCACGTCGAGCTCCTTCATCAGGCGCTTCAACTGCGCCTGCAGGATCTCGAAGATCTCGCGCCCCATGCCGAGGTGGCGGGTGACCACGAACTCGACGTCGGGATGGCGCTCGCGCGCAGCTTCCACCGCCGCCGGCAGTTCCATCTTGACGTGCCCGGCGGCGTTGAGGATGAAGGGAATCAGCACCACCCGCCGGGCGCCCCGCGCCGCGCGGTCGAGGCCCTCGTCGAGCAGCACCTCGGCGTGCTCGATGAAGCACACCTCGATACGCTCGCCGGGGCGGCGCTGCCGCCAGGCCTCGGCGAATTTCTCGATCTCGTCGTTGCCTTCGACGTTGCGCGAGCCGTGGCCGGCGAGCAGCAGCGTGGTGGGTGGGGAACAGGCGTCAGTCATGGTCGTTCTCCGTGGCTTTGCGGAAGCGATGGGTGAAGGCGGGGTCGTAGAGCTTGGAGCGCGCCAGCGATTCCCAGCCGGCGGCGCCGAGCGTCGGGCTGGCGACGATCATCGCCTGGCTGCCGATCCTTGCCGTCTGGCATTTCTTCTTGATGTCGGCGAGCGTGCCGCGCACGATCTTCTCCTCGCCCGGCCAGCTCGCCTTCTGCACCACCAGGATCGGCGCGTCGTCGGCCCAGCCGGCGGCGCGCAGGGCGTCCTGCACCTCGTGCAGCAGGGTGATCGACAGGTAGATGCACAGCGTGCAGTGGTGCCGGGCGAGCGATTCCAGGTCCTCGCCCCCGGGCATCGGCGTGCGCCCGGCGACGCGGGTGAGGATCACCGTCTGGGTGACTTCCGGCAGCGTCAGCGTCTCGCCGGCGGCGGCCATCGCGGCCATCGCCGAGGATACGCCCGGCACCACGGCCCAGTCGACGCCGGCGGCGGTGAGCGGGCGGGTCATCTCGATCAGCGCGCCGTACAGGCCGGGATCGCCGGTCTGCAGGCGGACGACGGTGGCATGGCGCGCAGCCCGTTCGAGCAGCCAGGCGACCATCTCCTCCAGCGTCATGTCCTTCGAATCGCGGATTTCGCAGCCGGCCGGCGCGTAGCGGGTGGCGGCCTGGTCGACCAGCGAACCGGCGTACAGGATCGCGCCGGCCTCTTCGATCAGCGCGCGGCCTTTGATGGTGATCAGGTCGGGGTCGCCGGGGCCGGCGCCGACAAACCAGATTTTTCCGGGCATC
>JADHEE010000514.1_pt1 | contig 14883 bp, 14 predicted proteins | sample 8952401 | NCBI WGS metagenome assembly JADHEE01 (sample SAMN16124438, study PRJNA663242) | bioreactor sludge metagenome | isolation source: sludge (ammonium) | place: India:Bengaluru | collected 2019-02-28
ACAATTACAATGGGATTGGTAGTTTGAATAAACTCAACCGGACGTTGCCCGTTTAATTTATCGTTTGGTTTGTTAATGATGTTTTCGTCTTTGGCGAATGAATCAATATTAATAACCAAAACCTCAATATTGTTGCCTGTTGCAAAACCACGCAACGACGAAACCTTTGTGCTGTCGTAAACCTGAAAATGAACCGGAACATTGTCGTAAAGATTTTGAAAATGTTCGTGGGTAATTTCAAGGTTTTTTAAAACCCCTTCGCGAATTGCTACCGAGGGTACAACAATTACAAATTTTTTAAAACTATATTGTTTAAATAGCTCGTATATAGTGCGTAAATACACATAAGTTTTCCCTGTGCCTGTTTCCATTTCAACCGAAAAATGAAAACCGTCTAATTTTTCTGCCTTGCCTATTTCATTTGCGGTTTGAATTTCCTGCAAATTTTCAAGTATTTGTTCTTCGGACAATACAAGCTTGTTGCCTATGCCATTGATTAAATCTAATTTGCCTTTTTCATCAAGTTTAAATTCCACAATGGAATCTTCCATGGGCTGCCCCTCGAACAAGGCAGTAATTGACTTTATTGCATCTTGCTGATATTGCAAATTGGGTTCAAAAGATAGCTTCATTGCAGATAGTTTAATGTTCGATAAGTTTTTCTTACTTCACTTTTAAACCCCACATAAGAATTCAGTTTATCTAGTTTATCGAGTCCTATTTTTTGTCCCATATTTTGGTACAAATCTTCAATTTTTAAATCCCTCCTTTTTCTTTTTGTCAGTTCCTGTCTGGCAATTCTTATTGCTTCTGAGATGATAGCTTTAGGATCTGCATATTGTTCAGGATTCTTGTATATTCCTAATTCAACATCTGATTTATTTGTTCCTATTTCCTTTTTCAATAATTCTTTATCTGCCATTAGCCAAGACTCCATCATTTGAACCGGCACAAGGGGAGTTAAAACTATTTCTTTAAATTCACTATTACTTAAAGAAGTGATTGCCGGATTTATTCTATAATGATATGCTTCAGCAGAGGAGTCAGCATCAGCATCAGTATGTACGCACAAAGTCATAATACCAAATTGTTCATTACCAATCTTAGCCGAATTTTTAACAAATTCATTAAATTCCAAACCAACTTTACTTAGCTCAATATGATATAATGATATGTCAACATCGGTAGTGCACTCAAAAGCAATTTCTTCGAATGTACGCTGTATAATACTTTCCATGAATCTTGTATCGGTTGTTCCCTCCGTTACAAATCCTATAATAATTTGTTTAGCCATTTTTTATTCAGGAATTAGCTTCTATATCCAATGTTTGTAAATATTCTTTAATTCTATGAAGGGTTATTTTTCTTTCCTGGTCTGTGAACTCAATAGATGGTTGAATATCCATGGGAACCGGTGTTATTTTCGAAATAAAAAGTTTCATTTTTTTATTGTCAATGGTAGTTATCCTGCTAACCATTTCAGCGAAATGAATTGAAACATATCGATCTCCTTTATATTTATACATTTCATTAACTAATACCGGTGAATGAGTATTAACAATGACCTGTCTTAAAGGCATGTCAGGGTTTGTAAAATCGATTGACAAGTCCTTGAGTAACTCAACAGTAGCCTTTATTCGGAACGGGTGTATCCCATTTTCAGGTTCTTCAAAGCAAAGCAAACCCGTATGTTTCATGTCTTGTTCTAAAACGCAAAGTGTTAATAGCCTCAATGTTCCTTCTGACAATACCCTTGAGGTATATTCTTTTCCATCCGTTCCTTTTAGCGAAATAACAAATTGCTTATTCTCAATGTCATCTTTTATATTGACTTCTGTGAAATTTGGCAAAAAACTATTAAGTTTTCTCGATATTTCGATAAGGCTGTATTCGTCATCTAAACTGATTCGATAGAGCGCTGCAGCCAGATTTTTACCTGAAGGGCTAATTATATCTTCTCCCGTTTTTTTACTGGTAGGCATTCTCAAATCCTCAGGATTCAGTTGTAAAAACCTCCAGCTTTTCATTTCCTCTTTAGCTGCTAAAATATGTTTGAAATCAACGGAATCAATACTACTTAAAACCGTTCTTGATGCATTTGTAAGCGGATAAGTTCTTTTATTCCCTCCCTGTGAACCATCCTGAGGAACGATAATAGTTGGAATTTCATTTATTGATTCCGTATAGATATATGGAATTCCCCTTTTCCCGGTTTCAACTTTTGGGCGCCAAAATGTTAATGTTTCTTTTGGCAAAAACTTAATCCATTTATCTTCCTGATGTTTCAGATTTTCCAGCTTTTCATATGTTACTTCAATATCTTCTATCCCACTTCTGTTGATAAATCTTCTGATTTTCAATTCATACCTGAGCCTTGTATATTTAAGGGTTGCCTCGCCTCCCCATGCATCTTTAATGGTTCTATTTACTAACATTTCAACACAAAACTCCATTTCTGATGAATGGGAGTTTTCATCTAATTGAGAAAACAATTCATACATTTCGCCCCTCTGTTCTTTTCTGAATGCGTTATGAATTTTTTCGGATTCAGCTAAATGAGATATTAACCTCAAAGCATCAAAAAGATTACTTTTTCCCGAGGCGTTAGTACCTGCAATTACGCTAAGGGGCGTAAATTCCATCTCGAAATTTTGAAATGACTTAAACCCGTTTATTTTAATAAATGTAATCATAGCTTCAAGGTTTATATGGTTTTAAATTCTATCCCTGCATCTTTCATCTGCAATACTGTGTTGGTTTTTAACTGGTCGTTGCCTGCAAAAAGTTTATCTAAAGCAATTACTTTTTTGGGGTATTCGCTCATTACTTCGGTTATAAGTTCCTGGCTTACCCTTTCCAATAGCAGGGCTATTTCGTTGCCGTTAATTAGAAAATACCCATCATTGTCTTCAATCTTGCAATTCAAATCTTTTCCGCTTTTTAAAAGCAATTCGTAAACCATGTTTTCGATAGTGGCATTTTCGGCTACAGGGTCAACAAACAATTTCATTTGTTCTTCCAATGCTTTTGCATCCTTGCCCTCAATTTGTTGCCATTGTTTGAAATTACTATCAGAAAGTTTGAGGACTTTAAAACCTTTATCGCATTGGTCTATTTTATCCATTTTCTCAATATTCTCGTTGGCTTTGTCCCTTGCAACTTCCTGCTGTTTAATAAGCTTTTCTATTTCAGGGCTTTGTTTGCTTTCTGCAAATAATTTAGGGTTTTCTTTCTTTTGAAGTTCCTCAATTTGCTGTTGCAGTTCAGTTACCTTTTCCATAAGGTTGGCTGTTTCCTTACCTAATGCTTCTTTCTCCTCGTTTATTTTGGCAATTACACGTCGTACACGTTCTTTGGCAATGTCGGCAATGGTTTTATAACCTGCTTTGTAAGCATTTGACTTTTCTTCTGTAATTTCTGGTAATTGAACACAAATAAATTTTCTATTTCCATTATCTAATTTATTGAGTTCAATAATCGATTGTGCTGTTGTACATGAACCGCTAAAAAAATCCAAAACAATAAAATCTTCTTCTCTAATTGAGGCGGTTAATTTTGCAATTAGCTTAGCAGGTTTAGGATAATCCATCAAGTTTTTTACTCCTGTTAAGCTTTTTATTTCCTCTTTTGCATCCTCATTTGTTCCCCAACCAGTTAAAAATAAATCCTTAATATCCTCTTTAATGAAAAAGGGGTCATTTATATTTGATTTTCCTTCCTTGTAAAGAATATCTTTTAATTTTTTCAATCTTGGGTGAGTAACAATTCTTCTTAAATACAAATCCTCAGTAATATAAAGTTCCTGTGCTTCGGCATATTCTTCCATTGCTTCTTGATTGTACCTCCAATTACCTTCAATAATAAGTTCTGAATGGAGTTTTCCTTCAACAATTTCCAAATCAGAATGAAGAATTAAATCCATTGAACCAGCAGAAATTGTTGAGCCTTTAGGAAGTTTATAATTCTTTTCTTTGTATTTACTTTGAATCCCAGCAGGTATAGTTCTGATTTCTCTTTTATTACTTTCATTGACGCATGGATATGTTCCTAAATCGTCATTTATTTCACCTATCAAACCTTTAAAATCATTGGCACTTTTACTGTAAACTAAAACATACTCTTTAACATTAGTAAAAGTTCCTGATAAAAATGCTCCTTTTTTCTTTTTTTCCCAGATTAAAGCCGTTACAAAATTCTCTTCACCAAAAATTTCATTCATTAATAATCGTAGGTTATGGTCTTCATTATCATCAATTGAAACGAAAATAACACCATCCTCTTTGAGAAGATTTTTAGCCAAAAATAGTCGAGGGTACATCATGTTCAGCCAATTGCTGTGGTATTGTCCGTTTTCCTTGCTGTTTTTGCGGAACATACCGTCTTTGGTCATGTAGCCTTCTTCGTCTTTGTCGCCTACCCGCTTTTGATATTCTTCTTTGGTCTCAGAGAATTTATCTGGGTAGATAAATGAGTCGTTTCCGGTATTGTAAGGTGGATCAATGTATATCATTTTAATTTTCCCGAAGTAGCTTTTTTGCAATACTTTCAGCACTTCAAGATTTTCGCCCTCTATAAAAATGTTTTCGGTTTCGTCAAAGTTTACGCTCTCGTCTTTTACAGGAATCAATGTTTTTGTACTTGGTGCCTGCAATATTTTAAAAGCATCGCTTTTGCCAGCCCAGTTTAACACATAACGCTCGTTGCTGAATGTAATATCCTCGCCAAGTGTGGCTTTCAGCTTTTCCCAATCAATTTTGCCTTCGCTAAATACTTCGGGAAACAATTCCCTTAATTGCTCCAGCTTAACTCTATCGGGTGTCAGGCTTTGTCCGTCCATAATAATTAAATTCTAAAAGCTCAAAAATACATTTTTCGGGTCGCACTGAAATAGTTTGTTTTGCAATTATGAATAATAAAATAATTCACATTTAAAATCATTTAGAGAATTTCAGTTATCTGTCTTTTGCCGTCATAGTTCTAAAATTCTTAAGCAATAGGAAGAGTATTGCATTGCCAATTGTTGTTTATTCTTCATCTATTTTGAATTCAGCCTTTCTCTCGCTCTCATAATCAATATCAGTTAGATTTGATTTTAAAAAATCATCATTAAGAATTCCAATAGTTAAAATCTTTGACACATCTGTATCTAAAAATATTCGGTCATTTTCAAATCTAATTTTACAATTTAGTTTTGGGTGATTTCGTATAAAATCTACAATTCGTGGTCGGGCTAATTGAAGAACGGGTGATTCTGGATTTATTTTTAATACGCGTTTGGCATATTTGACATTATTTACAAAGTTCGTTAACTCATCAATATTGCCTATTAAATCTAAAGTTCTTATAATCTCGATTCTTGTCCGTGCTTCATTTTTTATCACTTCAGTATAGCCATAAGAGCTTGCAAATGTTTTTAAGTTATTGACGATTAATCGATTTGAAGAGTATATGAAATCTATTGAATTATTGATTTGAAGAATGTTTGAAGTCAGTTTCTCAAAACGATTTCCTACCGGCACAAAACCTAAAATTTTATCTTGCTTTAAAATTGTAATTGAATAAACATGTTTAAATATCGTAAAATGATTATTTTGATTTCCGATGGTAATTAAAATTGCCTTTATAGAATTTACTCCATCATTAGAAAAAGAAAATTCAGGATAATCAGACCAGGTATTGAAATCATTTAAGATATTAAGTTTTTCCGGGAATTCTTCTAGATCATAATAAAAGGCTGAATTAATAATTTCATTTGCCTCTGATATATTTGTTAATACAAATTCATCATCTGCAAAGAATCTTTGGTTTATAGTTGCTGTAAACATTTCTTTTAAGTCAGATGCTAATTCATCTGAAACATCTGCCACTGAAATGCTCTCTTCTCCATCTCCATTTTTTAATGCAAGGTGAATTCTTATTCCTACAGGTTGATCTTCTGAATTAATAATAGATAATAATTCTCTAAGTTCGTTTATTTCCATTGTTTAAAGATTTAATTGCAAAATATATATTGTCACTAATATGTTTGTATTCAATCCAATTTTGTTCAACTAAGGTGTCTTTTGAGATAAGAATAATATGATTCTTATTAGTTGTTTTTGCTTTATATATATGGTATCCCAGAATAGCTAAAGTCGGATTATTGTAAAACATATTTGTTTTTACGTAAATCATTCCTATAATTAATAATACAAGGAAAAACATTAATCCATTTCTATCATTTGATAAATCAAAATCAAGATCGAAGCTTAACAGAGGGACAACATAAGTGACTAAAAATGTTAGATGTTCCCAATTAATATTTTCAATTTCAACGATTTGCTCAGGCAAAGATTTTGCACCTTTAATGATATATTTGAATTTCCCATAAAAAACAAATCCCATAAAGACAAAAATTACGCAAATCAAAGGAATAATATTATCTTTCAATAATGTTCTAAAACCAATAAATTCATATCCATTACCAAAATGTATTGATATGTTTATCTTATTTACAAAAAGTAATAAGAATAAAAGCCAAAGTGATAGAACGTATAATTGAATTTTTAACCACATAGTTTGTACTACTCCTTAATATTTCCGAAAATCTTATTACCCTAATTATTCTAAAACTTGCCAATAAATATTCAGCATTTCTAATACCTGATTCAACATCAAATTATTCTTTCGTATATTCCTTCTCTTCTGATTGCTCTATCTGAGGTTATAGAATCATGCCTGGTTATTTTGCTCCGAATATATAAAAAAATGTTAAATACACGATATTTTACAACATAAAAAATTATAGAAATCAGCAGGTTAGTAAGTACAATTGGAAAATGAATATGTTAAAATACCAATAAAATCAGTGGTTTTAAGTTTTTTAGAAAACTGCTGTAAAACATTTTTTTTATTTCTCTCATTCTTAGTAACTTGGCTTCAAGTTTTAATCCCCCGGATAAAACCTCTGCAATCCAGAATGTTTACCGGACATTAAAACCCCAAAAATTCAATTATTAATTTTTAAAACCTTAACAGTATGGCAAGTAATGGAGAAAGCAGCCACGCCAAAAAAGTGGCTAATTTTAACGAATTAATTTCGTTTGTAACGGGTTATGGCGAAGCCTATAACCCATCGAATGAATCCCTCTCTCTCACCGCGCTGCGCGAACTGGCGGCCATTGCCACCAACAGCATCAAAGCAGTGAACCTGGCATTTCCGGCATATAACGCCGCAGTATCCATCCGCGAAACACAGTTTGCCCCCCTGAGCAAGCTGGTAACCCGCATTATGTATGAGCTCAAATCGTCGGGCGTGTCGGAATCCGTTTACAACCAGGTGCTCACCGTGGCACGCAAAATCAGGGGTGGCAGGGCCGCTGCCATTGATACACCCGAGGTTAAAACCGCAGAGGACGAACCCGCACCTGCACCAAAACACATCTCGGTGTCGCAGATGGGCTTCGACACCCGCGCCGAAAACTTCGAAAAACTGGTGGAATTGCTGGCAGCCATCCCGCAATACAACCCCAATGCAGCCGATCTCAAGATCAGCGCCCTCACCGAACTCTCGGCTATTCTGAAAAGCTCCAACCAGGCCGTGATTGACGCAGGAGTGCCACTCAGCAACGCCCGTAATAACCGCGATGTGATCCTCTACCGCGAAACAACCGGGTTGTGCGACATCGCCCTCGCAGTGAAAAACAAAGTGATCGCTATTTTTGGCACCAGGAGCCTGCAGTATAAACAAATCAGCAAACTGCGGTTTCCGAAAATCGTAAATGCCGATCTTTCCAACGCCTACATCGCCAATACAGGCGGACAACAGCCCCTGCCCGATTAATCTTTGTTCCGATCTCACCCCTTGTTTGTGCACAATGCAAACACAGGCCGCCAAAAAAACAGGATGAAATCACAAACAGTCATCCTGTTTTTTATTACCCGCCTCCGGGTAAAACAATTCTTTATGATAACCATCATTTTCAGACTTACCATCGTTCAGCCCTGCTGCAACCTATTGCTAACCGGCATCGTTTATGCGCACACAAACGGCTGTTTGGTTCATACATTCAATCCTTGCCGCAACAGAAACATCATGATCCTACTTTCATACTTTATAAAGCAAAAAAGAAGCATCCTGTCTGTGCATTCAGTCAACCTTATTAGTAATCAAGACTCCCTTTCCTTTCTTTTTTTAATCTTTACTGTACAATGAATCAAGTGTATCGTGCACAGAATCATGTTACCCGTTATTTTTTGCGTTATTTTCGACCACTTTCCCGGACTATTCGGACATTCTTTGAATATTTCTGTACTCATAAGCGATATGTTTGGACACTGAAGCGTAATATTCGACCACTCTTGCGATATGTTCGGGCATTCTTTGAATATTTCCGACCACAGAAGCTATATGTTCGAACACAGAAGCAATATTTCCGACCACTTTTTCAATGTGTTCGAACAATGAACCAATATATAGCTGCAAACCAACGCTTGTTTTGTTCAAACCTGCCCGTTGCCTCATCATATCAGCGATTTCTCCTCTCACCCTGCCATCAAATATCATCGAACTCAATAATTTATTCAGATTTCTCAGTCCTTAACTGGGCAATCTTTCAGACTACATACCCTTGTTAAGCACATATCCGACCTTTACTTCTCCCTTTAAGGCCGGGGTAAATCCTTCTTTGCCCGTATAAAGCATAAATACCACCTTTACAACTCCCTTCAGGTCCTGGGTAAAAACAACCTGTAGCGGAGTAAAAACATCCACATCCGCATTCACCAGTTCACCCATATTCCATTCGTCCTTTTTAATCATGGCTGTAAATCCAGAAAAAAATGATTAATCTTGTAAACAACAAATAACCTGAGTCAATTAAAATGCTAAAAATGTCTGTTATGAAAAATCTGTTTTTTGTGATGATTATCATTTCATCACTTATTTTATCCTGCACAGCCCAGGACAAGCCCGAATTTGAAAAGCCGCTGAACATCCTGGTTTTCAGCAAAACAGCCGGTTTCCGCCACGAGTCCATTTCTTCGGGACTGAAAATGCTGTATGACTACAGCAAAAAACAAAACTGGGTGCTTACTGCCACCGAAGACGACAATTTGTTTTCCGAAAGTTTCCTGCATGGCTTTGATGTGGTGGTATTTCTCAATCCTACCGGCAATGCCATCAACGATAATGGCCAGGCTGCTTTTGAAAAAGCCATGAACGGAAAGGGTTTTGTGGGAATCCACGCTGCTGCCGACTGTGAATACGAATGGCCTTTCTATGGTGCGTTAGTGGGTGGTTATTTCAGGATACATCCCCCGTCGCAGAAAGCCATAGTGGTTTTCGAACCCAGCAATCACCCTGCTATGAAGCCTTTTACCGGGATGAAATCTTACACCACCTACGACGAATGGTACACTTTTAAAACAAATCCGCGCCCCAATGTCAAAGTGCTGGCAGTTTTAGACGAAAACTCCATTAAAGAATTCGATAACGACAAATGGAAAATGGGTGATCACCCCATTATCTGGTGGAACGAGCAAAACGGAATCCGTTCGTTTTATACCGGATTCGGACATACGCACGAAGCTTTCCAGGACGAAAAGATTCAACAGCATATCATCAATGCCATCAACTGGGCCGGGAAAAGAATCGACTGATTTCAGCAGGTTGCATGGCTGTTATAACCGCTTAATACGGATAACCGGGATTAAGCGGTTATTATTTTTTATGCCGGCTGCCATTGCTTCTTTTCATCTCCTGCAGACCCGGCACTTACCACCCCGTTTTTCCGGTTAAAAATGCGGGTCCCTGTTAACCGGCTGCCAATTAACGCAGAAATATCACCATAACCTTGCCTTTTTTAAACAATTTCGCGATTTATGGGTCCTATTACAAAACAGGTTTCATCATTCAACAGCGTCATGATAAATAACGACAGGAAACACAGCAAAACATCCGGGATAACCGGCAAATCCGTTCAACCCGGTAACATGCTGAATTAAGGAAAAGATGAAAACACAGAAAAACCTGCAGATTAAACTGGGTATCTTCCTGATGATTTTCTCGGGGGTATTCTTTGCGGCCTCCATCATCTTCCCGATGACAGACCTGCCTGTGCGCACCAAAGTGATTGCCTCCACAACCAGCATCGTGCTCATGGAAATCGTCTTCTGGACCGGCGGCTTACTGGTGGGCAAAGAACTTTTTATAAAATACAAAGCCAAAATCAACCCGGTGAACTGGTTCAAAAAAAATAAAGGGGAGCCTATCTCCCCTTCTGAAATTGATTATACAAACAAAAATTAAGTAAAATCTTTAAAACTCGGAACAGGTGTATTTTTCATCGTGAATCGTACCCTGCAGGTTTGACCCCGATAAAATGCATCCGACTCAGTATGACAACGGGTTACAGTATTTTAAAACCGATGGAAAGCATAAAGGCATTGTTTTTAAACGATTCGCCATCCATTGAGTAAATCTCGCTGAGGCCGTTTTCCATCCTTGCATCAATGGTCATAAACAATACATCCACACCCACGCCATATTGAATACTCATGTAGCGGTCTTTATAGAACGAGTCCTCAAAAACATCGCCACCCTCGATATCTTCCTTGGTGATATTGCTCCATACAGGCCCGCCGATCAGGTGTATATCGAGTGCCTTGCCTTTAATGATGCGATAGCCCAGCAATACTGGCACATCAAATGTTGAATAATCGAATGATGCCATTGTACTGGCTACATCCGAAGTTACATCACCCCCTTTACCGCTGAAATACAGTTCTGGTTGAATAAACAGGCGATCCCAGCCTATCCGTGCAAACGCACCAAAATGAGATTTGGTAACCGATTCTGCGGAATAATCATCCATATCAAAACTAAGTTTCGAAAAATTTACTCCACCTTTTATTCCAAGATCGAGTTTGGGTTGTGCAGCCGCTGTGATTGCCAATCCCAATGCAAAAATGATTGTGAGTAATCTTTTCATATCAATTTATTTATGATTCTGTTTATTTAACGACAGAAATTGTAATTAAGTGCCCCAAGATAAAACTAAATGAGCATACAAGTCAAGATTTAAGGTGCAACAGGCATAATTTTTGTTTACAGATTCAGCTGAAATTACCAATGAAAACGATAAAACATATTTTGCTTTTAATAATGGCTGGAATATTACTCTCCTGTTCCACGGCAAAATACATTCACGACCCCGTAAGTCACGAAAGGCAGAAAGATCTCTCGGGAAGCCGCAGTGCGTCTGTAATAACCGATGGATTAATGGCAACTCTTTCAGTGGTTTCGTCGGCGGTTTTTGAAACAGAGGTGGATTGGTACCCGTCGGAAACAAGATTCAAAAAGATGATTCTCAGAAACCCTACTAAAGACACTTTATATGTGAACATGCTTACCGATGTTTTCTGGGATACCAATAATTATTGTGATTTTATGGACATCAGGATTCCGCCTGAAAGATCATGCCGCATTTTATGTCCCGTTGATGCAGAATACAACATCTATTACAGCCATACAAAACAGGAAGAAGATGATGAAATGATGACCATTAATACTTCAGAAAAAAACAAATTAACGCTGAAACCGGCACCTGTATTATCCGGTAATCCTTAAGAACAATCAGGAAAAATACTTTTTAAATTCAGCGTAGTCTTTTACAATTTTTACCAATCGGGGCAGTTTTGGAACATGTTGTTGTATCTGCCATCCGGTTATAAATATCTTCTGATGATCAAAAGTTTCCCTTAACCTGATCAGATAATCCTCTAGTTCTTCTTTGGGGAAACCATTGATAAATGCAGTGAAAACATAATCAATTTTAACATGCGAAGCTACTTTAACAAGATCGGAAAACGGAACAAATTGGCCCAGATATAGCACATCATAACCCATTTTACGGGCCAGTAATGAATAATACAAAAGACTCATCTCATGAAGTTCACCATCGGGCAGAAAAAACAGGATGGTTGAATCGCGCGTTGATTCAAAACCCAGCTTATCAATTTCAACGATCAGTTTTTGTCTTATTATATTCGTGATAAAATGTTCCTGTGCCGGAAAGATGGAACCCACCATCCAGTAAGTGCCAATTCGTTCAAAAAGAGAAAAAAACACTTTGCTGATGGCATCTTCAATTCCTTTCTTTTCGATAATCTCATCTGCAAGTCTGTTAAAACCTGCACTGTCGAAATTGAGCATACAAATAACAAGCCGGTCGATATAATCAGGTTCTGCTATGTTTCGCGTATTAATGCCGATAACAGAGGTTCTGATTTGCTCATCATTCATCTTTGAAACCTTTGAAATTTTAAAGCCGTTCTTCACCAGCAACGAAACATTTAAAATTCTCCGGAGGTCGTCATCACTGTAGTACCTGATATTTGTATCGGTCCTGGCAGGAATCAGTAATTTGTAACGTTTCTCCCAGATTCGGATGGTATGTGCTTTAACACCGGATAGTACTTCCATATCCTTAATCGAATAACCCTCTGCTTTCATTTTTATTTTTGTTAAGTCACAGTTAAAACACAAAATTAATCCAATTGTTTAAACTTAAGTAATATAATAATAAACAAACCTGACCCGCACCATGAATTTATTTCTTTCCTTATTCAATTTTTTTAATCAAACAGTGGGTTGAAACCACTATTTTTAACCCCTGATGAAAATGAAAACAAAATTTCAGCTATGATATCATTCTTTTCAGTTTTAATAGCCGGTGCAAAAAAACTTTCAATGCAATATTTTAAAAATATTATACCCGCACTTTTGCTGATAACTGTTTTACAAATTAATGCACAACCAAAATATGCAATGGTAATACACGGCGGTGCCGGTGTAATGTCGGAAGAAAAAATGAGCAGGGAGGCACGGACAGAATACGAGGCGAAATTAAAAGAAGCCCTGGAACTGGGTGATAAAATGCTGAATGAAGGGGCCACAGCCACCGATGTGGTTGTAAAGGTAATTAACATACTGGAAGATTCTCCGCTGTTCAATGCAGGCAAAGGTGCTGTATTTACTCACGACGGAAAAGTGGAACTCGATGCTTCAATCATGGACGGCAAAACTTTAAATGCAGGTGCAGTTGCCGGCGTGCGCGACATTAAAAACCCGATTTGTGCTGCACGCGAAGTGATGCTCAATTCCGAACATGTTTTTCTGAGTGGAAAAGGCGCTTCTGAGTTTGTCAAAAAACAGGGTTTGGAAATCGTTCCTAACAAATATTTTCACACAAAAGCACGCAAAGAATCGCTTGAACAGTTGTTAAAAAAGGAAAGAACAAGAACAAACAACGATAATACAGGAACAGTGGGTTGTGTTGTTTCAGACAGCCACGGAAATCTCTGTGCCGGAACTTCAACCGGCGGCATGACCAACAAAAGATATGGCAGAATTGGTGACACCCCCGTGATTGGTGCCGGAACTTATGCGAATAACAAAACCTGCGCTGTTTCTTGCACCGGGCACGGCGAATATTACATCAGACTGGGATTTGCACGTGATATTTCTGCCTTGATGGAATACAAAAACCTGACAGTGCAGGATGCCTGTAAAACTGAGATTGCCAAACTTACTGAACTAAACGGAACAGGTGGTGTTATTGCAATCGACCGACTGGGAAATATTGCGATGGAATTCAACACAAGTGGCATGTTCCGCGGATTTATCAAATCAACAGGAGAAAAAGAAGTGGCAATTTTTAAATAATCTGACGAAAGGACAAAAATGAAATTTCTTTATCCAACATTTCTGTTTGCCTTGCTGGCTGTAGCAATTCCGGTGATCATTCACCTTTTTAGCTTCCGGCAATACCGGACTGTTTATTTCAGCAATGTGAGTTTTTTACGCGAAATCAAAAAAGAATCAAAAAACAAATCAAAACTGAAGCAGTTGCTGATTCTTGCCGCCAGGATTCTGACCATCATTTTTCTGGTATTTGCCTTCGCTCAACCCTATTTCCCATCAAAAAACCAGGCATTGAAATCATCAAAGCAGGTTGTCGGAATTTATGTTGACAATTCCTTCAGCATGAATGCGCTTTCGGAGAAAGGACAATTGCTGGAAGCCGCCCGCAACAAAGCACTCGAAATTTGTATGGCCTACCCTCCGGGCACGAGGTTTCAGCTTCTCACCAACGACATGCTGCCCAAACATCAGCACCTGTTTAACCGCGAACAGTTTATCCGCGAAGTGGCCGAAATCCTGCCATCTCCGGTTGTAATCCCTTTTTCGCTGATCAGTCAGCGCTTTGCTGCCGGAAGTCATTCCGATCCGGAACCGGGAGCCGCCCGTTTTTTGTACTTTATTTCCGATTGTCAGCGGCCGGTAACTGATCTTGAAAGTTTTGGTAACGAAGCCGTTACACGATACATCCTCCCGGTAAAACCATCGGGCATCGCTAATCTGTATATCGATTCTTGCTGGTTCGAGGTGCCGGCACACTACCTGAAACAGGAGGAGGAAATATTTGTGAGGATCAGGAACAGTTCGGAACAAAGTTATCAGAACCTTCCACTGAAAATGATTCTGAATGATTCCATAAAATCGATCACAAATTTCACAATTGGCCCGCTGAACGAAATAACCACCAGTTTAAAATACACCAACAACAGCAGCGGGCTTCAGTTGGGGCAAATCGAAATCTCTGATTATCCATTCACACACGACAACAATTGGTTTGTAAGCTATTTTGTGGAGCCTCATCTAAAAACACTCGTAATTTTCGACAATACAAATTCCTCAAAAGAAGGAGCAGACTATATTTCTGCATTGTTTGGTAACGACAGTTATGTTTTACCGGATGTTGTAAATATTCAGAATTTGCAAATCAGCCGGATTTATGATTACAATGCCATCTTTCTGGTAAACCTGGGCGAATTCTCAAC
>JADHEE010000499.1_pt1 | contig 14862 bp, 11 predicted proteins | sample 8952401 | NCBI WGS metagenome assembly JADHEE01 (sample SAMN16124438, study PRJNA663242) | bioreactor sludge metagenome | isolation source: sludge (ammonium) | place: India:Bengaluru | collected 2019-02-28
CTCCATGTCGTGCCGGGCGTACTCGGCCGTCAGGTCGACGTTCCGGACGATCCCCACGCGGAAGCCGGCGTCGATCTTCGTCCAGTCCCACGCGAAGGAGGGCGAGAACGAACCGGCGGGGACCGAGAAGTCGTTGTCGATCCGCGAGACGCGGACGGCCGGCTGGATCCAGTTGAACCACGGCTGGTCGCCGACGGCGAAGAGCCCGTTCAGCGGGATGCGGTACGAGGCTTCGACCTCGAACCCCTTCCGCACGAGGCCGGCGACCTCCTGCCGCACGTACTGTCCGAAGAGCGAGAGGCGCTCCCAGCGCGCCTCGACGTTCACGCCCGCCTCGGTCTTGTCGCGCCCGTCCAGCAGGTTCACCTGCCCCGCCATCCCGTCGTCGAGGAGGTCGAGGTCGCCGCCGTAGAGGCTCCCCTCGACGTCGACGCGGTCCGCCAGCTTCCGGTGGAAGACCCACCCGAGCACGTCGATCCCCTTCCGCCCGTCGTCCGAAACGAAGCGGGCGCCGAGCCCGCCCCCGGCCTGCGCCTTGCCGGAGAGACGCGTGTCGTTCGCCTGGGCGTCGTAGAGGATCGGGAAGCCGGAGTTGTAGGGCGCCTCGCCGAGGCGCGCGAGGTCGACCCGTTCCGGCGTCCCGTTGTCCCCGGCGAGCGAGTTCGTGTCGCGCAGGAAGAGCGGGTTCCCGTTCGCCGCGGCCGCTCTCCAGTAGACGTGCTTTCCGAGGCTCCCGCCCGCCTCGACGCCGATCTCTTCGAACCGGTTGACGGCCGTGCCCCAGAGGCCGTAGCTCTCGAGGCGCCGGGTCGTCTGCTTCGCGAATCGGGGAGCCTTCCCTGCCTGGACGTAGAGCGACGTCCCCTCGAACGCCTTCAGGCCGTCCGCTCTCTTCCCGAACCGGAGCCACGCCTCGCGCACGCGCACCTCGTCGCCGGTCGACGTCGGGTTGCGGTTGTAGAGGTCGATAAAGTGGATCTCGACCTTCGCCTTCAGGCCGTCGGTGAGGTCTCCCTCTCCGATCAGGTTGACCGTCGAGACCTCGAACGAGCCGCCCGGGTCGGTCGTCCTCTGGTCGATGTCGACGTTCCCGATCCGGCCGACCGTCACGTAGTAGTCCTTCGAGTGGCGGAAGTGGACCTTGACCTCGCCCTTCAGCCGGAAGCGGCCGTCTCCGGTCGAGAGACCGCCCCCCTCCTCGGCCGTAGCCGCAGGCGACACGGTCGCAAGAAGCGCGAGGACGATGCAGTTCCACGTGAGGCGGGCCCGAGCGCGCATCCTTCGACGGCGAGCGTGTAGCTGCCGGGGGCGATGTTCGGGAGGATCTGCGTCCCCGCCGGCGAGAGCGTCAGCTCGCCCGCGCTTCCCCAGGTCCGGTACGGGTAGGGGCGGCCCGCCGCGTCGTGAAGCGTCGCCGCTCCCTTCGCGCGCGACGCCTCGCCCGCGCGGACCTCGACGCTCCCGCCGGGCGTGAGCGCCACCGGAAGGGGCGCTCCCGGGACGACGACGCCGTCGAGGAAGCGCGTCGCGTATCCGTCGGAGCCGACGACGAGCGTGTACCGGCCGGGCCGGAGCGAGGCGATCTCGCCGTTCCCCTCGCCGTCGAGGCCGAGCCAGGTGGCGGTGACGGTCGCGCCGGCGCCGTCCGTCACGCGGACGTTCACCGACCGGAGCGGAATCTGGTAGATGCCGTCGCGGACGCTCAGCGCGAGCCCGTCTCCCCGCGTCATCTCGATCGTCCCGGCGTCGCCGCCCGCCTCCGTCGCCTCGGCCGACTCGCCGGCCTCCTGGTAGCCGGTGCGGCGGAGCGTGAGCGCGTGGGCCCCCGGCTCGAGGTCCTCGACGAAGAACCGGCCGCTCGTGTCGGTCGTGGCGGAGCCTGCGCGTCCGGACGCGCCCCCCTCGGGCTTCGCCAGGACGCGCGCGTCGGCGAGCGGCTGCTTCGTCGCGGAGTCCACGACGACGCCGTGGAGGCTCGCCGTCGGGAGCTCGAAGTCGAGCGTCGCCTCCCCGTCGATCCGGAGCTCCTTCGTGACGCCCCGTCCGAACGCGGCCTGGGCGGAGACCGAGTAGTCGCCCGCGACGATCCCCTCGACCCGGTAGGCGCCGCTCTCGTCGGTCCGCCCGGAGGCCCCGAGCCCGCCGCGCTTCTCCCGCGCCGTGACGCGGACGTCCGGGACAGGCTGGCCGCCCCGCGTGACGCGTCCCGAGAGCGTCCCGCTCCCCTCGAAGACGAGCTCGACGTCGGCCTCGCGCTGGCCTTCGACGATCGTGACCGTGGCCGTCGCCGACCGTGTCGACCCGGAGAGGAAATCCCCCGCCGTGGCCCGGAGCGAGATCGTCCCGACGGGCGCACCCGTCAGCTCGAAGCGACCGTCGGGACCCGTCCGTGCCGACGCCCAATAGTCCTTCGGCCCGCTCGCGCTCACCGAAACGCCCGCGCGCAGCTCGTCCCGAAGGCCGGCGACGCCGCCCCGAATCGTGGCGCCGCCGGCGAGGACGAGTGTGACGTCGTCCTTCGACTCGGTCCCGACGAGGACCGCCTCGACGGGCTCCGACGCCTGGCCCGAGACGCTCGCGCGGAGCGTGTAGCGCCCCGGGGCGAGGTGATCGAATCGGAAGCGACCGGAGCCGTCCGTCGCCGTTCCGTTTCCGGCACCGAACGGGTTCCCTCTCGCGCTCCCCCCGTCGAGCGAGACCTCCGCCCCCGAAAGAGGCTGTCGCGTCTCCGAGAGGACGACGCCTCCGAGCGAGCCGCCGTGCGAGAGCGCGACCTCCACGCGGCCCCCCTCCTCCGCGAGGACCGCGCTCTGGTTGCCCGGCGTGTAGTCGTCGTGATCGACGGTGACCGTCACCTTCCCCGGTGCGAGCCCCTCGGCAAAGGCCTTGCCGTCGACGTCGGTCCGGAGGTCGCCGTCCCCGAACCCGAGGCCGCCGAACGCCGGCGCCCCCGTCTCGGAGAGGACCGCGACCCGGGCGTCCGGGACGCCCTTCCGCGCCCGGGCGTCGAGGACGAGCACCTCGAGGCGCGACCCGCGCGGGACGCGGACGTCGACCCCGTCCGTCGTCGTCGCCTCCTCGACGACCACGCCCGCGGCGCGGCCGGGCTGGTAGCCCTTCGCCGTCACGACGACCTGCCACTTTCCCGCCGGGACCTCCTCGATCGCGAACCGTCCGTCGGGAGCCTCCACGGCGACCGGCTCGCCCACTCCTCCCGCGCCGCGTCGACGCATCCCCCGGCCCATCCTCATCTGCCCGAAACCGGAGCGGTCGACCTCGCAGGAGACCTCGAACGACGNCCGGTGACGACGATCCCGCGGCGGAGCGTCACGACCGCGCCGGTCCGGGCGCCGCCCGGCGAAAGGGCAATCCCCCCGAGGACCCCCTTCTCGTAGTCGGCGTGATGGACGGTCAGCCGCTGGTTCTCTCCGGGCGCGAGGCGCGTGGCCGAGAACGTGCCGTCGGCGCGGGAGACGATCCTCGCCCCCGGATCTCCCGCGAGGCGGCGCATCACGAAGGAGAACGGGTCCTGCTCCCCCGGGCTGACGCTCAGCTTCGCGCCGGCCACCGGTCGGCCGTCCTCGTCGACGACCCGGCCCGAGAGCGCGGCCCCGCGCGTGAGCAGGACGTCGAGACGGGTCGTCTCTCCCTTTCCGAGCGAAACGCCGCTCCGCGCCCAGCCGACGTGGCGGCTCTCGTCCGCGCGAACCGTCGCGGCGCCCGGACGGAGACCCCGGAGCACGTAGCGTCCGTCGGTCCCGGAGGAGGCGAGCCGGACCGCCTCGCCCGTGCTCACCATCAGCCTCACGCGCGGCACCGGCTTCAGCGACGCGACGTCGAGGGTCCGTCCTTCAAGGACGGTCGGCGGCGCCAGGACGAGCGCGAGGGGAGCTCTTCCCGCCTCCGGGCTCACGGGGCGCTCCGCGAATCCGCCCTCGCCGGCGTCGGCGACGACGTTCCCGCGGCGCGCCGGGAGGTCGGCGAGGCGGAACGCGCCGTCGGCCCCCGACTCGACCCAGCGCGTCTCGAGGCCGTCCGCCTCGTAGCGGACGAGCGCGCCGGAGACGGGCCGGCCGTCGCGCCCCTTCACGCTCCCGGAGAGGATCGTCCCGGCCGCGAGCGCGATCGCGCCGCGGAGCGCGCCCGCCTTCGCGGCCGGGACCCGCGCCGGCGCGAGCCCGGCGGCCGTCACGACGAGCTCGTTGCGCTCCGTGGCGGCGCTCTCGAACCGGAACGTGCCGTCCGGTCGGCTCACCGTCTCCTGAAGGACCGGCGGCAGCTGCCCCCCCTCCTCGTTGAAGCGCCCCAGGGCCGAGAGCGCGACGCGCGCCCCGGCGAGGGGCCGACCGTCCGGCCCCGTCACGCGCCCCGCGAGCGCCTCCGCCTTCCTCAGGGAGATCTCCCCGAGGTCCTCCGATTCCGACGCGTCGAAGACGCCGAGCTGATCCGCCGGGACGGCGCCCCGGGCGCCGAAGCGGACGAGGAACGGCGTCTCCTTCCCCGGCGTCGCCGGAACCGCCAGCGAGAACGTGCCGTCCCTTCCGGCCGCCGCCGTCGCGAGCGGCGTCGGATCGGGCTCCCCCCGCGCCTCCCTCCGCGCCTTCACGAGCGGCTCCTCGAACGGGATCGCGGAGACCGTCGCGCCGGCAGCCGGCTTCCCTTCGAGGACGAGGCGGCCGGTGAGAACGCCGGCGGCGGCCGACGCGGGGAGGGCGAGGGCGATCGCGACGAGGAGGGGCAGCGCTCGCAGTCGGGTCACGGGGACCTCCGTTCGTTTCGCGCGGCGGACGGGCCGCGCCCTGTTCCGAATGACGTTCAGGCGGTCTTGGAGTTTACGGATGTGGACGCATGAGGCGGTCCTTTCCTTCGGCGCGGGCGGCGAACCGCCCGCCTCGCTCCCGCCGATGCCGGTCCCGCGCTCCTCCTCCCCTACAATCGCCGCACAACCCGGAGGAAGCGTCATGAGCCAGCCCGTCGTGGTCCGGAAGTACGAGAACCGCCGTCTCTACGACACCTCGTCGAGCCGCTACGTCAACCTGCCGGAGATCGCGCAGCTGATCCGGGAGGGGACCGAGGTCCAGGTCGTCGACGCGAAGAGCGGCGACGACATCACGGCGGTGATCCTGACCCAGATCATCCACGAGGACGCGCGGGCGAAGAGGGGCGACCTCCCGATCCCGTTCCTGCGCGAGCTCGTCGTCGCCTCCGACAGAGCGTTCCGGGACTTCGTCGTCTGGTACGCCGACGCGGCGCTCTCGGCGCAGCGCGGCGCGAAGGAGGCGTTCCCGCCGCTCGGGCACGTCCTGCCGTTCCTCGAGCGGACGCTCGAGGGGCTGAAGGTGAAGGCGGCGCCGGCGGCGAAGCCGGAGCCGGCCGAGGACGTCGCGGCGCTGAAGGAGAGGATCGCCGACCTCGAGGGGAGGCTCGGGGCGGCGCGCCCGCCGCGGCGCAAGGCGCCGGCGCCGTCGTCCGCGGCGCGCCGGGGCGGACGGCGCGCTACCCCGAGACGCGGGTGAGCGCGGCGTAGAGGTCGGCGGCGTTCGCCGGGCGTCTCTCGGGCCGCTTGGCGAGGCAGGCGAGGACGATCCGGTCGAGGTACTCCGGGAGGTCGGGCCGGAGCGAGGAGGGGACCGGGGGCGGCGCGGAGACGTGCCGCTGCATGACCGTCGCCGCGTCGTTCCCCGGGAAGGGGCGCTGGCCGGTGAAGAGCTCGAAGAGGACGACGCCGACGGTGTAGAGGTCGCTGCGCGCATCCATGCGCTGCCCCATCGCCTGCTCGGGGCTCATGTAGTAGGGGGTGCCGACGGTGTGCCCGTCGAGGGCCGCGGCGTCTCCCCCTTCGTCGGTCCGGGCGATCCCGAAGTCCATCAGCTTCACGACGCCGTTCGGCAGGACCATGATGTTCTGAGGCTTGATGTCGCGGTGGATGATCCCCGCCTCGTGGACGGCCGTGAGGCCGCGGCAGAGCTGCTTCGCGATCTGGAGCCCCGGGGCGAGGGCGACGGCCCCCCGCCGGTCGAGCACCTCGCGCAGCGTCGTCCCCGGGACGTACTCCATCGTCAGGAAGCGGACGCCGTCCGCCTCGCCGAGGTCGTGCGTCCGGACGACGTTCGGGTGCGTGATCTTCCTCGCGAGGCGGATCTCCTGCTTGAGCGTCTGGGTGGCCTGCGTCCCCTCGGCGAACGCCTCCGGGGTGAGGACCTTCAGCGCCACCTCCTCGTCCAGCTCGCGGTCGAGCACCTGGTACACCGAGCCCATGCCGCCGCGTCCCAGGATCGAAACGACCTCGTAGCGCCCGGCGAAGGACGACCCGACGCGCGGTCCTCGCGGCGCCGCGCGGGCGGCGTCCGCGGGGAGCGTCCCGGCCGCGGTCACCGAGGTCGGGGCCAGGCCTCGCGTCGCTTCGGCCGGCCGCCTCCGCATCTCGGCGAGGAGCTCCTCGAGCTGCCGCTTCTCGCGCAGCTCGCCGACGAGCGCCTCGAAGGCCCGGGCGAGGAGCCCCACCTCGCCGCTGCCGCCCGACGGGAGGCGCACCTCGAGATCTCCTTCCCGGACCGCGATCGCGCCGGCGGCGAGCTGCTGGAGGGGCCGGGCGATCCGGCCGCCGAGGAGAAAGCTGACCGGGACGGAGACGAGGAGGACGCCCAGGCCGACGAGGAGGAGCGTCTCCCGGATCTTCCGGAACGCGGCCGTCTCCTCGTCGCGCGAGCGCGAGACGACGACCGCGCCGAGGATCTCTCCGCCCGCCGACCGAAGGGGGACCGCCTTGACGACGCGACGGTCGCCCCCGACGAGGAGGTCGAGCGGCGCGGAGTCGGCGTTCCCGTCCAGGAGGCGGGCGAGCGCCGAAGGGTCACGAGAGAGGGCCGGCAGGAGCGTCGCCGCGCCGAACCCCTCCGTCGCGGCCGCGACCTCGAGCTTCGTCGGCTCCCCCGCTCTTCCCGTCTCGGCGACGAAGGCGACCTGCCCTCCCGTGAGGTCGCGAAGCTCGCGCGCCCGCGCCCCGTCGAGCGGGACCGACGCGGCGACGACGCCGACGAGGCGCGCCTCTCCCTTCTCCGGGTCCCCGGCGACGACGGGGGCCGCCGCCACGACGGCGAGCGCCGCTCCCTCGCGGATCGTCGCGGAGGACTCCGTCCACTCCTCGAGCGGCGAGGCGACCCAGCCGACCTCGCGGAACGAGCGCCGTTCCTCCTCGCTCGGCGGCCGGTCGCTCCGGGCGACGAGGACGCCGGCGCGGTCAAAGAAGAAGAACGTCCGGGCGTTCAGGATCGCGGCCTTGTCCTTCGCCGTGTCCCACACGGTCGCGGCCGGGGAGTCGAAGATCGCCTTGATGCCGGGCTCTTCCGCGACGGACCGGAGGGTCGCCTTCAGCTGCGATTCGAGGCCGGCCCGGTAGACGGAGACGTCTCCCGGAATGGTCCGGAGCGCCTCGCGGATGCTCTCTTCCGCGATCCGGTTCGCGCGCCACGTCGAGAGCGCGACCGCGGCGCCGAGCGTCACGACGACGAGGAGGGCCGCCGCGAGGAAGAACTGCGTGCGCAGGCGAAGCCCGCCCGGCTTCGGCGCCCCCGCGTCGCGCAGGGGCGGTCCCGAGGCCCCGGAGGAGCCCTCGCGCGGGGCGACAACCGTCGGGACGTCGTCGGGCGGGGGGGCGTCAGTAGCGGTTCTCATCGTCGCTCGGCGGCGGGTAGTCCTTGCCGTACTTGTTCTTGTGCGGCATTTCCTTCCACTTCGTGGCGTCGAGCGTGACGGAGACGTCCGTCACCGCTCCGGGCGTCACGGAAGCGGTCCCGCTCCACTCCCCGCCCCTCTCGTCCCAGACCTTCACCGCGTGCCGCCCCGCGGGGACCGCCGCGATCGCCGCGACGCCGTCCGCGCCGGACTGCGCATGGAGCTCGCCGTCGAGGACGACGACGTAGGCCGCCATCTGCGGGTGGATGTTGCAGTAGACGCGGACGACGCCCGGCTCCGAGAAGCGGGTCGTGCGCGCCGCGCCGTTCCGGTAGAGGCCGAGGTCGAAGCGCCCCGGCTCCGACAGGCTGAAGACGTTGTGGAAGATCTTGTCGAAGTTCGGGAAGGTGACCGCCGCACCCTTCGGCACCGCGAGGACGCGCGGCTCGAACCGCTTGTCGCGCGAGGCCATCTTCGGCGGCGGCGCCGGGCGGCGGCCGCGGCTCCCCGGAAGCCAGACGACCGCGTCCGGAGCGGGGAGCGTCCGGCCATCGGCGCCGGTGAGGAGGACCTTCACGCGCAGCGTCCCGGTCGGGATCGGCGTCGGCGTGGGCCGGGGCGTGGCGGTCGGGAGAGGGGTCGGGCTCGGCGACGGGAGGGGCACGGGCTCGGCCGGCTCGGCCGGCGGGAGCGAGCCGCCGTGGCCGGGGTCGCCGTCCCGGCTGGTTTCGGGGTCCCGCGTGCCCGGTTCGACCGGTCTGGGCGTGGCGCGCGCGCCGGGGTCGCCAGCCTCCGCTTCGTCCGCCCGCTCCGCCGCGACCGGAGTCGGCGTGGCGGTCGGAGTCGGAGTCGGCCGACGCCGCTTCCACCACGACCCCGTGGCCGGGGCCTGAAGGAGCAGCACGGCCGCGAGCGCGGCTACGAGGAATCTCGACATTCGGGACGGGGCGGATTCTAGTCCCGGAGCGACTCGTTCTCGGAACGGAGGCGGCGGACGCTGGCGACGATTTCCGCCGCGGCCGCGTCGACCTCGCCCTCGGTCGTGAAGCGGCCCACGCCGAACCGAAGGGTCGCCTTCGCGAGCGGCTCCGGGACGCCGAGGGCGCGGAGCACGTGGCTCGGCTCCCCGCTCGCCGTCGTGCAGGCCGAGCCGGAGGAGACCGCGACGCCCCGGAGCGCCGCGACGAGCCGGGCGCCGTCGACCCCGGCGAACGAGAGGCTCAGGTTGCCCGGAAGCCGATCGGGCCCGGGCGGCGGCCCGTTCGACGTGACGCCGTCGAGGGAGGAGCGGATCGCGGCCTCGAGCCGGTCCCGCAGCCTCCCGAGGCGCTCGGCTTCCGCCGCCCTCTCCCTCCGAGCGATCCGGACCGCCGCCGCGAAGCCGACGATCCCGGGGACGTTCAGCGTTCCCGACCGGAGCCCCCTCTCGTGCCCGCCGCCGTGGAGGAGCGGCGAGAGAGGGACGCGCGGCCGGGAGCGGACGAAGAGCGCGCCGATCCCCTTGGGCCCGTAGAGCTTGTGTGCGCTCAGAGAGGCGAGGGCGACGCCCCCCGCGACGTCGAGAGGGACCTTCCCGAAGGCCTGCGCCGCGTCGGTGTGGAAGGCGAGCCCCCGCTCGGCGCAGAGCGAGGCGATCCGGCCGATCGGGTTCAGCGTTCCGACCTCGTTGTTCGCGGCCATCACCGAGACGAGGATCGTCCGCTCCGTCAGCGCCGCCTCGACACTCGCCGGCGTGACGCGACCCTCCCGGTCCGGCGGGAGGACCGTCACCTCGAAGCCCTCCGCCTCGAGGGCGCGGCACGGGTCGAGGACGGCGCGGTGCTCCACGGCGGACGTGACGACGTGCCCCCCTCGCCCGCGCGAGGCGCGCGCGAAGCCGAGGATCGCGAGGTTGTTCGCCTCGGTCGCCCCCGACGTGAAGACGATCTCGCGGGGCTGGGCGCCGAGCCCCTCGGCGATCTCCTCGCGCGCGGCGTTCACGGCGCTCTCGGCCGTCCAGCCGAAGGCGTGCTGGAGGGAGGCCGCGTTGCCGAACTCCTCCGCCAGCCAGGGAAGCATCGCCTGAAGGACACGCGGGTCGAGCGGCGTCGTCGCCTGGTGGTCCAGGTAGACGGGCCGCCGGCGAGTCACGGCACGGCGCCGTTCGTCTCCGTTCCGGTCGGGACGGGGACGTGAAGCAGGTCCTCGAGGGAGATCGCGTCGAACGCGCCGTTCACGAGGTGGTTCAGCCGGCGCATCGCGTCGGTGGCGACGCAGAACGGCCGGGTCCGGCAGCGCCCGTTGGACATTCCCGCGGCGCAGTAGGTCAGCGAGATCGGTCCCTCGAGGGCGTTGACGATCGCCCGGAGGGTCACGTCCGCGGCGGGCCGCGCGAGACGATAGCCCCCGCGGCTTCCCCGCTCGGAGGAGACGAGGCCCGCCCGGGCGAGCCTCTTCAGAACCTTGGCGACGATCGTGGCGGAAACGCCGAAAGCGGCAGCGAGCTCGGTGGTCGAAACGCACGCGTTGCGGCGGGCGATCTCGGTCATGACGAGGATGCCGTAGTCGACGATGCGGTTCAGCTTCAGCATCGCGGGCCCCCGACCGGCCACTATAGGCCCGGAGCGGTCCGGCATCAATTCTCGGAAGGTGCCGGAAGGGGCCCGGCAGGACGCCCGTCACCCTCCCGTCGCGCTCCGCTTAGACTCCCGCCGCGTGCCCCCGTTCCTCTCCCCCCTTCCGCGCGTCCGCCTCGTCGGCTCGTTCGCACGGCCGTTCGACGGCGTCGTCGCCGCCGCGCGCACCTGCTACAGCCCGAAGGGGATCGTCACCGTGGAGGACGTCGCCGGAGACGCTCTCGCCGACCCGGCCGAGCGCGAGCGGCGGCGCGAGAGGCGCGACGCCCTCGCCCGGGACGTCTACGCCGCCGGCCACCACACCACGTTCCAGCACGCCCACCTGCAGTTCACGCTCGAGAACGTCAGCCGGCAGCTCGTCTGGTCGTTCCTCCACGCCCACCCGCACTACAACTCCGAGCAGACCTCCCAGCGCTACGTCGAGGTGAAGCCCGGCCGCTACGCCGTCCCGGCGATCGCCGGCGAGGCGCTCGAGGTCTACCGCGCCTGCTGCGAGATGCAGACGGAGGCCTACCGGCGGCTCGGCGACGCTCTCGTCCCCCGCGCCGCCCGCGCCTTCTTCGCGACGTTCCGGGGCCGCGCCAGCCAGCCGGAACGCTGGGAGAAGGCGATCCGCAAGCGGGCCCTCGAGGTCGCGCGGTACGCCCTGCCGGTCGCGACGTTCACGACGCTCTACCACACCGTCCCGGCCGTCACGCTCCTGCGCTACCGGCGGCTCGCCGCGACGTTCGACGCGCCGGCCGAGCAGCGGCTCGTCGTCGAGGCGATGACCGACGAGCTGCTCCGGCACGACCCCGCCTGGGCCGCCGTCCTCCAGGAGCCGATCCCGCTCGAGGAGACGCCGGAGCACGCGCTCGCCGCGCGCCTCTTCGCGGCGCCCCGGCGCGACCGGGCGGGCGACGGCTCGTTCCGCGCCCGATTCGACGCCTCCCTCGACGGCCGCGTCTCGAAGCTCGTCGACCGGAAGTCGCGCAACGAGGAGCTGCTCGCCGAGGCGGTCCGCGAGGTCGTCGGCGTCACGCCCGAAGCGCTCTCCGACGACGACGCGATCGCCCTCGCCGTCGACCCCGCCGCGAACCGGCTCCTCGGCGAGTCGCTCAACCTGACCGAGCACGGGAAGCTCTCCCGCGCGCTCCACCACCCCGCGTACACCTTCCGCAAGAAGCTCTCGCACACCGCCGACAGCCAGGACCAGCGCCACCGGACGACGCCCGCCTCGCGCCCGACGCTCCACGCCTACCTCTCCGACGAGCCCGACTACGTCACGCCGATGCTCCTCGAGGAGCCGGGAGAGGCCCGGACGCTCTACGACGAGACGATGGAGCGGACGTGGGAGGCGATCGCGCGCCTCGGCGCGCTCGGCGTGCCGGACGAGTTCCGGGCCTACCTCCTCCCGAACGCCGTGGCGCTCCGCTTCACCGAGTCGGCCGACCTCGCCGGCCTGAAGCACAAGCTCGCGATGCGCCTCTGCTGGAACGCGCAGGAGGAGATCTGGCGCGCCTCGGTCGACGAGGCCGAGCAGGTCCGCGAGGTCGAGCCGCGCATCGGCCGCTGGCTCCTCCCCCCCTGCGGCCTCCGCGCCCGCGCCGGCGCGAAGCCGGTCTGCCCCGAGGGCGAGCGCTTCTGCGGCGTCCTGGTGTGGAAGCAGGACCTCGCCGCCTGGCGCCGCCTCCTCTGATCGAAGGGGATCAAAGATCAAAGGGGTCAGGTCCGTTTTCCGTTGCGGGAGCAGGGGGCCGGGGGGGGGGGGGGGGGTTTTGGTGGGGACAAGACACGAGGGGGGAGCCGCGCCCCCCCCCCCCCCGCGGGGGGGGGGCGGGGGGGCCCCCCCCCCCCCCCTTTCTCTCCCCCCCCCCCCCCCCCCCCCCCCCCCCCCCCCCCCCCCCCCCCCCCCCTCTCGGAAGCGGCGCCTTTGGAAGCAAGGGCGCTTTCGCGCGGCGGCCCGCGCCGTGGGCGGACTATTTCTTCGGCGTCGCGGGGGCGTCGCGGATCGCCTTCTCGACGTCCGGGCTCTTCGCGGAGCGCGCGAGCTCGAGGAGCTCCGTGCGATCCCTCGACACGTCGGCGCCCGCGGCGATCAGGCGCCTCGCCATCGGCAGGTCGCCGCGGTGTACGGCCGAGTGGAGAGCGGTCCAACCGCGCGTCGTCCGCGCGGTGACCTTCGCCCCGGCGGCGAGGAGGAGCTCGACGTTGTCGAGCCTCCCGGCGCCAGCGGCGGCGTGCAGCGCCGTGGCGTTTCCGGCCCCTTTCCTCGCGACGTCGGCTCCTCCCTGAAGGAGCGCGCGGACGACGTCCGCCCCCTGCCTGTCGGCCGCGACCGCGAGGAGCGGCGTTCCGGCATACCCCACGCCGTTCGGGTCCGCGCCCGCGGCGAGGAGGACCCGTACGACCTCCGCGTGCCCCCCTTCGACCGCCGTCTCGAGGACGCCTCCGCCCGGTTCCCCCGTCGTCGCCGGCATCCCCGCGGCGAGGAAGAGCTTCACCGCCTCGACGTCCCCCTCGCCGACGACCCTGTCGAAGCCGGCCGCGTTCCGCTCGAGGCCCTCCTCCTCGAGCGCGGCTTTCGCCTGCTCCTCGGGAGGGAGGCCCGGGTCCGCGGCCTTCGACGGTCTTGCCGCCGGCCGGAAGACGGGCGCGTCGAACGTCGCGTCGAACCCGAACGAGAAGCCCGGGTCGTCGAAGACGACCCGGCCCGCGAGGCGGCCGGACTGCGCAGCGGCCGGCACGAGTTTCGCCACCTCGCGCACCTCCAGGCCGGCCGGCAGCTCGTCGTGGTGGAAGAAGACGGCCGAAGCGGCGCCGCCCGCGTCGAGGACGACCTCGACGCCGCGGAAGTCGAACGACGGCAGCCGCTTCAGGAGCTCCTCGAGGACCTCGAGCGGGACCGGTTCCTCCGAGAGGACGACCCGCGTCTCGTCGGCCGCCGCCTTCCGCGGCCGCACGACGACGGCGTAGGCGTGCCGCAGCGGCGTCTTCGTCCGCTGGGCCGTCATCTCACCGTTCGCCGTCCCGGTCCAGGTCGACGGCTGCGCGGCGGGCGAAGCCCCGACCGCGGCCTCCGCGCTCGCCGCGGTCGCCGCGGTCGCCGCCGTAACGGCGACGAGGAGGGCGGCCGCGGCAACCGCGAGACGGCGGCCCTTCTCCGGCGTGCGGCTCACGACCGTCCCCCCTTCACTTCGCCCCCGCCGCCTTCAGCATCGCCACGACGTCGTCCTGGTCCCCCTTCCGCGCGAGATCGAGCGGCGTCCCGGAGTATTTTGCCCTCGCGTTCGGGTTCGCCTTCAGCTCGAGAAGGAGCTGGACGACGTCGGGGAAGCCGCTGGAGATCGCGACGTGGAGCGCCGTCTCACCCTCGTTCACCTTCGTCGGCGCGTAGCTCACCTTCGCCCCCTTCGCGACGAGCAGCCGGATCGCCTCCGGCTTCCTCCCCATCACGGCGTGCTTGAGCGGGGTGTAGCCGATGTCGTCGACGGCATTCACGTCCCCGCCCGCGGCGATGAGCACCTCGAGCGTTTCGAGGTCCCCCTCGTAGGCGGGCAGGAAGATCACCGTCCGCCCGTCCGTCAGCTTCTCGTTGACCTTCGCCCCCTTGGCGATGAGGTATCGGACGATCTCCAGGTTCTGGCCGACGACCTCCTCGAGCGGGCTCTTGACGAACCAGTGGACCTCTCCCCGGTCGTTGACCCTCCGGTCCTTCTCGAGGCCGTTCACGTCGGCGCCCGCCTCGACGAGGAGCCGGACGATCTCCATGTTCTTCCGCCAGCAGGCCTTCACGAGAGGGTTCGACGTGACGGTGTCGTGCACGATCGGGGTGTTCGCCGAGCGCCCGGCCGCGAGGAGCTCCTTTACGGCGTCGACGTCCTGGCCGTCGATCGCCACGTCGAAGAGGTGCCCCGGCGACGTCTCGACGTCCTGGGCCGCGGCGGGGAAGGCGGTGCAAAGGGACAGCGCGAGACAGCCGGCCATGACGTGCTTCATGCGGCACCTCCGAAACGTGATGCGTTTCGACAGAGCCTATCACCGGGTCGAGCGCGCAAACGTCCGGGTCCGCGTGCGCCCGCTCCCCGGCCGGGCGCCTCGGCGCTCGCCGACGCCCGCGGCGGGTCCCGCCTCAGGGCCCTTCGAACGCCTCTTCGACCCGTCGGAGCGCCTCTGACGCGGCGACGTCTTCCGGCACGAGGACGACGGGGACGCAGCCCGGCACCTCCTCGCGGATCGCGGCCAGGACCGCCGCGTCGTCCGTCACGACGGCGTCGACGCGCGCCGAGCGCGCGAGCCGCTCGAGCGTGGCGTCGATTCCCCGGGCCGTCAGGAGGACGGAGGAGGGAGGGAGGAGCGCGCGGAGGCCGTCCGCGAGCCGGTCCCGCCGCGAGGAGACGAGGAGGTGCCGCACCGCCTCCGTCACTCCGCGACGACGAGCGGCGCGGCGACCGGGAAGAGGGGTTTCCCGCTCCGGATCCCCTGCCCCGCGTAGACGACTATGTAGTAGTGCCCGGGGCCACGGTCGAGCGGGATCGTCAGCTCGATCCGCCCCGCGGCATTCGCCCGGAAGTCGCCCGACTCGCCCGACTGC